>JAAUYJ010119764.1_pt1 | contig 12075 bp, 14 predicted proteins | sample 7278031 | NCBI WGS metagenome assembly JAAUYJ01 (sample SAMN14350222, study PRJNA611818) | marine sediment metagenome | isolation source: surface marine sediment (1.8m) | place: French Polynesia: Moorea | collected 2018-08 | reverse complement strand
GAATCACGTTTGCGAATTAAATTGCAATTTGCAATCAGATTTTTCCGAAGTGGCAAGTGATAAAGCCTAATCAAACTCGAGCTCGAAAAAAACGTTGTAATTTTTTTCCCCGGTCTATGAAACAGAACTTTGAGAACTTATATGTGGCCAAAAATTTAAAACATAGTCCAAAAATATATTATACAAAATCATTGCGATATATAAGCCACTCAACTAAAAGGCTTTTTCGAATTAGGCCCATCCCTAACTTTACATTGTTTTTCGGGCAGAGCCGGCGCAGCTGTCGCACCGGGGAAAGATGTGAGCCACTGTAAAAAGTATTTTCGATCAAGTTGAGTTTCTCTTAATGAAATACCATGTGTCATGTGGTTTTTTTCTTACTTTCTGTTTTATTGAGGTAGGCGGTCAAATTATTATTTGAGATCTTGTGATGAACAGTGGACTTGACATCTGCCGATTTGGTCGCTTTGCTAAAAACAAGAACCATAAAAACGTCATAAATCTATGGCGGAAAACGTTTTTAGGTGTCTTTTTTCTCAATTTCAATTTTCTTAATTTAGGACCCAATTAAAATTTTAATACAAAAATTTATACATCACAGCTTATAAAACTTGCATAAAAGTCTTTTTAAGTGATTTCCGAAACGTACTTACAGTATGCAATACAAAAGAAAAGTACCATTCTTCGGCAAAAGAGCCAGCGTTGAAAAAGGGAAAAACCAAAACAAACAAAAACTGCAATGCAAAAGTTTAAAATACAAGAAGTGAAACTTTGAAAGCATCTAAATGATAGAAATGTTCATTGGTGTTTGGTGCTCTTCTCCTGATGCTACCATCTTATTAACCTCCCATCGTACCGCTGTCAAGAGCGTAATCAAGGTGCTCGGTCTCGACCCCTGCCCCTGATCTTCCTACAGGTGGGCGAGTATATTTTAATTTTCCTTACTAAAGTTGTGAATTTTGTGCATTTTTTAAATCTCTCTGATGATAGATAGACCCAATATTTGGGTCTGGGTGAGATAAGGGGCCAGCCAGCACAGGTATTACTTTACGCTGCCTTCGTCGTACGCACGAACAAAACATGTCCCAACGAGGTAGTAGGCGCGCAGCATGTGTGTGGCAAAATGTATTGATCCAAGTTTGAGCTACACATGCTTTTGTTTCAATTTCAGTAGAACCCGGACAAATGGAGGGCCAACCCGGCAGGAAGAGGACGAGACTGGAGGACGAGGAAGATGGCCCCTCCGCCTCTGTCTCTTCCGTCGACCGCCTCTCTTTGCTTCCCCCGGAGGTCCTGGAGATGATCTTGGCTCGCTGCCACCCCCACGACGTGGCAGCGCTGGCCTGCGCCGGGCCAGTCCTCAGGGCCAAGGTGCTGCCGATGGACAAGGCATGGAGGAGGCTCTGTCGTGACCTGGAGGTGCCTGGAGGCGAAGAGGGGAAGGAGAGAAGGTGGAGGAGGGTCTTCTTGGGGCACTTGGAGGCCTGGAGGAGCCTCACGGAGAAGAAGGAGGGCATCATGGTGGACAGGGCCTTCATGGACATTGTCAAGCGAAGAGGGCAGTCCCTCTTGTTCCCTTTGAGCACAAACGCAGGATGGGACTGGGCCAAGGTCCCTTCCAGTGCCAAGGAGATGTACTGGAAAGCAAAGAGCCTCCGAAAAAGGAAGTGCCTGGACCTGATCCAAAAGACTACCATGGCCTTTGCGTACAGCGAGCAATACTTTGCCTCCCTACATTCTGTCCAAGACGCGGAGAGGACAAAGGTGACTGCCTGGCCCATCGCGACAAGAATGGCACCGGGAGAGGGTCCTCGTGAAGCACTCACAGGAGTGATTGACTGTGAACTGCCGTTCCAGCACATCCTGCTGAAACAGAACCTTCTCCTGTACATCCCGCTCAACAAGGGCTGGGCCCTGCTGGAGGCATGCGACTTGGGGAATGACTGCAAGACGGTGGCAAGGCTGTTCAGGAGCGCCGAGGACGAAGGCAGGGAAGGAGGACTCTTCAGGCAGTTCCCCGACGTCTACAAGGAGAGCGGGCCCCAGAGGATCTTCAGCTTCCGTGATAAGGTCCTCGTCGTGGATTGTCCTGACTTTTCTGAAGACCCAGAAGACAAGCCTCGCTGGAAGCTCTTTTTCGTGACCATTGGTCGGCACTCCAGCCAAGCCGTCTTCCTCCAACTGGAGAAGGAATTCACCGTCTCTTCCTCCGGCCACCAATACCTCCACCTATCCATGGCCGACCAGCACGAGGGGTCCGTCGCACTGGGCTTCCTCTCGCAGGACGGAAGTCTCTGGGTGGCGGTATGCAACATGGAGGCGGCGGGGGCGACCCAGTTCTTGGCGCCAGACGCGTCTCGCCGCCGGGTTGGCGCGTTAGCCTGCTCCCCATTTCGATTTACGGACAAGGAGAATGGAGGACTGTTCCGCAAGGTCCTCTTCTTCGACGGGGACAATGTGTACCTCTCGTTCTCCAGCAGGAAGACAAGCACAGGCAAGCCGTACGAGCTGAGAGACTGCAAAGCTTCGGTCTCAAACTTCGCGGTGGATCACTCTGCCGGCGTCGCCGTCTGCTTCTGGTTTGCAAAGTACTGTGGCGATGACACCGAGGTGGCTGGAGTGTGCGCAGGCAGCCTCGACTTGCTCTGGAGGACAAGCTTATCTTCTTTCTTACTTTCTCGTCATGTCTGCTCCTGCCACTGCGAGGACATAAGTGTTTCCTCCCAACACTCCCCTCTTCTCCTGGCCTTTTCTGGCCTCGTCCTCCTGGGATTCCCCTGCGGCCGGGTGTCGGTCCTCCGCTCAAGGGACGGCAAGAAGAAGGGACGGCTGGAGATGCCGAGAATCAGGAGGGTGCTGCCCAACCTGCCTCTCTCCAGGAGGTCGAATCACGAAGTGGTCGGCGTGTACGCACAGGAGGAGTGCGGGGTGCTCTGGGACCTGGCCGTCTTGCCAAAGGCGCCAAAGGAAGAGGGCGAGGACGGGGGCTGGAAGCTGCTTGTCGTGTACGACCTGGAGCGGTACGCGCCGCTAGTCTTTGACGTCGTACATCTGTAAAACTATGTCAGTATTCGCCACTGGTGCCAAAAAATATATAAGAAGTTAAAGAAGTTAGAGTTGCTGAAACGGTACATACTCTATCTCATGTATTTTCTTGCCAATTTCCTTAGGCTGCCCGATCATGCTGGAGCCCCTGAAGCATATCCTTTCCGGGTTCAGGATTGTCCTTGCCAGCGGATCCCCCAGGAGGAAGGAGATTCTGGGTAATTCCGGATTGCCGTCTTTCGAGGTGAATTAATTTGTCAAGCCTTGCACACAACCAAGTGTTTGTAGTAATGTAGCTTTACTTTTGCAGATCATTCCCTCTACGGCCGAGGAAAACCTTGACAAGTCCACCTACGCCGGGAAGTCTTGGGGCTACGCTGAGGACACGGCAGTGCTCAAGGCGGAGGAGGTCTTCCGCCGCCTGAGTGGGCAAGGTGAGGGGGACAAGTCCAATCGTCGCCTGCTGGTGGTTGGCGCCGACACAGTAGTGTCCGCCCCGGACGGGACCATCTACGGGAAGCCAAAGACGACGGCGGAGGCGGAGGAGACGCTGGCGGCGCTCAGCGGGAAGGAGCACGAGGTGCACACGGGGGTCTGCCTCTTCGTCCAGGGGAGGAAGGAGAAGCTGGTATTCCACGAATCGACAAAGGTGATTAAAGTACAATAGACCATACAGCTTCATTGTTGAAGTTTTGTTCCTTTCTCTTCTGGCCACTTTCAGGTTCGCTTCTCCACCCTTCCGGAGGATGTAATCAAGTCTTACGTTGCCTCTGGCGAGCCCATGGACAAGGCCGGCGCCTACGGCATCCAGGCTGTCGGCGGCACCCTCGTCTCCTCGGTGGAGGGGTGCTACTTTAACGTGGTTGGCTTCCCGCTAAGCAGGTTCTGCAGGGAACTGAGGGGACTCCTCTTGGCGGAGGAGGATGGGGAAAAAGTGCCCGAGAAGAAATCGAGAGGGGAGGGAGACTGATATGTTCCGGACAGTGTTCCGGAGATGAAGAAGGGGGCAATTCAAGAAGTGCATAAAAGTGAAGTGATCATCTCCTTTCTACTATTTGTACCTGCTTGACACCTTTCATGAAAAAAAACCGTGCCTTCGACCAGTTAAAGTTATTCCATTTCTGACAGAAAACTTTTTCTTCTTCTTCAGAGTGGGCCAACAATGGCTGCTTCGGACAGTTCCTCTCCCTGGGAGAGCAAAATTACCTTCAAGGCCCTGGTGGACTTCCTGGAGAGCGTGGCCAAGGAGGCGGACAGGAAGAGGAGGGTCTCCAAGCTGGAGAGGTTCCTCGCGCAGTGCAGGAATGTGATGAGCAAGTACGGGAAAAGCGGAGGCTCTACTGCTTTTACCGCAGCAGCAACAACACCATCGGCCAGCGACGACGTGGATTCGCTCTACCCTGTCATGATGCTCCTGCTACCGGACATTGACAAGGGCCGGTCGGCGTACGGCATCAAGGAGACACTGTTGGCCAAGGTACTGGAATTATCGGTTTTTATAACTCAATAGGCCTAATTTTCTTTTCTAGGTGTATGTCGATTTGTTGAAACTTGGCCCTTCCAGCGCAGACGCCATGAAGCTCAAGAACTACCGCGCGCCCAAGGGCTCTACCTCCTCGTCCGGCTCCAGAGGCGACGCCGGCGATTTCGGAGCCGTCCTCTTCTCCGTAGTCAAGGACCGCACCTCTATCTCTGGCGACGGTGGAATGACCGTCGCGGAGGTCAACGCTGAGCTTGACGCCCTTGTCTCTGCCAGCGCGGCGGACGGACGGAGGGGCGTGGAGAGGGTGCTCATGGGGTTCTTCCGCCGGATGCCAGCGGTGCAGCAGAAGTGGCTGGTGCGCATCGTGCTCAAGGACGTCAAGGCAGGGCTCGGGCAGAAGGCGCTCATGAACGGGCTTCATCCGGACGCAAACGACCTATTCGACGTCAACGCCAGTCTCAAGAAGGTGCTTTAAACAAGGTTTAGTAAAGTTTTGTCGCCGACTCCACGTTTAGGTCTTTTCTGCAGGTATGCCAAAGCCTGCGAGACCCTGCCGTCAGGCGCCATGAGATCGAGGTGGGCCTGTTCGATCCCTTCAAGCCCATGCTGGCGGACAGGTGCCAGATCAGGAACGTCGTCAAAGAGCTGGGCAACAAGGAGTTCTACATCGAGGTTAGGAAACCATGTCCTTCCTCTTTTCTCATTGCGTCACAGCTACCTTTCGTCTTTTCCAGGTGAAGTACGACGGGGAGCGCATGCAGCTCCACATGGACGAGGGCGGCGCCTTCAAGTTCTACTCCCGCAATGGGTTCGACTTCTCGGACGACTTCGGCAGGAGCGCCGGCGACCTGGACAAGTTCTCTTACCACGCTGCCCGCTGCCTTGCACCGCACGTCAAGAGCGTCATCTTGGACGGGGAGATTTGCGCATACAATTTTCAGGTAACTATTTTTATTAGGTCACGAAATGGAATAAAAATGGAAAAATTTGCGTAGCTCCAAGATTAGGAATATTTCTGTCAGCAACCAACAGCAAAGAGCACAAGGCACTAAGGGGACCAGGGGTTCTCCCCAAGGCGCTCAATATCAGCACTCAACCGGAAATAAAGAAACGCATGTTTCTATTTACAACACCTTAGATACCGTACAGTACAAGTGCGGTACACGGAAGTTGACTCTGCTCCATGGATTCCATATTCCCAGATGACACATTGAACTAGTGATGGGTACGAATCTGGATTCGAATCGATTCGACTCGATTCAAAATTTTAAAATTCGATAGTTTCCAAAAGTTAAAAAAGACGGAACTTTTTTGGGTTTTTGCAAAAAACATGAAAAAATAAATAAATTGACTTCTTGATAGTGTAGAAAAATGACCCTTTCTCCTGTATTATTCAGAGTGAAGTTAAAAAATGACATACTTACTACTTGGATTCGATTACTGATTCGATTCGACTCGATTCGAAACCTGGCAGATTCGACTTGATTCGATTCGTAAATTTTGGACTCGTACCCATCACTACATTGAACACGGAATTTTGTCCGAAATAGTTGGTCTCTGGTGTCCTGTGCGGTTTTGCAGAATTTTTTTTGGTTTGATTAGTGCACAAATGTTTTTCGCATTTGAGGACAGCCTGTGAGCTTGAATGAACTGAAAGGGATATCTTAAACATCCAATATTCGAAAGCAGGTTGATGTCTAGCCGCGGATTTAAAGCAAACCATCCGCATTGTTTGCGAGGGGCAAAATTCCATATACATCAACATGGCCTTTTAGGAAATCCATGTCTGCGCACAACTATCGCCTCTTTGCACTGGCGACAACTTTGAACACTGCGGAAATGTATGGGTCCTCACCGCAGCGGCAAATCAAAATTTCCAAAAATCATGCCGCTGCCATGAGCCTTCCGATTGTTTTAAAACCAAACTAACTCAAACGGTCTGATTTCCCAACTTAGAAGAAGTGCAAAATAGTAGATTTTTAATTTGAATTTTAAAAATTGAATGTTGTATTTATCTACCAATTGAAGGGGTGGCCCCCGTAGCGTAATGGTTACGACTTACGAGTCCTGACTCGCATGCAGGAGGTCCGGGTTCAAATCCCGGTGCCACCCCCCAAACAATTTCAGCCAGTTTGAAGCCCATCCATTCCCCCAACCCTGCCTGAAGTCACAAGAGTAGCAAGGGCTTCCCTGAATAAGGGATAAGTAGGGGCAAAAGACTGTGGATCTGCCTTGCCCCCAGTGTATTAAAAAAATCTACCAGTTGATTAAATACCCGTTTGCGGGAGCTTCGTTGCTGCCTAAAATATCATTACAATTTACAAATTATTCGTTGTTGTTTCAGACGGACAGCCTGACTCAAAAGGGCGAGCAGATGAACATCCGTAACCTCCTCGTGGATGACCCAATGTTCCAGCAGTGCCTGTACGTCTACGACGTTGTCTACCTCAACGGAAAGGTCCTGACTAACAAGCCTCTGAGGGAGCGTATAGAAATCGTCAAGGAATGCATCAAGGAAGAGCGGGGAAGAGTCCAACTGGTAGTCCTACAAAAGAAGTATGTTTTACATGATTTGCATATTTCGTTCGTTTCCAGGCCGACCGCAAGACTGGCAAGACCGCACAGGACGTGGTTGACGCCCTGAACGACGCCATCGACCGCCGCGAGGAGGGCCTGGTGCTCAAGGACCCAGACAGCGTGTACAAGCCCAACGTGCGCACCAAGGGCGGATGGATCAAGGTAAAACCGGAGTACTCTGGCAGCCTAATGGACCAGTGCGACCTCATCGTCATGGGAGGCTATTACGGCAGCGGGAGGAGGGGAGGGCTGGTAAGGGATTCCTCATCTCAATAGTTGTCGGGCTGGACTGAGGTTGCAATGTATCGTTTTGTTAATTTCTTTCCCAGGTCACCCACTTCCTCCTCGGCCTGGCCGTCCCCTCGACCTCTGCCGACAACGGCGCCTCCGCCGATCCCGACGAGTCCTCCTCCCACGCCTTACCGAGAGAGTTCCGCTCCTTTTGCCGCGTCGGGTCCGGCTACAGCTACCGTGAGCTGTTCGACCTTCTTCGCCGCCTCGAGCCTAACTTCAAGAAGCTCTCCTCTCGCCAGAGGGAGGAGTCTGCGGTGGAGACGGAGGGCGGGTACAGGCTGTCCTTCTCCCGGGAGAGGCCCGATGTGTGGATAGACCCGAGGAGGTCCGTCCTGCTGCAGGTCAAGGCTGCGGAGATCGTCTCCTCCGAGATGTACAGGGCCGGCTGCACGCTGCGCTTCCCGCGAGTGGAGAAGATCCGGAGCGAGTCGGACAAGCCATGGCACTCGTGCATGACAGTGACAGAGATGGAGTCCCTGCGCAGGGAGGGGGAGGGCAAGCTGGCCAACAGGCATCTGGAGCTGGACGAGGAAGACCATACGGATGGAGCCTTCAGCCAGCCCAAGAAGAGGAGAAAAGGAGGTGCCGGTTCCTCCCAGCGCTCCCGCCCCGCCACCCTGTCGTCGGTGTACCGTCAGGCGGCGGACCCCTCCTCCGTCATGGTGGAGAGCCACGACCTCAAGGGGAAGGTGGTGGTGGTGGAGCCGTGCGACGCGAGGCTGAAGAAGAGGCTGGAGGAGACAGTCCTGAAGCTGGGCGGGACTTGCGAACAGGTATTTACGCTTAACGATTTTAACTTTTGTCAGCCTCATAGTGTTTTTTTTAGAACGTGAGCAGGGGCCGCACGTTCTGCTATGTCGAGACCGGATTCAAGGTTCGCGCCAAGACTGTCGCCAAGCGCGGAGAGTGCGACGTGGTCAAGCACGAGTGGCTGCTCGATTGCGAAACAAAGTTCAGGCCATTCAGCCCCTCCGACATGATACAAGTGAGTGGGAAAAAAATAGGTGAAATAGAAATTAAGGTAAATCGTAAATTCTCAGGTGTCTTCTGCCGAGACCAAGGCCCGCTTCGCGCGCGACTTTGACTCCTTCGGCGACGCGTTCTCCTCCGCCGCCACCGCCCAGAGCCTTCGCTACTCCATGTCCCGGGTGTCAGAGCTGGGCGAGGAGGCGGCCGCTCCTCCAGGCGCCATTGCGGAGTTCGAGGCAAAGTTCTTCGAAAGGCCGTTCAAGTACGGGCTCTTCAGGCAGCTCAGGTCAGTAGATCTCCTCCGAAGCAATGCCGTAGGTTTTTGAGGTTTTTGCACGTTTTTTGACACTGCTGAATTTTTTCGGCATATCTCAAGGTGGCTGTCGCTCTCTTTTTCGTGGAACTGATCTCTTCAAATAGAAAATGCCCTCTTCCCATCTCTGAGCAAATTTTGTTCTCTCCAATACCGCAGGTTCTTCGTGGCCCGCGGAAATGAGTCCCTCCTGCCAGGCCACCACCCGCTTGACCTGGTGGAGACCACTCTTCGCTTCCACGGCGGCACTGTTGCTCCCGACCTCGACGCCCAAGTCACCCACGTCCTCGTCCTCGGAGCCGGAGAAGAAGAGGAGGAGGAGGTCGACAGAGATCCAGTGGCGTCGGACCCAGATCTCCTGTCTGAACTCAAGCTGGAGAGGAGGAGGAGGGAGAAAAAGTTCCACATCGTGACTCAGCGATGGGTGGAGGAATGTCTTGACAGAGTGGACATCGTGCAGGAGAGGGAACCAAGATAATAGTGCATAAGGCTGAATGAAATTAAGAAGTCCACAACTGATCTATTTTTTGGATTTTGAAGATGATTGATTATCTGCCAACTTTTTGCGGTGATGAGCTTAGTCAAAGAATTAGGCAGGTGTTTTTATCCACGTTTAATAGTCGTTCACATATATTAATTGTTGCAAAATATTGGGTACACAGTACAAAAATTCATGAGTTATTAAAGTCAGCATCATCTTCAAAGTTCTTTCGCGTACAAAATTGGCTCAGTTTGAGGGAAAACATATGATTAAGACTGAAACAACTTCCTTCCTGGCTTAGCGAGGGAGCATCTTTAGTATCGAACTCACTTGGGCAACCTTGGGATGATTTGCATTGTGGCCAAACAGTTGGAGTCGCATTCTCATGCACTTGACAAGAGTGGCCCTGGCTTCCTGCAGGTTAAAGAGCTGAATTAGCAACTGTGCTCTGAAGAACAATGCATTAGCAATATCTGGATGGAAAGCAGTGTCGCCATAGACACCATAGTACATTTTCAATGCCTGTTCCACCACTTCTGTTGCCTCTTCATATTTCAAACATGCTTCCTGGCATTTGGCATTTTGAAGCAGCGAAAATGCAATGCTGGGATGGTTGGTGTCTGCTCCATGAATTGCCTTCCACATTTTCAGGCTCTCGTTGCTCAAGGAGAGAGCAGTATTGGGTTGCCCTTGGTATCCCAGGACACAGTGTGACATGTTTCCCAGAATAATGGCAATTTCTGGGATGTTTGCATCATCTCCATGGATAGCTTTGTACATCTCCATACTTTTGAGACAAAACTCAAAGGATTTCTTGGGGTTCATTAGGTACTGATGGCATGAACCAATGTTGTTCAAAGATAAAGCAATATCAGGGTGAATAGAGTCTGTCCCGTAGAGGGCCCTATTAATCTCCAGACTCTGCTCGTGCAAGGAGAGGGCTTCCTCAAACTTTCCTAGTGACCGGTAGCACACGGCTGTGTTTTCCAAGGAAGAAGCGATGTCTGGGTGATTGGAGTTCATCCCGTAGAGGGCTTTCATCATTTCCAGGCTCTTTTTATGCAAGGAGAGGGCTTTCTCAAACTTCCCCAGTGACTTGTAGCACAAGGCTATGTTTCCAAGGGAAGATGCTATGCCTGGGTGATTGGAGTCCATCCCGTAGAGGGCCCTCTTCATGTCCAGGCTCTTCTCATGCAAGGAGAGGGCATCCTCAAACTTTCCCAGTGACTTGTAGCATGACGCTGTGCTTCCCAAGGCAGAGGCAATGCCTGGGTGATTGGAGTCAGTCCCGTAGAGGGCCTTCATCATGTCCAGGCTCATCTCAATCAAGGAGAGGGCTTTCCCAAACTTCCCCAGCGACTGGTAGCATGAGGCTGTGTTTTCCAGAGAATAGGCAATTTCTGGGTGGTTGGTGCTAGTTCCGTACATAGCCTTATTCATCTCCAGACTTTGCTCATTCAGGGAGAGGGCTTCCTCAAACTTCCCCAGTGACTCATAGCATGAGGCTGTGTTTCCCAGGGAAAAGGCAATGTCTGGGTGATTGGAGTCAGTTCCGTACAGGGCCCTATTCATTTCAAGGCTTTGCACACTCAAGGAGAGGGCTTCTTCGTATTTTCCCAGTGACCCATAGCATGACGATGTATTTCCTAAGGCAGAGGCAATGTCTGGATGATTATTGTCAGCTCCATAAAGAGCCCTCTTCATGTTTAGGCTCTGCTCAAGCAAGGAGACAGCTTCCTCAAACTTTCCAAGTGACCCGTAGCATGAGGCTGTGTTTTCTAAGGAAGAGGCAATTCCTGGGTGATTAGAGTCCATCCCGTAGAGGGCTTTCATCATTTCCAAGCTCTGCTTGTGCAGGGAGAGGGCTTCCTCAAGTTTTCCTAATGACCGGTAGCACATTGCTGTGTTTTCCAGAGAATAGGCAATGCTTTTTTGATTGGAGTCCATCCCGTAGAGGTCTTTCATCATGTCCAAGCTCTTCTCATGCAAGGAGAGGGCCTCCTCAAACTTCCCCAGTGACTGATAGCACAAGGCTGTGTTTTCCAGGGAATTAGCAATTTCGGGGTGATTGGCGTCACTTCCGTAAAGGGCCTTCATCATGTCCAGGCTTTGCTCACGAAGGGAGATAGCTTCCTCAAACTTCCCCAGTGACTGGTAGCATGAGGCTGTGTTTCCCAGAGAAGAGGCAATGTCTGGATGATTGGTGTGAGTCCCATAGATTGTCCTCATCATTTCGAGGCTCTGCTTGTGCAAGGTGAGGCTTTCCTCAAATTTCCCCAGTGACCGGTAGCATAAGGCTGTGTTTCCCAGGGAAGATGCTATGCCTGGGTGATTGGAGTCTGTCCCGTAGAGGCCCCTCATCATTTCAAGGCTCTGCTTGTGCAGGGAGAGAGCTTCCTCAAAGTTCCCCAGAGACTGGTAGCACAAGGCCATTTTTACCAGAGAAACAGCAAGGTCTGGATGGTTTGAGTCAGCCCCGTAAAGATCTTGCTCAATTCTGTATCCTTCTTCATGGAACCTGAGTTCTCTCATGATGGCAAGTTTCATTTCTTCTTCTTCTTCAAGTGTTAGCATTCGCCCTCTTCCACTTGTAACTGATGAAGCTGACAGCCCTTCATTGTCCTGTTGCAGTAGATGTTGAACATCAGGTCTGCCGCCCTTAGTGTGCCTATTTTCAATTATGACAATGATTTGCTATGGATGTTTCTTTTTACCTGCGGCGGTAGCCGACAGGTCAAGTAATGGTCGCCGTTTAACTTCTTCTTGTTGTTGCTGCTGCTGCTGTTGTTGTTGAGGATTATGGAATAAACTTTTTTTTAGTTTTTTTGGTCAAGTAATGATCCCCATTTATGTTGTTGTTGAGGATCATGGAAAAATAAACTTTTTTTATTTGAACCACCCTGTTGCAGAGGG
>JAAUYJ010049305.1_pt1 | contig 12076 bp, 12 predicted proteins | sample 7278031 | NCBI WGS metagenome assembly JAAUYJ01 (sample SAMN14350222, study PRJNA611818) | marine sediment metagenome | isolation source: surface marine sediment (1.8m) | place: French Polynesia: Moorea | collected 2018-08 | reverse complement strand
GTACAGTCATTTTAAACTGTCGCAGTGCAAATTCGCCCCAAATTGCCCTGCTAATTTTTTTTTAAGTTTTGTAGAACTCCTCCCTCTCCGCAACCTAAAACAACTTAGAAATGCTAGAATCTTGCAAAGATTTCAGACTTCTAAGTGTGAAAAAATAACAGACTATTAATTGTGGGCTGCTTCGAGGACATAAAAATATTTTCAAAGAATGTCCCCAGATATTCAAGATTTAACCAAAGAACTGCCTTGGACTTCAGTTATGCTAGCCTTTTCCTGTAAATTTGTCATGATGCTTTTTAACGAAGCCGTTAGGTGGACGGAGTTGTTTTGGCGGAGGAAACGGGTTTGAAGTGACAAGCAATGTGCACTAAATCTTGCATTTTAACTTTCTTTTGCTGTGGGATCCCTTCTCAACCGCCAAATTTTAAATTTTATTAATTTCCTTAGGAATGGGACAAATTCTATGCAGTAATAAATTAAGGCCTGAACTTTAGAGCGACATTTTTACTTTTATTTTGTATACAAGTCTCTTTCCCCCCCGCACCCCGGTCTTTTAACAAAGTGTGCTCTATCTTTTGCAAGATTTGTGAGTCAAACATTGAACACGTCCGACCTAATTTGGAGGTGGGTTAACTTTCACATAATTGCCGTCGGAACTGCGGGGACACTTCTTTGACCTTTAATTATCGGGTAACTACATGGAGGAGAAGGAGGAGCTAGAGGAAGGTACCACATAATGTGTACGATTCTTCCATAAATGCTTTTATGCATGAAAAAAAACAAGGAAGAGGAAAAAATTCCTAACAAAAAAAATTCTGCTCAATGACTCGAGAGGAGTGACAAAAAAATCGCTCCTACCTGGACGTCCATGTGGTGGTGCCCCACGCCAGGCACCCCGGAGGCTGCGTAGGCGAACGCGTTGAAGACCCTCCCCTTGGCGCGCTGGCGGGCGCCGGCCGGGATCTCCTCCCACCTGAGCTCCTCTTCCTCGGAGGAGGGGAGGGGCAGGGAGAGTGCGCGGAGGGAAGCGGAGGTCTCCTGGCGCTGCTGGACCGCCTGCTGCTGGTCCATGTTGAGCTGGAACTGGAAGGAAGAGAGAGAAAATATAGTAGGGTGATGCTAGACACCACCAGGCAAAAAAAATGCCATAACGAAGAACAATAATTCTTTTTTCAGAGAAATTGCCCAATACTAGTTTTCCTGACTACATTTAAGCAACACATTTTCTCCAGAAGCAGCAGAAAGAGTACCTGAATACCCAGTAGCCCAGTTGGAATGTTTATTGCGCCCCTGCAGTATATCCGCAGTATTGTCAAGCTAGCTTGAAAACCTGCACTCTGTCACGTTGACCATTCAAAACTTGTTATCCCTCCACAAAAAGAGGAAGACTCCTGCGATTCCTCGTTGCTTTTCCCTTTTCCCCTTCTTCACTCATATTATCATTCATTTCTTTTAGCCCTTTTTTTATCAACTGTCTCAAATAATCGAATGAGTGGAAATAAAATCGTGACTACATGGTAAAGCCATACATAGCATTATTAGTAGCGTTATTCGACAGTCCTATATTGAAGCTGTATCGCACATCTAATTGGCCCCCGGCAATTACTTATTTCTACTAGCGGTCTCAACTAAATGGCAGCAAGGGGGGCACGGATTTTCTAGTACTACCGCTTCATTGCAAACTCGAGGTAGCCATGTAGTACTGCTACTGGAGAGACCGTCGCGTAGCGGTGATTTTGCATTTGGTCATGTGGGAGACAATTTCGGCTTCGAATAAGTTTATTCCTATCGAAACCGTCGGTTGCTTAAACCTGCTCGAATCCTGCGACTCCGGAGATACTACGGGCAAAAGCGAACAACTGAAGACTAGTTATTGGGCCTCGCGCGGTCAGCCATGTTTCCAGAAAATAGCAAGGAGGGACAGAATCCCTATCGAACTGGTTTCGATTAACGACTTCTTTCCTTTTCAGGGTTAATTTCCCTGCATTCCCAAAACAAAGACGAGGAGAGGAAAAAAGGGCGGAGATTCGCCGAGCGGAAGAATAGGAATCGACAAGAAATGGGCGTTGTTGACTCCTGGCCATCAATGCACAGTAGAGCCGCCGCGAAAAAAACTAGATAATGTTCAATTGCTCCCGCTGTGGGGCAGGAAGGGGAGCGTCGAGGAAAAATAACTAAAAGAGATCCTCTCTTTCTAAGTAATGAAAGCGAGGCAACACCGATGTCATCTCATGTGGAAGCTCATTCCTTATTTTTTGACAAATGCTCTTGTGGGCGGGAAGGGCACTACTGTCTCGGGAAAAGAGACTTCACGAGGAAGACGTCACTTCCGCCCATTTTTGACACGGTGCTCTCCAAGATCGGGTGCTCTCCGTGCGCATAGTTTTCATATACTGGAAAACCAGCATTTATGGCGATGTAACTGCTTCCACTCCCAAGAGGAGCATATTGAAAGTCGGGGAAAGGGGAGGGGGGTTTTCCTTTGCGGGGATAGTGCGATGCTAGCAGCACGTATGTGCCTACTCTACATATGGTTTGCACAAACCAGGCAATATACATTTTGGTGACGTTATGCAAGTTTTCCCGTACTTTGTGGGGGAGGGGTACGAGGTTTGTTAACTTTATTAGGGGATAGAAATTGTGGAAGTTCCGTGTTTTCGGGATGAACATAGGAACTTTTTCGAAAAAAATGAGACGAGCCAAATATTTTAAATTACGTCTGCTTTATTAAGTTATTAACAGCTTTGACTCTTCACTCATTATTTTGCAAGTGTTATTTTACGAAAGGAAATAGCGGTTGTTTTGAAACTTATATCGCTGCTTTCGAGTTCGAAATTCAATTTGCCACATTACTAGCCAAGGCGGATGGCTAGAAATATTTGACAGCTGTCAAAACATCTGCTGGGCGTCCGGTTGCCCATTTGGTATTTTTGTAAACCAAAAAAAATCAAGGAAAAATACCTTTGCGTAAGGTAACAAACTAACAAGTTTAACTTAATATTATAGCAAACGTTCAGCCTAAAATTAACTTCAATATGTTTCATATCGTCGAAAAAAATTTCACGCAACCCGAGAGAACTTTTCAAGTAAAATATGAATTTTATTTCTCGTATCTAGCAACTCTGTCAGACTAAACGAAAAGTCGAGAAGACACTTGGAGGACGACGACAAGGAGGACGAGGACGACTCCGAGTGCCTCTTGTCCTCCAAGCAGTTCATTCCCCCCCCGACTCCTGCTCCTGCTCCAAGTGGGATTTGTCTTTCCGCGACGCCCACAGCCACAGCCCACAGGAGCGCGGAGGGGGAGCACGGACAGAGCAAAGGCTGCTACGGCCTTCCTTAAGTGCATTGCGAACAAGAGCCGAGGCCATGACGGGCGGGCGGTGGACATCCCTCGGCCTCGGCCTGGCTTCGCCGTCTGCGCGGCGGGGCGGGCGGCCGTGGCCTTGCACAAGTCAAAGGTGGAGGCGGGGGCAAAGAAAGCCGGGCGCAGTCTCAGTCGGGAGTGGGACCGAGCGACCGAGCGACCCCGCTGTGCCTGGACCGGCGGACGGGGAACAGGCCTCGTCGCAGACCAGTTGGGAGACTGGGACGGGGCCCTCTCGCGGCCGCCGGTAACAACGACTTGGTCCGCCCTGCTGGCAAGAGACAGACTGGCGTATCGACATCGAGGCAGAGACGGGCTGGATGGATCCCGAGACCTGAGGACAGCAGCAGGACCCCTTCCGGGGCCGGGCGGGGAGGAGCACGAAGAGGACTTGTCAGATGAGTGCCCATGCTTCTTACTTTGAAGAACTGGTTTTTCTTTGTGTCTTCTACTCGGCCAGGCCGAGGAACTTCCGCCAGACGCACGCTGCTACGTACGGGGACCACGGAGAGAACGCCGAGCTAGGGGAGACGGCACCGGTGCCGCGGACGTGGACGTGGCGACGGCGGAGGAGAGGAAACAGGAACACACAAGAGTTCGACGACCTGCGGCGAGGATTTTTATTCAAAGGATTTCCTGAGATCTTACGGACTTTGCAGGTTTTCTTTCAAAAAGATCGACCAAACAAACAAAATTTAAGCATTTCTGGACCATTTGACGTCTAAAATGACCTTAAAATTCAAATTTGATCTGATCCGCCCAACATAATTTGAGGGGCCATGAGATTTTAAATTTTAAAGTTTCTTTCTGAGCACTCAATGAACCTTAAATTTATTGCAATTTAAATCTTTTTTGGTGGTTTTCTTAAAAAGGGTTTATCCCATCAGGATGCCATGTAGCAAAATTGTCGTAAATTTCACTTATCTACACTTTCTTTTAGCATGATTTTGCACTACAATACGAGGTCATTTTGAGATCATTTTTCTGACCCAGAAGGTCGTATTGGCATGGTATTTTTTATTGTTGATACACAGGATACACAGAAATGTACGTAATACATGCAATGCAGTGAGTGTGTAATGTGGAGGCACTGGAAAAAAATGGCGCGTTTTACAATAAAATGACACTCGGGAAAAAAATTGAAACAACAACTTCTTTCGGGGGTTTCTTACTGTGACAGTTGGGGAGGGGTTTATAGCAGGAACGTAATTCCCGAATCGATCTCAAAAGGTTCTCGAGGTTACAATATTTTTTTGTCTCATTTCCCCTTCATAATGTGAGCGATGGGCTTCTTCTTGCTCAGGACTAGGGCTGGGAATAGTTAACGGTTAACCATCGGTTAACCGAATAAACGTCCCAAATGGTTAAAACGGTTAATTTTTTTGACCGAACGGTTAAATTCGGTTAAAATATGGGTAATATTTTATGTTTATCTCGAAAGATTAGAACTTTTCAACTCAAAAACCACACCTTTTGCCAAAATTCTTTTTTATTTTTTTAGATCTACAAAAAAATCTTGGACTTTTTTTGCAATATTTCCCCCCTCGGATGTTGGTCTTCATAGAAACGCAAAATTTGCCCAAAAAGACTTCTCCGCACTACTTAATATTTTAACCGAAATTAACCGTTAATTTAACTGAACAACTCCCCAAATTAACCGGTAAATCGAAGGGCCGAATTTCCACCAAATTCCCAGCCCTAAACACAACACACCAACACAAGATAGAAAGTACCTGGTAGAAGACGGAGCCGTCGGAGCGGATGGTGACAGGAGCCCGTGGATGGTCCTGGCGTGGTCGGCCACCATGCTCGCGTTAGGGAAAGCCTTGCTGCAAGCGCCGCACTGGAAGACGGCCCTTGCGCCGGCGTGGGACTCGGCGCAGTGGCGGTCCCCGTCACCGACGACGACGTTGCAGCGTGAACAGGCAATGGCACCGTCGACTGCGCTGTGGAGGATGGTGACTGAGTCAACGTTCTGAACGACGGTGGGGAGCGAGTGGGGCCGCGGAGGAAGAGGAGGGGGCTGCTGTTGCTGCTGCTGCTGCTGCTGCTGTTGGTTAACATAAGCAGGAGACGAAGAGGAAGATAGGGGCCTGCTAGGATAAGGAGGAGGAGGAGGACGCTCGCTAATTGGGTTTTGGCGAATGATAGGAGGGTGCAGCGACTGCTGATGATCAGAGGATGGCTCGGAGTTTGCGGCTGCCGACGGCTGCGGCTGGACGATGTGAATGCTAGGAAGTTTGTTTCCATTCACGATTGGCACCTATGCAACGGAGAGAAACTTTATTGACAAAAATCAACGATCGATGGAAACAACGAGCACCTGAATGACACTCCCGTCCGGCAGGGCGACGTTGGCAGTCAGTCTCCCTTGGATGGAGGAGCCTCCTTCCGAAGCACCCCCGGGCGGCAGCATGCGCACCAGGGCAGTAGTTTGATGCTGCATGGTGCTGTTGTCTCCAGGACCGCCTTGGATAACTAGTGAGGCCTGCTGCTGCTGCTGAGCTGGAGCTTTCTCTTGTGGCGGCTGAGAAAGAGCGGCAGGAGGATGAAGTTGTTGTTGTTGCTGCTGCTGCTGTTGTGCGGGGAATTGTTCGTTCGTGGCTGACATGACGGTGTCAGAAATGATCTTTTCCAAGCTAAGGCCTGAAGGAGTGTAGAAAAAGTAACTTAGCGAAATAGAACACCAGAAGATTGGAATGAAACGACACCACTTGCCTGGTTTGTTTTCACCTACCACTTTGGCGCCTCCTGTTTCGGGCAAGTGAATGGTGGGAGGCATGTGGGAAGGCTGGACAAGGGGAGGCGCGGAGGGGGTCGTCGCCAGGGCCGGCAGCGCGGCGGGCCTCGTGGGAGTCAGGAGCTCGGAGGGAAAGTCGCAGGAAGGAGACCTCATTGTTCTGTATAGCCAAAGAAAGACTGCAAAGTCAAAGTCGTGTCTTGCGACCGGCGCTTTTGTTTTACCTCGCAACAGAGGAATCAAGGCCAAGCATGGAAGCAGTGGGCGAAGTGGCGGACGGGGACGGGAAACCAGGGAAGACGCTGTCCAAACTCGGCAGTGCTGGCATGTCGGGAGTCGACAAAAGCTAAAAATATAAACGAAATAGTCTTCCGCAAGGCCACAACAGTGTAGCAAGTAGCAAAAATAGGTGGTTCACAGGCTTACCTGATCACCATCCCCAAACGGAGGTTTCGGAGGCTTCAGGGTGGCCTGTTGCTGCTTCTTGTCATCCGAGGTAGTGTCTCCGATTTCTCCCGAAGTCGCCGACTTGGGAAAAATGTCTGGGAGGACCAGGTCAAGGGTCTGTGGCCGGGCAGCCTTGGGCAGAGGCGAGGAAGGCAGGGGAGGGGGGCTGAGCAGGCGAGGCTGCTTGGGTGCAGGAGGTTCCTGCCAATGATGAGCAACAACGACGTCAGATATAAAAATTGTGATATCAACAAACAGACACAAAGTATACATCAGCTCCAGGGTTGGTGATACCGTTGCCGCCGCCGATAGCATGGCCAGCAGGAGCGTTGGGGACGGTGGGCAGCCTTACGACCGAGTTGCCCGTCTGGTTCGCTTGATCAACCGCACCGGATCCGTTGACCAGTAGAAGCTGGACCTGCTGTTGGTGTTGCTGGTCTTCGCCTTGGTGAACTGTTGAGGAGAGGCGCTGTGAAGCCGAAACGCCGGGGGTCACAAAAGTGGAGTTGGATGTCGCCTGTGCAAAAGAAAAAAAAATAAATACTTGACAAGCTTGCTTGTTTTCTACTGTCACCTGGTGATTCTTGGTGAATCTCTCCTTGAGCAGCAGCTGGAGGCAGTAGATCTTCTTGGCGTTGTTGAAAGTGTTGGAGAGAGCATCTTGGCAGGAGTCGCACAGCCCTTTGGGGAGGTTGTCTTTAGGGTGAATGGTCAGGACCTGGAGGGAAAATACAACGGAAAATGAAGAAGAAAAAAGTTCGCTTTCTAAGAAGCACCTGAGGAGCAAAAAGAACCTGTGTCGTCTGAGAAACCGCGCATGAAAAAGCGCTCCGAAAATATTTGAATGCTAAAAAATACAGGTATGGTGTATTTACAAATCAATGGGACATAGCAAAAACAACCTGTAGTACAGTAGATTATACAGGTAATTAAGGCACCGGGACACATTCGAGCGATAACGGGGCACCGCTGCCGTTCACAAATCGACGGACTCGATGGTGGTCTTGAGCCTTGACCTCTCTGCGGCAAAGACCAGCTTGTGAGAGCGGACCGAATCGGCGACCCCGGTCTTGATGCCTCCCCTCTCCCCGGTGGCCACCGCCTTGGTGAAGGCGTTCATCAGGAAGAAGTCCGCTCCTCCGTGGCCCCTCGTCTTGACCGAGGGAGCGTTCAGCTCCACGGCCACCTTCGTCTCCTTGCCGGTGGCGAAGTCGAACAGCACCAGCCCGCCGCTCTCCTCTCCGTCCCAGCGCAGCTCTCCCTTCGTTCCGCTGATTCTAGAACGGAATTCGCCAATCTTGAAAACTGGAGCACCTGCAGGTTCAAATCAATCACGAACTTCGTCTCGCGGCGGATGTCCCTCGTAAAACCGTTCATCGTGAAGGCGGCCGTGGCGCCGTTTTCGAACTCCATGTTGACAACCTGGCAGGATGGAATGAATTAGCTCTCATTTCACTCCCTAGAATTGCGGTGAATCCCGCACCTGGTGGTCGCACACGTCGTTGTCGCACTTGTAGACGCACCGGCCGTACTGCCCCTTCCAGAGCGCCTCCTCCAGCGCCGCGCGGTACCCGCGGGGGTCGTCCTCCACGTCGCACACCACCGACATTGGCCACCGCGGCGTCTCGGGGCACTTGTCCAGGTATATCTTCTTGGCGGAGTAGGGGCACTTCTTCTCCACCGGGCAGTCCCTGCACTTGGGTGCGGCCTCCTTGGGCGCCTGCTCTTTCTTGAAGTGGTACAGGCCTCCGAATGACTGCAGAACAAAAAAAGGATATTAAAGACAGCCGTGAAGAGGCTAAGCTTCGGTGATTATCCTGTACTGTACCTGGATCTTGGTGCACTTCTTGTCCCCCATCCAGTACATGATGAGGTCCACGTCGTGGCAGCTCTTTGCCAGCAGCGAGAAGGTGGACTCGGCCTGGTTTCTCCAGTTGCCCCGCACGAAGGAGTGTGCGAAGTGGAACCAGCCCACGTTCTCAGAATGGTCGATGTTCACCACCTCGCCCAGAGCGCCGCTGTCGATGACCTCCCGGATCTTGGTGCAAGGAGGGAAATATCTGGAAAGACACACGTGAAATAGGAGGAAATGTGTACTTTTCCGGCTGCGTACCTGAGCACGTGACACACAGCCACAATCACCCCCGTCTCCTTGAAGACCTTGGACATGCTGTCCACCTCAGGCTCCTCTGAGCTCATTGGCTTCTCCAGCAGCAGGTGGTAGCCCTTCTTGGCCAGCGCCACGGCAGGGCCAATGTGCATCCTGTCCTGGGTGGAGATGATGGCGCAGTCAGCCAGCTTGTCCTTCTCCGCCAGTTCCTTCCAGTCCGAGAAGACCATGTCCTCGTCCAACTTGTGCAGGTCTTGCATCTTCTTCCTGCGGTGCGGCTTGTGCTCCGCCACCGCCACCACCTTCATCCTGTGGGGGAAGTCGAGGGCGAAGCCGCCGTAGTTCTGCCCTCGGTTGCCGCACCCCACCACCACGGCGGTGACCGGGCGGGAGCCGGGGAACTTGCCGTCCACCTCCGACCACTGCCGCTCCAGCTCCTCTTTGCGGCTGTCCGAACTCATCTTGAAGTTGTGGGACACTGGGGCGTCACACACTTGTGATTTCTGTCCGCAGACAAGCCATCGTCCTAACCACCGAGATAAAAGATGTCTGCTGCCACTGGGGCAATAAAATACAAATGAGCCCGCCAACAGAGCAGAAGGCCATTCAACACCTCTTATACAAAAGGCCCTTATCGCTCCAAAAGTGCAACAACTATTGCGGTTGATCCAAGACATTCCTAAGAGATGGGAATGAGCGGCAAAGGCGAACTGGCGTTTACAGCGTCGCTGCCGTTGGTGCTCACCTGCGCCGAGAAGCAGAACCTTATCTTTGGCAGCAGCTGCCTGCGGCGCCCCTCCTCGCCGAACACGTCCACGCAATGGCGCCCCTCGCGGCCGCACACGCGGCAGCAGCGGCGCAGGGCGGCGGCGTCGGCCGCGGCGGAGGGGTGCGCCGGCGCGGACACCGAGGCCGCCATGATGGGCGCCCCGGAGGAGGAGGAGGCCGCCAGCAACATGGCCAAGACCACGAGGAGCGATTTCTGGCCTTACACATGGGAGCGATCTTGCTCCTTCCCCCTCGTGACCTTGGACGAGTGTCTCCTCGTCCTCTCCGTATTCCTCTCCTCCTCTTGGCTCTTGTCTTGTTCCTTTCCTTCCTGATTTCATTTTTGGCACCTCTTCTCTTCTCTTCTCCTCTTTCCTTCTTTTCTTGGCCTTTTTCCGGCCTGCCTTTTCTCCTCAAGATCGTTTGCAGACAACTTGTATTCTTCATTGCGCATGCGCAAAATCCTCTCTTCTCATTGGTGGATATTTGTGTTCGCGCATGCGCAAAAGAGGATCTGCGTAGAAAATGTGTTCAACGAGACGGAAAAGCTAAACAAATTACGCATGGACCGCGACCTTCTTTATACAAAGTTGACCTTTGTCGTGTTCAGGTGACTTTATCCGTGATGTGGCGCCACGCCAGGTTGGCGCAGCAGCGCCAGGCTGAGCAGGAGAAGCGCCAAGCGGCGTCTTCTTCCACGCGAGGTCGACCCATGACACAGAGGGGGCGGGGAAGAGGAGGCGGTGGGGAAGGTCGCGGCCGCGGACACAGGGGCGGCGGCTTCTCCCCTCGCGGCAGGGCAGACTTCCGCGGCCGTGGCGGCGGCGGCGGCGGCAGAGGTAGCGGCGGCCACCCCCCTTCCGCTCCTCCCCCACGTCCGCAGGAGATCGACGGCGTGGCCCTCCCGCAGGGCCCCCGCCCCTGGTGCAACTACCGCCTGCAGACTGAGACCTGGCTGCGGGACACCCTGCAGAAGAAGGCCACCGAGTCCAAGCAGGCGGAGGACCACGACAGGTTCAGGAGGCAGCGGGCCAAGGTGCACGACCTGGAGGCCGAACTCATGGCCGAATATTTCAAGTGAGTGCAGGGACATCGGCTCGCAAACTTTCTTTTCCATTAAATAATTATCTATTTTCACCTACCAGGTCCCACCCTTCGCAGGAGGGCTTCTGGCTGCCGCTTCTGGCGATGGAGGCCGCGCGCACGGCGCACTTCTGCGACGTGTGTGAGGTGGAGTTCGCCAGGGAGGGGGAGCTGATCAGGCACGAGGAGTCGCACGTCGTGTGCGACCTGGACGGGTGCACGTTCGTGGCGTGCCAAGAGGTTTGAGGAAGAACTTTTGAAAGAAACCAAAACGCAATTTCCCAACTGAATGGATTTTGTTAAGATACTGGAAGAGCACGTCCTCCTGCTTCACGCCAGCGGCCTCTACGCCAGGATGAAGAGGGGGTACGGCAAGGAGGAGGTCGACAACTGGAAGAACGAGAGGAGGAGGTGGGACAGAAATCTTTTTTAACTGATCTCAAAGTTTCAATTTCCGAATTTCGGTTTCAGCAACTACCCTACCATGTCGGTGATCGCCGTGAAGGAGGCCAAGAAGGCGGTGAAGAAGCAGCAGATGTACATGCGCGAGGCGAGGCTGTACGAGGAGCGGCGCGAGTGGAGGGAGGCGGCGGCGGAGCGGAGGAGGAGGGAGGCCGCCAAGAGGCAGGCCAGGGCGGCGGCGCAGGCGCAGTTCAGGGAGGAGGAGGCCAGGAGGAGGCGGGAGAGGGAGGAGGCCAGCCGGGATTCATCCGAGGTCGAAAGGGAAGCCGGATCAGCCTCGTCTTCTAAGAGCAGGAGCCAAAAGCTCAGGTAAATTTAGTTCTTTTTTAAAAAAAAGGCTGTAAAAATTTTAGTAACTTTTTTTCAGGGAAAGGCGAAAGAACCGGATGATCGAGAAGAACACCGCGGGCATCTCCGTCAACAGAGCAGAGGCCGTGAAAGTTGAGATTCAGCACCACCAGGAGTCAAAGAGGCGGGCCTACAGCGACTTCTCCGATGAGTCTGATCCGGAGGACTGCTGCCAGGGGGTGAGGGCCTTCTGCGGAGTCCGGACAGAAGAGAAGGAACCGGAGGACCAAGGAAGACGAGAGTCCTTGGACGATTCCGAAGCCAGCAGGTCCGCCGCGGAAGACACCATGGATATAACGATGGATAGCGACGACGAGCCGCCGGAGGAGCTCTCCTTCCAATCGCCAAAACAAGAGGACAGGTCAGACGTCCTGGAGGCCTCCGCCTCCAGTCCTTCCCCGGCAGCGCCGCCGCCGCCGCCCAGACCCACGTCAGGAGACGAAGAATTTTCCTCGCCTCAAAGGTGGAGGAAGCCGCCGCCGCCTTCCAAGCAGCGCCCGCAGAGGGGCCATCCGACCTTCTTCTCTGTGGAGGAGGGCGAGCACCCGATAAGGATCATGAGGAGGCAGCGCGAGAGGCGGGCCACGCTGCTGGAGCGCCTCCTGGACAAGGAGGTCAAGGAGGAGCGGTCAGAGCTGCTGCAGTGCGTCAAGTACATCTGCGAGAGGAACTTCTTCGACGACGGCGACGGGAAAAGTTAGAAATGGAATGAAATTTGGCTGTGATTATCACCGTCGTTATATTGGCATTT
>JAAUYJ010150962.1_pt1 | contig 12078 bp, 9 predicted proteins | sample 7278031 | NCBI WGS metagenome assembly JAAUYJ01 (sample SAMN14350222, study PRJNA611818) | marine sediment metagenome | isolation source: surface marine sediment (1.8m) | place: French Polynesia: Moorea | collected 2018-08 | reverse complement strand
GCTACAGTACTACTACTTCTTTCTTGTAATATGGGGAAATGACAAGCAACAGTTTGGGAGAAATAGTTTTTTTACCTCTGAATTCGACAACCTTTTTTCTCCCCGCTGGAAAAAAACATATTCTAAGCTCGGATTAATAAAACATCTATCATAGACCTCCCTCATTCGAGACAATCCAGAAATGTCACTAAGCACCACAGGTGGCAATCCTCCCGTCCTGCATTTTGAAAACTGCTTTTTTTCTTGCGAAAAAGTGCGTTTGTCTGCGTGGATGTGGGAATTCGTGAATCCCGGGCCGCGTATCAAGTAGGCGTGTCGAATTTGGTTGCTGGAGGTCCGAAACGGTCGAAAAATCCTCGCGTGACTTCTCTGTTGCCGCCGCCGCCGCCGCCGCCGCCGCCGCCAATCTGCCTTTAATTACAACTTCAGGAGGTGGTTTTTTTTCCGCCGTTCGTGCGGGCGCCAAATTTGCAGATTTTTTTTGTTTCTCCATCCGCTTCACACACTCGCGCGTTGGCTTTGGTGCGAGTTTGAGGATATAGCCCCTCCCTTCCCGCTATTTTATGGTCAAATGTTTCCCAATTGACTCGAAGTCGACGTCTTGAATTTATAGCTAAGTTTTTTTCGAAATGCTTTGACGAGCTGCCAAGAGCGATTTTTCACAGTCAACTAGTGTACTTGCATACGTAAACGTATGTTGCTGACCACCATTCGGCAAAAAAGTGGTAGGGACACACTCAAATGGGCGTCGGGCAAAAAAAAGATAGTGGGTGACGCCCACTTTTTGCGAATCGACTTTGTTGGTGGCAACAATTCCACACACACTCTGTCGGTCGGTCGGTGGGGCAACGACAAAAAAGTCAGTGGCCAAATATAATGCAGGCCTGACTCTACTTACCAAAAGATGGTGGCGGTACTTTCAAAACAGAACCCCTTATGAATATTTGGATAAATTGATTTAATTTTTAGTCTTTCTTTGACCCTGGCCATAAAAAGTTTTGAAGGGACAGAGTCTTCAGGTTCGGGGTTTTCCGATATTTTAACCATTTCCCCGTTTCCGCACATCTAGGCATTTCTTCTCCAGAAGAAGGTTTCGAATTCCCCATGCAAAGTATCACGAACACCTACTAGCTGCTTTTAGGGGGATCAGAATCCAGGAGGAAGGGGATGCGTTGACTGTTAGTAGAGATTTTCAGAGGCGCAAACTGCTTCTTGTCGATGTTATTCCAACCCTATAGTTTAGCAATAGAGGAGTACCTACGTGACATACCTTCCCGGAAAACCAAACCCCAGCCCTAGTAATTTACAACTTCTGTACGTATACCTGCAAACATACCAAGTCGGCAGTTTCGAAATTTCGACCTGGCATAAGGAAAACAAGAAACCATAAAAAGGAGGTTTCTTTTCCCGCATACGAAGAAACGTGGTTTTTATTAGCGCAAAAAAACCTTTGTGTGGTGTCGGGGAAACACGTGTGAGTGTAGCAACTCGTGGTAATAAAACCGCATGGAATCCTCCTTTGTATCTGACGAAAGGAGGGATGGTCGGCCGGTCGGGGTTAGTAGCATCAGGTCACGACTTTGGAGGAAAGGAGAATTGGGGTAGGTTTCATGGATTTTTTTGACGCAGTGCAATTTCGTGCATTGAGGATATATTTGGTTTTTTTGGAAGTTTGCTATAAAAATGACTTGGTCAATTTTTTAGAATAACATATTTTATTAAATCCATCAGCTTATTCCGTGGACCCATCCGTCCCTTAATTGCGTTAGTAAATCACTTCCCCTCCCCTTCCTTTCCACACCCGGGTACTTGTGTTCGAAAGGCATTTTTCGCGAGAATGTAGGGGAAAACAGAAAAGTAGACTTCCCTGAAATGCAAAACAAACCTCTGCGGTTATGGAGCAATTGGCACCACACGTTCCCCCATAGGCCAAGCAGAGACAAGTGAAAGTATTTTCAAAAAATAAGTGGGGACTCGTTAGTCGGCAGTCGGAAATTTGCATGGCATTTGCATCCGAAGACAACTATTTGCCCACTCCGTCCCGTCTCCAATCGCCAGACACGAGAGGATTTTAATATTCCGCACTCGCACTTCCCTCCCTTTCCCTTTCCCCTTTCGACAAGGCTTTTACATTCGAAGCGGCGGCCCGAGGCAGAGGAAGGGGGGAAGAGAGTATTAAAAAGCCCCTTTTTGCCAAGATCAGTCGGGCGGGAAGGAATTCAGCAAGAAAACCCCCCACACAATTTAGGTTATTGTCTGGGAGGCTGGACTGCAACAAGACATTTTCAAAAAGTATTTCCAAGCCATATTTGCGCTGAATTGGTTGATTCCCACACCCCCAAGATTTGTGACTCGGATTTTCACGACCCCTCCTCCTCCTCGATCCTATCCAGCACACCACATTAAACGGCCATCTATTCTAAGGAGGGGGGAATTGCCGTGCGGTGCCATCGACGAGAATTTCTCTCCCTCCCTGTCTGTTTACACAGTCACGGGCCATTTAGGGGATGTGCTACTTATCCTGATTTGCCGTAAAAAAAGGAGCAGTTTCGTTTTTGCGGCCACCTATATTTTAGATTCATCTTTCACAGCAGCGATTTGCCATAGCGATCGAGAATCAAAAGATTTTTTCTTTTCCAATTGGTTTTTTGATATCATCTGGAAATTATCTGGAAATTCCCCCCCTCCCGTTCGGACCCCTTATCAGCTACCCTTTTCCCTCTTTCTTTCAAGTCCTAAAAACCAAAAAAGGAAGAAAACAAGACTGAATAAATTCAGATCTTACCGCGAGTGCGTAGTATTCAAAACGTTTTTTAAAGAAAATAACCTTTTCCTTTTGCCACAGAACGTTTTATTTTAAATGCACCATACTGTGCGGGTATTGCACCAAGCTACTTTATGAAAACTTTTTGTCTCGTTGCCTACAGAAGTTGCATTTCTGGACCTCGGGTCTTCCACTCGCGGTAAAAAAGGAGGTGTAAAGCGGGAGAGGTTTTTTCCTTGTCGGAAAAAGGGAAAGAGAGGAAGGAAAGGGGCGGGTTTCCAAATGGAGTCATTTTTCTGGGAAACTGTGGGATGGTGCGAGAGAAAGCTTAAAAAAGAGAGAAAATAGGGTCGGGGCGAAATTCCCTGTTTCTAATTTTCTTTGGCATCCGCGGGAGCAAAACCTAGGTTGCATTTCGAAACACTTCCTCTCCCCCTTCCAAACGGAAGCCCACTTTTAAGCATCCATTAAAATACTTCCCGCTACGACTCGCGGTTTCCCAGATTAACGGGGTCGAATTTCCCCCCGTAAAAAAACCGAGAGAGTGACTATTTCCCCTCTCTATTTCCTTTCCGTGTGTCCCAACCTCTTCCGAAAACATGGGAATTTTTTCGGCATTCCTCTCTTCCATCCTTGTCTTTCCCCTTAAAACCTTAGCGTTAAAATCTCTACCCAGGGAGAAGAAAAAAAGTTTTTTCCCTTTTCGCCACTTTTGTGCCCGTTCTATCTTCTCCTATTTTTCTTTAGGGTAGGCCCCCCTCCATTTGCATAGCGATAACAACAGCCTGGGAATAGAGGCGCTTCGGGGTGAAAAAAACCGGCCTTTTCTTTTTTGCCTGCGTGGTATATGTAATACAGGGGAGGGTCAACTAGAGTCGATTTCCCCCATAATGCGGCGAATAGCTAATGAACAGGGTCGCCTCAAAAAAGAATTTTACGGTATTTTGACGAGATGGAAAAAACACTTTCTAAACCCACGTTGTCTCGATCATCGCCGGGTTGGGGGAAACAGAATCTTTATGTCCTCAAAATGTCGCACATTGTAGTCTCCGTGTTAAGGTGTCCGGCTAAACCGGTAGTCTCTGATACCATTCCGTAAATGACAAAAAGATTCTTATTACAATGATTTTTTTCTTCTGAAATATCATAATAAAGAAGGATTCTAATGAACAAAACAACCCTCTTTTTGTCTCAGAAAGCATTGACTTTGTTGCCCTCCTCATCCTCCCCGTTTGTGTAGGCCATCATCCTTCTCCACAGGATGGAGTTGCCCACTTCCCGCAGAGTTGTGTGCTCATCGTAGCAGGGAGATATATCACGGAGGGTGAAGTGCATCTCCAGGAGTGAAAATGTACTAAACATGTAGTTGAATGAGGCCCAGCGGTTGATGTCATAGTCCTCCTCCAGGGCCCGAAGCTTCTTCCCAATTACTCCACCAAGGCTCCAGCGGGTTGCAACTCCGACAGACTTTTCTGTCATGTTTCTCACTCCATGGCCCCAGTAAGCTGGGTTGAGCAAGACATCCCCTGGATTTAGTTCAACAGAGTAATATGGGCAATATTTGAATGCAGGAACAAGATCTTCCTTGTAGTTGTCAGGGTACAAGCCAAACTTTAAACCAGCCATGTATCCAGATGTGTACTTGGGATACGAAAGATAAAAATCAGTGGGATCTACAAAATACCACTTCTTTGTCCCATCAACCATGTAGAAGAAGTTCCATGCAGCAGCAAAGTGCATGGGAGTCCCAGTGCCCTTTCTTCCAATAAAGAATTGGGCCCAGCTTGGCTCCATCTCACAGTATGGCTGGAGCCTCTCTGCCTGAAGAGTTTTCCAAAGCTCTGTAGGAAAAACATGTGTTTTATGTTGTGTTTTCATATGTTCATTGAAAAAAACTGTTTTTACCTGGATACTTGTTGAAAAGAGCTTCAGAGTTTTGAACGTACAGATCTGGGTTACCATCCACCTCTTTAACTTTCCCAAAAATGCCACCTGCTTTCTTTCCTGTGATGGCCACCTTCTCATCCCCAAATTTATCTAGCATGGTGTCATAAGTGAAATCCATCAGCTCTGTCCCTTCCATGAAACCTCTGAGCACAACAGGGTGGGGAACTTTGACAAAAGTCTCATAGAACTCTTGTGGGTTCCCATTCTTCCAGTCGTATTCTGGGAGTGGAATGTCCTTCACTTTGTCCCAGTCAAAGTCACTGCTTTCCATTATCTTTATGATTCTATCCTGAGAATATGTAAAAATGATGGCAGGATTTAACACTTTCAAAAAGTTTCTGAGGAATAATTTTTTGTTGTCTGTTCAAAGAACAATTAGGGACTCACCATAAGTGCACTGTGCAACCATCCTAGAAGATCCATGAGCCCTGAGACCGTCAGAAACTTGCGCAGGATTGGGTGCCCGTGGTACATCCCCCCTATCAGCCACAGGATACGAAGGCAGAAGAGTGTGGGCCAGTCCGCCTCAGGGATGCCATGTGGACGCAGGAAGGAAGGATAGCCACTCAGCCTGAATTGTGCATTAACAAAGCGGAAGCAAACATGAACATCCGACACATATTGACCAGCAAAATGTTTGAAGTGGCACTTGCCTGGAGGAGAGCAGTGGCTTGAGAAGGAACCAAGACTCGATGAGGTACCTGACCCTGATGGCCACCTGCAGGAGGAGGGCGTGGAGGTGGCCCCTCTGGGCTGTGCCCATCATCCCGCCAGTGAAGTTAGGTCCCACTGATCCTCCATCTTTCACTCTACTCTTGGCTGCAGAGGCAGTGTCTTTGCTCGTCTCCCTGAAGATATCGAGGTTGAACATGGTGACTGCCCCACAGGCGACTGACTGCGCTTGATGACAAAGTAATCTGCCCAGTCATTTCTCTTTTGTATCATGCACGGATTCTACCTGGGACGAATTTCATAAAGATTGTTGTAATTGCAATGTTGTAAAATTCTTAGCCCCGTTGTAAAAAGTTACAACATTGTAATTACAATGTAGTAAAATTTCTTTACCCCGTTGTAAAAAAATTACAACGTTGTAATTACAACATTGTAAAATTCCTTACCCCGTTGTAAAAAAATTACAAGGTTATAATTACAACGTTGTAATTTTTTCAACAGGGTAAGGAATTTTACAACGTTGTAATTTTTTCAACAGGGTGAGGAATTTTACAACGTTGTAATTACAACAATATTTATGAAATTCGTTCTTGTTGTACTTTTGTACAGTATTTACAAAAGAGCATCTGGACTCCTTGCGGAGCTTATGAACAAAGAAGTGGACGTGGACGTCCTAACCAGACTAAAGGACACTGCCGTCTAAACTGATTTATCTGAGGAGTTAGGACCGGACTTGTGCATGGCAATTATAGGATGAAGGACACACAATCCGCGGTTTAGCGCAGTACGTACCCCTCGGGCTAGTTGCAGAGGGCGTGATAATTTACTTATATGTTTACCAACTGGGTGCAGGTGCAATGACCTCGTACCGCGGAAATGAGTGCGCGGAATGTTCTTTGCTATTGACTCATTGCTTTTCTCGTGCGCTCAAAAACAGATGAAAAATTACTTCCTTGGCCTGAAATGATGAGCATCTTTATCGTATGTACAGTAATTAACAGGGTTAATGATTGCGCTCTCTTAGCAACAGTGCGTGGACAAGAGGGGGGGCTGACCTTTCTTTAGTATACGTTGTAATTCCTCCGCCCTGAACCATATCCCCCCCTAAAGGATCAAAGTCCCTCCTCAGCCTCCAAAATTGTGTTATTTACTGAACAAAAACATTATTTACACCTATATTGACACATTTTTTGAAAGTTCGTTCACCTTGTTCCTAGTTTTCCCCTCTGTCAGGAGAAAATAGTAACCCCAACCTATGACAAAACGACAAAATTTGGACCCCCATCCCTGTGAGATTGACCTCGCCTACGTATGGTAGTCTACGTATGGTAACAGTGCACCGCAAGTTCCATTTATTGCTCAAGACACTCAGTTTGAGAGACTAAATTGAAATGAGTATTCGTTGCATTGCTTGCAACATATGGATATCGTGTTTATCCGGACTTATTTTCACCAGCCCATCTAGTACAGTGTGTTAAACTTTGACTTTAAAATGCCGACTTGGACTCCAGTAAGAAGAAAGTTCTCCCCTTCCTCTCTATACTATCAAGTGCCCATTTTCTTTTGGCCATTTGAAAAGTGATCTAGCTCGGGAGTATTTGAAGGAAACAGGTGGATATGATAAAAGAGCAATCAAGCTTTTCGGGAGCAGAAAATATCCGAGGAGTTTGCCATGGAGGTCAGTCTCAATCGATTTCCTCATGTTAATGTGAATTCCTATTTAAGAGGTAAAATTGACAATTGGTTGAAGGTAATAACATTTTTGTGCAAGGAAACTGCCTAAATCAAGTTGAAACTGGGCGGTTATGATACTTTTTATTGGTAAGGCAGTCCAAAAAAGTTCGCAAGAGGAAAATCATTCATGTATCTTGAAACAAATGTCTCATGTTCCTTTTAGACATGTTCCTTTATACAGTGTATGCGGAATCAATAAAAGGTCCATGTCTCAAAATGCATTAATCTTGTTGCCCTTTTGGTCCTTCCCATTTGAGAAGGCCATTTGCTTCTTCCAAAAGTTGGTGAGGCCAACCTCTCGCAGGGTTGTGTGCTCATCATATGAGGGAGAAATATCACAAAGAGTAAGGTGCAATATCAGGAAGGAAAATGTACTGAACATGTAGTTGAATGAGGCCCAGCGGTTGATGTCATAGTCTTCCTCCACAAGTCGAAGATTCTTTCCGATAATTCCTCCATGGCTCCAGCGTGATGCAATTCCAACAGACTTTTCTGTGATGTTTCTCACTCCATGGCCCCAGTAAGCCGGGTTGAGCAAGACATCCCCTGGCTTTAGTTCCACAGAATAATATGGGCAGTACTTGAATGCAGGAAAAAGATCCTCCCTGTAGCTGTCAGGGTACATGGCAAACAGCATGCCAGCCTGACTTCCAGATGTAAACTCAGGATATGCCAGGTAAAAATCAGCAGGATCCACAAAGAACCACTTCTTTGTCCCATCAACCATGTAGAAGAAGTTCCATGCAGCAGCATAGTGCATGGCAGATCCTGTGCCCTTTTTGCCAATAAAGAATTGGGCAAAGCTAGATTTCATGTTTGAGTAAGGCTCAAGCCTCTTTGTTTGAAGAATTTTCCAAAGCTCTGCAGGTCACAAATAAAAGTTTTTGTACATTTTGCTTCTATGTTCAAATTGTTAAATAAAAAATACAGTATTTCTACCTGGATGTTTGTTGAAAAGAGCTTCAGAGTTTTGAACATACAGATCTGGGTTACCATCGACATCTTTTACTTTTCCAAACATGCCACCTTCCTTCTTTCCTGTGATGGCCACCTTCTCATCCCCAAATTTATCTAGCATGGTGTCATAAGTGAAATCCATCAGCTCTGTCCCTTCCATGAAACCTCTAAGCACAACAGGGTGGGGAACTTTGACAAAAGTCTCATAGAACTCTTGTGGGTTCCCATTCTTCCAGTCGTATTCTGGGACTGGAATGTCCTTTGCCTTGTTCCAGTCAACGTTACTGCTGGACATTATGTTCATTATTCTATCCTGTGAATAGGCAGATATTATCAGATTTCAAAGATAGAAATATTGGAGCAGTTCTTAGAATCAATTGTAACTAACCATTAGCATCCTATGCACCCAACCCAGGATATTCATGAGTCCCGAGACTACCAGGATCCTGCTGAAGATCGGATGTGCACGATGCATCCCCCCCACCAGCCACAGTAGGCGCAGGCAGAAGAGTGTTGGCCAGTCCAACTTGGGGATGCCACGCGGCCTCAGGAAGGAGACATACCCGCTCAGATTGGAGGAGAGCAGCGGCTTGAGCAGGAACCAGGACTCAAGGAGGTACTTGACCCTGATGACTATCTGAAGGAGGAGGGCATGGAGGTGGCCCCTCCGGACAGAGAACGTCATCCCACCAGCAAAGTCAGACCTCCCCTGCCCACCATACCTCACTCCACTTTTGGCCGCGGGGGCAGAGTCCTTGTTACTCTCCCTGAAAGTTTTGCTGTAGAACATAGCGCCTCCTCTGTCCAGCAACTGACGTCTGATGACTAAATGTAGGATGATGAAGAGGGCGTGAGGGCCGTTTGAGCATGGACTGATTTATACCCCATTTGTGCTTGATGTGCAATATGCATTATGCAGTGTTTCGTTGGGCTATAGTTGCCGAGGGCGTGGTGTTGTTTGCTTATTTCTTCCGTGGACAACGTCGTCCACGAGCTCGTCTTTAATCGCACAGGATTTGATACTCCTCCTGTAGCCTGAAGGGACGTAAGTACGCACCCAAGTTTTTGACATGTTTAACTATGTCTCGTTGTCGAAGGAAAAAAAAGCTGACACAGCTAAATGCCAAACAGTTCTACAGTTTTTTGACATGTTTAACTATGTCTCGTTGTCGAAGGAAAAAAAAGCTGATGCAGCTGAATGCCAAACAGTTCTACAGTACTTTCTTGTCCGACAACCCCGTTTGCACAAAAAAAGCCCCGAATATTTACGACTCCGCCTCCTTTTGTGTCTGGATGGAGCGATGGCTTAATCGTGATCTGGGGAAACAAGAACAAACTTTGTTCAATGACCTGCGGCGGGGAACCAAAGGAGAAACAAAAAAGTTATGTTTTTATCAGAATGAGGTGAAATCATCCTTTCTTCATACTTTTTTTGAGGGGGGATTCACAATCTATTCCGAGGGAGGAGGGAAAATACGTATCCTGCTGCAGGGATCAGCCAGGGAATTTTGTATCCCTGACACTGGGGGACGGATACTCCCCAAATACTGAAAAAAGGGATGATTCTCAAGGGGACTAACTTATGAAAAAACGCAAATTTCAATACTTCCCCCTTCCCCCTTATTCCTTTTTTTCGCGAGAGCAAAAAAGGGGCATTTTTTTCCTTTTTTCCTCCCCTCTCCTTTTTTTTCTTATGCCAAAGGCCAATATGTTATGGTGTGCTTATCCTCCCCTCCCCTTCCGTCAGTGCGCACACACAGGGATTGCTCGGTGACCTCTTGAACCCAAGAGTTTCTCCTCCCCTTCCTCCTCTTTTCCCGAATGTAGAACGCGGTAATAATGCCACGGAGGAGGAGGAAAAGGATGCTTGCGCGCTTCCCCACTTATACGTGTAGCAGTAAATTGCGAGGGGGAGAAAACTCGTTGCGTTAAGAAAACGACGCATTTTCTCTTGTCTTTTTTATTTCTTTGTTTGAAGGTGCTTTTTACAGCCGTTTTCTGACTTGTCACCAATTGCTGCTATACTCAAACAATCTTCTCGGGCGAGAGAAACTCAGCCATAAAAGACCTTTTATTGGCAGTTTAGACATTAGCCGGGAAATGTACTTTTTTTCCAGCTGTCAATCTCCCGCTGCTACCCCTCCCCGCCCAGTCATTCTCTTGTCTTGACAGCCAATTTTCTGTTCTTTCTGTCGGAGGGAGGAAATTTCTTTCGTTTTCCCGGAGAACTAAAGCAAATCCTTTTTATGCGCGGGGGGGGGGGAACAGTGGTGTGCATAGCGCTTTTCTGCGTAAAGTCACGACGCGAAGGGGTAAAAAAAACTCTCGCAATTAACGCCAATTATCCCCATTTTTGCTCGACTTAAAAAAACGCGAGCAGTCTTTTTTTTTCGATCGTCGTCGTGCCTCGTGGGCGGGCGTTCTATTTTTAGAGATTTCCAGAACCGATATCTCCCACATAATACAGTATACAATACCCAACCCCCCTTCCTCCTCCTCCCTCGTATGGGCACAGCGAAGCGGAGGTGTGAATCGACTTCGGGTTAGGGAGCGCATGAGACGCAACTTTCTAAACGGGGTTTGGGATTCGGCGCGCAAAATCGGGCATTTTTGACAATCGCGAGAACCTTCGGGAAAAAACCGCCAAATCACATTACTCTTCAAAAAAATTACAGGGACTTGGCGAATCTCTCACCGGGGAGAAGCCCTTTTTGCGCACATTTTCTCCAAACTTTTTTGCTCGCACCCAGATTTTTTCTCCGGCACCTAAAAATATATCTTTTTTTGTATCTCCAGCATCATCCTCTCGTCTCTCCTCGCGAAACAAAAAGGGCCTCCTTCTTCCTTTCTCCTTCCTTTTTGCTTCCCCCACTGTTACCTCTTCACAACAGAGGCCGATATGGGTCACCCCAAGCATTAATCACGGTGGGTACTCTCCCCTCCATAAATAACGATATAAACAATACAACAATGTGCGTATGTGGGAAAATTTAGTTCAATCTTCTTTCGGGATAAATTGCCGGCAATTAGTTCGTCAAAAGCAGGAGAGAAGGAAAAACGAGGCAAGGACGATTTTTCTCGATTTTTCTTTTTTTCTTTTTTCCATTGTTTTCTCCTCATCCCATCATACTCATTATGAGGTTTTGTATGCTGGAGAAGGGGGGAATCTATTGTGCGTGTCCCGGGGGTAAAAAGGAGGGGATGGATGGATCTTTTTTTGGGCCACGGATTATAATTAATTTTTCTTTCCCTCCCCTCTTTTTGCGCGTGTGTACGGGGAAAGCTGAGAGGTGTTTTTTAAGTCCGGCAGCAGCTCCAAAAGCTTTTTCCACGATTTGACCCACCAGTTGCGGCAAAAACAATTAATGAGGCGAATTCCACATCCCCAAAAGGGAAGGAGGGGAGGGGCGTTTGGAGCTGGGATGTTCTTTATCTGCGGTTTCTTCACAGACTGGACATAAAACTCAAAGAGGGTTGATTATTGGTCTTTTGCTACTAATGTGTATTATGAAAAAAATCTTTCTAAGTGTGTTAGAAGAGACCAGAAACGTTTTTTTCCACAATATTTTGTAGCCAATTAAAAAGCAGTTTGCAATTTTCCCAGTCTGGCTGGGTTGAATTTATAGACGGTACCATACCCACCTAGCTCGATAAAAGTACAAGAACGCGGAAACCGCCGTTGGTTCCTTTTGGGGGAAAAGAGGATGAGGCAGGAGGGGGGAAATTCCCTCGTCGTCTTCGTGATGCTCGTTTCCCCGACACTTTTTAAGAAGAAAAATAGGTGGAAGGGAAAAGGTGAGAGGCTGGCTTCGGTCGTTTGAAAGGAGGGCTTTTAAAAGGAGGAATTTCTCCCCTTGACAATGGGAAACCTTTCCGCTAAATTGCCCCCTCCCCCTCCTCGCCCTCCTCCTCCGTTCCATACCGCCCAAGAAAAGGATCTCCAAGCCGAGTTTCTCCTTTCGGATAAGACGGAGGAGGAAGGAGGAGGAGGAGGGGGAGGAGGG
>JAAUYJ010054378.1_pt1 | contig 12088 bp, 14 predicted proteins | sample 7278031 | NCBI WGS metagenome assembly JAAUYJ01 (sample SAMN14350222, study PRJNA611818) | marine sediment metagenome | isolation source: surface marine sediment (1.8m) | place: French Polynesia: Moorea | collected 2018-08 | reverse complement strand
TCGAGAGACATAGCTTGTGCGTAAGAAACGGTTCGGTGAAAGAATAATAGTCACATCTCCAGACATCTCTAGGCTGCATCATGCACGGGGACGCCATCATTTGTAGAACTGTCAGCCCTGTGTTGCTTTTTCCGCGTCTTTAACTCAACCCTGGAGACAGATACTGCTCGCCAATAGCGCGTGGCGGAGGCGGCGGAGGCGGCGGAGCGCCAGCGGCACTTCTTTAAGTCAATCCGCCTTATCCACTTCCTTATCGCCCCATTCCTTCCTCCACCGCTGCCCAAAAGCCAAGAACCCTACCAAAAAGTCGATCGCCCTCCGCCGCCGCCACACTAGTTGCTGCGCTCAATTAAAGCGAGAAGGAAGGAAGGAAGGAAGGAAGAGAAACAGGATTCATACTGCAGTAAAAGCTGCACCCCGTTACCCGCCCCCGACGGTCGACCGAGGAGGAGGAGGCGACGACGCGGAAGACGCTTCCGGGGAGGGCGCATAAAATGGGCTTTTTTGGTGCATTAACGATTGGGGTGGGAGGATAAATCCCGTTTTCCAAGGCGTTTGGCGGGATTGTCTGCCCTTTCTTGTGTCTTTCGCATATTTTTTGGCGAAAATGCTTTGCACACTGTATCGAGCGAAAAGCAGTTCAACTTCGGAGGCGACGTCGCAACAAGCACCTTTCTCAGGTTTTAATGTCGCCTTCGACTGTCGCCGCTTCGTCCCACCCAGGAAAGGAGGCCGGTCGACTCAAAAGAGGAGGCGGCTGCTGCCCCGTTCTGTTGCCAGCAGAAGAAAAAGAGTGTCTGCCCCAGATGCTTATCTCCCTCCCCCGAACTGTGTGTGCTCGCAAAGCGAAAAATCTGCAAGGTCTCTTTCTTTCCTCCTCCTCCTCCATTTCCCTCCGACTGCCCTCCGTCCCTTCTTTTCGCAAGTTCTCTTTATGTCCGAGCAAAAGAGGCCGCCGACGTCGCCCCCGATCCGCTTCAAGGGCGTGAGTGGTTCTCGAACAAAATGGAAAAGACCCGTACTCGCTGTTGTGCGCTAAAAAATACTGTTGAAAATCCCCCCTGGGCACAATGGCTGCGTGAGCACATAGTCTTCTAGAATTTTTGTCTTATTAAAAACCTCTTTGATGGTCGGTCACACGCAAGTATAAAGAGGTCTGTTGTTGGATGCGGTGCTGGCATCATCATTACTGCAAGATGGACGCTCTGGGCAGGAAAGTAAGTGTACAGTACGCTTTTCATCCTTTTGCCCATCTAATTATCCGTCTTTGAGGACTCCTTTCCGTAATGGCGGCGACGTTCCGAAAAACAGTGGTGGGCTTCGGAGTTTATTTCAGGTTACACTAGAACTGTATGCAACGTACGTAGGCAAGAAACAAGGGTATTTTTGTCAAGCTATAGTCAGTTTCCCTTGTGGTTAACTTGCTTGCATTTCATGGTGCTGTTGGTGATTTCAACTCCGGTCTGTGTGTGGCCCTCGTAATTTCTGGTGGTTTGGGGACGGCGTGTCATCTCCCCCCCTCCCCCCTTCTCGTGAGTTTTTTGGCAGGGCTCTTGAACTTGATACCTGCTTGCACGGGAGACGACGCCCGACTTTGGCGTTGTTGCACTTAGAACGAGTAGAATCCCGTTCCTTAAAGTTGCAGTAATTGTGCGACGTGCCCATAAGTACGGCGGCGGCGTTTTTCGAGGCATGGGACGACGTGCAAAGTGCCCAGGACTCAAAAAAGCGTCAAACCGTGACCCGATTCCGAGGGGAGTAGCTCAAGAACTCACGGTGGAAAAGATAAAGTAGCCGTGGCCAACCAACTTTCGGCAAGCAAACCGAGCAGTAGTAGCGTCTCCGGCCATTGAGTGTGTTTGTGTTGTCCTCCTTGAGTGACTTATCTGACAAAAGGTGATGGGACTGCTCACTTTTCATGCTCCGAGGATGCCCCGGGAGTGTGAGAGCGAGCTTGCCTGATTTACAATCTGTCTCTGTCACGCCGAATTCTCCCGCCTCGCACTTCCAACTCCATTAAGTCCGTCGGGGTGTGAGAGAGGCTTTTTCAGTTCCTCCTTTTTTTTCGCGCGCGCATAGTTTCATTCTCCCCGCTTTTCGCTCGCTTCCTTGATCACAATTTGCCGAGATGTTCGAAATGGGCAAAAAAAACTTACACGTTCGCGTTGAGACAGCCTAATGCAATAATTTTGGGAGGTGCAGCCGACGAAAACCGTAACAATTCTTGTTGGTTTTTTGTTCGTTTTTGGAGTGTGTGTGTTTAGCGGAGCTATTAATTCGAAGTGGGTTGGCTGGAAAAAGGAGCGATCTCCTGTCTGGAAACCCTTCCCCGCGGGGGCGAAGCAGCGATCGAGGCGAGTCGTCGTCGACGGTCGATTGCAGGTTTGCAACTATATTTTCTGGGGCGGCTGGGAACATCGTCAGAAGACGAGGGGAGGAATTGATTATCGGCTTCGGAGAAAGAAAGGAGGATGGGGAAGGTCGCGGCAGGGTCTCGAATTCAACAAGCATTTTAAAAACTGCAAGGAGAACTGGGTGATATTTCGTTGAGATCTCCAGAGTGGCAATGGTTCTCATGTCTGCCTTAAAGAGAATCCAATTGGCAATTCCCTCCCCCACTTCCAAGTAAACACAGACACGCTAATGATGCGTCTTCCCTCTCCCTCTCCTGACAATAAGTAGAGCAGTGGGCCTCCCTCTCCCTCTTCTTTCGTCTGGATCGCGAGCGCTTTCCGCTCTTTGCCATCATTAATCATTTCTCCTCTATCCCCTCTTTTTTCTGCCCCCTCCTCTCATGTGCCTCGTACAAGGAGAAGATAGAGGAAGGAGGTGTCTGAGCCCGAAGAGGGGGAGAAAAAAGTGCTACTTCGGTCTGTACCCGCAATGAAAGGGGGGCGGAGGAGGAGGGGAAGGCGTCAAAGCGGTTCTTACAAATTGATTTGCTCCCGCGAGAGGAGAGAATGGAGGCGGGGAAAGAGAGCAGAGAAAAGCAGGAATGCTTGCGTGAAAAGTGTTCTCTTTCTTCTCCTGTGACTTTTTCCCCTCCTTCCAGGAACTCCAAAATATCCTTTGCGACTTCGTCCTTGAGTGTGCTCCTTAAGAAGAAGGAACATTCTCCTCTTTTGAGTCATTGTCATCGTGATAAGAAGGGGGAGAAGGGGGAGAGCCTTCTCTCTCTGCTGTATGCCTCGCTTGACCAAAGAAAGGGACGGGATGGAACGGCGTTACGGTTCCTGTTTTGTCTCTGCTCCACTTCTTCATCCAGGCTTCTTCTATAGAAACGGAGATGGTACCTCCTGGTTCTGGAAGGCGGACGAGGCGACCTCCCACCCTTTTGTAGTTCGGCCTGTTCAAAGCTCCTTCCACCGCCACGCTTTGTACAGGCTGGTCAAGCTTCTTGTTACATAGCGTTTTGGTAATTCAAAATACATCTGTAATTGAAGAAAATGTACATTTTAAAAGGGAGAAAACTTTCCTAAATACGAAGCATTTGCTTTAGCTTGAGTTGCCGTACATAGTTGGCATGTCCAAGGATTTTCTTGGGCACATTTTTGAGTGTAATTTAGCGGAGGCGAGGACGACGTAGCTTCGGGCGACTTTTCAGCACGGGTGTGTTTTTTGTCGTTCCTCATGCACCGGACACCGACCGAGAGAGCCCATCCCTTTTCTGTATGTATGCAATTTCAGCCGCCGACGTCTGGTCTCGACTCTCGTCCTCTCTCGGGTCCGGCGGAGCGGAGCCCACTTGCAAAAAAGGGATTCCTCTCCCCTTTCTTGAACCCCATAATCTCTGTCTGAAGATCGGGCAATGTCAGCCTGGACGAGGGGGAAAGGAGATGAGGCGCCGGTCGGGCATGGGTCGAAGGCTAAACAGAGCAACTTTGAAGGGACGCCGTATTGTATCCATGTGTACAAGGGAGGTGAGCTTTTGGGGCATCTTCTTGGCCCGTTCTGTTTTTACGACCTGTTTGATCAACTGCGGCGGCGGCGGCCAGTTTGCGCCGCTGCCCAAAAGAAAAACGGGAACAAGTGATGCGAATAGAATAATGGGGTGGTTGGGGAGCCAGGTTTTGGGTCGTTCGTTTTTAGGGCGAGATGTTGGGGCACTTTTTCCGAGGACGGGCTGTCTTCGTCGTTGTATAATAGGTGGGACGGTGCAGTGGGCAATCATTACCCCGAGATCAAGTCGTTCCGTCCTCCCCCCATCCCTATCTCCCCACAGTCAAAAATGACTGTTTACAGCCCCGTCCGTCCCCTAACACTCCTCCTCGCCCGACCTGTTCCTTCCTCCTCGAAAAACGGCGCCGCTCGCTAGATTGTACTCCCCTTCTCTTCCCCCCCCCTATTCTCCCCTTTCCGTCTGTGGGGTGGAACTTAACGCCGAGGATCTAACTGACCTTGTCCGCTCCCCTTGAAATTGGGGGCATGGATGGGTGGATGGTTTGCCGGCACCGCCGGAGTGGCGGAGGTGCTCTCCTCACCTCGCCGGCCCCCACACATGTGAGAAGAAGAGATAACTCTCTCTCCACTCCCCCCCCCCTCTTCTTCTTCTATCCATTAGTAATCGCCGGTTTTCCACATTCCTCCCAAAAATCGCCGCAACCTGTTCTCCCCCCCTCCCTTTAAGAATCGTTCGCTTGACAACAACCAACTGAACGGGAAAGGAAGAGAGGAGAGGGAGAATCCTTTGCGTGGAATGCATCTCCAGCGTGGGCAAGTTTTTTGCCAATGGAAGCTTCCCGAAAGACGACAGGCAAGGGTTAAGAAAAACCTGACAAAGGAGAGATAAGTATTCATTTTTGAAAGTTAGACTTGTTGCAAGACTGAGACAGCCAAAAGAAGAGGAGACTCTTAACGCCAAGATCATTGAAACTCTCCATGTCTACAGGAAGAGAGCCTCCCGATCCCCCTTTTCCTTTTGTGACGGCCTTGAGCCCCAGCATGCCGCCGCATTTGTCGCACGGCGGTCGGCGGAGTCTCATGTCTGTCCACTCCTCTTCCTCACCCCTTTCTTTCTGGGCTGTTAAACGCGAAACTGGTCGGGCAGCGATGCCGGTAGAGGCCCAACCAGCAACGTCCACTGTCTCCGATCGTCCGAACGAGATAAAGTCGAAGGTGGAAAATTGGGTGGGGAAAAAACAGAAAAAAGGCGGTTTTGCGCGAAGGGAAGGCATAACGGCCAAATTGGAGTGCAATTTCGCGCGTTTACGTAAACTGGCCCCTTTTTTCTCACTCACTTCACCCTGCTCTTTTTTTTCGACAACGGTGCATCTCTCCTGCTGTGGCTGTACGTACTACAATCATTGCCTTCTTCACAGAGAGCCCTATAAATAACTTGGTGTGGGAGGCTTCCCCCCTCCTCTTTCCCCTCAATTCCTTTCCCTCCCTCTCTCTCACACACACACAGAGCATCTCTCCTTCCGTCCAGGTTTGTGGTGTCCATCCCACCGAGAGAGAGAGAGTCCGCGGTGGTTTTTCAAGGTTGCCTCTTTCTCCTTCGTCTTTCCTCCGTCCGCGACCCATGATTTCGCTCCGACGTACATACGGCGATGTTCTTCTCTCCATCCGAGTCGTCCGTCTTTGAAGGTCCCTTCCTCCTCCTCCGAACGGCCCTCCGCGCCGCCGCATCCCGCTTGAGGAGAGCGGCGGGTGCGTTGGATCAAGAAGGAGGAAGGGGGGCGCACTGCAAAGATAGCTTCGTGCGAGCGGCGGGCGACCATGCAAAGAAGAAAAGGACTTTTTTCCGAAGAAGGCGTCAGTTGACGCAAGTGAGAGCGAGAGAGACAGACAGAAAGAGATAGATGGACAAGGCTTCCTCTCCTTTGGTTGAATAAAAGCGGTGGCCACCGGAGGAGGAGAGAGAGAGAGAGAAGAAGAAGTTTTATTTTGGGAAAGAGAAAGGAGCGGGAAAAGTGGCACTTAGGAGGGGAAAAAGTCTGTCGGTGTCCGCAATAAGATGGCGGCGACGCCGGGTGGAAGAGGAGAGAGATGTTGAGGTGAGATGGAGCAGAGAGCAAGTGGTCAGTTCCGAAGCGGAAGGACAACAGACGAAAAAGAAAGGCTCCATCGGGTGTCGTCTTCGTCACGATTGACAGTGTGACTGACCACAGTGGCAACGGAAGCAACGGAAACAGTGCCTTTTCAAAATAAACAACCGAACCCTCCACTGCCAAATAGTGAGGTACCAAGCAAAAAGGAAAGGGGTTGTTCAAGCTCAAAGTAACTTACTGCCCTCTCATTGTTCACTTGCAACTTTTTCAATCGACAGTCATAGCAAGAAAAGAAAGTGCACTTTTTAACACTAAATTCACCTGAAAAGTTCTCTGTGCCTCAACGCTCAGTGCCAAAAAAGTGTGGAGGAAACAGAGGTTTTCGAGGGGGCCGATCTTCTTCTCCGGCCCAGTCAGTACCTGACCCATTCTGCGAAGCCAGTGTTTTCGTCGTCGGATGGTTGCCATGGCCGAGTCATCATCCACCGCCTACGGATTCCAAGATGTAAGTGCCCTCCTCCGCGAACCCAGGAAAACCAAATATCTAGAGAGAACGAAGTTTTCGGAAGAAGAGAAAAACATGTGCCCTAGCTCAGATCCACGTTTCTAATTGACGGCGGAGGTCACTTTGAAAAACTCTTGAGGGGAAAGAGTGGGGAAAGATAGTCATCAAATCCGAGTCAACCTAAGCCAGGAGTCGACCTTGGAGACTGGATATACAGTGCAACATACAGGGAAGGAGATCCAACTACAAAAACTGTTTTGTTGGTGCCCACAAACTGCCCCAAAATGCAGAAGGCTTTTTGTCCTCCCATAATTTGTTCTACCTACGACGCCATGTGTAGTGGGGGGTAGTAGTGTTCATCATGCACTCTGCGGATGAAATCACACATTTATCTATCTCTTTTTACCGCTCTTCACGTTGGGGGGATCATGCTCTCCCTGCCTTGAGTTACAAGTGACCCCGATCTGACCCAGTGCACCTCGATCCCTGCTAGTGTTCTATCTGACATCGAGGCCCTTCAGCACTTTTGCACAAACTGGGCGACGATCGAGAGAGAGGCGAGGGATTTTGTGCATGGACGACAAAGACTATCGGATGGACAATTATTCCTACACACTACAAGTACCCTCCGTTTTGCTCGCTCGTAACACATGTGCATACACGAGAGGGTTTTTTTCGAGCGTCATTCTTTTTCTCGCCCCCTCCTTCTCTCCTCCGTAGAAAATTATCCTCCTCTCTCTTTTCTCCCACTTGCATTCTTTGGTTCCTTCCCCCATGAATGGGATGTTCTTCTCCGAAAGAAAGAAAAAAACTTTAGTTCGGCATCAGCTCGTAAAAAGGAAGAAGACTTGGTGAATAATTGCCGACTGGATTGGCCTTCCATTCTTCTCCCTCCCCTCCCCGCCTGTATGCCATCAATATAATGAACACATGATGATCCTCCTCCTCCTCCTTCCTCGTAAGACGTCAGGCACGAGCGGGTAGAGCGTGCAACCAACCCTGGCAAGTCAAGTAGGCAAGCAGCAAACAGGCAGGAGGCAGACGGCAACCTGGCAAGCGAGGGTGGGGGGATGGGATGGGGGGGAACGAACGAGCGCCGTTTTGGGGCCCAAAAAAGAACCCCCATCTCCTGTGGATGAGGCACCAGCTTGCTGCATGGCTTCGTCGTCTCCTTTGATATACGCACGACCACAACGAACTTTAGTCGCACTGCGTACTACGCAAGAGGCCTTTGTGGTGTCGGAGCAAAAAAAATAACCTGGAGCGCGAAAAAAGAGAATCCCTCCCCGCGCCTCCTTTTTCCCGTTCCGCCCCGACGATTCTGCATTCGTCTCCTCTTCTCTTGTGCCATTCTTCATCCTCCTGTGTGAGAAGTAGAACAAGAGCGGGGCAATTCTTCTTCACCTCCAGACATGTCTGGAGGCTTCAAAGAGAATTGCCTGCCTCTTGCTCGTCTTTTCTCGTCCTTTTATTTTCGCTATCAGTTTCATTCACATAATCGTGAGAGACGTTCGTACCAGCGCTATAGCGATAGGCCGGCAAGATATAGAGAGTGAGAGTGTTCACTGCTACTGGACCGAGTCCCCTGTATCATGAAATGTGCCCAGTAATGTCCGGTGGAGAGCATCCTCGTACTAAATAATTGAGCCCGCCGTCGCCGCCGCGTGACCCGACCTCTCGGACACACGAGTCTCGAAAAATGCACTCGGCGAGATCGAAACTTATCTACTTGAGGCACCTAGTGCCCAAGTTAGACGGCAACACGTAGCGAGACGGTGGCCAGGCAAACGGTCCGAGAGTGTGTGGAGAAATTTGCGCCGAGAAAGCGATCCCTCTCCATGTCAGGTCAGCGTGTTTTTCTGAAGAGGGGAGTCCTTGGACCCTCGTTGTGCAACGGCTGTGGGGTCAGCAGAGTTCTTGGGGGCGACTGTACAAGATTGGGTAATCAATTTCTCATGCACGTTTTTGCATGGGAGCTTGATTGCCATTTTGTACTGTTTTACTACAGTTTTCAGTTTGCTTGAAACAAGTGGATCGATGATAGCAATCGTTCAGTTCACTGTGCAGCAAAACGAACTTGTATTATAGATGGAGTGAACATTTGAAGTCCCCCCATGCAGAAATTCCTCAGCGAAAAACCTCGACCGCCAAAAAAATAGATGTTCACAAGAGAGGAGGACCAATTAGAGCAGAGGGGATCGAAGGAGAGGAAGAGGGAGGCCAAAATGCCAAAGATTCATCGTCTCCGTGGGACCATGTCCTCCTCCTCCCTTTCCAGCCAGGTAGCAAAACAATATTCTGGGAGAGAAGAATTAGCCAGGCGAGAAACGTTGGCGGAACGACCGGACGGAGGGACCAGAGCCGTTCCAGGACTGTCCCATCGTTGCTCAGAAGCCATCAGGTCCGGAGCGTGAGTCAGGGATGGATCTCCGGGAATTTCGGAGATTCACCAATGTGCTTACTTTGAGCCGAAAGAGACCATCTGATCCATTGCGTTTCTCAGGTATCACGGCGTTGTTACTGACGGCTAAAGCCTTTCCGTCAAAAAAAAAAACCTAGGGCGGATTCGAGACAGAAGAAGAGGATGATGCTGGGTTCGCCCAGCCGTGCAGGAATTCGGAATCGAGAAGGGGAGGATCGAAGAATTTATTTTTTTTTGGGAAAGAACGGTCGAGGCTATGAAATTGAATTAGGCTTTGATCTGCGTAGATCCATAATAGGGTTTCGGTCAGGTATACACTAGTACCGTACAGTTGACTTAATCTCCTAAAAAGACTGTGTTTCAAAGGTGTGGCAAAAGGCAGGAAAAAACTCAGGGCTGGCACGAAAAAAAAGTTGTGTTTTTGTCGAGACAATTACATGCCCATTTACTTTGGGCGGGGCCCATCTTCAAATCTGTCTGGGTCGTCCAAAAATACGAAGAGAAAGAAAACAAATCGAGACGAGACGCAAATGTTTTTCCCAGCCTTGCGACACCACTAAGAACAAATCCGTTTCAATTTACTGAGAAAAAGGAGAAGACGTAAGCACCGCTTTTCAAGTGCATTCATCCCTCGCAAGCGGCAACAATACCTAGAAATCGAAAATCGGGATGAGATAATTTCTCCTTCGAGGAGCCGCGGCTCCAAGGCGTCGGACGCAAATGTTTTTCCCCGCCTGTTTGGAGACCCTCTCCCTCATCGAGCGCCCCCAATTACGAGAGATAAAAGGGAATTGAACGATCGAGAAACTCTTGAAGCCTCGGCCGGCGCCAGTGACGCACGCCCGAGGAGAGAGTGAGCGGCGGCGGCGGCGGCGGCGGCGGCGGCGGCGGCGGCGGCGGCGGCCAGGATGTTTTTGTACTACTACTTGAGGATCGGCGAAGAGGCCTCGAGGAGAGATAATGATGACACCTCCTCCTCCTTCTGGAGACGTGAAAATGTTTTTCCCAAGTTTGCGCCATCGGCATGGAGGAGAAGAGGAGGAGAGATAAGAGGGCGCCGCCGGTCGCACGGCAGAAGAGGAGGAGAAGGATGCGACAGTTGCGCAAACAAGCAATTAAATCCCTCCCTTCCCCTCCCTCCGAAAAAGACACTGGAGAAAATGACGGACGTAACGAGTCCTTTCTCAGAAAAAAAGCGAAAAAACAGGAAGGCATTCATGGGGGGCCAAGAAAGAGAACAAGAAGAAGGGAGGGAAGCCAATTTCGTCCAGGGAAAAAAAGGACCTCTTGTCTTTCTGGACAAGAAACGAAAAAGGAGGAGCCAAAAAGTTATCATCTCTCTCCCGAAGCCGACGTCGTCGTCGACACCTCCTCCTCCTCCCTCCCGCCTCCGCCGTGTCATAACCATCATCATCATTTTCGCCATCTTATTCCTCTCACTCCCACTCTCTCTTATCCTCTGGTCGCTCTTGACCCCCATCTTCCCACGCGGCGCCGATTGGGCCTTCGGAAAAATGGGAGAAGAGAGGTGGATAGGTGCACTTCCAATTTTACAGCCTGCTTCGAAATTGGCTGCATGCCTGGGCCCCTCTCATCTTCCAGCTCCGCTACGTGCATCTAGCCCCTTCTCCTTCTCCTTCCCCCTCCTCTTCCCCCAGCAAGCAAGCAGCTCGTGCCCCAAATTAATCTCAAACGCACTCGTAAACATGCAAATAGCGCCCCGCCGCCCAAAAGGGGGGAGGGAGAAGGCCCCGAAGAGGCAGTAGTGATGGGCAGATCGCGTGGCACCATTATTCCTCCCTCTCCCAGCTAACGCCCACTTATTTGCGAAAAAAAATCTCCTTTTGCACGAAGGGAGAGATAGCCGGAGGATGAGAGGGGAGGGGGAGAAAGGGGAGATTCCTTTGTTTCCCCCCCACTTCTCGATTCCCCCTAAAAATACGGCGAGGGCGAGAGTGTGGGTTCTTGGTCGCCCAACTGTAAAGATCTTTGGGCGCTCTCGCTCATGCACGACTCGATTTTCGGAGAGGGAGAAGGGGGAACTAAAATAGGAGTAAAGGGGTTAAGGGGTTCGCGAGAGTGACACGCTGCGCTCCGCCTTCTCCGTACACACCAAAAACCACGCTACTGCTCCTCCTCCCGCGGAGAGAAGAGACGAGATTGCAATTTGCAACGTGCATGCATAAAGAAGGAGGAGGAAAGAGAGGCACTGCTTTTGTGCGTAAGTCCGTTTTGTGCCTCCTACTGAGCGGGGCTCCTGCCGACCTGTCAACCACAGGAGGAGGAGGAGGAGGGTGAGATGGTGGCGGTGGCTCCCACTCATCCCTCCTGCGGCGGCGGACGGGCCTACTGGCTAATACTACACTACTGTACATTAGGAGGGAGGAGGAAGAGAGTTCCAAAAGCGCAGATAAGCCTCCAACTAGCTCGCCGCCTCTGGTCGAACTTGTTATGCCGGGCGGGAGGCTATCTTTCTTCGTTTCGAAGTCACTCTGCGTCGATGCCTCAGCCGCCTCAGCCGCCGCCGCCAGCGGCGACTCTCTCTCTCGCCTCCCTCCTCGATGACGGCTAGCGTGGGCGGCTTTTTGGGGCACCAAGCGCAAAAAAAGGCCCGGAGGAGAAGAGAGGAGGGAGGGTTGCACCTTCTTCTTTTCGTTCTTTTCTCCTGCTGATGCCGGTATGTCACTCCCTGACTGGCCCCTTTTTTGCTTCGGGGCCTCCTGCACGCCTTGCTTGGATGGAGGCGGCGGCTGCATTTGGCGAACAGATTAGATTTATTGCCCTCCATCCTCCTCCTCTTGGTTTGACTCCGATTGCACACGGTGTCGACAAGACAAAAAGAAGCCCGCAAGGGGGGAGGGCTCCTCTTCTTGTTGTGTAGTTGTTCTTCTTCCGCCCCCGCCTTAAATGCTCCTCCTCCATCGCAGCCGTCGCTCCTAATTTATGGGCAGTCAATTCGCGTTGCGTGCGTCGGGGGAGGGGGAAGGGGGGCTTTAACGACGCAAAAATGAAAGAGTCCCTTTTTGCACGTGCTCGCGCCGCCGCCGAAGCCGGGAGGAGTGATTTACAGCGCCTCATCTCGGACGGTGTTTGTTTGGGCGGGAGGGAGGGCTCGCCCCCTTGCGTCTTTTTTCCTTGTTGGCTGGGGTGTCTTCCCACAGCCTCTTAGCT
>JAAUYJ010168315.1_pt1 | contig 12089 bp, 8 predicted proteins | sample 7278031 | NCBI WGS metagenome assembly JAAUYJ01 (sample SAMN14350222, study PRJNA611818) | marine sediment metagenome | isolation source: surface marine sediment (1.8m) | place: French Polynesia: Moorea | collected 2018-08 | reverse complement strand
CCCTCCCCCTCCTTCCCTCCCCCTCCATTCCCTCAGTGGAGGTAGCGATGGCCCCCGCCGCCAACGATCATCGGAGAAGGAGTACACCCAGACGTCGCGGACGGGGTTCTGGGAAGGTATTAAAAAGTTTTCTATAGGAAGGGCGAGAGTCTTGGCTAAGTTTTAGATCTTACAATTAAAAGTGTACGTAGGTTCGATAATCGACTCAAAACTTGATTTTTTTTCCGAAAATGAAATTATGTACACTATCGGGAAATTATTTTTAACGTACCTGGTAGAACAATTGCAGGTCCTCGTCGTACTTGACCGTGAACCCCCCCGCCACCCAAAGCTCTCCTTTAAAGAAGGCGGTGGCGGCGTCGCCCAGCTCGCAAGGAAGGCGGGTTGATTCGCGCCAAACGCTCGATTCCCCACACAAGTCAAACCTTTTTTTTCAAAGTTCAATAAACAATTACTACTATTTTATGTGGGAAATTACCTGTGCACTGCCATGTTCGGCACTGGAGTGTCTTTTAGGCACGTCATTGAGGTCTTTAGGTGAGAATGGCCTGACTTGTAGGAAGAAGAAGGCTGCTGAGCGTCCCCCCCTCCTCCTCCCCCTCCTCTGTTGCTAGGGTTGAGAGGCGGCGGGGGGACGCCGGAGCCAAAGTCCTGCAGGTCGTAAGTGCAGTGGACGAAGCTGAAGGTTTCGCCCTAGGAAACAAACAAGCAATTAGCGGCAAATACTAAAAGGGAAATCGTGTCAATATTCCCTCACCTGCTGCACCACGAACCCCCCAAGACTGAAGACCGCGTCTCCGAAGCAGCAGGCGGCGACGCGTCCGCACACCAAAGGAGATGGAGGCTGGCCGCTCAAGCGCCTCATTCTCAGCCTATCCTTCTTGGAAGACGACGACTGTTGTTGTTGTTGCTGCTGCGGTGGCATTGGGGGAGGAGGGAGCGGGCGGAATGTCTCGCAGCAGGGATCGAAGTTGATGTCGTCTCCAAAGGCACATCCTGTTCCAGCTCCTGCTCCTCCTCCTCCTCCTCCTGTCCCTGCTGTCAGTCCGGAAGAGGAATGGCACTCTGAGCAGAGAAGCACGTTCACTCGCTCGGGTTCCCCATCTGGAAATATTGAAAATATGCAAAAAGTAATTTGAATTTGAATATCCTTAACTTGCCTTTCCCCGATGCGCAGGTGGCTATCTGCTGGAACTCGCATTGGCACTCCTGCACTGATGAGGGGCAGAAGCTGTACAGCTGGCTGTGGTGGCTTGGGCAGTGCGGGCGGGACCTCACTGGGTCGACCACGATGCCCGAGAGGGACCCATCGTCGAAGGTCAGAACCATGTGGGGGCCTTTTCCCAAAGAAGGCAGGGGGAGGCAGGCGTTGGGCTGCAGCAGGTGCTTCTCCCCTTGTCCTAAATCGCCGAACTGCCCCAGGTCGTAGAAGAATCCCTCGTGCAGTGGACGACTCTTCTCGCTCTCGGACATCTGCTCAGGGATGGTGAAGTAGAAGAAGACGTGGTCGCTGGTCAGCTTGTTGTTGGCGTGTGGGGACCAGGCGTGGGCGATCATGAGGCCGGGGATGCGGCGACGGGGGCACCAGAAGCCGACGCACGGAGGAAGAGCGCTGCTCTCCTCGCTCCTGCCGAGGACTGGAGAGGCGGGGTGGACGGAGCAGTAGGTGTCAATGTCCCTGGTGAGCTTCCTCAGGGCCTCCTTGGCGCTGGCGCTCACCTGGTGGTGGCAGAAGAACTCGGACAGCTCCTGGAAGTGGCTGTGGCGAGAGTGCAGGTCGGCCCTGACCCAGGCCACCACGGCGTGGGCGAGGTCGGTCTGGTTGAAGGAGAAGGAGAAGTCGCCAATGTCCTCCTGGTCGGACTTGATGGACAGGATCACCTTGAGCGAGGGAAGGTCAAGGTCGACCAGGCCGGAGACGTAATCGTCTTCTTCCCCATCTTCGTTCTCCTCCGGTTGGGACACTATGACGTGCCACTGATCGCGGACGATCTTGACCAGCATGGTCTCCAGCTCCCTCCGCGCCGCCGCCACCGTGCTCTCTCGGCTGCTTGACCCGTTGGAGCTGCCGTTCTGGCTGCCGTTCTCCGATCCGTTCTGCTGCGCGGCGGCGACGGGCCCCGTCGAGCCGCAGCAGAATGCCTCGTCCACGTCCCGCACGAAGAGGAACATCTTGAGACACCTCCTCGGCTCGCTCCCGCACCTGTCCGCCATCGCCCTGACCACCGCCGCCTCCAGGTCGCCCATCTGCCACATGTTGGCCGCCAGCAGGAGGGAGCGCGACGCCTCGAAGGACTCCGCCGCCGCCAAGGGCACCTCCCCCGTGTAGACGTAGGACAGGACGGCCTCTAGGACGGTGGCCTCCACGTCGCCCCCGAACCTGACCAGGCCCTCCTCCGCCTCCCTCATCCCCGAGGAGAGAAGGTGCAGGAAGTACTCGCTGTGGCAGGCCAGCAGGAGCCTGTGCGCGCGGAACTCCACGTCCCGCCCGGTCCTGGCGCACCTGGCCACCAGGGTCAGGTCGGTCAGGGTGTCGGAGTCGCGCAGGAACTGTGGCATCTCCCTGCGCCGCTCCTGCCAGCTCAGGTAGGAGACGGCGGCGCCGCCGATGGGGGGGAAGGAGGAAGACATCCTGAGATTCCTGACGCGGTGGCGGCAGGGGCGGAGCAAGCCTCTTTTCTGGCTTCGAAACTTTTTTTTCTCCGTCTGTCTGCGTTTCCCGTATCGTAGAAGTGAAAATGGAATGTTTTTTGGGGAGCAAAAACAATGTCCATCACATTTGCCAGGAAAGACAACACCGATTGGCCAAAATTTGCGATAAAAAAGACAAGGTTTTATAGTGCCCTCTAAATTTAGCTTTTATTTTTGTACTACAGGTACTAACTTTGAAAGAAAATAATAGAATTATCTTATAATGGATCATGTTATTTTTCAAGCGAAAGTCTATCCGTTTTCTTACCGCAACTCTTGTCCAACACTGTTTTCTGACGATTCTTCGCCAGTTGAGGCACTCCTTTGTCCCTTTCTCTTTTCCCTTTGACAGCCCTTCCCTTGGCGGCTGCCCTCCCTTCTGAGCCAGTGCTCCCTTGGGACCTCTCCTCCTTGCTTTCTCTCTCTTTCTCCTGCGCACGTGCGCGAACCAGGCCCACTTCTACTCGACTCTACACTTCCATGTCCCCCGCCAAGGGGGAACATCGCCTCCGTTTCAGGCCTAGCAGCCAGAGGGCGGATGGAGGTCGGGCTGTAACTTTATTCAGCGATTTCTGGGCATTCCATTTGTTGCTTTTTTGAATTTTTGGTTGCGGCATATATTCTTATTCCAGAGACATTCATCGTAACATTGAATTTAGATATGCGTGTCAATAAAGCTTTTCTTTTCTTTTAGGTCAATAATTTCCCACAACAAGAAATGCTCAAACGTCTATCGTGCAGAGGCTATTTTTGAGAACCAAGTAGGTGCGTTGCGTGGAATGTTCAGTACAGATTGATAAAAGCTAGAGATGGCGTCGCCCAGTCTATACCACATTCCAATGACCAGCTTCTTGCTCTTTAGAGCCATCTCCATCGCTCTCTGAAGAGTGTTTCTCTTGTGGAGCACTTCCACTGAAAAGGTGAGGAGGCACACCGAAGCCATGACACCGCCATAGCCGAACATGACATAGAAGTGCTCCAGTATCTGGGGGAAATCATGTGAAGGCATACAAAGAAAATAAAAATTGCAATTTTAAAACAAGATTTTTTTAAAAAAGGCTTTCTCGAAATGATTGCCGTAGCACCCCAGAAAAAAAATCCCCCCATCCTTACCAACTTTTCTTCCACTGGCGCCGTGTAAAAATTGACGCCTGAGTAGGGATCGAACCTTCCATACACCGCCGCACCCAACCCAGTACAGCCAATTCTTAAAAATTTAAAATTGAAAACGAAAAAAAATATCTTCCAACAAAAAGATCACCTGTTGGTAATATCTTGGAACAAGCCAGCCCTCGGGTCGAATTTTCGGAAGAAGAAAGAAATGTATCGGTCAATTCTGGAAACAAATTGGTAATTTTCTTCCTACAAATTATGTTTTTTTGCTATTTGTCATACACACCTGGCACCTGGCACTTCCAGCCCTGGCAGGTCCCTCCCTGTCTTGATGTAGTTTGCTGCCAGGTACCTGAGGGCGGTCCCGGTGCCAAAACTGGCCCCGCCCTGCCTGAGAAACTCACTCTCCATGTCAAAGGAGTTGCCCACCCCACTGGAGCTGAAAAGCATAACACTTATCTTACAAGCTCCAGGTTTTACCTTCACTGTTTATAATTTAATGGAAAGTTCATGATATTCCTTTCCCCATTCAATATTGTGACACTATCTCACCTTCCAATGGCATAAATTGTGTTGTATTTCTCTGCCTGATTGTATTTAGACATTTTCAGTACCCAACTTTAAAAAACACTGTTGTCATTCACCTGCTCCACTATGAACTTCGTTACAGGTGGTAGATCTCGTACTAGACTCAACTGATTGTATAAGGATTCAACCAGGTGAAACTTTGCATCCTTGTCTATCATGTCTTGTAATGACTCATATTTCTTGTCATAATTCTTGGCCACCAGACTAGAAAGGATTGGATTCAATACCTATTTAGTGCAACATTTGAAGCTCCAAAAATACCTTGCTCTGAGGATACTTTGAAAAGAAATTGTTAGCAAGCAAGACACCACTACCCACAAAAATCTCAAAAACTTGGAGGACAGACCTCCAAATTTTATGCTGGGAGACTCCAAATGAAATTCTTGAAAAACAATGCCAAAGTTCATTATAACTGAGTGCTGCAAAAGCTCCTAGGGGAGATAGGAACTTTATGTATCACATTTAGACCATTACATTTCTTTCATTGAATCTTAAACCTTTGGGCTAAGCTCTGATTTGCCAAGAAAACTTAAGACACAAGTCACCCCAGACACAAGTAGGAAACCAGCTATTGTCCCCTTCCAGGTGTATGAGTCAAAGGTGTGCATAAGGTTGAGATACTGTGGAAGCTGCAAGGGACTTCTCTGGAGGAGAAGCAGGTTTGAGACATGTATGTAATCAGACTTCTCCCCTCCAAATGTAGGTCCATTCATTGGAATCCAAGTTGCAAAGTCATAGTTTCCCTTGAGAACCTTTAAGGAATAATTAAATATAGTCTAGTAGTACATCCATATTCTACTCTCTCCACCTCTCCGTAGGCACCACCGACTGTCCCATTGTTATAATAGGACTCCCCATTGTAAACCCCTTTGTATCCAAACCCCATCTTCTGGGATATTATGTCCAGCAGACCCAGGATGATCCCTCCGGTTATCTGGCCAGTAGCGGTGGTGAGCACATAGGGCAAGATGCTGTTGAATTGGACAGACAAACATTTCCCCCATAGAGGGTGGTGGCCCTGATTACATATTCTATGAAAAACAGTTTGTACTTTATGCCCTTTTCACATTTTCTATGAGTTAAACCTTTCAAAACCCATCCCTGTAACTTCAATTTCCTTTAGCCATTTTTGACCTAGAAATATGTTTGCCAAAAAACTCCTGTTGTTGTTGTGACAATCGAAGTACAGCTTGGAGGAATTGCTCCTGGTTTCTAGCACTGCAATGGGATGGTGCTTCTCGTCCAGCTTGAAAACTGGCAAGTTGTTGGTATGGTTTTTGTCTTGTAACGAGATCAGGACTCGGTTGTGCGTTCTGAGCAAAACCTCCTGCAGAGCACTGACCTGCAAATTTGAAACCAGACAAACCTTGCATGTTGTCAAACTACTGCATTATGAGCAACAGTAGGCAGGCACACCTTGCTTCTTTGTGAAATGCCAATGTAGCAGGATCTCATAGGGGCAAACTTTTGGTTCAAGTAAGCTAGATGGGATATTCCAACTGTCCCTGAGTCTTGAACAAGAAATGTTGCTTTACTTTGTGCAGTGCATGAGCTCCGAAAATTCTACAACAGATACATGTAAATTTTCTTGGTGTTAATTGTAAACATGTTAAAAAAATTGTAGGAAAACAAAAAAAATCTTTATTTTTTACCATTATCAGTTGTGATGGGACATCCAGAAGTACAATTGTACATTTGTTGTTGAGAATGGGTTCAAGCATTTTGCCCTCCAGCATGTGAGAACAACTTACAGGCACAAAAAACATGACAACACCAAAAAATATTTTCATGGTGGAAGCTTCAACTGCAACCTGAGCGTCTTGTTTCTTTTAAAAAAGAAAGGAAAATGTGAACATTAAAGAAAAATTTTACAATTGAAAATGAGATTGGACTGTAATTTGGGAATTTGGCAGTCTGAGTTGCCATTCTAATTTTCAGCATCACAAATATCAATTGGGATAGCTGAAAGGTACAGAAGAAATGAGTGAAAATTGGCATGTTTATCCTGAATCACAAGAGTAAATCCCTGTTCTTGGTAAATTCACTCAAAGAAGGAGAAATAAATTGAGAACGCGCCTCTCTCGAACCGTTCTGCAAAGAAAGTCTTTGTTTGCACGTACGTAAGACGTGTCATCACGCTCAAGTCTTCACTTAACCAATGGATGATTGGTTGATCTGGTCTGCGCGCCCATTAATTCCTCTCCTCCCCTTCCTTCGCCTTCGTTCAGTAACTTCTTTTCTGTCTTTCTCTCTTTCACACGTGATGTCATCCTGGCATCCTCCTCCTCCGTCGGAATCCCTTCTCCTTCCGTCAGTCAGGTGCCCCTCGTCCTAATGAGGTGCCTTCTTCTTGTTCGAGACTCGAGACTCGAGAGGCCCCCCCTGCCCCTCCTCTCCTCCTCCTCCGCTCTTCTGCGCCCGTGCGAGTGCGACGCAAGTGGGAAAGAAAGAAAGAGACAAGATTCCGACGAGAATGGAGTAAGCCAAGAGTCAAGTATCGGGTATTTAACTATCGAGCAGAAAGAGCATTTGACCGTAGCATCAAGGAGTGCAACATTTTTGGCCACATTAACTGTCGCGGAAAATAATATTGTATCTTTGAACCCTTTGAAGTTCCGCTTTGTCCCGCCTTCTGTTTGGAGATCCGCCTTTCCCTGCAGTCGCTCCAGTTTGGGTCTCCTCTCCGTGTCTGTCTCGCCCTGTGGCAGCAGCCTCTCCCCTCCCTCTCCCTCTCCCGCCCAAGCGAAGGCGCACGACAGCAGAACCCAGAAACAGAAGAGAAGACCAGAAAAAAGTCTCCTGCCCTCTTGTCTGCCCGGAGGAGCGAGGTCGGGGCCTCAGAAAGACAATGACCTCCAAAGTGAGGTCAAATGGCCCCGGAAAAGACTAGGAGCACATCGAAAAGACTGCCCAGAGATCCCCCGACGACGAGAGAAGTCTCTGGAGTGCGTCCCACGCCCACTGGCGGGCCCTTGACGCCCACGCCCAAGGCGTCCGCGTCTTCCAGAGGCTTCTTTGGCGGCAGAGGACCCCGGAGACCCGGATTCATGCGCCCAGGGGATACGTAGCGCGGACAGACGGGGCCGATTAGGTCCAGTGAGCTAGCGAGAGTCATGGCCAGCCCTTCGTCCGTTGGCAACGTGCCCTCCCAGGCCCCCCCTCCTGCGGCGGCCTCGGCATCGGAGGAGCTCAGGGCCAAGATGCTGGCCCTCAAGTTCCCCTCCGCCACGTCCCCTGGAGGCGGGGGCGGCGACGTTCCCGGTCTGCCCCCTCCGTCCTCTGGCGGAGGGGGTCTCATCACCGACTCCTCGGCCACCTCCAGCCCGGCGGGGTCCTGGGCCATGAGACCAGCCAGGCCAAGGCCAATGCTCAATATGGGCGGGGGAGGAGGTGGCGGCGGCGGCGGGCCGCGGCGGCCGCCCGGGTCCCTCACCCTGAGCACCACCCCTTCCCCGGGCGGCGTCCCCGACAAGCACCGCTTCGCCTCCGGCAACCTCTCCGAGTCCTCCATCATGGAGCAGGAGCGCAAGATCAAGGAGATCAAGTCGCAGACGGGCCAGCTCCTCGTCGGCGCCAACGGTTCCCGCCTGCGCTGCACCATCGACGACCTGGACCTCCTTGGAGACCTTGGTAACGGCACCTGCGGGCACGTCGTCAAGATGCGGCACAAGCAGACGGGCAAGGTGATCGCGGTGAAGCAGATGCGGCGAACGAGCAACAGCGACGAGAACAAGCGCATCATCATGGACCTGGACGTGGTGCTCAAGTCGCACGACTGCGAGCACATCGTGCTGTGCTTGGGGTGCTTCATCACGGAGGCCGACGTGTGGATCTGCATGGAGCTGATGGCCACCTGCTTCGACAAGCTGCTCAAGCAGCTCAAGCAGCCAATCCCGGAAGCCATCTGCGGGAAGGTGGCCGTGTCGACGCTCAAGGCGCTAAACTACCTGAAGGACCGGCACGGGGTCATACACAGGGACGTCAAACCGTCAAACATCCTGCTGGATTCTTCGGGGAGGTGAGTGAATGGTTTTCACCGTTTTCTTGTACGAGCAGTGTCTTGAATTTATTTCCCTTTTCCAGAGTGAAGCTGTGCGACTTTGGCATCTCCGGCCGCCTTGTCGACTCCAAGGCGCGCACCCGCAGCGCCGGCTGCGCCGCCTACATGGCCCCAGAGCGCATCGACCCTCCCAACCCGAACAAGCCGGACTACGACATCCGCGCCGACGTCTGGTCCCTCGGCATCACCCTGGTGGAGCTGGCCACCGGCCACTTCCCCTACCGCGACTGCAACACCGACTTCGAGGTGCTGACCAAGGTGTTGACGGACGACCCGCCGCTCCTGCCCAGGAACCAGGGGTTCTCCATCGAGTTCTGCTCCTTCGTGCGCGACTGCCTCATGAAGAACTACAAGGACCGGCCAAAGTACAAGAAGCTGCTGCAGCACCCATTCATACAGAGGTACGAGCAGGAGCAAGTGGACGTGGGCGCATGGTACAGGAGCCACATGAAGAACCTCGAGTCAAACAACCCCGCGGCCACATCCAACAGCAGCGTCTCGCCAAACAACAACACGGCGGCGACAGCAGCAGCCTCCACCAACGCTCCTTCAAACGTGAACGCGCCGGACTCTCTCAGCCTCTCCTCAACAGACAAGTCCTTCAAGCCCCAGCCCAGCCCGAGGGTGACCAGATCCTGGCGGCCGGCGATATCCACAGGAGGTGGGAACAGCCCCTCCTCACCTCCGCAGCAAACTTCTTCCTCCAGCTACCCGTCTGCTATCGGCGGAGGAGGGGAGCGTCCCTCTCGGAGACAGGACCTCACCTCTCCAGACCAGAGGCGTGGCAGCGGGGACCCCTCCTCCGTCGTTCCCCCGTCCCCTCGCACCGCCCACCACCACTACTCATCCTACATCAACGAGCAGCACCAGCAGAGCTCCTCTTCGCAGGCCCCTCCTCCAATGGTGACGGGCGGAGCCAGCAGCAGGAACAGGGAGCCGGCATACCACCACTTTGAACCTCCTCTTCAGCAGCAACGAAGCAGCGGCCGCTACCACCACCACCACCACCAGCGGGAGCTGCCACAGCACTTCCCGTCGAACGGCGGCGATCGGGGCGGCCTCCCTACTTCCCCCTCCACCGCCGCCGCCGCCGCCTCTTCGTCATTGAACGCCACAGCATCTTCCGTGTATCCTACCTCATCGTCGTCCGTGTACGCGTCCTCCCCCTACCTCTCCCGCCCCAGCAGGACCTCCTCCTCCTTCGCCCAGGGTCCCTCGGCCTCCTCCGCGGCGGGGGCGCCCCCAACCGCCTCCTCCGCCTCAGGACCCCGTTCCTTGGACGAGGAGCGTGACCTCCGCACCGCCAGATACGCCACCTACGTCCGCGAATCCCCCCGGACGCCCAAGAAGAACTTTGACTTCACCTACCCTACGACGCTCCCGCCGGCCTCCTCCTCACACCACCAGGACGCCACATCGCACCTGTACCACCAGTACAGGACGGGTTCGTCTTCACAACAGCAGCAGCAGTACCAAGTGGGGTCAGACCCGTACTTGCAGCTGCAACAGCAGCAGCAGCAACAGCCTCGGCGTCACCATGAAGCAATGCAACGAAGCGCTGTGTACCAACACCAGGACCCCTCCTCCGGGCCCTCTTCTATGCCTTACACTTCAAGCTACGGCGGAGGCGGCGTATCGCAGAGAATGTCATCCTCAGACTATGGCAGCGCGCTGGGAGTAACGGAGAGGCACTCTAGACTGTCTCAGCAGCAGCAGCAACAGCAGCAGCCGCAGCAGCAGAGGTCTCCCTCCCAAGACCGCCAGGGCGCATCGTCCACCGCTGGCGCCACCGGCCGCAGCAGCTACTTCCCCTCCTGGCGCACGATATCCTCCTGGAACTTCCAGTCGCCCATCTCCCTAAGGCGCCTCAGGACTGCCTCCACCGACCGCGGCGCGGCGGCGTTCGACGCAGCCTGGCGGTTCACCCCGGGCTACAGGAGCTGGAACGCGATGGAGGGGGGCGGAGGGGGCGGAGGCAATCCTCCTTCGCCCGGCGGTGGCGGTGGTTACTACGGAGGGGGAGGGGGGTCCATGAGCAGGCGGTAGTACACGCTTCGATTTCCCATGAGTAGCAGAGCCTCAAGTGCCAGTGAGAGAAAAACCAAGGGACGTTTTTTGACGCGTTACCGCCACCATAGGAGATCCCTTTTTCCCTTGTCTGTATGCAGCACTCGAGTGTTGCACACTTCAAGTCGTTGCCTGCCCGCGTACGTACCGTAGGTAGCGACGGGTGTGGGATCGACGCGACAAACCCATTTCAAAAATGCATACAACAACCCACCACACCATATTTGCGCGTGCGGAAATGAATTCAATGTTTCAAGAGACAAATTATCCCTGCCATAGCGCCTTTATAAACACCCCTTTCCCCTTCCCTTCCTCCCCTTCGGTCGGCGGAAAATGGACGTTTTAGGTTCGCCGTTCCCAGTGCCAGTGCCGTCAAAAACGAAGAGAAAATAAGAATTGAAAAAAAGCAGCAGGTGCCTCAACTGCTTTCCCTCTAGAGATGCATCTTTTTGAAAAGAAATTGAGCTCTTTTTAAGGGAAAACGCAAAGAGATGGAACGAGAGAGAACAAAGAGGAAGAAAAAGCACGTATTTTTGTCAGCAGTCAAAGCAAGTCAATCATTATCAGGTCCCCCTCTATCCCCCACTCCCCACCGCCCACCCCACAAAAGACGTGCATACTAGTGTTCCCCTCCCCAACTTTTATTGAGCAGTCAAACTCTTTTTGTTGTTTCCTTTCCCACCCGAATTATTGTTTTATCATTTCGACTCGCCCGCCCCCCTACTATGTTGTTGACATCAAAAGAGAGAGATACTACCCTCCACTCGATATATATATGGCGCGTTTTATGTTGGTTTTTAGCGGATATGGAATAAATATCGTGACACGAGAGTAATAAAAGCATAGTCGCTTCAGCCGATAAGGAGTCGTACTTTTATTCCCTAATCCCCCCAGAGTGTACCTGAACGATACCTTGCATGTATTTTAAGACGGTGACGACAGCATGAAATTCCTTGCAGAAGAGGAGGGTTATTCGAGTGCGTACGCTCAAATACTGTGACATCACTCCTCCTTCGGTTTTCCTGACTCATCAATGTTTGTCCTTCCTTTCTGCTTTGCGAGCTGGACAGCATATTTTAATTGCGATGACGAAAGAGATATCCGAGCAAAAAGTATGACACCCTTTTCTTTAGCCTTTTTCGCTATCGGCGCTGGAAATTGTCCTCTGGCAAAACATTTAATTTTCGTGATACATTTATTTTGACGGAAAGTACAGTAGGTGACTTTTCTCCTTTTCCCTTCCATTTCTCCCCTCAATTTATCATCTCTGGAGTCACTAAAGGATGCCAACAACATCTTCCTTGGAGAACCCTCCTTTTCCCCACAACTGGAGGAGGAGGAGGAGGAGGATTCCTTTCCATCCTTGCCGGTGAAAAATGGACGCGCTACAGAGAGAGGTGGGGGAGGGGGGGGAGGGAAATTAATGGTGGGATTGAGACGTGTCCGTCGAGTGGCCTCTCCCCTTCTCCCTCCCTCCCACGAACCGTCTTGTTTGTGTTGTGGTGGTCGGTGGGCTCTAAAGACCAGCCATCAGCGAAGCGCGCATGCCTTGAATTGCCACGCAAGACAT
>JAAUYJ010123984.1_pt1 | contig 12089 bp, 9 predicted proteins | sample 7278031 | NCBI WGS metagenome assembly JAAUYJ01 (sample SAMN14350222, study PRJNA611818) | marine sediment metagenome | isolation source: surface marine sediment (1.8m) | place: French Polynesia: Moorea | collected 2018-08 | reverse complement strand
CTCGTTTTGTGGTGGTGATTTTGACGCGTGTTGTTATTTTGTTCTTCTCCCCTTCGCCTCCGCGGGAAGAGTGGCGGGGAAAAATGGATGCTCTCCCCCTTTTTGGTCTCTCTCTCAGTTTGCTTCATCTTTTTTATCTGCGAAACGAAGGTTTAGGGCCGTGAGAGTTATTGTAGATGCTATTTTTCCTGTATTATTGTTCATTGTCGGATCGAATGGTTTAAAGTCTAGATCGTCAGTTCTTAGACCTCGAGTCAAAAATCCTACCGTTATCTTTCTTTCTAATTTTGTTGTATGTTGCCTCTTATCAAACAAACATAGGCTTCCCGATTTCAACAAACTCTGCTCTTGTTTTCTCCTTTTCTCTGCGTTTAGCCCCGAACCCGTTTTTTAAGTGGCGCCCACCATTTCTATATGGGGCGGGGGGGGCGGGGGGGGGGGGGCAACAGGGGGAGCCCCTCGTATCTTCCAGAAACTGTACGAACTCTGAAGAAAGAGAGAGGAGGGAAAGGAGAAAGACGGAGAGCCCCCAAAACTAAGAAAGAACTCTCGACAAAGGAAAAAGGCTGCTTTGATCGATGGGGCAAATCCGAATTGTGCACGTTGCTCTGAGTACAACTGGATATGAAGGGACTTCCTGGCTCATATCGGAGTATTTCCTTTGCTGGTCTGGGAAGGAAAGTTTGGGGAAAGCAGGAATCGGAAACTCACAGTATTTTCGAAGGGAATACTGACAAACTTCGCTTGTTGCTGCCCCCCATTTAATTTTGTTGACAGAATTTACAACATCCTTTGTACAAAAAGTGAAGATATCATTGCACGTTTCCTGCCCTCAAATTCAGTCAACCATGATGACGTCTTGCAAAAGCATTCTTGGCGGCGGTCGCGAATTATTTGAATTATGGCGAGAGACGCTTCGTCCGCACAAAAGATTCTCTTTCTCTCTCTCTCTCTCAGCCGAGGCCAGTGGGAGTAAAACAGTGAGAGTTCTTGCTGTTGATTTTGATGACAAAGGGTGAGGCAAACTATGGGGTTGAATTAGTTGTCGCCATTCTTCCCACCCATATTTTTCTTGGCCAAATTCTTCTTTGGGATATGACACTACATTTCCTGAGCAAAGAGAATTTCCTGCATCATTTCTCCATGGAGGTCTTTGAACAGTCTGTTCTTGCTATTGTTGATGCCCTCAGGCGATCGAACAGCCGCGAGCTACAAGAAACCCCCTTTCAAGAATTTTATGGTGGCGAGCGGTGAAAATTCTCCTGGGTACGAGGATCGGTGTAGCATACCAGTGGCGTCGGCGGCGTCGGCAGAGTCCAAAATCGTGTTGCAAGGCGGGGCTTCCCCGTCTCTAAGAGAGAGTACAAAGAGGGAGAAGGGCAACAGTCTCTTCCTTCGGGGGAGGGGAGGAGAAAAGGCATTTAATTACATAACTCACTTTTTTCTTCCCGATGAAAACCGAGCGAGAAAAAAACAAAAAGTGATGCAAAAATGAGAGAGGAGAGGAGGCCTCTTTTGCGTTTCAGTTTTTGTTGGCATGAAGAAAGAAGGAAAAATGGCGTGATATGGGCGTAAATCCTGCTGCACTATTCAAGGTTTCAAGTTTTTTCATATTTTTTTCACATATGCGGTGCATTTTCTTTGTTAAAAATAAAAACAACAGCCCTCCCGTGTCATTAGCTCGAGGTATATTTTTGATTGGCTACGCGGCTTTCAATATGAAATAGTTAGGACGAGAATGTACGAACGTACAGCGTATAAATATTGAGCTAACATGAAGTCTTCTAATTTCTTGTTTTAAGGGAATCAGCAGCAGGTGATGGGTGCATCATGGCTTCTATTGAGGAGTCGTCGCCGTCGGGGGACCTGGGAAAAAGAGAAACAAGACGTTAATATAGTTCTTACATAATCGCCAGTGTTAGTAAATATTTAAAATACAAAGTTGGTACCGTTTTATTTGCTTTAAGCTCAACGTTTGTACGTATGACATGCATTCGATTTAGTTGAAACAACAAGAAAAGTTTCTGAGCATCGCGAGGCTCGCGTTGTTGAAAAAAGCGTACGTACGGGGTTAATTAATTGTCAATTTTCACGCTTGAGGGAGCGCGGATTTTTGCGACGACGTTTCTCTCTCTCTCTCTCCTGTCGGGATCACGCGCGCGGAGGAGGAATGTGCCAAAGCAAGGAACAAGAACGGGGTTTGATCATGGTCCTCTGGAAAGAGAAATTTCCAACCATAGAAAGGCCCAGAAGTGTTGTCCATCCTTTGAGGTACCACTATAATCGTTCCAGGACCAGCGGCCTCGTCGCGATGAGTATCAGGACAGCCTGTTTAAGCCGTCGAGAGACGACATAAACATTATTATGCAGGTTACCTGCGCCGCAGAGGACTGACCAACCATGCAGGGAAAGAGAGAGATTATGAAACCCAGCGACGACGGGAAGAAAAATGTCCATGAGAAGACAAAAACAGAGGGGGAGAATAGCGGAGGCATGAGGTGGTGGACGAGTTTCAACATATGTCAGTAAAAATCCCTTTGCTCCCCCGGACGGTAGAACTGTCGGACGCTCGTAAACAAACATGCACGGAAGAATTTCGTGGAAATTTTGGCAAGCGGCGGCTTCGGACAGACAGACAAGTCAGGGGAACCCCGACGCACGCTCGCGGGGCCGTAAATTTGAGGAGGGGAAAGCGTATATGTTCGAATTTTTACTGCTTCTGGGTTGGAGTTGTTTTTTGTTTCATAGCAAAAGAAGCCTGCTAGCGAGGAAGGAGGAGGGAAGAAATGCCAGAATTATGAGAGCCATATGCATTTTTGCATTGCTTGATAGGGAGAGAGGAAGAAGAGAACGTATTGTTGTTTTCTCTTTTTGGAGTTCGGTTTTTTCCTATGAAAGTTGAAAAACAAAAACACTTTGCCTCTCTTTTCTAGTGAATGAATCAGCAATGCAATTATTCATGTAATGATGGCAAGATCCAGACATCGGGAAAATTGACGGTTGGGTGAGTAACGGAGACACAAACTTGGAATTATCAGAGTCAAGGCCACGACGACCAAGCCACGTGTGTGACCTCGACCACCATGATACAACGTCCTTCGGCACACCACTCACTGTCTGTGCCAAGGGGGAGAAAATAGAGCCCTAGTGCTCCGTTCCAAACCTGTGCTATTAGTTGCCGATTTCAAACCGTCGAAAAAAATGGCGCGAGACGCACTTTTGCTAAATCGGTCCAATCTTTTTTTCCTGGACGTCACTTAGAGGGAGGAAAATTGATGCGTGTGGGAAAAAGTCCTGGGAAAAAAATCGAGGGAGGGACTCAGGGCGAAAAGGGGACACAACTGTCCCGCTGTATGTACTGTGCCTTGCTTCACTGACATCGAAAAAAAGGCCTTTCCCCCCCTCGGTTTATCCAATAAATGTGTCCTTTTCCTCATAGTTTTCTGACGTCATCGCTTTTTGCCGTTAGACACGGAAGCTTAATTAATTTCCTTCCCTTCTCCTCGATATGACATATCCGTGAACACTACTCTCGGCACGAATGGCTTTTTTTATTTTGCCATTGCGCACTTCGGCGGGAGTTTTTCCCAAGAAAAAAGTGATAAGAAGTCGGCTGCGGCGGAGGCAAGAAATGGAATCCTTCTCCTCGCTTTCGTTCCGCGTAAATTGAAGGAGGAATTGTGCAAGAGAGAAAGAGGAGAAGGAGATCAGGATCGAGGAATTATCCATCTCCTCTTACTACTACACATGTGTCCGACTAGCTTACTTGCACTCGAATCCTCACTAGCCAAAGTCCGAAATTGGCCGAGACGGACTTTCACTTCCGTTCCTACTGCTAATCACGCCAGGACCCGCTCCAAAAATGACTATCTCTGATGGGGCGATTATTGACGACGCCCGAAGGCGGGCATTTTTCCCAGCCAGAGTTTTTTGGCTAACAACTTTAGTTTTTTACTCCCTTAAAAATGAAATTTGACCCCTCCTACGTATTGTTTAGGGGACAAGACACCCCCTTTCGAGACCACGATGTTTTTTGATTAAGGTGATATACCTAAAGGGAAAGCTTGATTTACAATTATGTAAATCAAGCATAATTTTTAGTACAAGGCCCGCCAATAAAAAACTTTTTTAGGTACTGTAATGTACTGTACCTGTTGTTTTTGTTTCTCAGATATTTCGCAAAAAGTTTTACTTTTTATTCTTTTACTGTACTAGGTAAAGGTGTCATAAGAAATGTGAACACCCCTTCAACACACCTCATTTCTTGGTTGGGCTCTTTTCTCACCTTTTCTTCCTTCCTCCCGCCTCTTTCTATCCGAGCCTGAATCTTCCCAGGTTGAACCTCGATTTCCCCCGTCCTCCCTTCCTGAGTTTCCTCAGCCCTGCGAAGAGACCTCCTCCTCCTCCTCCGCGCTTGCCCGTTCGTTTCTTGCCAAAGCTGCCAAACTTGAATGCCTTGGCGAAGCTGAACCTGCTCTTCTTCTTGCCGCCTCCCCCGAAGGAGGAGGAGGAGGAGGACTTGGTTCCCCCGCGGCGGAGCTTCTTGCTGAAGCGGCCGAGCTTGCCCTTCAGGTTGCCCTAGGGGAGGAAGAGACAAATTTTATTATGCAATTACACTGCAGATTTCTGGGGACCGAAAAAGGATTGTCTTCCTCTAAAACTTGACTATAGTGGAGGGGAGAAAAACCAATGCGTCAGAGTGGGGCGGAAAATGTTCATGTAAACTTGTTTCAAAGTGAGAGGAAAGGGGGAAAAGAGGAGGAAGAAATGCAGAGAAAGGGTTTTTGGCCCTCAGAGTGGTGAGGTTGGGGGGTGGGGGGTATGTTTTCTCTACCCATCACTTACCAGGCTCGGCTTGAGCAGAGCGAACGGCGACTTTGCTTTGATGTTTAGACTCCTGACTTTGGCCTTTAGCCCCTGCCCGATGTGACTGAGCTTGCCCAATCCGCGACTCTCCAGGAATCCCCGGCCGCTCTTCCGATCCTTGTCGCCGGCAGCGCGGAGGCGACTGAAATGACACAAATACAAAACATAAACACTCGCTCCTCTATGAATAAATCATTTGGCCGGAATATTTTTCAATGAAGCTTTTTGACTGGGGCACTTTTGACATTTCCTATGCTTGAGGAGCTTTAGACTAGCCAATTCACCGAGGGCAAGAAGGTTCTTTTTCGGACGGATTAATTTTTTAGCCACTCACAGCATCATCTTTCCGATTCCCATCCCCACTGCGAATGGCGCCAGTCCGATGATGGCCTCAGACTCCTGAACCTGCGTCGATAGGATCGTCAGGAACGCCGCCAGGGACACCAGGGTCAAAAGGCGGGAGGGCTTCATCCTGATCCTGGGGTTTAATCACTTATAAATCCTGCGGAATTTGACACTTGCGGCTGCGGAGGCCGCTGCTCACTTGGTCTGCAATTATCTCACTTTTTTATTTCCTTCTGTAGTACGGCAATTCTCTCCGTACCCCCCTTCTTGCTCCTTTCCCCGCCGGACAGTGAAATTGACTGTGGGAAAATGCGTCTGTCCTCCTCCCAGCCTCCCTTTTCCTCGATCGTGGGTGGATCCAGAGGGTGGAAAAACTCCAACTCCCCCCTCCTATATGGCCCGCCGCCGCCGCCGCCGCCGCCGCCGCCGCCTCCGACCGTAGGAAAGTCGCCCTTCCAGCTTCTCCTATCCTTATATCCTGACGGACAGACAATTCGACGCGGGGAAAGAGACGGGCGGACGGACGGACGGACGGAGGGTACGAAGGCAATCGGAAATCGGTCTTGGTGGTGGGGGAGCAAATGGTGGAAGGAGGAGAAGCGCCTCATTGCCTTATTTTCGCACCAGGAAATAGACACAGAATGCTTCCTTCTTAGATTTCTCTTCGGGTTTTTGGAACAGAGTGGTGAATCCCTGCCAGCCCAGCCCGGTTTATTCCCCACACCCCATGCATGCATGGTTGTATACGACGATGGCTGACTGAGTAGGTCTCCCATTTCTTCGCTCCTCCCTCCCCGACCCCCTCAGGCCTGTTATGGCACCCGTCCGTGGGGGGAGGGGGGAGGCGATACTTTCATTTTCCCGTTCCTCCTTCGCCTTGGAAAAAAAAACTGGAAATCCTGTACTTATCCCCCCTTCCTTCTTCCACCTGTAGAAACTATAGCATGCAAGCGGAGGAAGGGAAAAGATCTGTCCTGGATTTGAGGTGACAGGAGGGGGGAGGAGGCGTGAGTTGGGCAGGAGGGCAAGGCAAGGCAGACTCACCAAATTATTCCACAGGAACAGAGAAACTCACACACAAACACACAAATAGAGAATAAAAACCAAAGCAGAAGGGAAAAAACCGGCCAAGAAAATGTCAAGGAGGACTCAAAAAGGGCCTTGGAGGAGTGTTGGAAAGATGGTGTCAATTTGACATCGGTGAACTGCTGTACAATGATCATACAATACGGACAGGGACAAAAACTTATACTTTTTCTCCAAAAATGAAGCGAGGGGAAAGAAACCTCTTCTTCTTCGTTTCCTAATGAACACCGCTGCGTGTATTTGAAGGAGGGGAAAGCGAGGAGCGAGGAATATTGGCTTATAATAATCGAAGCCGGAGGCGAAAGAAGAAGGCGGCGGAAACGGAAAGAAGAAGAAGCCAAAGAGGAAGGGGAATCGCGGCTCCGTAAAATTGGAAGGAAAAGAAGAAGAAAAAGTTCTAAGAGGATATAGGAAGAGGAAGAAGGGAGAGAGAGAGAGAAGTAAGCGATTATACTCCCTGAACTTTTAACGGAGGCATGCATGTTTTGGAAAGGGAAAAGGAGGAGGAGGAGAGCGGGGAATTTTTCCTCCGGGAGATTTCGACGCGCAGGAGAGGAGGAAGGACACAGATTGTGAAACTGGTCTTTTAAAAATGGGAATTTTTCCTCTCTCCTCTGAACCCCCGAACCCTCCCCTATGCTGTATATAGCAGTACAGTAGACGGACAGATAGTGATTCCCCCCCTCCCTCCAGCACGCCCGTCCATCAGAAGAAAAAAAGGCGGCGGGATCTCCAGTTTTGGGCCCGTGGGTTGGGGCGAGGGCGAGCGAGGTGACCCGGACATTTCCCCCTCATCGATCCGGCTTTTCTCTCTTTCCTGTCACCAATGATGGTCACTCACGGCTTCGAACGAGGAGGAGAGAGGAAATAAATGGATTGCCCTCTTCCGGAGGAGAAGAAGGCGATTCCGGGGATTGGGAAACATTTCCTCTCCTAGTCCTGTTATGTCCCCCACCCTCAAGTCGCTGTTTAGAGGAAATATTCAACGAGAGAAGAACATTTCTGGAACCTGTACAATACAACGCTCTGGATGAGAGAGACCTTGCTCAAGGGCGGGATTCGACTACAAAGTTTTTTTACAGCTCTCAAAGTTGCGGCTTTCAAACAAAAATAATGTAAAGGCATAGGTGTCCAAACGTAGGGTTTGCTCGACTTTTTCTCGCCAAAAGAATAAAGTTGGGTGATCATGTCTTGTTCCTGCTTCGAAGCTACGGTACCCCAGCCGCAGCCTGCAAGAAAAAAGGGTTTTTTAAGAGTTTCTCAGCGAAGAAAAAAGGAAAACGGAGGCATATCTTTCTTGTTCCTTTCCTCGAACCGTCAAGTGAGGGGGGCTATTGCACCTCTGCCGCAGGATACGGAGAATAGGACGAGGGTCGGTTTCATGGAGCCCATTGCATGCTTCATGACAAGTTAGACAAGCATTTTCGGCTATAGTGCTAGTGAGTTTTATATTGTCAGTGTTGTAATGTTTATTTCGTCGGGGGAAACTAACAAACTTTAGGCACAGGACGGACAGTGAAAAATCTAATTGTACAACCACCACCCTTGCGGAGCAGAGGCTTGCTTGCTTGCTGCCCGGTCAAGAAGTTATTTTCCCACATTGGATAGAAGGAATTTCCTTCCTCTGCTTCAGCGTCCTTCGTCCCCCTCCTGGGAATCGGGAGGGAAACCACAGCCAAAGCCACACACAACTTCCCCTCAGTCGTCATCTGCAAAGCCCTTGTTTATTTTCAAGTAAAACAGATTTTCGTTTTCCCCTTCGCCCCGCTGTGCGAGAGACCCGATTTTTTCTACGGTTGACTGGCTGCATATGGCTAACAAAAGGCGCTCGCAGCGGTGCAAGTATCCCCTTCTTCCTTCCGTGTCTTCTCCATTTCGCTTCCTTATTCTTTCGCCCGTCAGCAATTAGTGAGTGGGCCTGTGAAAGTATAGGACGCAGCTGGTCGTTCTATGTGCCTGAACTTTTTGCGTTTTATTTATGGCTCCTTCGACGAACTTTTAGCATTTCCGCAAGTTTATGCGGAACGACAAATCCCGATTTCTTGCAATAGTATTTACAGCCACCATCGTGCATAAAAACGAGCCATTGTTCATTATTTGTTTCACGTATTTCCATCTCTTCTCTTCTTTCTTTTTAGTTCACCAAAGTCTGTGGCGGCTCCTCTACTGGTCCCAGGACCTGGAAATCAGCAAATCATTTACCGATCTGACAGAAAAAATCAAATCAAATTAAGTCACCTGGGCTTTCATCCCGGTCAGGAGGGTCTCATAGTCCAGCTTGCACCTGGAGTAGAGGCTCTCGCAGCGAGCGGCGCCCTGGGTCCTGAGGACACAAAATGGAAACAGAATTGGAATGATAAAAATTCACTGAAAACATTGGAATCAAACTCATTTTATTTTTAGTTATTTTATCTATTAGTCATTTTGAAAGCTCTCCAGAAAGTAAAAAAAGTTTCTAAAACTTTGAGTTTTGGCACGTAAACAAAACCATATTTTTGACTTGACATTTTGCTCCCCCCTAAAAAAAGATTTTTCGGGCCCGTATAACAACAATCCCTCCCCCACCCACCTCCCTACGACGGATGCGAGGTCAAACTCCACGGCGCCCGATGCCAGGTCCATCTCGCCCAGGTTTGAAGCGAACTGGTCATTGACGTAGGCCTCGAAGTCGGTTAGGGTCGTGTCCAGGCGCGAACCGAGCTCGCAGACGAAGAACTTGACGCAGTCGTCCTCGTCTGCCAGGCTTGCCTAGGAGGAAAATGAACAAAATTGGGAGAGGTGCTTGTACATTGGGCATTTCTCGGTTGTAAATCTCACCATGAGAAACATGCTCTCCTCCTGGTCCCTGAACTGCTGTGCGGCCATCTCGGTCTCATCATTGTCATCAAAGTCTTCGTCGGCTGACCGCTTGCCAAAGAGGCCGCGGCGGCTGCCCCTAAGGCGGTTGCGCCGCCTCCTCCTGAACCGGCCACCGCCGCTTTAAAAAACAATGTCATAATTTAATTGAAGAAATATAGACGGAAACAAGCGGGGCAAAAAAGCAAAAAAAACCATTTTAAACACCTGAGTGCCCTGACTGCCCCGGCCAGAAGGAGTAAGCCTACGGCCCCCCGGACGGCCCTGCCAAGCTGGGCCTCAGCCTACACAGGACAGAAGAGTGGAAAAAACTGATTTAAGGCTCTGGATCTCGAGCAAGATATTGAGACTGGCGGCAAATGCTTTGACGAAATATTTTCAAAGACTTTTTCTTGCAGAAATAGCAGGGATACTCCTTGAAATTTGTTTAGGAATTGTGACAACAATATAAACAACAACAACCCGGACCATTCCTTGACCTCGCACCCACCTCGTTGACCACTGTGGCCATGAGGCAGAGGGAGACGAGCAGGGTGAGAGAGAGGATGCGACCGGAGAGCATCTTGGTGCCGTTCTAGGTGCCGTTCTTTCTGTTGTTCTTGACAGAAACTCGGTTTCCCAGCTATTGGGGAGGAAGAGACATCTTTGGGCGGCTTTTATACGAGCGGGATTTGGACCAACGCGGTGGGAAGAAGACAGCAGGAGAAAAAAAATATTCGGGCAAAGAAAAAAGGCACGAAACAGGAATTTGGCCATTGTACAATTTGATGTAATGACGAAGCTCAACGAGCGGAGAAGTAGCAAGAACAAACTTTGTTCAATGACCTGCGGCAGTGTCCCTTTAAAGGGAACAAAAAAAATCCTTATATAAAAGAGGGGGTCCCTCTTCATTTTAAAATCATAGTGCGAAAGGAAAGGGTTGGCCAAAGGTAGTTTATACCAACCACCTTTTTTCGCACTATAAATTCAGAATGAAGAGGGACCCCCCCTCTTCATCCTCTTTTACTTCTTGAGTCCAATATACATGGGCATTTAATCAAGACATGGACTTTTAATAATAAAAAGAAAAATGAGGGATTTTTTTAAAAACATTAAAGACATGGTGATTACACTGTGATTTCAGAATATAAAAGAGGGGGGTCCCTCTTTATTCTGAAATCATAGTGGGAAAGAAGAGGGTAGTCCAATGGTAGCTTATACCAACCACCTTTTTTTCACACTATAAATTCAGAATGAAGAGGGACCCCCCTTCATCCTCTTTTACACCATACATGGGCATTTGATCCAGACATGGGCCTTTAAAATAAAAAAAATAAAATACAGGGTCTTTCTTTTGAATTTTACTAAACCATACATGGGCTCTGGGAGGACCCATGTATAAAAGTTGTTCCCCACCAACAACAACAACAACAACAACAACAACAACAACAACCCTTATTTAAACAAAAGCTCACTTTTCTGTAGGGAAATATGGCGCCGCTTCGAAGCTGCTGAACGCGACCGGGACGGGGGAGGAAGAAAGGGAGGAGAAGCCGCGGAGGAGCTCAGACACGGGGATGCAAGACTGTGCACATCGAAAACAACCTTGAATTTCCATTTTTTAAAAGGAAACTATATAAACTGAATTACTTCATGGTGGACTACCACGCTCTGCACATCGTTCTCCCTCCCGAAAGAGGCCACGAATTCCCAGATGTCGTCCGTTGGAAGAGAATTGCTGCAGGAAGTGTTATTTTAAAAAAACTATTCACACAGAACCAAATAATGTTTGTACATACCAGGTTAGGGCTTCCACAAGAGACACGGCAAGCAATAAGGACAGACAAAAGATAGAGAATATGTCTGCGCTCATCTCGGACTTGAGCTCACATTTTCTTCCTTGGCACAGGGGGTACCCCTAACGGTATCAAATGTGTACTCCACTGTACTCGTCACGAGATTCGTCTGACACACGCGTGAAAGTTTTGGTTACGTTTTGCTTGATTCTTTTTCAATCGGCTTCTGCTGAGAAAATCCAAGTCTTTTTGTACGTTTTATAGAGTCGCAAGGGCCAACAACCTCGGGCAAATAGCTCTTTCTCGCGCGCCCTTCGAGTACCTACTGCCTTTAAAGGATATTTTCTCTCGGAAGGCCGCGTCCGATATCGCCTCCTCCTTCTGTGTCCTCTTGGGAGGGCGCGCCCTAAGCTTCACTCATCAGGGACGTAAAAATACTCTTTCTGGAAAGCAGTTTAGGTAGTGTGTAGTGTAGGTCAGCGTGACGAATATTCCATTTAAATTGTCAATTAACTTTCGAGAAAAAAGTTCTTATTGAAGATACAACGAAGTATTTTGGGAACTCGAGGTAGTCTTGGTTAGACAATATTGGCCTTGCAAGTAATTCCCTAAGACAATGAGAAAATCGGTACAGTTGTTATAATAGTATTTACAAGAAAAAAGAGCCCTACACATGCAAAAACATTAATAGTAGGGCCACTAAATAATGTAAAATAAAGCACATTTTTAGCTGCGTTCATTCCCCCTCTTTTCTGGGTAAATAGCAAGTAAAATCCTGCAGTATTCGGACTCGTGCTGTGTGGTGAATTTCTAACCGCCAAAAACTCAGGAAAACATGTTGTTGTTGCCAAGAGGTGAGCACGTACGTAGGACTTTCTGGTATGTGTTTAACAGCTAGGGTTGCACTGTGAGCACTGGCGTCGTAAATACCGACCGACATGCTCGCTTTATTTTCACGGGCAAGGCTGCGGGCGGGGAAGAAGACTGGGCAAGAAGATCGATTTTCCGCACTCTTGTACGCGGGAAAAAAAACGGCGCTGGAAAAATAAACCACCAACAGAGTCGCACTGATCCCAGTTGTCGCATTCTCTGTACACTCACCTCTAGCTCTTTCCCGGATCAAGCAGCGCACAATTATTTTTTTCCACAGAGGCAGTCGAG
>JAAUYJ010035871.1_pt1 | contig 12093 bp, 8 predicted proteins | sample 7278031 | NCBI WGS metagenome assembly JAAUYJ01 (sample SAMN14350222, study PRJNA611818) | marine sediment metagenome | isolation source: surface marine sediment (1.8m) | place: French Polynesia: Moorea | collected 2018-08 | reverse complement strand
TTAACCGAGACCGGTCATGCCTACCTGACGACGGTGCGCCAGGCCCTGCAACTGGTTGAGGAAAGCACCGAGTCGCTGTTTGGCGACAACAAGGATAACCGGCTGATGCTGCAGGTCGATCAATTATTCGCCAGCAGCTGGCTGGCGCCCCGACTTGGCGAGTTTACCCGGCAGCATCCAAACATTCAGTTGCACATCAGCGGATCCTATCGTGATCAGGATTACCAGTTGACCCGGGCCGAATTGAAAATTCTCTTCGGGCCCGTGCATCGCACCTGGGCACAGTGTGATCGTTTGCTGGATGAGAGTATTTACCCGGTGGCGCGCGCGGACGTTGCCGCCGGTATCCGCTCGGCGGCTGACTATTTGCAGCAGCGCCTTTTGCAGATATCGACGCATCGCATTAACTGGAACCAGGTGCTGCGCGCCAACGGCATCGATTCCATTCCCATCAGCCGTTTCTGCTTTACTGACAATACACCGATGGCAATGTCGCTGGCCGCTGCGGGGTACGGTATCGCGCTGGCGCGCTCACCCACCACGGATAACCTTGTGGAGCGTAATGGCCTGGTGCGCTGTACTATTAACGAGCCGGTGAAAAGCAGCGAGGCGTACTACCTGGTGTATCAGAATGTGGAGAGTCTCTCCGCGGCAGCGCTGGTGTTCAGGGACTGGCTACTGGCTCAAACCGCTAAACCGGGTGCAGCCTGAGACCGCTGAGATAGCTGCTTTGCTGTCTTTCCGTTAATATTCACAGGCTTCCACGGAGCTGAACCCATGCAGAATGGTGGTGTCAAAATTGCACAACCCGCGCCACAGCGGGATTTTTTCTCGAGGATTTATTGAAGATGTCCGGCATCAAGCACCTGTTGCTTGTTTTTATCATGTTATCCCTGCCACTGGTGGCCAGCGCCAACCGCGAGCTTAACTGGGATGACCTGGTACCGGCATCGGCCGAATTCGATGATCCTTTCACGCGGCTTGACGAGCAACAGCTTTATGAGCTGACGATTGTTGCGCAGGTTCGAGATCGCCGCGATGCGGGAGATGAAATCAGCGAAGAACAGCAGGAGCTGTACGACGAGATAATGGCCAGTTTGAAGGAGCAGGAGATTGACGCCGATTACCTGCTGTCGATTCGCGAGGACGTCTCGAAAGAACGCGTCGCCAAAACCAGGCTGGCAGACCCCGAGCTCCACGAGAGTGAGGTCAAAATTCCCGGATACCTGTTACCCCTCGAATTTGAAGGTCAGACGGTGATCGAGTTTTTCCTGGTACCCTACGTTGGTGCCTGTATTCACGTGCCACCGCCACCACCCAACCAGATCGTCCTGGTGTCTTTTCCGGGTGGCTTCGAGATGCCCGGTGACATCTACACGCCGGTATGGGTCGAGGGACAAATGCTGGTACAGGAATCGAAATCCAGCCTGTTTTACGTCGATGGCTCAGACGAAATTCCGAGCTCCTACCGCGTCGATGCGGCGGACGTTACCCTCTACGAGTGGTAATTCAGTCAACCATGCGCTGGCTGTGCAGATGGGCCAGCACGCCGCGGGTTGAAACGTCAAATTCTGCTGCATCGCTCTCACCTTTAACTGCTGGTTCAATTTTCTTTGCCAGGGTTTTACCCAGTTCAACGCCCCACTGATCGAAGGAATTGAGGTTCCAGATGATGCCCTGGACGAAGATCTTATGCTCGTACAATGCGATCAGTGAACCCAGGGTTTTCGGATCCAGGGTATAAAATAGAAAGCTGTTGGTCGGGCTGTTGCCGGGGAACAGCTTGTACGGCAGCAACTGTTCGATTTCAGCCTGACCCATACCCTGTTGGGTAAGTTCGGCAATGACCTCGGCCTCATCCTTGCCAATCATCAATGCCTCGGCCTGGGCGAATACATTCGACATTAGCGCGCGGTGATGGGTGGCAATACAGCGAAAGTTGGAAATCGGTGCCAGCATATCGGCGGGGACCAGCTTGCTGCCCTGGTGGAGTAACTGGTAGAAGGCATGTTGGCCGGAAATACCGATCTCACCGAACAGTACCGGACCGGTCGAGTAATCAACCCAGATGCCATCCCGGTCGCAACTCTTGCCGTTGCTTTCCATATCGGCCTGCTGCAAATAGGCCGGAAAGCGATGCATGTTCTGGTCATAGGGCAGAATGACGATGCTCTCCGCGCCAAAGAAATTGTTATACCAGATACCGATCAGGGCCATGATCACCGGTATATTCTCGGTCAACGGTGCATTCTTGAAATGTTCATCGACCTCGTAAGCGCCCTGCAGTAACGCATCGAATTGACTGGGGCCAATGGAGATGACGATCGACAGGCCGATCGCCGACCATAACGAGTAGCGGCCGCCAACCCAGTCCCACATCTTGAAAATATTTTCCTCGGCGACGCCGAATTCTACCGCGGCCTTGATATTAGAAGTCACCGCGACCAGGTGCTTGGGCAGGTCGGCTTCCGATTGCAGGCGTTTTAGCAGCCACTGACGGGCAGTCGCGGCATTGACCAGCGCCTCCTGGGTGGTAAAGCTCTTGGACGCGATGATGAACAGGGTGGTGTCGGGGTTCAGGTCTTCCAGCGTATTGTTGATGTGGTTTTCATCGATATTCGAGACATAGTGGATCTTCAGGTCATGAATGGTGTAGGGATGCAACGCCTCGGTGACCATCAGTGGGCCGAGGTGCGAACCACCGATGCCGATATTGACGACGTCGGTAATCGGCTGGTTGCTGTGGCCGCGCCATTCACGGTTGCGGATGCGTTGTGCCAGGTTCTTGACCCGTTGCAGCTCCTTGTTGATTTCGATATCGATGCGCTGACCATCAGCGAACTGTGGCTCATCGCCCTGGTAGCGTAAAGCGCAATGCTGTACCGCCCGCTGTTCAGTGTGGTTAATCACCTCGCCGGCGAACATCCGGTCACGCCATTGTTCGACTCCAGCCTGTTGCGCGAGCTCGATCAGCAGCTCCAGGGTTTTGTCGTTGATGCGGTTCTTCGAATAGTCGAACAGGATGTCATTGAGCTGCAGGGAGTAGCGATCGAAGCGTTGCCCGTCCTCGGCAAACAAGTCCTTCATATGAACATCTCTGATCTCGTTGTAATGTTGCTGCAGTGCCTGCCAGGCGTCTGATTCGGTCAGTTTCGTCATGTTCTTAACAGTGTTTTCGTGTGTTTTGCATTATAGGTTTATCGGGGTCGCTGCCTAGTGAAATGGCTCATGCAAGCCTGTTAAAATCCATCATGCACAATTTTAGTGCGCTGCTTGACGCCCGGATCAACCCTTTGTAAAAAGTGCGTTATTTTAGTGCATATAGCTTGAGCTCGCCATGATACACCCGCTCAAAATGGAAAACTCGCCGAAAATGCGCATGATTAAAATCAGCATGAAACAGACAGTATCCCGATGAAAGCGGCCTTGTTGACCCTGCTGCAGGCTGAGATCAGCCAGCGGGCCTTGCCCGACGATTTTCTCGACACGGTTGAACAATGGTATCTGCCGACGGCCCGTAACATATACCAGCAACAGCAGGCGCAACAGCATTGCCTGCTGGTCAGCTTCAATGGTGCCCAGGGCTCCGGCAAATCGACCATTACGGCCTTCCTGCGCCTGTTGCTGCGGCACGAATTCGGGCTCCACACGGTGGAGATTTCGATCGATGATTTTTACCTGACCCGGGCCGAGCGGCGACAACTGGCGGAGCAGGTGCATCCGCTGTTCATCACCCGGGGGGTACCGGGTACCCATGATGTGGAGCTGGCCCGCCGGACCATCGATTGTCTGCAACATTGCGCGCAAGAAAATCCCTGTCCATTACCGGGTTTTGACAAGGCGATCGATGATCGTGCCGACCCGGCATCCTGGTCGGTGGTTCAGGAGCCGGTGCAGGTAATCCTTTTCGAAGGCTGGTGTAATCATGCGCCGGTGCAGACCGAGCAGGAGCTCAAGCAGGCGGTCAATGAACTGGAACGCAGGGAAGATCCGGACGCGGTATGGCGCCGCTATGCCAATGAACAATTGAAAGTCTATCATCAGCAGTTGTTTGACCCGGCCGATATGCTGGTCTACCTGCAGGTCCCCTCCTTTGAAAAGGTATACGAGTGGCGTGGACTGCAGGAGCAGAAGCTGGCTCGATCGGCCAATGACAACAAGCATGCGGTGATGGATGAACAGCAACTTGCAAGATTCATCCAGCACTATGAACGCATTACCCGCGCCTGCCTGCAACAGTTACCGCAAACTGCCGACCTGGTCCTGCGGCTGGATGAATATCACGCGATCCAGTCGCTACAAACCGGACAACAGGAGTTTGTCAATGGCTGAAGCCTGCCTGGTAGTCACCGATATGGATGGTACCCTGTTGAATCATCATGATTACCGGGTCGATGCGGCAATTCCGATGCTGCAGCAACTGGAGCAGATGGCAATCCCGGTGATTTTCAATACCAGCAAGACCCACGCCGAATTGCTGGAGCTGGTGGAGCAGCTGGACAACCGGCATCCATTCATCGTCGAGAATGGTTCGGCGATATTTATCCCGCAGGATTATTTTCCCAGCGCTTGCCTGCCACAAGGATCCGAGATCAGCATGGTCTCCGGTTATCATATTCTGCGCCTGGGGGATACCGTGCAAACCATCCAGGCCTACCTGGACAAGGTCAAGCCACCGGCGATCAATTTTGTCGACTGTCCGCTGGAGCAGGCCATGCAACTCACCGGTCTCAGTGAACAACAGGCGCAGTCGGCAAGGGACCGACAGTTTTCCATTCCGCTGTGGTTCGAAGACCCGGCGCAGGAACAGCAGTTCAGCGAGCAGGCCGGTGCCGCGGGTTTCGGTATACTCAGGGGTGGACGTTTCCTGCATGTGCTGGGCCGTTGTGACAAGGGGCAGAGCATGCGGATCCTGCAACGTCTGTATCATGATTGCCGACACACTGATTACCAGGTCATCGCCCTGGGTGATAGTCCCAACGATTTGCTGATGCTGCAACAGGCCGATATCCCGGTGGTGGTGAACTCACCCTCGTCGGCGAGGATCGAACTGCAACACGAGCGCCGCCTTGATAGCGAGCTGCAGGCACCGGAGGGTTGGGTTGAAGGAGTGCAGGCGGCGTTGAACCAAATATCGATAACAATGAGAGGAGCCGAGAATGGCTGATAGTTTTCAATCAGGGAGAGTAACGACACTGCATAATATCGTACGCCGGCCGATCAAGGAGCTGGAAAGGGAACTGAACCGGTTTGCCGAAATTCGACCGATGGGGTTGATCCTGCCGTCACTTTACTCGGAACTGCAAACTCCGGCGTTGGCCCATATTGTCGATGAACTGGAAAAGGTGACCTATTTGCAGGAGATCGTGATCGGTCTCGACCGTGCCACGGAAGATGAATATCGCCATGCGTTGCGATATTTCAATCGGCTGCCGCAGCCACATCGGATCCTGTGGAATGATGGGCCGAACCTGAGAAAAATCGATGCCCTGCTGCAGAAAGAAGGGCTGGCCCCGACCCAGATGGGCAAGGGGCGTAATGTCTGGTACTGCATGGGTTATATGCTGGCCTCCGATAAAAGCGAGGAGATTGCACTGCACGACTGTGACATCGTGACCTATGACCGCGAGCTGTTGGCGCGCCTGATCTACCCGGTAGCCAACCCGGATTTCCGTTACCAGTTCAGCAAGGGCTTTTATTCGCGGGTCGCCGATAACGCGCTGGGTGGCCGGGTATCACGCCTGCTGGTCACCCCGCTGGTAAGGGCCTTGCAGCAGAACCTGGGCGTCCAGGAATCCCTCAGTTACATGGACAGTTTCCGCTATCCACTGGCCGGCGAGTTTTCCATGCGTAAGGATGGGATGTGCGGCCTGCGCATTCCTGGTGACTGGGGACTGGAGGTCGGGGTACTGATGGAGATGGCACGCAATTATTCGACCCGCCGCATCTGCCAGGTCGAGATCGCCGATATCTATGATCATAAACACCAGGATGTATCGCATGATAACGAGGAGTCTGGACTGTCCAAGATGTCGATCGATATCTCCAAGGCCTTTTATCGCAAACTCGCCACCAATGGGGTGGTGTTCAACAAGGGCGTGTTCCGCACCCTGAAAGCGACCTATTACCGCATCGCCCTGGACCTGATTGAAAGTTATCGCAGCGATGCGGTGATGAATGGCCTGGACTTCGACGTGCATACCGAGGAACAGATTGTCGAGCTGTTCACCGAGAACATCATGAAAGCCGGGCATACTTTTCTGAATAATCCGATGGAGCAGCCCTTCGTGCCGCACTGGAAGCGGGTGGTCAGCGCAATCCCGGAGATCTACGAGATGTTGCTTGACGCGGTGGATAAGGATCACGAGTTATATAGCGACTAGTCATCAAGACAAACCTGATATGAAAAAACGCCTGGTCAAATTACGTGAAAGACTGACGAATCATCTGCAGCTGATTTATCCGCGAGAGGATATCCCCAAGCTGATGGAGCAGATGATTGCGATCATGGATCTGGATCGTTGTTGCCAGAAGCACAAGAAATACCGTAACAACTGGACCCAGCAGGATATCCTGGCAATTACCTATGGTGATAGTTTTCAGCGCGAAGGTGAAAAACCGTTGCAGACCCTGCATACGTTTTTTAATGAACAGTTTGCCGATGCCCTTAATTCCATTCATATCCTGCCGTTTTACCCGTGGAGTTCGGATGACGGCTTTGCCGTGATCAATTACAAACAGGTCAACGATAAGCTCGGTGACTGGCAGGATATCGAACAGATCGCGCAGGAATATAAACTGATGGCCGACCTGGTGATCAACCACTGCTCCAGTCGCAGCGCATGGTTTGAGCAGTTCAAGCAAGGCAAAGCACCGGGCAAAGACTATTTCATCAGCGTGGACCCGGCTACCGATCTGTCACTGGTGGTCCGCCCGCGCACCAGTCCGTTATTGAAGGAAGTCGAGACGGTGGAAGGTACCAAGCATGTCTGGTGTACCTTCAGTCATGACCAGGTGGATCTGAATTTTGCCAATCCGCAGGTGCTGCTGGAAATGATCAGCATCGTCGATTTCTACCTGTCACGCGGGGTGCAGATCTTCCGCCTCGATGCGGTAGCCTTCCTGTGGAAAGAGATTGGCACGACTTGTCTGAACCTGCCGCAAACGCATGAAGTCGTGCGCTTGCTGCGAACCCTGATCGAGCATAAGAACCCGCATGCGATCATCATCACCGAGACCAATATCCCCAACCGGGAAAACCTGGCCTATTTCGGTAACGCCAATGAAGCTCATGTGATTTATAACTTTGCTCTGCCTCCATTATTGTTGCACACGATGTTAACCGGTAATAATTATTACCTGAACAACTGGTTGATGAGTATGCCGCCGGCCCAGGATGGCACTACCTATCTCAATTTTATCGCCTCGCATGACGGGATTGGCTTGCGTCCGGTTGAGGGTATTTTATCGGAACAGGAAATCGATATGATTGCCGACAGTATGCAGGAGTTCGGTGGGCGTATTTCCTGGCGTAACCTGAGTGATGATGAAGTGCGTCCCTACGAATTGAATATCAGCCTGTTTGATGCCTTGAGCGGTACCCTCGAAGGCAGGGATGATTGGCAAATCGACCGTTTTGTTTGTGCTCATGCGATCATGCTATCGCTTGAGGGTATACCGGCGTTTTATATCCATAGCCTGCTGGCAACCGAAAACGACCGGGTCAAGATGGAAGCGACAGGCAATAACCGTAGTATCAATCGCCATGAATGGAAATGCGATGAATTGGCGATTCTGCTGAATGATGAAAAAACCCATCATAGCGTGATATTGCAGCGTCTGAAACAGTTGCTATCGATCAGGAGCAGGCAGCCCGCTTTTCATCCCAATGCGACCCAGTACACGCTGCATCTTGGCGAGGGTATATTCTCTTTCTGGCGTCAGAGCAGAAAAAGGGAGCAGAGTATATTTTGTATTTTCAATATCACCAGTCAGCCACAGCAGGTTCCTTTGACCAGTGTGAACCTGATTGAAACCTCGACCTGGCACGACCTGTTGAGCCAGGAGGTGTATACTGATTTATTCGCCAACCTGGAGTTGTCTCCTTACCAGTGCCTGTGGATTACCAACAAGAATTACCCGTAAGCGCAGATTTTACGATTAACAATCCGATGACTTGAGCAATGTGTTCAATTCTGGCAGGCAGGATCCGCAGTTGGTGCCAGCCTGCAGTTTCTCACCGATCTGATCCACCGTGGTTAACTGGTCTTGCTTAATCGAATTACAGATCTTGTTGCGGCCGACGTTATAACAGGAGCAAATGATTTTCCCCTGGTCCTGGTCACTGGATAGTGGGGTACCGGCCAACACGCGCAACCGGTCCCTGCGCTCCAATTGTTGATAAGCGAATAGCTGGATTAGCCATTCGGTCGAGGGAAGCTGCTTGTCCGCATGGATGAAGATACAGGCATCCAGGCGCTCATCGACAAATCTTGCCGCACGATAGGTTTGCCTGGATGAATCGAGCAATTCGCTCCATTCACCATCGCCAGCATTGCTATCCAGCAGTTGTCGGCTTAACCGGCCCCAGTCTTTATGTTGCTTGTCATCGGCAATCGTATATTGCCACAGGCCCTCGCGTCGGCTGGCGCTCCAATAGCTCATATCCTGGCCGTGGAGTTTTTCCCGCGACAGGATGAAGCCATACCAGTGGGTTGGCTTAACGGTTAACCTGACCGGGGTATGCTTGAATTCCGGCTGACCGGAAAACGGATCGGTGTAGGCATTGACCACGCGGCCGATATTGGCGTGGCTGGCATACTGGTCATTCCAGTGCATGGGGGCAAACACCCGGCCTGGCTGGACATCCAGGCTGATATCGGCTTTGCCGACATAGCTGCCCTGCCTGCTTTCGACCTCGACCAGGTCGCCGTGGTTGATCCGCAAGGCCTCGGCATCCTGCTGGTTGATCTGCACATAGGGCTCGGAGATGTGCCGGTTCAGCCGTGGGGATTTACCGGTACGGGTCATCGTATGCCAGTGATCGCGGATGCGCCCGGTGTTCAATGCCAGAGGGAACGCCCGGTCACTGCTGCAAGTCGGCAACCCCGGGGTGATCGCGATAAAATTCGCCCGACCGGAGGCGGTGTAAAATCGGCCGTCATCGAACAGGCGTTGCTGTCCCTGATGCCCGGACAGTACCGGCCATTGGATGGGGTTGAGATCGGCATAATCTGCCAGGTCCAGATTGACCAGGCCGGACAGATCAAAATCCCGGCTGCCCTGGTTTTCAAATGCGGACAATGCAGCATGTTCAGTAAAGATTTGATGGCTGGATTGATAGTCGAAGCCGGTATAGCCCATGCGCCGGGCAAATTCTGCCAGGATCCACCAGTCGGCCCTGGCCTCTCCCGGGGCGGGCAGGAAGGCGCGTTGGCGTGAAATACAACGCTCGGAATTGGTGACACTGCCGTCTTTTTCACCCCAGGCCAGGGCGGGCAGTAATACATCCGCGTATTGCGAGGTGTCGGTGTTGGCTACATTATCCGACACCACGACAAAATCGCATTGTTGCAGGGCCTCGCGCACCCGGTTGCTATCCGGCATGCTCACCGCCGGATTGGTCGCCATGATCCAGATAGCCTTGATCTTGCCAGCATGCATTGCATTGAACAGGTCGACCGCCTTCAGGCCCGGTTGCGTCGACATATTGCTGGCTGACCAGAAGCGACTGACCCGGTCGATGTCGGCTGGTTCCAGGTAATCCATGTGGGCCGCCAGCTGGTTGGACAAGGCGCCGACCTCGCGACCGCCCATTGCGTTGGGCTGCCCGGTGACCGAAAAGGGCCCCATGCCCGGTCGGCCGATGCGGCCGGTCAACAGGTGACAATTGATGATCGCGTTGACCTTGTCGCTGCCGCTGCTCGACTGGTTGATACCCTGCGAATAAACGGTAATGGTTTTTTCGGTGTCGCCAAACCAGTGGAAGAACTCGCTTAGCGAAGACTCGCTAAGGCCACAGGTTGCGGCGACTGCAGCCAGCGATGAATCGCCAGATGCTGATTGCAAGGCATCTTCGAGTCCCTGGGTCGATTGTTGGATAAAACCCTCGTCGGCAAAACCGTTGCTGGATAACCAGTGGAATAATCCATTGAACAGGAAGGCATCGCTACCCGGGTTGAGCGCCAGGTGTAGATCGGCGATATCACAGGTGGCGGTGCGTCGCGGATCGACAACCACCACTTTCAGTCTCGGGTTTTGTTTCTTTGCCTTGACCAGTCTCTGATAAAGCACCGGGTGGCACCAGGCAGTATTCGATCCGGTCAGGATCACCAGCTCGGCTTGTTCCCAGTCCTGGTAACATCCGGGTACCGTATCACTGCCAAACGCCCGCTTGTGGCCGACCACAGACGAAGACATACACAGGCGCGAATTGGTATCGATATTGCCCGAGCCAATGAATCCCTTCATCAACTTGTTGGCGACATAATAGTCCTCGGTCAATAATTGTCCGGAGACATAGAATGCCACCGCATCCGGACCGTGCTCATCGATGATCTGCGCGAATTTTTCCGCGACCAGCGCCAGCGCGCTATCCCAGTCGGTTTGTTGGCCGGCTACCTGGGGATGCAACAGGCGCTCGGACAGGTCCAGGGTCTGGGCCAGGGCTGTGCCCTTGGAGCACAGCCGACCAAAATTAGCCGGGTGGCCCTTGTCGCCCTGGATCTTGACCTTGCCGTTATCCAGTAAATTGACTTCTATTCCGCAGCCGACACCACAATAGGGACAGGTGGTGTTAACCCTCATGTCTCACCAGCCTCCTCGGCAATTGCTCCTGCATTGCTCTACCTCCTGCGTCCCTGCAGTCGTACTGCGGTTGCCAAATGTCTCGCGACGGAACCTGGTAAGAAATGAGGGTTTACTCTAATCACTTCAGGCGACCGCTGACTCAACGGCTAGCTGGATATAGACCGTGCCATTTTCCACCTTGATCGGGAAACGATGGCTACAACCCACATCCGGGGCCAGCGCCTCGCCACTATTCAGGTCGATTTTCCAGTTGTGCAGGGGGCAGGTGACGGTGTTGTCGTGCACGATACCCTGCGACAACGGGCCGCCCTTGTGCGGACACTTGTCCTGCAGGGCGAAGATCTCATCGCTGGCGGTACGAAACACCGCGATGTCCATGGTATCGGTGCGCATTACCCGCGCGCCGAGTTTGGGAATGTCATCCACTTTTAAAAGTTCGGTCCACTGATTCATGGTTTTACTCCAGGTCTGTAATTAGGCGATGCGGATGGTAGAGAATTCATGTGACTGAGCGCCTTCCGCACGTTGCGCCCATGGGTCAACCTGGGCGTATTTCTGCGAATGTTTGAAACGTTCGAACAAGGCCTTACGCTGGGCTGTATCGTCGAGAATCGCCTGTTTGATCGAAGTCAGACCGACCCGCTCGACCCAGGGCGCGGTCCGCTCCAGGTAATGCGCTTCCTCGCGATACTTCTGGATAAACGCGCCGCTGTACTCGAGCACCTCTTCCTCGGTCTCGACCTTGCATAACAGGTCGGTGATCCTGACCTTGATCCCGCCATTACCGCCGACATGCAGTTCATAGCCGGAATCGACGCACACCACGCCAAAGTCCTTGATCGTGGCCTCGGCACAATTACGCGGGCAACCGGAAACCGCCATTTTGAATTTATGCGGCATCCACGAACCCCAGGTCAGCTGTTCCAGCTTGACCCCGAGGCCGGTCGAATTCTGGGTACCGAATCGGCACCAATTCTCGCCGGCGCAGGTTTTGACCGTGCGCAGCGCCTTGCCGTAAGCGTGCCCAGAGACGAATCCCGCGTCTGACAGGTCTTTCCACATCGCCGGCAGGTCTTCCTTCTTGACCCCGAACAAATCGATGCGCTGACCGCCGGTAACCTTCATTTCCGGTACATTGTATTTATCCGACACATCGGCGATCGCGCGCAACTCATCAGCGGTGCACAAACCGCCGAACATACGCGGCACCACCGAGTAGGTACCATCTTTCAGAATGTTGCCCTGGGAGCGTTCATTGATGAAGCGCGAGTGGGCGACAGCCTG
>JAAUYJ010101420.1_pt1 | contig 12098 bp, 14 predicted proteins | sample 7278031 | NCBI WGS metagenome assembly JAAUYJ01 (sample SAMN14350222, study PRJNA611818) | marine sediment metagenome | isolation source: surface marine sediment (1.8m) | place: French Polynesia: Moorea | collected 2018-08 | reverse complement strand
TACTTGGCAATCTAACTTAGTCAATCTTCTTAGACATAGAGCAATTTATCAACCAAAGAAGAAAGCATATACTTTTTTGGAAAATAACGGAATTAAATCAATTAATTTAACGTATCAAGAGTTAGATTTAGAAGCTAGATATATTGCTGCAAAACTCCAATCTTTAAACTTTATCGGTGAAAGAGCTTTACTTTTATATCCACCAGGAATTGAATTCATTACAACTTTTTTCGGTTGTTTGTACGCTGGAGTCATTCCCGTTCCTCTCTATCCACCAAAACGAAACCAAAACCTATCACGTATGCAATGGATTATTGAGAATGCTGAGGCTAAACTTGCATTAACAACCCAAACTATTCTGGGTAATATAGAAAAACATTTTGAAAGTACACCAGATTTAAATCAACTAACTTGGCTCACCACTGACAATCATCAAGATGATTTAATCGATCAATGGGAACTACCTGATATTTCTCCCGATTCTATCGCCTTTTTACAGTACACTTCCGGATCTACAGGTAATCCGAAGGGAGTGATGGTAACTCACAAAAATTTACTGCATAACGAACAAATGATCAAGCAAGCTTTTAATCATAATGATGAAAGTTATGTGGTGGGATGGTTACCTTTATTTCATGACATGGGTTTAATTGGTAATGTATTACAACCCTTATATTTGGGAATTCCTTGTACTTTGATGTCTCCTGTAGACTTTTTACAAAAACCCTATCGCTGGTTGAAAGCAATTTCTGACTATCGCGCCACCACCAGTGGTGGACCGAACTTTGCCTATAACCTCTCTATTAACAAAATAACCTCTGAACAACTCGAAACCCTTGATTTAAGTAGTTGGAAAGTAGCATTTACAGGGGCTGAACCCATACAGGCTAAAACCCTAGAGGCCTTTGCATCTAAATTTGCTCCCTGTGGTTTCCGCAAAGAAGCATTTTATCCTTGTTATGGTATGGCTGAAGCGACTTTATTCATAACCGGCGGGCTCTCTTCTCAACCACCAATTTTAAAAACTGTTGATGAAAAAGCGTTACAAGATAATTGTGTAATAGAAGCGATCGCTCAACAAGACCAGACAAGAACCTTAGTGGGTTGTGGCAAAAAATGGCTAGGACAAACGGTTAAGATTGTTGATCCTGAGACTTTAATGGAGTGTCAGTATAATCAAGTGGGAGAAATTTGGGTATCTGGAGAGAGTGTGGCCAAAGGTTACTGGAGGCAACCGCAAAAGACTCAAGAAACCTTTGAAGCTTATTTATCTGATACTCAGGAAGGTCCTTTTTTACGCACAGGAGATTTAGGGTTTCTTTCAGAGGATAAAGAGTTATTCGTCACGGGAAGACTCAAGGATGTGATGATTATTCGCGGAAAAAATCATTATCCTCAAGATATTGAAATGACCGTTGAACAATGCCATGAGGCCATTGTACGTCATCGCAGTGCTGCTTTTATCCTTCAGGTTAAGGGTCAAGAAAAGTTAGTGGTTACAGCAGAACTAGAAAGACGTTATCATCATCGCCTAGTCCACGTAGAAAACAGAAAAATCAACGCTGATCCAGGGTTTGAGGTAACCCCCTCGAAGCCCCCTATTACTAATGAAATTATTAACAGTATTACTAAGGCAGTGTCTATTGATCATGGCCTTAAAGTTGATCGTGTTCTTTTATTGAGAATAGGAACCATTCCCAAAACTTCCAGCGGTAAAATTCAACGGTATGCTTGTCGTCAAGGTGTTCTCAACAATTCTTTGAATGTCGTTTATGACAGTAAAGGTGGAAGGAATTAAGATATTTAAAATTTAGAATAATTCTAAATTTTCTTTATTCTCTCCACAGATTACCTTAACTACAGTAACGATTGAGAGTGAATTCTAGTTTTATAAATTTCAATCAATCGTTCCTAAAAACTGACTTAAAGCAGGAGCTTGCCAATAACTATCAAATATATTGTTATTTTTAGCAAGTTTCAACATAGTATTAGGGGCAAATTCAATCGCTTTTAATAAACAATTAATAGCGTTTTCCCTATTATTTAAAGCTGCATAACAATAACCTTTATAATACCAAGCGTATTGGTCTTTAGGCTCGGTTTGTAATGCTTTTCCATAACAATTAATGGCCTCATTGAAACGATTTAATTGTTGTAAACTCTTTCCTTTTTGATACCAAGACCAATAATCATGGGGTTTAATGGATAAGGCTTTTTCGTAGTTATCTAGGGCAGCCTCTATGTTTCCTTGATGACGGAAACAGTCTCCTCGACGATACCAAGACCAATAATCATTCGGTCTTATCGTTAACGCTTGCTCATAAGCTGCGATCGCCTCAGAATATTTCTCCCATAAACGATAGGCTTCCCCAATACGATATTGCGCCCAATAATCGTTAGAATAAATCAATAAAGCCTTTTTGAAACAGTTGATCGCGTTTTCGTACTCTTTTAACTCTTCAAGATGGACACAACCTTTATCGTACCAAGACCAATAGTTATTTGGTTCTATTTTAGTTGCCTTTTCATAGCTGACGATAGCTTCTTCGTAACGTCCTAATTCTTCTAGTGTCATACCTTTTTTATACCAAGACCAATAATCATTTGGATAATATTCTAAGGCTTTTTCGTAACACATTAATGCTTCTAGATAAAGTTGATCCATCCGCAGTCTATTTGCCTGTTGATACCAACTTTGATAACTATCGGGACGACATTCTAAAGGGCGATAAATAGTCGCTTTCATCTCTGTCATGACTGTGAAAGGAATAACAACTATATTATATAACGATTTATTAAGTCTTGATGCAAAAATTACATTAAGTTATTAAAAAATTACAGAATTACTGCTTATAATTAAATCTTAATCTTAAATATTAGAATATGTTACCTTCTGACTTACTCATGTATCGTTATAGTGGAGACACAATTGTACCAAAACGTTTATCTTTAAATAGTTATAATATTGCTTTAGCTGCTGAACAAATTGATTGTTTTCAAAACTGTGTTGATCAAACTCAAAAACACCTAAATAAGCAGTTATCAGACTTAGAAGGAGACAATCCAAATTATAGGTTAAAAAGGGGATTATCTCATTTATTAAAAAATAATTTTTCTACCTTTGAAATTGTCAGTCCTCTCGAACCAAAAGAACTTAGAAAAAAAGTCTTTAGTCGTTCAGCAGAGTCTTTACCTATCCCTCAAAATCGACCTAAAATACTAGAAAATATAGCCAGCTTATTGACAGAAGAGTTAAAAAGAGAAGTATTACCAAGTGAGATTGAAAGGGGATTATATGCAGACTTACAAGAAAATAGAATTTTAACTAATTTTGATTCTCCTGAACCAGAAACTTTAATCCATCGTTATAATTTGTCGCAAATTCAGGGAGTTTTTTATCGTTCTAATTATATTATTATTAATGCTCATCGTAATGATCCAGGGGAATATAAACTCTTATTTCGTTATTTAAAATTGTTTCAATTAATGGCATATATTGAGGGGGATGCTGACACTGGATTTACCATTACCATTGATGGTCCTACCAGTTTATTTAAACCCAGTACCCGTTATGGTTTATCTTTAGCGAAGATGATTCCTGCTTTACTTCATGTTAGTAAATGGAGTCTAAAAACCAAGTTACAAACCAAAGACTCTTATACAGGAGGCATGAAAACCAGTTACTTTGATTTAGATGATCATTGTGGTTTAGTTACTCATTATTCTAGGGGAAAAACCTATGATAGTATGTTGGAGGAATCCTTTGCCAAACGATGGGAAAAATTAAAAACAGATTGGAAATTAGAGCGAGAAGTTGACTTAGTGCCTATTCCTGGAAGTGTTATGATACCTGACTTTAGATTGGTGCATCCTGATGGTAGAGATTTTTTATTAGAAATTGTAGGTTATTGGCGACCTGATTATTTAAGAAAGAAATTTTATCAAGTACAAAATGCTGATAATGATAACATTATTTTAGCGATTTCTGAACGTTTAAACTTAGATAAAGCAGGGGTTGATTTTAATGAAACTACCGCAAAAGTTATTTGGTTTAAAGATAAGTTGAATCCTAAAAATGTTTTGTCTTTGTTAGAAAATGATTAGCCTGGAGTTAAAAAATAATTACCTTAGATAATTTTTTCAATTTTTACAAACTTCAAATTACTAAAATTTAATTAGAAGTGACTGAAGTTAAGACAAAAGAATTAAAAGGATCTACTAAGGCACAAATTTGGACATTAATTGGTATTTTAATAACAGTAGTTAGCGGTTTTATTGTTGCTGTTGTTCGTTTTCTTTTATCTACTAATCCTTAACTTATATATGAAAAAGCGATCGCCTTTTTTCAAGATAGGCAAAGAATAATCTTTAAAAAAGAGGGAAACTCACGATATTGGAGTTTCCCTGCTATGTAAGATTAAGCATTGATAAAAAATAGCTTAAGATTCCGTTTCCTCACGGGTTTGAATGTATAAAATAAGAAGGAATACGGTAGGAACCAGAACAAAAAGAATAGTGGCAATAAAACCAAGATCGTTAACTTCCATAAATTTGAGTCCTCTATCTTATTAAATGAAAACAACAACTATTAGGATATCATTACATTGGTCGTTGACAGCAATGAGTCTTAGTTATCATTTTGGCTTGGTAACAACCTTCACAGGACCATTAACAAGGGTTTGACAAGCCAAACGGTAATTATCAGGCTTTTTCTTGAGAACCCGTTTTTCAAAATCAGTTCGAGGAGAAAGATTCTCCATTCCCTCAACAATTTCCACAATACAGGTTCCACACTGACCATAACCTCCACAGTTCGTGAGTTTTCCCTTCAAGGTATATATATCTACCTTATTTTGTAAGGCTTTTTCTCTGAGGTTAGCCCCTTGTGCCGTGATAGCCTCTTTATTTTCTTTAACAAACTGGATTGTCATCTGCCCTCCTGATAATCCACCAATGAATATTACAACTTTATCTCATAATGTTAAGAAATTATAAGAAATTTGCTCACATTATTCAAGATCCCATTGATATTGAGGCAGTGATGTGTAGGATTAATGTACTTAAAAGAGGGCTATATACAATACAAGCGAAGTCTTCCCCATATGAACTACGCTTATCGAGCGCAATAGCGTATAAGCGTAGTTCATTTGATATTATTCAGCAGCAACAGGGTAAACGCTAACCTTTCTACGACTTCTGGTTTTATATTCAAAGGTTACAACCCCATCAATTAGAGCAAAGAGGGTATCGTCATTACCCCTTCCCACGTTGTTCCCTGGGTGTACTCTGGTTCCTCTCTGACGAACGAGAATATTACCTGCTTTAACAACTTGACCACCATAGCGTTTTACGCCAAGTCGTTGCGCTCTAGAATCCCGTCCATTTCTTGTGCTTCCTGTTCCTTTCTTGTGAGCCATAATTTCTTCCTCTATTTTGGTACAATAATGTCTTTAATTGTAGGCTTATTCTTCCTCATTGGTTGTGGTTGTGTCCCCCGACGTATCCGAAGTCGTCTCAGCAATAACAGAGCCGTTAAGACTAATAGAATTAATCATTAAACGACTTAATTCCTGACGATGACCACGTTTTTTACGGGTTTTCTTCTTAGGACGCATTTTATAAACAATCACCTTCCTTCCCCGTCTTTCTTCGAGAATAGTGCCTTCTACAGTTGCCCCTTCAATAAAAGGTTGCCCTACAGTTATCTCATCGTTATTATTAATCAATAACACTTTATCGATCACATAGGAACCATCTTCATTAGCCGTGAGACGGTTGATATCATAAAAACGGCCAGGCTCAACCTTTAGTTGAGTTCCTCCAGCCTCAATGATTGCATAACTCATAATTTTGTCCTTGGTTTAGTTGCCGTACAGGTAGCCCAAAACAGAAACGATAAAACGCCCAATTTTTGTGCTTTTTAGCCATGTCATAACCTGATCCGAGCGGGATCTTAGACACACGATCTACAATTTTAAACTATTCAAATCGTTAATGTCAAACTAGCTCTCACCACCGAAGTTAACAAATTTCATGCCTGTTTTCTGATCTGTTAGCCATTTTTTATACTTTTCATAAATTTCTATTCCAGGGATAGGTTCTTTAAATTCTTGAGGTTGTTTATATTCAGTGGGGGGATGTTCTGCTCGAATACCAATCATCGCTTGGTAGGGTTTGAACCATTTTTGCATTACTTTCATCAAATCATCAAACTTCATATAAGAAATGGCGTGTCGATTAGATAAAGCGATAAACTGGATCATTATGGTATAGGTTTCTGGGTTACTTTGCCTTTTGGAGAGTCCAATAATATCCTGTAGCTTCTCAAATGTATCATAATTCACTCTCACTAAAGAAACTAATCCTTTGAAGTCTAATAAATCCCGTTTTCCTAAACTTTGGATCATTTCAGAAATGACACGAAGAATAGAATAATCAGCCAAATCATAGGTTTTAAATAAGGAGAGTAATTGTAATCCTAGTTCGCTTTCGGATAGTTGATCGAGATGTTCGGCATAAGATTGTAGGGCATTTCTTCCTTCTTCTGTTTTTACTTGGGGCATGAGATCAGCGAGTCTCATTTGCACTTGTTCACGAAAGGCCGCTTTATCCTCGTGATCTTTGAGCAAAAGTTCGACAAATTTATAAAACCCTTGCTGTTTAATACCACGATAACGTAATTCTGTTTGGTCAATCGAGATAAAACAATCTTTAGCATCAATGGCTACTTTGAGCAGTTGTAAACTCTCGTACAATCCTTGATATTCATTGATTCCGTGGCGCAGTAGATACTGCATTTTGACAAAGACAAGAAACTCCTCTTTGCCAAATTTTTCATTGTCGATCGCTTGTGCTGTTTTGGCAAACACCCGCAGATCTGTCATTTCCCGATTATGTAAAAATAGCGCACTTTCAGAGACTCCTTTTTTACTAAACTTTTCTAATAAGTCTTCTACTAGACTATCTTCTCCCATAACAGGACGATTCCACCACGGGGTATCTTTATCTTTATGGAGCTCTGAAATAGTAGAAGGGAAAGAAGTATCAAAATTTTTATTCATAGGGTTTCTCCTCTTCAAGTCGGGGATTAAGCATAATTTATAACTGATTCTCAGTAGCCTAAAACAATCATTATCTAAGGATTCTGGACAATCAAAAGATACATTTTTAATGGATTATGAATGGATGGAGTTGTCAAGTTTGTTTTAAGTAACTCTTTCGGTTAAGCAGAGATGATTGTCATCATTGTTTGTTGACTCAAATCACAGCAATATGAGCAGCGTTTAGACTACAATCTTATCTTTCCCTCAATAACCTCTAAATCTAACATCGTTTACTAAAATTATCTTGAATAGATTTAAGTATCTGTTAAGCTTTACCTGAACTATATCAATCAGTAATTATCCTCTAGTATAGTATATGCCTAACTCTCCATCCCTTCCTGTGATCACCGTAGAAGACCTAGCAAAACGTTTAGCTGAGCAAGATACTCAGTTACAGTTAATCGATGTACGAGAACCGGAAGAAGTAGCCATAGCATTTATTGAAGGCTTTGAGGTACTCCCTTTAAGTCAATTTGGGCAATGGTCCGAAGATATTAGCGATCGCTTTGATCCTCATCAAGAAACGTTGGTACTTTGTCATCACGGAAGACGTTCAGCACAAATGTGTGTCTGGTTACTTGATAATGGGTTTACGAATGTTAAAAACATAACAGGAGGAATTGCTGCTTATGCTGCTAGAGTTGATAGTAGCATTCCCCAATATTAATTACTCTTGAATAATCAATCATGAATCATTAATTTTAATACTATGACTGTTACCACTGTTTTAAATCAACGCTATCAAGAAATTTTACGTGCAACGGTAAAACATTATATTGCTACTGCTGAACCGGTGGCTTCAAATACTTTAGTTAAAGAGTATGATTTCACGGTTAGTTCAGCCACAATTCGTAACACATTAGGGAAATTAGAAAAAGCTGGTTTCCTGTATCAACCTCACACTTCAGCCGGACGTATTCCTTCTGATTTTGGCTATCGTATTTATGTTGATAATTTAATGATACCTAATCAAAAAAGTGGCAAAAAAATCAAGAAAAATCTCAATCAACAATTAAAACAAAAAACGTATAATTTTGAAAACACCTTACAACGAGCAACTCAAATTTTAGCTAATCTTAGTGGTTATATTGCTCTGATTACTTTGCCCCAAACGTCTCCTAATCAATTACGTCATCTACAACTGATTCAAGTCTCTTCAAGACAAGTCATGTTATTGGTGGTAACTGATAGTTATCAAACCCAATCAATTCTTATTAATATTCCTCATACTTTAGTGAAAGATGGTGAAGAGGAACAGGGATATTTAGATGAAGAGCTTCATCTTTTGTCTAATTTTTTAAATAGTCAATTAAAAGGAAAGTCTTTATTAGAAGTCTCTCATTTAGATTGGCAAAAAGTTGATCAAGAGTTTATTAATTATGCCGGGTTTATTAAAAGTTTACTCAAGGAATTAAAAAAGCATTTAAACGCTTCTGTTTCCACTCAAATGATGATTTATGGGGTCTCAGAAATGTTGAGACAGCCTGAATTTTCGGAATTACAACAGGTACAAATGTTACTGCATTTATTAGAAAAAGAACAAGATAAACTCTTACCTTTGATCTTAGATATACCTGAATCGACCTTTATAGATAGACGAGTTGCTCTAAAAATCGGAGCAGAAAATCCCTTAGAATCCATGCGCCCCTGTAGCTTAATTTCTGCTACCTATTGTCAAGGAAATACCCCTGTTGGTAGTGTAGGGCTGATTGGTCCAAAACGAATGTTATATGAGAATACCATCCCTTTAGTAGAGTCAACAGCTGACTATTTATCCGAAGCATTAGCTTAAGATGATTGATGAATAAAAATGCGATAAAAGTAGTAACTATACTATGATAATAGCTTAACCATCAGTTTCAATTGAGGTAAAGATTTGGAAAAACTACTGAATATTGCCAAAATTATTGACACTATCAATGAGTGGATCGGACGCTTAACTTATTGGCTTGTCTTAGCTATGATTTTCGTAGGCGTTTGGAATGTTATCGGTCGATATGTTGGCAGATTGATAGGACAAAATTTAACCTCTAATGGCTTAATTGAAGTGCAATGGTATTTATTTGATCTTGTCTTTCTTTTAGGGGCAGCTTATAGTCTTAAACATGATGAACATGTTAGGGTGGATCTATTTTATAAAGATTGGTCTCCAAAACGAAAGGCATTGGCTAATTTTATTGGTGTTTTTATCTTTTTGATTCCCTTTTGTTTGATGATTATTTACTATTCTTGGGGCAATATTATCAATTCTTGGAAAATTTGGGAAATGTCACCAGATCCGGGGGGACTTCCCCGTTATCCCATTAAGTCGATGATTATTGTCAGTTATATTTTACTAATTATTCAGGGTATTGCTGAAGCGATTAAAAATTGGGCCATTTTTACAGGAGAGTTAACCCCACAGGAGGAAGATCATGACTCTAGCTTATGATTGGTTGGGCCCTTTAATGTTTGTTGCGGCATTAATTCTTCTTTCTTTTGGCTATCCTGTGGCTTTTTCTTTGGGGGGAGTGTCTATTATTTTTGCTTTTATTGGAGTTGCTTTAAATGTATTTGATGCGGCTTTTTTAGGGGCTTTACCTAGTCGAATTTTTGGCATTATGGGAAATTATACCCTCTTAGCTATTCCCTATTTTATCTTTTTAGGATCGATGTTGGAAAAGACAGGAATCGCTGAAAAATTATTGTTGACAATGGGGATATTATTCGGCAGACTACGGGGTGGTTTAGCTTTAGCGGTGGTAATTGTAGGTGCATTATTAGCCGCAACAACGGGGGTGGTAGCAGCAACTGTCGTGGCTATGGGTTTAATTTCTTTGCCGATTATGTTGCGCTATGGTTATAACAAAGAATTAGCTTCAGGGGTCATTGTCGCTTCGGGAACTCTGGGACAATTAATCCCTCCAAGTATCGTTTTAGTGGTCTTAGCTGATCAATTAGGAGTGCCTGTAGGTGGCTTATTTATTGGCTCTATTATTCCAGGCTTAATGATGGCTAGTGTCTTCGCCATTCATGTCATTATTGTCTCTTTGTTTCGCCCTGATGTTGCTCCTGCTTTACCTCCAGAAGACAGAAATATCAGCAACAAAGCGTTAATAAAACAAGTGTCTCAAGCGATGCTTCCTCCTTTATTACTGATTTTGTTGGTGTTGGGAAGTATCTTTTTTGGGGTGGCTACTCCCACGGAAGCTGGTGCAGTAGGTGCATTAGGAACAATTATTTTAGCTAGGTTTAATAAACAGTTGAGTTGGGTAACATTAAAACAAGTTTGTGATGCCACATTACGTATTACAACAATGGTCATCTTTATTCTCTTTGGCTCAACGGCATTTAGTTTAGTTTTCCGAGGAGTTGATGGTGATCGCTTTATGTTAGATATTTTGACAACATTGCCGGGAGGAAAATACGGATTTTTGGCAGTGAGTATGATAACTGTGTTCCTTTTAGGCTTTTTTATCGACTTTTTTGAAATTGCTTTTATTGTCATCCCTATTTTTAAACCAGTTGCTGAAACCTTGGGCATGGATTTAATGTGGTATGGGGTTATTCTAGCTGCAAATTTACAAACTTCTTTTTTAACCCCTCCTTTTGGTTTTGCTCTTTTTTACCTCAGAGGAGTAGCTCCACCAGAGTTGAAAACTGAAGATATTTATCGAGGCTCTATTCCTTTTATTTTGCTACAACTTTTAGTCTTAATATTAATCATTATTTTCCCTTCTCTTGTTAGTTTCTTGCCCTCTTTAAGTACGACGGGAAGTTAAATTTTAGCTTGATAAATAAATAAAACTTATGTAAGTACCTAGTTTAGTTTTAAATTTTTTGATTTACATTCCTTGATGATTAATAAATTATTAAAAATAGTTGAGAATAATTCTCATAGAAATTACGAAATGAAAGGGTTACAAGGCTGTGTTATCATAAAAGACGAAGTTCATAATGGTCTTCTCTATGCAATTTTTAAAAATTAGTCTGTAACTCCTATAGTCTCGTAAGGCAGCAAGGTAAATGTTAGGGTACAAAGACAGATTAGCCCTGAATAATTAGAAAAAAGTGTAAATAAAAATTACGGTAAAAAAACTAAATTTGACATAAATACAATTTTATGGTAAAAGATTTGGATACATTAAGATTTGTAAGATTTAACAAGAATTGTCTAATGAAGGCGATCGCAGGCTGATATAAATAGAAATATGGGACAGTCTTGATTGCAGCTAGGACGTAACTGGTTGCTGTTTTTTAGGTAGGAGACGGAATATGATTAACCCACTGGTTTATGAGATTGGTACATTAATGTTTGTTGTCGGTGCTTCTGGTATCTATTTTCGACAACTTCGCCAGGGTCATTTAAAACAAGAAGCAATATTATTAGATCAACAACGGCAGTTAACTCAAGATAATGAAAATTTAAGAGAAAAATTGCAACATATTGAAGGAATTAATCAACAGTTAAGCGAAAAAAACGCTGATTTACAACGAGATTTTACTGAAACTAAGCAAAAAGTGACAGTATTACAATCAAGTGTTAGTCGGTTGGATGAGGAAAAAAATTATTTATCCAAGAATCTTCAGCAAGAGCAAGCAAAATGTCAGACAGTCCAACAAAAACATGATACATTACAGCGACAAAAAGAACAGTTAGAAATAAGTTATAAAAAAGAAGTCTCTGAACTGGGACATAAATTAAATGCTGTCGAAAAGGAAAAAGATACAACTAATGTTACTCTCCAAACCGTCACTCAAAAACATGATGCTTTAAATCAAGATTTGAAAACCCTTATTCAAAAGAAAGAAACGTTAGAGGAAAATTTGACGCAACAAAAAGAGAAACTAACTTCTTTACAAACAGAGTTAGGAGAAGTATATAAAAACAAAGATACTGCTGAAAAGCAATTGCAAGCAGAAGTATCTACTATTGCTAAAGAGAAAGAGTCTTTAGAAAATAATCTCAAACAACAACAAGAGCAAGTAAGTTCCTTAGAGAAACAACTACAGAGT
>JAAUYJ010138808.1_pt1 | contig 12103 bp, 10 predicted proteins | sample 7278031 | NCBI WGS metagenome assembly JAAUYJ01 (sample SAMN14350222, study PRJNA611818) | marine sediment metagenome | isolation source: surface marine sediment (1.8m) | place: French Polynesia: Moorea | collected 2018-08 | reverse complement strand
TTAGTCATGATGCTGCTGTACGCATTTTCCCGCAAGATTTCGCTGGTAACTCAACAAGATTTTGAAGCCAGCGGGAAATTTTTAGGCCGTGAGCGAAAGTCGTCTGTGTTAAATTCAACTCACATTTGGTGGAAACGACGGGATAGTCCGCGCCAATCTCCAAGGCGACGAAATTCGCCACCTGATCGCTCGTCGCTGGATTTGAAGCCTGCAAAAACAATTACTTTCGCAATAGTCACTTCTGAAATGGCTGGAAAACAAATTCCCCGTCATTCTTACTTGAAACCATTCGTTGAAGTTCTTGTATTCGGGGTAGACCAGGCGCAGGTGGAATTTCCCGTTGGGAAGTCTAAACTCATCCAGCCTTCGCAGCCTGTCCAAAAAAAAGTCACAGTAATAGTAGTACATGCATGAGGCGTGTCATCTTTACGGAATAGTAAACCTCTTTTCCATTTCGTAAACCTCTTTTCACGACAACTTACCTTGAATACAAGTTGGCCCTGGGGTCCTCCTCGTTTTTGGAGAGCAGCTCCCCGGCCGCGCCCGAGAAGGCCTCGGCGTTGTCAGGGTCGGGGATCGCGTGGCGGAAGACTCTCTCCCATTTCCCTACATAAAAAGAAGAACATTATTTAGAAACACATTTTGTGGAAAAGACGCCAGCAGCAACTCTAAACAGAAACAACGTTTAAGGTACCGTCGCAAGCCCCGTCCTTGACGCAAACCAGAGAGTATTCTTCGGCTTCCTGCTCCCCTCCGCCGGCGGCATCGCAGAGCGGGGCTCGGCTCGCTCCGGCCACCAGGCATGGCACGTCGCCCCAGATCCCGACGGAGCAGCCGTCGCCGCCCAAGGTGCTGCAGTTCCCCGCCCCGTAGAGACGAAGTCTCCTGGGGAAGCCGTCCCCCTCGGCCTCAGAGCCGACGGCCATCAGGGCGGCGGCCACAGGCAGCGGAGAAGCCAAAGGTCTAGTTTTTACAGGGGGGAAAATCATTTTTTGTTGGAGAACATGTTGCAAAAAAAATTATGGGAAAAAACCTCGAGCCAACGTCAGAACACATCTCTAGCATCTCTGTCGCGTTGCTCTGGTCCGAGATGTGCTGGAGGCGCACGGAGTACGGGCGGGAGAACTGTGGTGTTGCCGTGTTGGTATTAAAAAATAAGGGAAAAAATCAAATATATATGGCTTTGACGCGCCTTGAAGCATTGTCCTTGGAACTGGAACGGCAAAAAGTCCGCTTCTGTCAGCGGACCCCTCATAACCGCAGACGCCACGGCGGCGATGTTGGCCAGGAGGAAGAGGAGGAGGACGGTCCCCAGTTCCTCCGGAGACGTCGGAGCCATGGCGCCGACTGACGGCCGCATGGCGGGAAAATTCGAAGAGGATCATCGGACAGAGTGCATTCAACGCGCCGCAGTCGGAAGTAATGTACAGTACTATCGATCGTAAATCATATTGGTAGGTGCGCGGTTGCGGTTCATATTTGAAGCATGCATTTTTCACGCGAAAGCCCTTCGATTTAAAGTTTTTGAGCCGTGTGTGCACAAATGCCTGCTTGATGAGTGGGTGCAAAAGATGGGGCTTTTCCCTCTTTTTCATTAAAAAAATTGGATAGCAAACCGTCGGACCTACAATGCAGATTTTTTCTTTTCCCGAAAACTGCTTTTGGTCTGTCCAAAAAGCCAAAAGACAAGATTCACTTCAATCATCGAATTCATGATTGAATTTTATGCACAATTCCGAGGAAGAAGTGTTTTCTTTTTCAAACAACACTTTTTCACTTTTAAATCTACTTTTTTCGGTGGCAGAATCCTTTCTTTCTTCTCTTTCTCGGGCGTGTACCCGGGGGCGATCTCTGGCCCATCAACCGTCGCGGCGCCGCCCCATATAACGGTACAAACTGGGTCGGTGGCTGGGAACAAGGAGAATCTGGGAGTTGGGAATCGGGCAACAGCGCGCCCAACCGACGTTCCAAAGGAGTCTGTCCGTTCTGCCCGAGAAATACGCTCAAAATGCGTACGCTGAGTATAACCATCCCGCCCAATAGGTAAGTTCGTTGGTCGAGTCCTTTCCCTTTGTCGAAGTGACCTTTTCGTTTTTCGCAGCGAACAATAAATGCAAGGTGTAATAAGTTGAATTTGCATTTAGCTACGAACACAGGGGAAGGAGATGAAAATGTTGCCCGTATACATGCAGAAAATGTCATCTCCGGAAAAGGTTATATATGCGCTGCAAACGAAAATTTAAACACGCCCTTACGTTCAAGTATATAGAATATTGTATTGTATTCTCAAATGATTCATCTTTTATTTCACAACTGCCGTTCTCCACGCGTACTTTCTGATCTCTCTTTCTTCCAATGTGCAACATTGTTTCCCAAGTCCAGACGGACCCCCGCATCGTACCGCCGTGTCTCCAAACCAGATCGTCGATCAACGTCCCACATCTGGCGTATCCGCCCGAGAGCGTCCAGTCTGCATCGCAAGCGGGAAAAAAGAGAATTTCAGGTCCACTTGGTCTGTCTCCGCGTATTTCTCCGGCGGCAATGCGTACCGAGAGAGCCTGTTCGTACGCATTTGCCACTCCCTTTGTCTTTTCGCCGGCTTTCGGATGCGGTGTGGTCCTCTCTCCCCTTTTGTGAAGCCAACATCCACCCTACGCACAACAACAACAGAAATGGTGCCACTCCTCCTCTTGGAACCCCTCCCTAGTTACTTACCTGGCTCAAGGTCAACCGTCAGTGAAGCGACGGTTGGGGGAGGGGGAGGAGGATCTTGAATTTTTGGCGATCTTGAAGAGAGAAGGACTGCTCTGCGGTGTGTGAATCTTGTGGGCCATTTGCCGCTTCTTCGCAATGGGCGTATAATGGAAAACATCGAATGATTTGCGGTTGACTTACAAATATAATCCGAGAGAATTCATTTCTTCTATCGATAGTGCTGCATAGTACGCTCCCAATTCAAATATTTTTTGGAGTCTCATATGGACATGGCAGTCCAATAAAGATACCACATCTTTTCTGAAGATGAGAGTACGACTCAGCATCTGTAGAAAAACCTATTTCATCAATACAACAGCCTAGGAAATAATTACCTCTGACTCCCACTTGCGAATATTCTACCAACATGAAAATGCAATCTTCTTGGCGACCGGGCAAATATCGCGTACGACGCTCCCATCTCCACAGGACGTCCAATACCTGTCTCCCTGTTTTCGTTCATCCATTCCATTCCACTTGGCCCCGGGGCGGCGACGCCAGCCCCTGAAACCCTCCTTCTTTTCTTCTTGCGTACCAGATCGGGCCCGCCAACGCTGGTCGTCGACCGGTTCGGTGGGTGACGCGCGTCTGCGTCAGATGCGTAAGCGTACGCGGTCCTCCCCCCTCCTCCTTCCCCGGTGGTTGACCTGGTATAAAAGCCGCCCTCCGCCGTTGGAGAGGCATCCACTTATCACTCTACACTTCGCCTGTGTGTAGCGAAACCCTCTCAGCACTATGAAGTATCTGGTAAGAGAACACGAAAGCAGATAATTGATTTTTCCTCTTCTCTTTCGGTTTATTATGGGGAGACGGAGAAATAAGGGAAAGGGGAAGACTTCAGACTGGTGATTTGATATGAAGGGGGTAAATAATGATATTTTTTTCATCTTTCCTCCCTTAGATCGTTCTCGCCCTCGCGGCCGCCAGCTGCAGAGCCACCCCCGTGGAGTCCGGCTACGGCATCCCCGCCGCCCCCGTCGTCCCCATCGAGACCGTCACCATCCCGGCCCCCGCCCCGCCCCTGGTCCAGCCCGCCCTCGTCCGCTCCTTCGCCACCCCCCTCTCCCCCGTCCAGGTCCTGAGCAGGTCCTTCGTGCGCCCCCTCGGCGCCATCGCCCGCGCGGCCCCCGCCCCCCTGGCGGCCCCCGTGCCCCTCTCTCCCTCTCCCCTGGCTGCCGCCCCTTTCCTTCCCCGCGCCGCCGCCCCCCTTGCTCCTCTTCCTCTTGCCGCCGCCCGTGCCCCTGTGGCACCTGCCGCCCTTCCTCTTGCCGCCGCTGCTCCTGCCCCCGTGGCACCTGCCGCTCTTCCTCTTGCTCCTGCCGCTCGCCTGGCCGGCGCCCCTCTTCCTCTTGCTCCTGCTCCCCGCCTGGCCGGAGCTCCCCTTCCCCTGGTGCGTTCCCCCGTGGCCGCCCTCTCCCCCGCCCCGGTCGCCGTCCCTCTGTCCGCCGCTGTCCCCACCTCCCAGTTCCATGCTCAGGATGAGTTCGGCGGCTTCAACTTCGGCTACCAGAACGGCGAGTCCGGCCGCCAGGAGGTGCGCACTCCCGACGGCGTCACCCGCGGCTCCTACAGCTACGTCGACGGCAACGGCCAGACCCAGGTCGTCAACTACATCGCCGACCCTCTGAACGGCTTCCGCGTCCAGGCCACCAACCTGCCCGTCGCCCCCGGCGTCCTTGCCGCCGCCGCCGTCCCCCAGGTCCCCGAGGATACTCCCGAGGTCAAGGCTGCCAAGGCTGACTTCCAGGCCGCTTTCGACGCTGCTGTTGCCCAGGCCGAGGCCGAGGCCGCCGCCGACATCGCCGAGGACATCGTCGCCAGGAGGAAGCGCTCCCCCATCGACGCCGGCTACGGCATCCCCGCCGCCCCCGTCGTCCAGGTGATCCCCGCTCCTCCCGCTCTTCCCGCCTCTCCTCTCCCCCCTCCTCCCGCCGCCCTCCCGATCGCTCCGGTGGCTGAGCCCGTGCCCCGCGCCATCCTCCCCTTCGCCCCCGCCCCCGTCTTCCCCGCCGCCCTTCCCCGCGCCGCCGTCTCTCCCCTCGGTCTGACCAACTTCGGCCCCGCCCCCGTGGTTGCCGGCCCCGTCCGCACCATCCCCCTGGCCGCCACCGCCGCCGTGCGCACCCCCGTCAGGGCCACCATCACCCCGGCCGTGGCCGCCAACCCCCTCCTCACCCCGGCTGTGATCCCCCGTGCCGCCGCCGCCGTCCCCGTCGCCGCCGGTATCCCCGCTGTGCCCACCGCCACCCAGTTCCGCGCCGAGGACGGTCTGGGCGGCTCCTCCTTCGGCTACCAGAACCTTAACTCCGGCCGCACCGAAACCCGCGACGCCGCTGGCGTCGTCCGCGGCGCCTACACCTACGTGGACGCCAACGGCCTGCCCCAGAGGGTGGAGTACATCGCCGACGCCCTGGGCTTCCGCGTGGCCGCCAGCAACCTCCCCGTGGCCCCCATTGCCCCTGCCGCCGTCGTGGCCTGAACCTAAAGAGCTTCAACCAAACAGTGCAACGAGAACAGATGAAAAGTGATTTGATGGCTCGGTCTCTTTTCGGCCCCATGTGATAGTGAAAGCCCTCCCTTTCTCCCTTGGGAGTTAGGGGGTTCCCTTTGTCACGGGCCCAGTTGAGATCCGAGAACAGGCGAAGAAAGCTCACAGCGCTACAGCCGAGGGTGGGCCATAATAGGCCCCCTCTCAGACTCATGCATAAGCGAGTGTGTGCGTGTATTCAAAAGAGTGATAATTTATACCCAATCTATCCTGTGTGATCCAAAGCGATATTTTTTGAGTTTATCTACGATGAAGTCCCGACCGCCCCCCCAACCTTTTGGGAAAAGGTCCGGATCATTAAACGACCTCAAAAAGCTTGACAATTTTAAACCTGTTGTACTGATTTCGCTTTATTATTTCGCGTCGTGGTAAACGGCAGGGCGCAAAAAAATCGACTTCCTTCGTGTGAGTTCCAAAGATACAATTGGACAGTCATAGAAAAAGGAGTTTTTCGCGTTTTCTACAAACCACGCGAGCCAGGTGTATAAAGGTACAAAACTGTATGACGGTCAGTTGTGTATGCACATTCGGCTTCTTTTAAGTAGGGCGGACAACGGGAGGGGATCTTCTAAAGAGAAAAAAAATAATGAAAAGACCCCTCTCCCCAATAAAAAATCTACTTAGGAGTGCAATGTTGCAGTTGGTAATTGGAATGCCAGCATTGGGAATTGGAATAGTTTTCGGGAACGATGGAGAAAAAGGGTGGTATCACAATATAAATTTCGGGCTGTGCTGGGTCTGGACCGGGAGTGAATTGCCATTGCTATTTTGCCATTAGCTTTGCCTTATTTTTTTTCGCTTGCTTGCTTTGCGTAACTTTTCATGTGTTGGTTTTTGTCTCATTTCATTACACGCCGGCGGGAGGGAGAGTGACTTGACTAGTTGCCAACTCCCCCCACGCTAGGAAATTGCACGAAAAAGAAAAAAAAAGTTACTTCTCTCTCACTTCTCTTTTTTTGACGTCTTCTTCCCCTCGAAAATTTTCGCCATCGTCTCACCACCGGTGCTGCTGCCTCTTGAGCGCGTCCAGGTCCGCCTCCGCCTTCCTCCTGGCGTCCCTCTCCGTCCGCAGCTCGTCCCCCAGGGTCTTGAGCTTGGAGGTGTAGTCCTCCTGCACGGTCACCAGAAGGCCCTCCAGTCGGCGAACCTGAACGAAACTTTCTCTTTAAGGACAACGTATTAGGGGAAAAACTGCTCCATAATCACATCACAACTTGGAGAATTCCATAGTCTAATACATTGAAACCCAGGCTAAACAATGCTGCCTTTGCACTGGCTACCGGATTCTACGTCGGTACTTTCTACTCACCCTCTCGATGAGCGACAGCATCTCCAGGTCCTCGGGCGACGACGCCTTCTTCTCGGCGGCGGCGGCGGCGGCGGAGTGCTTCTTCTCCACGAACTCCCATGTGCTCTCCTCCGGCAGGGTGGAGGTGGCGGTGACGCTGGCGGAGGAGGCCGGCATGAAGTAGGACGAGGTGGACTCCGTGCCCTTGACGGGAGAGTGCGCTGCTGGAGCGGCGGCCGCGGCCGCGGCGGCAGCGGTCACGGGGTCCATGGAGGTGGGGCGTTTGGCAGGGGAGAAGGCCGCGCTGGCGCTGGGGCCGGAACGGCGGGCTGAGAAAAACAATAAATGAATGAATGGAGATTTCCGAAGGCTAAGAGTTCTAACATACCTTCTTCCTTGATCTGACTTGGCTTTGCTGGCACGACCGGCTTGCTCTCCGCGTTGGGCGACGCAACGGCCGCCTCCCCGTTGCTCTTGTCGGCCAGGAGGTCCTCCTTGCTGCCCTCCCTCTGCTCCTTGAAGAGCCCGCTCTTCCTCACCGCCTGCTTCCGGCTCAGCTCCTCCAGCCAGCCCGGCTTCTTGGGCTGCGGCTGCTGCGGCTCCTCCGACCCCGCGCGGGAGTCGTGGCCGCCGCGGCCCAGGATGTCGCTCTTGCTCTCCTCCCTGGTCGGCATGGGCGGCTTGGGCGGCGGCTGCTTCCTGCCGCCGGCGTGGGGCCCCAGGTCAGAGTCCTGTCGGAGGGGACCTCGCTTGCCGCCGCCGGGCAGGTCGCCGTTGGTGGCGGCGGGGTGCTTGGAGTGGCTGTGGCTGTCGGAGGATCCGTTGGTGAGGCCTCCAAAGACGTCCTTTAGTTGCCAAATGAAAAAGAAATATAAACATTTTAACAGTTAAACCAACTGTAATCAGTTCACACTTTGCAGCATGCAAAATGATATGAAAACAAGGTGTAAGTACGACACAGACACACACTGACCTTCACTTGTCTCATGAGCTTAAAAGATAGCCTGTTCTTGCCAGCCTCGAGGGTCGGAGAGAGGCTGCTCTTCTTGTGGGTGGGAAGATGGTCCATGCTGCTCCGGTGGTGCCGCTCGGGCCCGCCGGCCACGTCCTCCAAGCTCTTGCTCAGGGCGGCGGCGATGGCCACGGCCGCGGTGGCGGCTGGCTTCGACGGGCAGGCGGCCACGACGGTCGGCGCACCCGTGGCGGCGGCGGCGGGAAGCGAGAAGTTGAAGACATCGTTGTTGGATTTCTGAAAGGACGGGGGTGGGAAACACAGCAAACAAACTAAGACGGGACGAAAACAGGCTCGACATGCAGGTGCTTTTGAGACAAACGAAACAAGACAAATAACAATGAAGAGTTCATGCATTCACTAGTGAAACAAATAACCGTTAAACCGTGCTTCTACGGCACAAAATTTTTAAAAAGCCCAAGAAAACACTCACCGACTCTTTGACGAACACCGAGGAAGGAGGTCTCCGCTTGGGCGCCTTTGCTCTGGCCGCGGTGGGATGCGTCAGTCGCTCGCCGGTCTCTATGCTGTCAAAGTCCATCCCGTCCACTTCTTCTCCGGCGGGGGCGTTGGCGGCAGAGGAGGCGGGGACGGCGGCGTTCCGGTGGGAGTCCCCCGCAGAGAGAGGGCTGGTGGTGGCCGAAGACGATGAGGAAGAGGCCGCGGCTGCTGCCTGGCCCCTCATGGCCCCGCCAAACTTGCTGGACAGCTTGGAAGTGAAGGAGGTGGAGGTGGAGGACGTGTGGTTGGTCTTGGAAGACGCCTCCGCCGCGGCGATGGAGCCGCCGCCGATGAGGGCGGACGTGCTGCTGCTGGTCGGCTTCGCCAGCGCCGGAGGGGGCTTTGGCTTGGGCGGCGGGTTGGAGCCTCCCGTGCGGAAGGAAGAGTTCCTCTTGGCGCCTCCCGCCGCGGCCGACGGAGCCGCCAGGCCACCGCCGACGAGAGACTTGTGGCCGCTCTCAGAGTTGAGGTTGTCCCGGCTTCCCTGGCGCTTGGAAGAGTCCTTTGCGAAGCTGGCGTGGCCCGAGGGCACCTTGACGCTGCTGGAGCGATTGCCGAAAGGGGAGTTACTGACACCGAGTTTGTCCTTGCTCTTGGCATCCTCTGTGACGAGCGAGCTCCTTCTTCCGCCGCCGAAGATCTCCTTGGCGGCGCTGGACACTGACGCGGCGGAGACCTTTTTGGCCGCATCCTTCTGCGATGCCGCCGCGGCGGGGCTGTTGGGAGGCCGCAGGGGCTTTTTGTGCTTGGAAGAAGTGCTCTGGAAGAAGAGGGGACAAAGGCGAAAGTTTTTACGATTCACGTCTGGGAAGTTTCCTCACGGCTACGGTACTACGAAAACAAATTTATGGCACCCACCTCGTCGTTCTTGGAGGATGAAGCCGATGAGTTTGCCGTGCTGCCGCCTCCACCGCCGCTCGGGGGAGGCACCAGCTTGACAAAGTTGTCCGGGAAGACCCCCACGCGCCCGTCCAGCTCCCCCTTCCACCAGCCCTTGTCCTCGACCTCCTTGGAGACCACGTTGATGATCTGCCCCTCCGCCAGCGACAGCTCGTCGTCGTTCAGAGCCGTGTACGGGAAGAGGACCACGCACTGCTCTTTCACTGAAACGAGAGATAAGAACAAAATGACCAATTAGATACCTCAGAAAACCCGAGTGAAAGTCTTCCGTGTCTCCTACCGCCACGTGTCATGGTGGGATATATTTTTGCACTCTTTTGCACGGACTGACGTATTTGCAAAATTCTTTTGCTAGCACTCAAGCACCAAAAACCGCGTCTTTTGCGCAAGAAACACGGGCATCGCCTCCCGGAATCAATCACTATTCAGCAGCGCCTTCTTTAACACTCGGCTGCTATTTGCACAGGCAGGACTTCATTCTCTCCCCCACCCCTGACTAAGAATTTTTTGGGCAGAGCACGCACGAAACTGAACATGGCTCTCTCTTGCAGATTAGAACTGAGGGGACTTGTGGAAGGAGGAGGCCCTACGCTGGCTGCCGCTATCACCCGCCGCCGTGGGAGAGAAGGTAGCCTTGTGACATTGTATTGTTATCTCTTTTCTCCGCATAACACAGCAGATCCGAGAGGGGGGTAGTCGATGGGGAACCCAGGCTTAGAACCTTCCCCAGAAAAAAAGGGAAGAAGCCCCAGGGAATAGCGTCATGTAAATTCTGACATCAACGAAAATTTTCGGGAAATCGAATTCCGGAACAAAAACAAGATGCATAAGGCAAATCGAAGGAAAATAAGGAATACCATAAATAGACATAAGATAAGGAATATTCAAGTGGGGACCGGGATTTTCTCCCGGGACAGACTTTTTTGACCGCAGTCTTTTTCCTTCTTCAGCATGTTCATGAACGCCCTGGCATTGGTGATGATCATGTTCCTCGGCACCGAGCAGGTCTCTTCCTCCCCGTCTGCCCTCCTCCTCCCTTTGCCCATCAGGAGCAGCCTGGTGGAACTGTGGGGCACCTCGTAAAGCGGAGGCTGCGAGAGACTGCCGTCTCCTCGCAAGTGGTCGGCGGCGACTTGGTACTGCGGATGAGAAGCATCTCCGACCAGGGAAAGGTTGGGGACAGACTTAGGAGGAGGTGGCAATCCTTTGATCGGGGTGTTTTCCAGGAGCGGCATCGTGGTGCTGGCAGCGGGGATTCCGCGCCTCTGTCTCCTGGTTCCTTCAAACAAGTATCCTTCGAAGCTGTCGGTGGAGACGCTGGAGCTTCTGCGGGACACGGTCACACAGCTCTCGCTTGAAACTGAAGAGGGAGCTCTATTTTCGCGCTCCCTGCGCCTGTGCCTGGCTCCCCAGATGCTGGCAACGCCGCACAAGGCGCCGGTGCGCTCTCTGCCGGCGCAGACGCCGGCCTCATCAACGGTCTCGGCACTGGCAAGAGAAGATGCCAGGTTCCTCTGACTGGCGTGACTGATCCTCTGCGACGACTTTGACCTGGACCTCATCCACTTGAAGCTGCCAGCGCTGCCGCTCCTCCTCTTGCTCGGCAGGTCCCTCTCGCTCTTTGTCATCCTGACTGACGTCCTTCCCCTGTCGAGAAGATCGCCGTCGTCCTCCAGAGAAGACCACCTGCTAGGAGGCGAACGAATCCTGTCGTACGAGACCGACAGCTTGCCCCTCTTCTCGGAGGCCGCCGAGGCCGCCCTCCGCTCGGAGCTCAGGAAGGAGGGAGAGATTCGGTGGAGGAATACGCTGAGGCTCCTCCTGCGCAGGCCGCCCCTGCCGCCCCTCTCGGCTGAAGATTTTTGAGGCGAGAAGTCTCCCGATCCCTTGGCCGGAGAGACCACCTTGAAGTGCGGTGTGGACATGGAGGGGAGAACTGCGTCTGAGGCGCGGCGGAGGCGGCGGCTGTTGAGGGGGGAAGGGGAGGCCGTGGAGGAGCCCCCGTCCAAGAAGTTGCCGCAGGAGCTGCTGGTGGGGAAGGGGCTGTTCAGGTCGGCCACGTTCATGCGGTAGTTGGCCCCCGGGCGGGTGGACGCGTCCGGGCTGGATCTGGCGCCGATCCTACTGTCCTCCCTGTTGAAGTCTACCTGCCGCCCGCGCCCAAAGTGGGACAGCCGGCGTAAGAACCGCCTTGCCTTGCCAAAGATGTTGGCTTCGCTTCCGGCCTCGTCTCTCCCCCCCGCTCCGAGGAGGACCATGGAATCCGCCCTCAAGAGGTTGGAGTTGTTGTTGCCGTCCCTGAGGTCGAACTCGAACTGCGCCGCCTCGTCCGACAGGAGGAAGGAGTCGACCCTGCTGGCCGCGCGGAGGGGCAGGGCGCCGCCGACAGTTCCTTGCTCGGGGCCCATCTCTGTCCTGGGAGTTGGGACTGGGGGTCTTCGGCGGCTCACGGGGGTCTTGCTGGGTGGAGCGGGCGGAGGTGGCGGTGGTACGAATTCTGGAGGTCCGCGGATCGTTTCGAGGAGAGCAGAGGAGGAGGAGGACAGGGGAGATCTGTCGTGTGCGCACTTGTCTTCTTTGTTTTCATCTTTCCCTGGGAGGTGAAGGAGAGGAAAGGACAGGGGAAGATGGTCTTATGGCATGCGGGTTAGGTTTGGATGGATGGAAGGAGGATGGGCGGGATACTCGACGACACCCAATTAACTCTAACTGGGCATGAATAACTTCAGCCACGAAACATGCAAGTCCCCCTCAAAATTTGAAGTATACCCGCTCACTGTTCTGTTAGGATACAAATGTCCATTTCCCATGTGCTTTACCTGGTTTGGGTGGCAGCCTGGGTGCTCCGTTGGTGTGCTGCTCTCCGCCCCCTCCTCCCGCCTGCGGCTGTGACTTTGGTTCCGCGCTTCCAGCTCTGAGCAGCTCCCTGCCGAGCGGCGACTGGCGGGCCACCGAGGACGTGGACACCGGGTTGACGTTTTCCGTCGACGAGTTGTTCCTCGTCCTCCTGCTGTTGGCAGTGGCGGCGGCGGCGGCGGCTGTGGCAGAGGCTGATGAGCCGGCGAGGATCTCGCTCGACCTCGACTTCGATTTGGCCTCC
>JAAUYJ010122155.1_pt1 | contig 12106 bp, 11 predicted proteins | sample 7278031 | NCBI WGS metagenome assembly JAAUYJ01 (sample SAMN14350222, study PRJNA611818) | marine sediment metagenome | isolation source: surface marine sediment (1.8m) | place: French Polynesia: Moorea | collected 2018-08 | reverse complement strand
GAATTTTTATCTCGTCATAGCAATTTATCCATTAAACTATTAGAAAAAGCTCCACAATTAGGAAATTTAGCATCAGGAAAATTAGAAGGATGGTATCATACAGGAGCGTTATATTCTGGTCAAGATGATGCTCAAACCTTTATCAATTGTGTCAATGGAGTAGAAGATTTAATTAATTTATATACCCCTTATTTTAAAGAGCAATGTAACGTCAGTTTAAAAGAAAAAGAAACTAATTTTTTCAGTCCTGCTATTATTCCTAACCCTAAAGGATGGTTTAATGATGCCCCTGTTTATTTAATTCATCCCCAAGAAGATGCCCCAGAAATTCGCTCATCTCGTCTAAAAAGTGATTCTATACAAATAAATATACAACGGAATAGAGTCTTAGGGAGATTAGAAGCCGCTTACGGAAGACAACATAATTGGTTAGTTAATAATCAATGTTTAGCCCCTACTTATAAACAAGTAGAAAATTATGAAGGGTTAAATTGTTCGTTGAAAAATCCAACAGAAACCTTACAAAAACTTTGTCATCAATTTGACTTATCTTATGACATTGAAACCGCCAACTATGATTTAATTAAAACCCTTGATTGTTCAATGCACACCAGCAACATTTTAAAAGATTTAGTGGCAAGTTGTTTAAGTCATGGAGTGACATTTGAAACAGGAGTAAAAATTGATAAGTTATTAATTGATAGTTATGGGAAAATAAGGATTAAAAGTTTATTATGTGAAACACAGGAATGCCGATCAAAAAGATTAAAAGCCAACCTATTTATATTTGCTGTTGGGGAAGGGTTTGAACCCTTTTTAAAAGAGTTACAAGTAAGAGCAAAATTAAAGCGAAGTCGTAGCGCAATGGTGGTTGCTTATCCCGCTTTAGTAGATACTAATTTTGTGAGAATGTCAACTAAAAATCGTTTTCATTTTAACCATTTTGTACAACAAAGAGAATTAGGAGATGAAAAATACATTTACTCTTTATTAGCCGATTCTGGCTATGCTAATGATGATAGTATACATGGTGTAGATATTGAACCCATTTTAGAGTCGGCAGAACGTTATTTTGGCAAAGAAAAATTATATAGTCGTCAACTGTATAGTTACGAATGTGTCAAAACTGAATTTATTAGTCAGGAAGAACAAAAAAGACGTTATAGTTATTGGATTGAATCCGACAACGATAGTAATTATTTATGTGTTTTACCAGGTAAATTTTCCTTCTTCCCAACCGTTGCTTATCAAGCATATCAACGGATTAAAACGTTAATTGATTTTGAAGAAAGTCAACCTAAATTACCCTTTCAATCGAATCTAAATCTTGAAAAGCAAGCTAATCAATTAGTTGCTGACTCTTATCCGATGCAGATTTTTCTTGCTAATTAATTTAAGATGCTTTACTGTCGTTTGTATCTCCTCAACACTTTTGTCTAACTTGCCCCCCAACTCAGAAAAAACTGCTTTAATATATTAAAGGAAATATATTCCTTTTCCTTAAACTGGGGCTTTCCTAAAATAACAAACAATTGTTATCGTTTGTTATTCAACCCCTCAAATCAAACATAACTTGATAAACTCCCATGAACAAGACTTTACAAACACTTCCAACTAAACTTTCTTTAGGAATTATTAGCCTTAGCTTAATGATTTCTTTACCAGCTAATGCTCAATTAACTAGACAAGAATTTGACGGTAATTTTACTCTTTTTAGTGCTAGCGGTTTGCTGCAAAATGTTTTACCAGAGAATAGTGATTATTCTGGTTTCATTCTCTATGAGGATGATGGAAGTCTTCAAGATTTTGCTATTATGATTGATGAATTGAACTTAAACTTAACGCCTGATTCTACTCTAGATGGGGGTTTGGGACCCAGTTTAATTCCCACAATCAATTTTGATTTTTCTTCTGTATCTGATTGGGATTTATCCATTGATTTTGGCATTTTGTTTGATGCTCCCAGATACACCCTAAGCAGAAATGATTCCAACATCACTTTTTTTGGTCAATCAGGAGGCGCTGGAACCTCTATTTATCAAGATTCTTCGCCTAATATTAATTTAAGTTCTGTACCGGAACCGCTTACTATTCTTGGAGCAGCAACAGCAGTTGCTTTTGGAACAGGATTCAAACGTAAATTAGCTCAAACTAAGAAAAAATAGGAAGCAATAGCCTATTAAACTTATCCCTCAGATTATCTATACTGAGGGATTTTTGAATTTATTTATGAGGTGAACAAGAATCTAAGTTATCCCAAATTTTACATATGAAGTAAAATTAATATCGTCAAAACAATTACCTATTGATAAGATATAATTTTCTAAGATTATCACTTATAAAAAAATATGATTCTGAAGACATTATCTTAATTCAGTTAGATTACATAAAATCAAGACCTTATCCAAATCATTAATAAATAGACGTTTAGGAAAATTAGAACCCAGTGAGTGGCAAAAACTAACAGAAAAATTAGCAGAATTATGGAGTTTTAATTAAAAGAGTTGTGTTACAGTGTTATAGGAAAATTTGATTATATTATTCAATGTCTAATTATACCTTTGTTTTCTTAGAAATATTTTCCCAAGAAGGGGGAATACAAGCTTATGTTAAAGATGTACTCAAAGCGTATTTATCTCTCATAGAAACGTCTTCCAATTGTCCAAAAACAGATATTTTTTTATTAAGAGATGCACCCGAATGTCATAACCCCTTAACCAGTGAATTAATTACTTATCATTACCTGAAAACCCTTCCCCCCTGGAAAGGAAGATTAAAACTTGCTCTTAAATTATTAACTCATCTAGTAACAAAACGCCCAAAAAGAGTCTTTTGTGGACATATAAACCTAGCCCCATTAATTCAATTTTTTTGTCAACCTTTAGGCATTCCTTACACCGTTTTAACATACGGGAAAGAAGTCTGGAAACCCTTACCCAAAACACAACAAACCGCCTTAAAAAAGGCTGATACTATCTGGACTATCAGCCGTTATAGTCGTGACTGTTTATGTCAAGCAAATGACATTAATCTTAACAAAGTTGAAATTGTTCCATGTGTGGTAGATGGGGAGCAATTTACCCCAGGAGAAAAACCCATAGAACTAATAGAAAAATATAATTTAAAAGAGGCAAAAGTATTAATGACTGTTGCTAGATTATGGTCAGGGGACATTTATAAAGGAGTAGACGTTACCATAAGAGCCTTACCGAAAATTTTACAATCTTTTCCTAATGTTAAATATATTGTTATCGGAAGAGGAGACGATCGCCCCCGTTTAGAGCAATTAACCAAAGACTTAGGGATTAGGGATTCCGTGGTTTTTGCGGGATTTGTTGCAACCGAAGACTTAGTTAACCATTATCGGATAGCAGATGCCTATATCATGCCTTCTCAAGAGGGATTTGGTATCGTTTACTTAGAAGCCATGGCCTGTGGAATTCCTGTATTGTCAGGAAACAATGACGGTTCCGCCGATCCCCTGCAAGACGGCCAACTAGGTTGGAGCGTTCCTCACCGAGATGCAGAGGCGGTGGCTCAAGGCTGTGTAGAAATTTTGCAAGGGGACGACAAACGCTGTCAGGGAAAGTGGTTGCGAGAACAAACCCTAGCCAAATTTAGTCCAAAAGCATTGTCAACAAGGTTAGGCCAATTGATTTAAAAGTCAATTGACTATTATCTATGGAATAGGTTAATTAGAGGATAAGTATGAGAAAAACCTGAAAAGAAACTGAAAAGTATCAAGAAATATTGCTTTAAACGTTGTAAGTCTTAATTTTAATCGATATCATAGGAAAGGTACTCTATTAATTACTTCTCACACGGTATAACCGTATAATCATTATGGAAAAGATACAACTCATCAACATTGGGTTTGGCAATATTGTTTCTGCTAATCGAGTGATTGCTATTGTTAGCCCAGAATCAGCCCCCATCAAGCGGATTATTTCCGAAGCCCGTGATCGCGGTCAACTGGTGGATGCTACATACGGCAGACGTACTCGCGCGGTTATTATCACTGATTCGAGTCATGTGGTATTATCCGCCATACAACCAGAAACCGTAGCCCATCGTTTCGTGGTCAATAAAGAAGTTAGCATCAACAGTAACTAAATTGTAGATATATTTAGCATCTCATGGCATCAGGAAAACTGATTGTATTAACTGGCCCAAGCGGTGTCGGAAAAGGTACCTTAGTGAAGGTTTTATTAACCCGTCACCCTGAACTCTATTTATCGATTTCTGCTACCACTCGTTCTCCTCGTGAGGCAGAAGTAGATGGAAAGGATTATTATTTTTTGAGTCAGGCGGCCTTTGAAACCATGATTGAGGAAAACCAATTACTCGAATGGGCGGAATATGCGGGCAACTATTATGGCACTCCCCGTGCTAAGGTTAAAGAAAAAATTGACCAAGGCATGATTGTGCTTCTAGAGATAGAAGTGGTTGGGGCAAAAGCCATTAAAAATAGTTTTCCTGATGCTTTGAGAATATTTATCCTTCCTCCTTCTATAGTCGAGTTAGAAAGTCGTTTAAGAGGTCGTCAAACCGACTCAGAGGAAGCGATTAAAAGTCGTTTAGATCGCGCTAAAGAAGAGTTAGAACTCAGTCAAGAATTTGATCAATGTATTGTTAATGATGAGCTAGAAATGGCCTTAGGGCAACTAGAAAAAGCTATTTTTTCTGATTAGATAAAACTCTAATTTTTAATATCCTTTTGCTGAAGATAAGAATATTTACTGAGCTTGCAAGTTCATTTTTTTCTTAGCTTACCGCCGAGAAGCCCCGCACTTTAACGAAGGTAAGTGTCGCCTGGGATAGCAGAGACAAAACCTTTGACACTTAACAAAAAAGCAAATACAATCAAGCCAGCTAATCGACACCTGGAAACAGGCCCAAAAGTAAAATGGAGACTTCAATGCCAACTTCCCTGAGACGAAACAGTTGGCAAAAGGTGACAAGTGTGGGAACAATGGTTAAATATAAAACAAAAATAATATTGTCACCAACTAGCCAATGAACGAAAACGCAATTGCTAAGAACCGCCTTCTAGAAGAATTTGACTATTATTTATTTGGACAAGGAGATCATCATCGCATTTATGAAAAGATGGGGGCCCATCTTGTTGAGATCGATGGAGTTTCAGGGGTTTATTTTGCCACTTGGGCCCCAAACGCTTATGAAGTCGCTGTGGTAGGGGACTTTAATGGTTGGAATACCGAAGCGAATAAAATGCAGAGAACCGAAGTAGGAATCTGGGAGTTATTTATTCCTGGGATGAAAGTGGGGGATCTCTACAAATATTCCGTCAAAAATCACCATCACTATTGTGTGTTCAAAACCGATCCCTATGGTTATCAACAAGAAATACGCCCAGCAACAGCGTCTATTGTAGCGGATCTCTCGACTTACACCTGGAACGATCAAGAGTGGATCGATAAACGGGAACGCAGTAACCCCGAAAAACAACCCATGTCAGTCTATGAAGTTCATTTAGGATCATGGTTACACACCAGCATCGATAACCCCCCGAAAGAAGGAACAAGTCTTGCTGTTGAACAAAAACCAGGGGCTCGTTATCTTAACTATCGCGAACTAGCAGAACAACTCATACCCTATGTTAAAGAAATGGGATACACTCATCTAGAGTTACTTCCCGTCACCGAATATCCCTTTGATGGATCTTGGGGTTATCAGGTGGTTGGTTTTTATGCCCCCACCTCTCGTTACGGACCCCCTCAAGATTTTATGTATTTTGTTGATAGATGTCACCAGGAGGGGATTGGAGTAATTTTAGACTGGGTTCCAGGCCACTTTCCCAAAGATGAACATGGGTTAGCTTATTTTGATGGGGGTCCGTTATATGAATATGCGGATACCCGCAAGGGAGAGATCAAAACCTGGGGAACCCTCGTCTTTGACTATGGACGCAATGAAGTGAGAAATTTCCTCATTGCCAGTGCTTTATTCTGGTTCGATAAATATCATATTGACGGTATTCGGGTGGATGCTGTTGCCTATATGATTGAATTAGATAAGGGAAGAGAAGGGGACTGGGTTCCTAACAAATATGGGGATAATGGGCATTTAGAAGCCATTAGTTTTTTACAACATTTGAATAATACCATTGCCCATAATTATCCTGGAGTAGTCACCATTGCTGAAGACTCCACTGCTTGGGGAAATGTTTCTAAACCCGCCAGTGAAGGAGGATTGGGCTTTACTTTCAAGTGGAATATGGGCTGGATGAACGATACGTTGGCTTATTTAAAAGAACATCCGAATCATCGTTCTAATTGTCATAACAAGCTTACTTTTAGTATTTGGTATGCTTTTGATGAAAAGTTTATGTTAGCCCTCTCCCATGATGAAGTGGTTCATCTTAAAGGCCATTTAGTGAATAAAATGCCTGGAGACGAATGGCAAAAAATGGCTAATACTCGTCTGTTGTTAACTTATATGTTTGCTCATCCTGGGAAGAAAACCCTATTTATGGGGATGGAGTTTGGTCAAACCTCTGAATGGCAAGAGTTTCTCGATATTGATTGGTATCTCCTACAGTATGAACCCCATAAAGGATTAAAACGATTGGTACAGGATCTCAATAAAATGTATGTTAGAGAACCGGCATTATACATGGAAGATTTTCGCCGTGAAGGGTTTGAATGGATCGAAGCCAATGACGCACCTCGGGGCTTAATTTCTTTCATTCGCCGTGATCCTGCCTCTGGAGACATGATAGTGGCTGTGTGCAACTTTAAACCCTATGTCTATGAATATTATTGGGTTGGGCTGCATCAACCTGGAGAGTTTGTGGAATTAATTAATTCCGACTCTCAGGTTTATTGGGGAAGTGGCATTTCCAATCCAACTGTAATTCAAGCCCGTGAATGGAACAATGCTCCTTGGCCTTATGCCTTGGAAATAACGGTTCCACCCCTAGGCGCCGTACTATATAAGTTAAAACGGTAATCACTTCAGTTTATTTTTTCGGGGCATAATTGATTATGTCCCCATTTTTTCTTTCTGTACTGTTTTTTGGGGTGGGTAAATTCATTTTGAAGAGCGATCGCTTATTGGTAAACCCCTCACGGTGAGCATTTTCCAACCCTTGTCACCCCGTCAACTAACCACAATTCAAAAGTGATAACCCCTCCTGCTCGGAAACAGGGGCGTTACACAGAAAATTGGTTTGGTTGAAACATAATTTTTTAAACTTGATAGATGTATAGTTGTAGTAGACGGCTTAATAAAATACTAAATAAAGATTTTGTAGCTTCTTTCCTTTGTTGTCCCATACTAAAATGTTTCTTAATCAAGAACAGTTAAATAATTATCATAAAAATGGCTTTTTAATTCTAGAGAATCAATTCTCTCTCACTGAGATTGATATTCTTAGAAAAGAAATAACCCAGCTATTAAATGACAATAGATCAAAACTGACTTTTGAAAAAAGTGGTGCTGTCCGTACTGTTTTCTCTCCTCACCTCTGTAGCAAAGTTTTTAGAGTTTTAAAACGATCAAACCTCATAACCAAAATGACGTAATGATTGACCAGCAATCCGATTAAATTCTTCAATTTCTTGCTTTGATAACTCTTTTTGATGACGTTTAATACTAGAATCAGTAATATTAGAGGCAAGTTTAGCAAACACTGGTGTTTTAATTTTAGTAATAGAATTATTGGCATATTTACCAGGTTCTAACTGTTGAGGAATATAGGTTTCTCCAATAAAAGACATCATAGTTTTAATGGTGGTTTCTGGAGCGGATGCTAAGGTCTCATATTTAATATCTAAAATGTTATCTTTCTCACCTAATTTTATTCTACTATTGACACATTTTTTCCAATACTTTGCATAACGTTTGACATCACTTCCTTGAACAACATTTTTATGATATTTAGCGGAACAATAAGCATCCCTTCCATCTCGAACCATGTGAATAAATTTTGAATTGGGAAAATACTGGGTTAAAAATCCCAATTGCAAAACGTGCTGAGGGGTTTTTTCAACATAGTATTTACCCTCTGGATGCTGACTTAAAATCTGCTGAGTAAAAACGTCAAAAAATTCTACAATATCATGAGAATTTTGACGTAACTCATCCATCTTTTTGCCCTTAATCCCTTTAAATCTAAAACTAAAAATATCACCATAGGTAAAAAATGCTGTTTCGTAACCAGGGCCAATTAAATGAGGATGAGAAGTGAGAATTAATTTAGCTAAAGTTGTCCCACTTCTGGGCGCACCTAACACAAAGATATGTTTTTTAGAGGATTTATGGCGAGGAAAACGCCAAATAATATTTTTAGGTAAATGGGAAGGATTTTTAATAAATTGATTAATAATTTGTGGTAGGGTCATCGATTTTATCCTTATTTTATACTATTACAATACCGTTCTATCAATAAAATGGCAACAATATCATCAATTGGACGAGGAGGAGTTCTCATCCCTTGAGGAATTATACGAATTAAACCTTGGGGAGGGTACATTTGCCAATAGCGATCGCGCGCTTCTAAGGTACTATTTCTCTCATCTATCATCACAATAGAAATGGTTACTGATAATTCATTTTCGAGACGTTTTTTCCACTGTTTAGAAGTAGTTTGATTCCCCATCACCACTAAGTTAACAGAAAATTTTGGCAGCAAATTATTTAGGGTAAAAATAGCTTGAGAGGATTCGACAACTTGATGATAATAAAGGGTATGATTTAGAGCCATAATTGCGACACCACATTTATCCCTGCCAGGATCAAATCCTAAAATAATTGATGGTTTTTTCTGATTCATCATTCACCTTTTGTTTCTAAAATAATGTCATCATTTTTAATTCCTATCAGTCTTAATTTTAGAGGGCCAATGGTTTTTGTATCCTCCATAGCTACTGCCTGTAATTCATCTAAACCTCCCTCTAACTGTTTAACAGTTTCAATGAAATCTACCACGGTTTTTAAACGTCCATCGCCAACTTGAATCCCTCCCAAAACCCCCGAACGACGGGCGCGAAATTGAGTAGCAGAAAGCAATAGATCTAACCTTGCTTGTATAATTTCATCGGTTAAATCTAGAGAATCCATGGAAATAATGGCAATAGTTTCTCCCTCACTAAAGATTTTCTGATTGAGAGCAATATCAGCAAAAACTCTAACTTCTTTTTCTCCTTGAACATAATTACCTGCTGCAATAATTCTCACTACATATTCCTGTCCATCTTGTAAATTTTGAATTAATTGTTGAACCTGCCCTTGAGTAATTTTAACAACTCTTTCATCGGGTTTAACGCTTTCTTTTCCCACCAATTCTATAGCCGTTCGATTGGCTTTTCGTAAAAGTTCATCAATGACATCTTTACCCGCTTTAGGAACTACTAAACGAACTGCACCAATGGACAAAACTTGACCCCTAACAATGGCAATTTTCCGTTCTCGTAACTCCTGATAAGTTTGATAATACTGTTCTAAAATGGCTACTTGTCTTTGTAGGTAAGCTGATTCTCGTTCTAGCTGTTTTAACTGAGCTTCCCTATCTTTGAGAACCCGATCTTTTTCATCAATGGCTTGGTCAAGTTTGGTAATTTCAGCATCCCGTCTATTAATTTCTGCTTGCAGGTTGCTCTGTTGCTTTTCTAAACTCTGGAGACGACTTTGACGTTGATTTAAAGTACGAGTTTGTTCAGCAATTTGAGCTTTTCCTTGTTTTAATTCTTCATCTCTACGACTAACTTCTTGTTGTAGTTGTTCAACTTGTTGATCCAATTGTATTTTATTATCTCGTAGTTGTTTGCGTTCGTTGAGAAGCATTTGAATATCAGCTTTTAATTGAACAGCTTGACTAGAAAACGATTTGAGTTGTTGTTTGGCTTCATCAAAATTTTTGTTGGTCGATTCTAATTTTTTTTCAACAGCAGATTGTTCCGTTTTTACCTGTTGTAATTCCTTTTCAGTCTCTTCTTTATCAGTGCTTAATTCTTCTAAATCAGCCTTAGTAATGCGTAATTGTTTCTGAATTTCATCGAGTTGAAAAAGTCCTTCTCTCAGGGATTTACTGAATGCCAATAAAATGCCAAAGGTTGAAGCAGCAATTAAAGTTCCCGTAAAAACCGTCACCACCACAGCAGTTTGTTTCGGACGAAGATTCCCAATGGTGAGTCTTGCTTTTCCCACCTTGCTGCCCAAACGATCACCTAATGCAGCAATTAAGCCTCCTAAAATGAGAATCGATGCAATTAGGATATAAGCACTGGTCATTCGCTTTTCAGGTTAACAACAAGGTTAGGCAAATTGCTGAGAGAGGGCAACTGGGTTATGAACAGTAATTTTTTTCTTATGAATGGAAATCATACCTTCTTGACGTAAATCTCCAAGAAGACGAGTAACTGTCACACGGGTTGATCCAATGGCTTCGGCGATCGCCTGATGAGACAACTTTAAATCAATGCGAATCCCTTCAGAAGTAGGAACTCCAAAGTCCCGACATAAAATTAACAGAAAACTGACCAAACGGGAACCCATATCGCGGTGGGCGAGGGTTTCGATCATCATTTCTGTTTGTAAAATCCTTGATGACAAACCCTGGAGCATCAAAATAGACAAATCAGGGTTATTTTTCAATGCCTGCTCTACTTGTTCAATGGGAGAAGATAATAATTCTACGGGGGTAAAAGCCACCGCATGATAAAAACGATCCGAACGTTGGCCGGTTATCAAAGACAGGACCCCAAAGACACTATTTTCTCTTAATAGGGCGACAGTAATTTCTTCCCCAGCTTCATAAACACGGGAGAGTTTAACAGCCCCTTTAAGTAAAAAATAGACTCTTTCTGCGGGATCACCTGGAAAGAAGATGGTTTTACCCCGATCAAAGGCTTCAACAACAGGAGGATAAGCACCGCCACCAATACGGTTAAAAACGGCTGCTAGAGGTTTATCTTGTGGTACAGACAATTCCATCACACTCAATACAACAGGCTAAAAATAAAAGAACTCAAAATACTTAGGACTGTTTTTGCCCTAGATAAAAACAACACTTTAACGTATCTTCAAGGGTTTTTGCTACATTTTGCTTCACAATGTTTTTAGTGGGATAATTAATCCTTTGCTCTGTCCCTGATTATAGCCACCATTATCAATTAGTGGGGGCATATTCCAGAGAAACTTTGCCCATTGCTCAAAAAAACTATGTTAGATTTAACTGGAAAGAACGCGCTAGTTACAGGAATCGCTAATAATCGCTCCATTGCTTGGGGAATCGCTCAACAACTCCATAAAGCAGGGGCTAATCTTGCTGTCACCTATTTACCGGACGATAAAGGACGTTTTGAGAAAAAAGTCCGTGAGGTGGTTGAACCCATTAAGCCATCCCTGATTGTGCCTTGTAATGTTCAAAATGAAGGGCAGCTAGAAGAAACCTTCAAGGCTGTAGCAGATACTTGGGGAAAGTTAGATATTTTGATTCACTGTTTGGCCTTTGCCGATAAAGAGGGTTTGGGGGGTGATTTCAGTGGGATTCCTCGCGAAGCCTTTAAGCAGTCCCTAGAAATTAGTACCTTTTCCCTGGGTAATATGGCTAAGTATGCTAAACCCTTAATGACTGAAGGGGGTAGTATTATTACCTTAACTTATGTTGGAGGAGTAAAGGTGATTCCCAATTACAATTTAATGGGGGTTGCTAAAGCTGGCTTGGAAATGACTGTCCGTTATTTAGCTTCCGAACTCGGTCCGAATAATATTCGGGTTAATGCCATTTCCGCAGGACCCATTCGCACTTTGGCCTCTTCTGCGGTGGGGGGCATTTTAGATATGATTCGTCATGTCGAAGCAGTTGCCCCATTAAAAAGAACTGTTACCCAGTTAGAAGTGGGTAACACGGCCGCTTTTTTGTCCAGTGACTTAGCTAGTGGGATTACGGGCCAAGTTATCTATGTGGATGCGGGTTACGAAATTATGGGAATGTAAAAAAACTCACCCAATAGAATAGGAAGGGTTGAAACTTCAACGGAATAAGCGGGAGTCCCCACTCTCAGCTTGCGGAGTGGGGAGGTAGAGCGTGTGATTTTCGAGGTTCGATGCCTCGAAAATCACCAATTATCGAAAATAGTTG
>JAAUYJ010072088.1_pt1 | contig 12110 bp, 14 predicted proteins | sample 7278031 | NCBI WGS metagenome assembly JAAUYJ01 (sample SAMN14350222, study PRJNA611818) | marine sediment metagenome | isolation source: surface marine sediment (1.8m) | place: French Polynesia: Moorea | collected 2018-08 | reverse complement strand
GCGGGAGACGAAGTCCCGGTGGAAGGACAGGGCGGAGTCGGGAGGGCCATCGAACACGGGGACGCTGTCGTCCAGGTCCAGGTCTGCAATGAGGAGAAACATTCGTAAGAGCAAAGCAAAATGGAAATGAACTGCGTTGTAATTGTTACCTTTGGCTTCTTGCGATAGATTAATGAGCATTTCTTTCAGCGACATGATGTGGTGGTGTTGGAGACCTGCACTACGTGCTGAACATACACCGCCAATACTAGGTAATGAACACTGTCAATGGTCCCTTCCGATATCCCATGCCGTATTCGGGAGTGGGCTTAACTGTGCTGAACCACAACATCACCTGGATTTGTTACAGTATCAGCTGAGTAGAGTAGAGCTCAGAACGAACGGTGGCTCTTCCTTCTAAGCAAACTGCACGAGAAAAAAATCAAGCAAAAATTTTACGTGCAAATGTTGAAAAAAATACTTCAAAAATAACATTTTAGGCGCATTAGTTGCTTGTGGCTAAGTCCAAACAACACGGTGCTCCTTTGGGCTGCAGTTGCTACTGTCAATAATAACGCTAATTATATCATTTTCACATTGCCGCCCAGAAAGTGCAGGTTTAGCGCTCGCCGAGATTTCCCAATTCCGCGTACGAGTAAATGACGTGGAGAAAGGAGCGGCGGCGAGTGGAGGGTGTGAGTGCGCCTGCCTGGCCGGCACGGAGAAAGAAAGAGAAGGGCGAAATCGGTGACTGACGCTGTCGATTTGACAAAAAGTCATAGTCTGATACACCGGGATCCTGCACCTGCTCCCCACCTGCTGCTGACTTGGCCAATCGATTGCACGTCCCGTGACGTCCGTTGGCCTCACCAGAGGTCCGAGAAATAGTGCAGGAGGCTCGAGAGAAGCCTCTGTCATGTCTGGCTGACCCATTTGAGCAGACCAAGGTCTCCTCCCCGTATTCCACGATGGCGTCGTGGTTCGGCGGCGCCTCCAACCTGACGGCGTCCATAGACTCCATCAAGAACCAGGTGAGGGAGTGGGAGGAGCTCTTTAACATTTGTTCACTGACATGCTCCCCCTCGTTTCAGGTATCGAGTTCCCTGCGCGAAGTGTTCGAGGAGGAGGAGCCGAGCGACCCGGCGGCGCAGCTGGCCGTGGCAAAGTCCAAGGTAAGGTCGACGATGTCGCCGCCGGACGAGGATAAGTACGTTTTTTCCCTCTCTTTTCCTCAGTCTGAGGCCCTCATCTCCACGGTGGAGGAGCTGAAGCGGGAGGTGGCTCGGATGAAGGAGCGCAACCATGAGCTGGAGGAGCAGAAGCAGGCGGTGGAGATGCAGAAGGAGGTGCAGTGCAAGCAGTTCAGGGAGCTCCTCATCGAGAAGGAGGAGGAGATCAAGCTCATCTCGGCCAGCTTCGCCCCACAGGCTGGGGAGGAGGAGGGAGGGGGAGGCGAACAGGGCGAACGTCAAGACGCAGACAGCCAGGAGACACCTGCGGCTGCTGCTGTTGCCATCACCTCCACCGCCGTCGCGACAGACGAGAGGGTGACAGAGCTGGAGTCCCAGCTGAGGCGGGAGAGGGAGCAGCACCAGAACGAGATGTTGGCGCTGCAGGAGAACCTCCGCGCGGGGGCGACCGCGGGAACAAACCCTTCCTCGACACCAACGAGCTTCCCCTTGCCGCAGAGCAAGACCTCGGCCGAGCTCCTGTCCGAGTGGCAGGGGGCGAGCGACGAGGGAGGGAGGGAGGCGGCCTTCAGGAGGGCCCTGGCGGCCGCGGAGGAGTCCGAGGGCAAGATCAGGACCCTGGAGGAAGAGTCCCAGGGAATCAATAGGAGGACCAAGGACATGGAGGCTCAGGTGAAGAAGATGAGGTCCTCGCAGAAGGAAAAGGAAGAACTTGAGGCGGAGAGAGATTCCCTGAAGGATCGCCTCTCCCGACTGGAGGAGGAGCGAGCGGCGACCGTCGAGGAGAAGGAAGAGAGAATCACCACCCTGCTTGCCTCCACCGAGAACCTGCAGTCTAACCTGCGCGAGTCGGAGGCCAGGAACCGCCTGGCCGTAGAGGAGATGCAGGCCCTGGAGGCGTTCTGCGCGGCCGCCAAGGAGGAGAAGGAGGAGGCCAAGAAGGAGGCGACGGAGATGGGCAAGGCCCTGGAAGCGCTGAAGGGAGAGCTAGAGGAGACGGCCGCAGCGGCGGCTGAGCGGGGCAAGACCCTGCTCGAGCTGGAGGAGTCCAACCAGACCCTGGCCAAGGAGCTGGAGAAGGCCAATCGTTATTCGGCAGAGCACGAGGCCGTCTTGGAGGAGCTCCGCGGCAAGGTGGGGACGCTGAAGAGCTCCGAGGGTGAGCTGGAGAAGGTGAAGCAGCTGCTGGCCGAGCGACAGACCGAGCTGGACGGACTCCGGGCCAGCCTTGGAGACCGGAGCAAGGACGTGGAGAGGATGACGGAGGAGACCGGCGTGTACAAGGGCCAGTACGAGGCGCTGCTGGAGGAGTACAACCAGTACCTGGAGGACCTGGAGAGCCTGAGGGAGAAGACCAACACGCTGGAAAGGCTCAAGACGCTGCTGGAGGAAGAAGTGGAGGGACTGAAGACGATTTCCGGCAGGGAGAAGGAGGAGAGAGAGGGGCTGGCAAAGGAGAGGGACGAACTGGCAGAGAAGGTGGAGAAGAGGGAGCAAGGATTGAGGAGGCTGGAGGAGGAGCTGGAGGAGGCCAGGGGAGAACTTTTCAAGGAGAGGACCAGGAAGCGCGAGATAGAATCCGAGCTGGAGGACAGGAACCTGGCCATCGAAGAACTCAAGTCTCGCCTCGCGGAGGAGGAGCAGAGGCAGGTCCAGATGAGGTCCCGGGAGAGCCAGGCTCAGCTGTGCGACTCTATGCAGGAGGAGATCGAAGGATCCTCCAGGGAAAAGAGCGAGCTTCGGGCCCAGCTGGACCTGAAGGCGGAGGAGCTTGGCCACCTGAGCGGGGAGCTGTCCCGGCTCAGGGACGAGTTTGACGAGCTGAAGGCAAGCTACCAGGAGCAGGTCACCCTGAGCGAGTCCTCTGCTGAAAGGGCTGATGAGCTGCAGTCTAATGTTGACCTGCTGAGGAGAGAGAAGGACCTGCTGCAGCAAGAGCTGGAGAAATCCTACAACAAATGCATTGACGCCCAGCTTGATGATGTTTCGGACAAGGAACACCTTGCTCAGGCTCAAAGGAAACTCGAAGAAATGGAGAAGGAAAAGGTTGCCTTGCAGGCTAGGGTAGACGAACTCGAAGAAACTCTGTCCAAGAAAACAGTGGAGGTGTCAGATCTGGAGGAGAACGTCCAGAGACTTTCCCGCCAGTCCAGCGAGGTGGTGCAAATCAGGTCGCGAGAGAGCCAGGCCCAGCTGTGCGACTCCATGCAAGAGGAGATCGACGGCTCTTCCGAGGAGAGGGAGACCCTCAGGAGGGACCTGGATATGAAAAACGAAGAAACCAAACAGCTGGAATCTGAGCTGAAGAGACTTGGAGACAAGTTTGACGATCTCAAAGCTTCACACACCGAGCAAACGACACTGAACGAGTCATTGGCCACGAAGGCCAATGAGTCTGAAGAGTTGGTGGCCCTCCTCAGGAACGAGAAGGACTTGCTCCAGCAGGAGCTGGAAAAGTCACTGAACAGGTGCATGAACGCCCAGCTGGACGACGCCTCCGACAGGGATCATCTGGTGCAAGCGCAGAAGAGAATATCTGACCTGGAAAAGGAGCTGGGAGAGCTCCGTCTGGCCGACGCACCGGCAGCTTCCAAGGAGACTCTCCACGTCGAACCTAAGGAGGCCGACGAGGTTGAGGTGGGTGTGCTCAGGAGCGCCCTGGAGGAGGCCAGAAGGGACCTCCAGGCCAGGGAGGACGCCATCGCCTCGCTCCAGGAGGAGGTCAACTCCTACAAAGCTGAGATGGAGGAGGGCTCCGCCAGGCTGGAGGAGCAGAACCTCCAGCTCAGGTCTGTGGAGGACGAGCTGGAGCACTACAAGGGAGAGGTGTCGAGGACGGACGAGAGCTTCCGCGAGCACTCAGCCCAGCTGGACTCGCTGCAGGAGGAGATGGACCGTTGCCTCCGCCAGACGGATGAGGAGAGGGAGGCGCACGCGGAGGAGAGGCAGAGGCTGCAGGGAGAGCTGGAGCTGGTGCGGTCGGAGGGGGAGATCCTCAAGAGGGAGCTGGACGAGGCCATGACCAAGTGCATGGACATGGAGCTCAGGGAGAGCGAGAAGGGCGCGGGGGAGGAGGAACGCCTGAAGAGTCTGGAGGAGGAGAAAGACGCTCTCAGAAGGACAGCGGAGGATGAGCGGAGGAGGAGGGAGGCGGCGGAGGAGAGGGCGAAAGAGTTGGAGAGCAGCAGAATGGAGAAGGTCGACGAAGGGAAAAAGGATGAGGAGGACCTTGTCGATCCGGCTTGGACAGAGGAGAGGAACAAGGTGACACCGATATTATTGTCGGTACCGGGCCAATGAACGAACCAACATTGTTATCTTTTTACATTCTCTTGCAGATGATGGACGTGCTGAACGAGAAGACCCGCGAGAACAGCGTCCTGAAGGCCGACAACATGAAGCTGGCGCAGGAGGTGGCGGAGGGGAGGAGGAAAGAGGGGGAGAGGGAGGACGCGGATAAGGTAAGAAGGATTGAGGGAGAGGGAGTGCTGCTGAATTTTTAAGCCTATAGCTTTGATGACACATGATGGGACAGCGGCGTATTTTAACCTTTTCGGCAACTAGGGGCCCATATGTACTCAGGAGCCCACTTGTTCGATTTTTCCCTCTCCCTCTTCCATTCCTCATTTTTCTCTAGATACTACACCTCCCCTTCCCCTTCCCCGCACAAAGGCGCTATGAAAGCAAAAATATCGTTTGCTGCAATATCCCGATTTTGCAGGAGAAGGAAGACATGACAAAGGAGACGGTGAACAAGTTGAGCCAGCTAATCAGGGACAAGGACCTGGAGATCAATTCGCTGAAGGACCGGAACGATTCCCTGGTAGGCCTCATCAAGAGCCAGGAGGGGGACATGCAGTCTGGGGCGACGGCGACGGATCAGCTAGGGAACAGGGAGCTGGAGGCCCTGAAGGAGCAACTGTCACAGCTGGCCAGGGAAAAGCAGCAGTTCTACGAGGCCCTGACGCAGAAGCACCAGGAGAGCCTGACCTACTACAGCGAAATAGAGAGGCTCAACCAGGTCCTAGTTCAACAGCAGCAGCAGCAGCAACTGCACCAGCGGCAGGCGGGGCCTGCAAAGGACGACGAGGACGCCGTCCCCGGACTCAGGTCCGAAAAGTCTGTGATAGACAACAGCAACGAGATAATCGTGCTGAAGGCCAAGATTCGGGATCTGGAAGAGCGGCTGGAGAGATACCGACTCTCCGGCGGACCCAGAAGGAGGTTCCTTTCCGAGAGCGTCCAAGCAGATCCTGCCGGGGAGGAAGACAGGAGGGAAAAGGGACAAGAAGAAGAAGACCAGCTACGGTCCGGAGCCGAGATGAAACTGCTGGAGTCCAAGCTGCAGGAGACTGGAAGGATTGCGGAGGCAAGAGACAAGGTATAAAAATATAAATTTGTTAAAAAACCGTAGTTAAGATATTCAGGTGAAATTACAGATAATCCGCGAGAAGGAGAGGGAGCTCCTCGAAAAGCACAAAGAGCTCCAGCAAGTTCAGGAGCAGCTGGTCCGTAGCCAGGAAGAGATCAGGAACTTCAAGAGGAAGGCAGAAAGCTTGGTAAAAAAAATTAAGAAACTTTCGTATTATAGGTATAATAGGTTTCCTCTTCTTCTAACCTGCATTTCTTCTTCTTCGCCTTTCCCTGCTAGGACCTCCACCAAGGCGACGCCCTCCGCCGCATCGACGAGCTCAAGTTCGAGGCGGAGAACGCCCAGCTGGAGAACGTCCGGCTGCGGGAGGAGAACCAGGGCCTGTCCGGGGCCAACGCCCGCCTCAAGGTGACGCTGGAGGAGAGGGGGCACGACCTGGAGATGACCAAGAGGAACATGGAGCAGCTCAGGGAGATGCTGGAGGAGACCAACCAGAGCTCCGAGTCTATACAGCAGGAGCGGCTTCAGAGCATGGCGGGTGAGGCGGCGAATTTTATTTTGACAGTCGAGAAATGCAACCGAATTGCTTTTTTTCAAAACCAGCCGTCCAAGAGCTCCAGGCTTCGATCGGTGGCCTGAAGCGAGAGAGGGAGGAGATGTCTGCCCGTCTGTCGGGGCGGGACCGGGAGCTGGCCGAGACGAGGAGGGAGGTCAACAACGTCATCGAGAAAAAGAAGAGACTAGAGCAGGTGGGGAGGACATGGCATGAAACGAAATGGAAGTCCTTTGACAAATGCTATTTCCTTGCAGGAACTTGATCGACTGAGGGAGCACTTGGTGGCCGTGGAGGATGGATACACCCAGGAGGCTCTGGCCACAGAAGAGAGGGAAAGGGAGCTCAGGAGAAAGTTGCAGGTGCGGCATGAAAATCACCAAACTACTTTTCTTGTTACTTATTGGTTTTCCCCCTTTTCGTATCGTGTAGGAGACCGAGGAGACTCTCCACGCTTCGAGCGTCCAGCACTCTACCACCAGCCAGGAGTCCGCCCTCCAGCTGGAGTCCCTGCAGCTGCAGGTGGAGCAGCTGCAGGACCAGCGGGACCAGCTGCTGAAGAAGCTTGGGCGCGTCAGCCAGGAGCACCAGTCGCAGCTGGCGGCGGTGGAGAACCTTACGATGGCCCTGGAGGGCTTCCAGCGCGAGCGGGAGAACGACGCGCGGCTGGCCGAGAGGGACTTTGCCGCGCGGGCGGCGAGGGCGGAGGAGCGGCACGAGCGGGCGAGGCAGGAGGCGGCGGCGCTGGAGGAGAAGCTGGAGCGGGCCAACGAGGGCCTGGAGGCGGCCGCCAGGCTGAGCGAGCAGCTGGAGGCCAAGTCTGCCGTCATCGCCGCCCTCAGGCAGGAGGTGAGGGCCAGGGAGGAGCTGCTGGGGAAGGCGAGGGAGGAGCTGACGGCGGCGTCGGCCTCGGGGGCGGGGAAGGTGGACCGCGGACTGGTCAAGAACCTGGTTGTCGGGTACGTGGCGGCGGACGAGGGCAAGAGGAGGGACGTGCTCAGGATCGTGGCCACCGTGCTCGACTTCAACAAGGAGGAGCGGCTGCGCACCGGGCTGGACGGGGAGGGCGCCGGCAGCGCCTCGTGGCTGAGGGGCATGTTCGGGCCTGGGCTGCAGAGGCAGCAGCAGATGGAGAGGGCGGCGGCCAACGCGGGGCTGGACAAGTCGCTGGCGCAGGCCTTTGTCCAGTTCCTGGAGAGCGAGAGCTCTCCCAAGGCCAAGAAGGGAGGGGAGGGTCAGCAGGAGGATGGGGTGGGGCGCGCGGGATCGTCCTCTGCGGCGGCCGTGCCCAGGCTCCCGGCGGCAGATTTGGCAGAGGAAGAAGTCAGGAGAGCGCAGGTAATTGTCAAATTAGGAGATTTGAGTATCTATTGTGACTGGTAAATGAACCGCTTGCTTTCTTGCAGGAAGAGGCGCAACAACACTCTGGCGCCTCCTCCGTCCGGAGCTCTACCCGGACCACCCCTACCCCGGCGTCCTCAGTCGCGGCAGCAGAGGGATCCCCGAATCCGCAATCCGTCTCCTCCCTCGGGACCGGGACCAACCCGCTCCTGTTCCCCGTGGGCTCCACTCCCGGGGGCGTCGGCGGGGCGGCGGGGGCGCTGCAGCCCAACCTCCTCCCCACCTTCTCTGCCAACAGGTCCTCTTCCTCCATCCTTAAGAGCGTGCTGCACGAAGGAGCAGGCGGCGGGCAGCGAGACGGCGCTCACGGGACATGATTTTCATGATGATGCAAGTTTGTTGAGAAGAGTGAATTCTATTTAAGAGCAAAACGCCCGAGCTGTGACGAACCTTTTTATAATGAGCTAAAAAAAATATTTTACCCGCTTCAATGCAGCAATAAAGTGATCAATATTTATTTTGGGCACAGAGTCGCGCATCACACTTGGAAACCGGGATTGATGTCGACCTTATCCAGGTCGTTCCCCAGCCGCTCTCGGCTCCCCCTCCGACCCTGTTCCCCTGCCCCATCTTGCCGGTCCTCGTTAGCTTCCCTGTCCAAGTACTTTTCCCTTATCTCCCCCGTCCTGGCGTATTCGAACTGGGATCCCCCGACCGCGCTGGCCGACAGAGACCTCATGCTGGAGCCGGAGCCGGAGAAGCAGAAGCCGTTGGCCTTGTCGACGGCGCTGAGGACCTGGAGGAGGCGGTCCTTGCTGCTGATGTCCAAAGGGAGGAAGCTCACCTGGGGTGAAAAAAAAATTGATACAATAGCAGAAGGCAGATTCACTCAGTATTGGTACTTACAAGGCCGTAATTTTCAATGAGGTCGGTTATGGCTTCGTTCAGTTTCTTGTGCTTGGCCAAAAAGGGATCTTCCGTCATCGAGTCTGTCAGGTACCTGGAAAGAGAAACCATGCTATGAATTCTCATTTCTTATCAATGGAATACATGCCCATGGGGTTGCGGGCTTTTTTGGGGGGTGATCCCCATGGGGATGTATGCTTTCAGTACTTACTTAAGATCCAGAACGTCGGTGTAAAAGTCGATGTTGAAATGCAGCTTTCCGTACTTTTCAACGAGGTCCACCTTGCTGAGCACGTTCACCTGCTCGAAGGAAGAGCCGTCTATATTTTGTTGGGTTTTCGAAATATGCATTCTTTTCGGACCTGCGGCATCTCCATCTGCAACATTGAGCTGAGCGTCACCAGACAGACGGATACGAACTTTGCCGGGTCTGAGCAGTGGTGGGAGTCGACGAGGTTGACAGCGCACAGGCGCATCCCGTCGCCGCCCTCCTCCAGCCTCTTGATGAGCCTCTTCATGCAGTCGTTGTGTGTGTACAGCTCCACCTGCCCGGGGCAGTCCAGCAGCACGTAGGCCCCCTCCGGCAGCGCCGACAGCCTGGAGGACAGCCAGCCAAAGTTTTCCTCCAGGAACTCCATGCAGTAGACGAGCCCTCCGTTTGGCCCGAGCCGCTCCTCCTCCATGGCCGCCTCCAGGGTGACCAGGTCGGAGATGTCCACCTCGGGCTCGAAGGGCAGGCGATCGTTGCCCGGGTCAAGGTTGACCACGGCACACGGGCGGCCAAGGGAGCGGAGAAGCTGGCTCATGCCGTCGCAGAAGCTGGCGGAGAAAAAGTAGCATTTGGTGAGAACCAAATTCTTCCAATTCAAACCCTATAATACCTTGTCTTGCCAGAGCCTGGTGGACCAATCACGAGTTGTCCGTAACGAGGCGCCATTCTCAGTAAGTTCTTTGTAAAGTCTTTTTCACCGGTAGGAAGGATTAATACACAGTCTCAACAACTTTGCTCATTGATGTGTCCGTTTAGGCTGGGAGTGGGGGAAACTGTTGCTTTCACGCCTTGGGGACGTTCTCCTCCAGCTTGGCCTTGAAGGCCTGGACCAGACCCCGGACGGAGGAGAGCGGCAGGTCCCTGCTCAGCCCGAGACTGACGAGGCACGGCCTGGCAGGGGGGGAGAACTCGGCACCAGTTCCAGCCGCCTTGGCGAGGATGTCGGCGGCGGCCTCCGCCAGCGCCCGCCCCAGGAGGTCGGTGGCCTCGGAGGAGCTGCCCAGAAGGGTGCGGACGGAGAAGACGCGCTGGGCCCGGGCCCCGGGGCCAACCTGGAAGGGGGAAAGATGACAGGCAATGAATCCAAGATCACAAAGACAACGTCAGTAACACCAAGCTTTGTCCGCGCCTGGTTTCCCGCGGCGTTGTTGGCGGTGACCTCCAGGAATATTCCCGGCTTGCCGCTGGAGGTCAGGGAGACCTGGACGCGGTTGGAGAAGACGACGACGAGGGAGTCCACCGGCGAAGAGGAGGAGGGCGCCTCCTGGGCCGAGGCCTCCAGCCGGAAGGAGTAGACCTTGGCGGGGAAGGGCAAGGAGGACAGTGAGGCGGAGTTATCTCCCAGGTTGAGTTTGCTCTTGATTCCGTCTTCCAGGGTGTGGTCGTCTCCCTGCAGCATGCTGAACGACAACAACGCCAACAAGAACACGAGCGTCCTAATCGTCTTTCTCTCTGGCGCCGCAACTTTGTTTTCTTTTCCTCTCTCCTCTTTTTCTCTGGCGCTGCTGACTGCTGAGAGCAACAGCGGAAAACAGGCAAGTTGGTTGGTGCACTGCCCTGGCGGAGGCGGAGGCGGACGTTGCCGCGGGAGGCCTTCCCGGGGTTCAGGCTCGACGTGAACACAAACGTCACTCCCTAGGAGGGGAACTTGGTCTTTCTAAAGCCAGTCCCCCGCCCGCCCATCCACCATGAGCGTCATCCAGGCCTGCTTCGACGTGAAGGACACCCTGGACCTGTTCCGTCCCCAGGGCCTGTACCTCAAGCCCATCTCCAGGCTCAACGTGTCCGTGCAGCTCCCGCAGCTCAAGAAGTCCGGCGCCAAGATCTCCAACTGGGAGGTCATGGAGAGGGTCAAGGACATGGCCAAGCCCTTCACCTTCCCCGTCTTCAAGGTCTCCAAGTCCTCGCTGGAGTTCATCCGCTTCGAGGCCGAGATCGAGAACTACGGCTCCATGGACCAGGTGCTGGCCAAGCTGGACATGAAGACCATCAAGCTGGGCGGCTTCCACGACCTGCTCAAGGTGCGCGCCGCCGAGGCCAAGCCGCCCTTCCCCACCAGGGCCGACTGGGACTCCTTCTTCAACGACAACAAGAACATGGACCAGCGCAAGCCGGGCGAGCGCCCCGACTCCATCCACGTCCAGAACCTGCCCACCAAGTGGTTCGTCAACCACCAGGACCGCAGCGGGGCGGCCAAGGACAGGCCCAGCGATTTTGTCCTCAAGAAGGTCTTTGGCACCTTCGGGGAGATCCGGGTTGTCGACATACCCATGCTGGACCCCTACAGGTGCGCTAGGGGAGCCAGTCAATCCATTTCATTCTTATTTTTTTCATGAATTCCTTATTTAGGGACAAGATGAAGGCCAGCATATCGGGCATTCAAACCTTCACCTTCGGGCAGGACCTGGTCTTCGACGCGTACATCCAGTACAAGGAGTACATCGGCTTCGTCAAGGCCATGAACTCCCTCAAAGGCATGAAGCTCTTGTACAAGGACCGCTACGAAGAGAGGTCGTGGGCGGCCAACATAAAGGCAAGTTGATTCAGCAACGTTGATCTTCCTCTCATGTTTCATTGTTCTCTCTTGTCCCCTCGCAGGTCGACTTCGACAAGACCAAGCACCTGGCGGAGGCCACGATAAAGCAAAGAGCTCAAGCCAGGGAGAAGCTCGTACAGGAGGAGCGCGAGAAAGACGAGAAGGAGAGGAGAAGAGTGGAGCTGGAAGAGATGAAAAAATCAGAAGAGCTGTGCGTAGAGAAACATCTTCATATTGCCCTCCTGACTTGTTTAAGCACTTGTTTCATTCCTTTGCAGGCGGAGGCAGGAGCAAGAGAAGGTAATGCAGGAGCGGCAGAGGTTGGCCGAGCAGAAGGTGAAGGAGCGCCGGCGCCAGGAGCGCGAGGAGAGGCGCAGGCTACGAAAGAAGCAGCAACAGCACAACTCTGACGAGGAAGAGCTATTCGCCAAGAAGATCGCCATGGAGGAGAGGAAGCTGCTGGAGGCTCAGAGGAAGCTGGAGAGCATCCGGCTCTTGGACGAGCTCTTCGAGAGGGTCAAGGTGAATCCCCCAAATCATCCTCCTGTTCCTCCTTACTCCCAGGCACTTCCGTCCGCCGCCGCTATCGTCGCTGACAAGATGCTGCAACAAAAGCGGCGATGCATGCGGGGCTGAGACCTCCGCCACCGCCGCAGATCGGCTCTGAATCAATATCATAGGTTACGCGAGCGTATCAAATTGACGCCAGAGTTTTGGGCTTTTTACTAGATCTGAAAAATTGACGGGTGATCTTGGGACATACTTAGCCTGGCGTCAATGTTGATACGCTCGTCGAAATAGCCCGAAGTCCTCTGGATCCGGGAGCACCTTCCGACGACGTTGGGTCGCTTGAAACGAGTGCTAATAAGTCCACGGAAATGTGGAAAAGCTTGGTGCGAATGCATTCGAAAGGCTGCGGGAGAAAATGAGGATTTCCCTCGCACAAATCCTTACAAAATATC
>JAAUYJ010151915.1_pt1 | contig 12112 bp, 6 predicted proteins | sample 7278031 | NCBI WGS metagenome assembly JAAUYJ01 (sample SAMN14350222, study PRJNA611818) | marine sediment metagenome | isolation source: surface marine sediment (1.8m) | place: French Polynesia: Moorea | collected 2018-08 | reverse complement strand
ATTCTCAATTCCCCATTCTCAATTCCCCATTCCCCATTCTCAATTCCCCATTCCCCATTCTCAATTCCCCATTCCCCATTCCCCATGCTCTTACTCATATTTCATCTTGGTGATGAAAGATACGCCATCGACAGTAAACAAATTGTCGAGATTATTCCACAACTTGACCTAAGAAAGCTTTACCAAGCTCCCAAATATGTAGCCGGGGTATTTAACTATCGCAGTAAAATAGTGCCTGCTATTGATTTATGTTACCTAATTGGGGATTATCCCTGTCGCCATTGTCTTAGCACTCGCATTATCATAGTAAATTATCCCCTGCCTGATGGTAGAACCCGCTACCTTGGCCTGATGGCAGAAAGAGTGACAGATACTCTCTATAAACCCGAAAGCGAATGGATTTCCACAGAAGTCAATTCAGACTTGGCCGCTTACTTAGGGGAGATGATTCCCGAAAAAGATGGCATGATACAAAGATTAAGAGTGGATAGGTTACTTTCGGATGGTCAACGAACCTGGTTATTGCCTGAAAATCGCACATAATCACATGAATCAAAAATATCAAGGCATTGAAAAGTTACTTACCCAAAAAATGGGCTTGGGTTCGGGAAAAATAGGCTCAAGACAACTCACCAAGGCTATAGAATGCCGTCAAAAAGCTTGTGGACTCGATAACCTCTCAGACTATTTAAAACGCTTGCAGTCTTCAGCCCAAGAATTTCAGGAATTGGTCGAACAAGTAGTAGTTCCGGAAACTTGGTTTTTTCGTCATCGCAATGCTTTTTTTTGTCTGCAAGATTATGTTAAAAACCAATGGCTACCCACCCATCCCCAAGAAACTCTAAGAATACTGAGTATTCCTTGTTCAACGGGGGAGGAGCCTTACTCTATTGCCATGACTTTACTCAACTCTCCTCTAACCTCAAAACAATTTATGGTAGAGGGGATCGATATTAGTAAAAAAGCTTTAGCCAAAGCCAGAAAGGGAGTTTATAGCAAAAATTCTTTTCGTTCCCATGACAGGGTAGAAAATCAGCAATTTTTTGAGGTTCGACAGAATTACTATCAAATCTGCGAGTCTATTCGTCAACAAGTTAAGTTTAGGACAAAAAATATTCTTTCCCCCTGGTTGCCCACTCATCCTCCCTATCATGTTATTTTTTGTCGTCATCTGTTGATTTATCTCGATGGAGTAGCCCGCAATCGTGTTCTCACAACTTTAGAGCAGTTGCTTGACAATGGAGGCTTATTATTTGTTGGTGCAGCAGAAAGCAATTTAGTTAAATCTCCTTCCTTTCGCTTTATGAATTATCCTTCTGCATTTGCTTATCAAAAAGTCTTAGAGCCTTCACCTCATCGTTTGCCACCTGTTAAACCCTCCCCACTGATTAAACGACAAAAAAAACAACCCCTATCTTTAGCAAAACCGGAAAAAAAACAACTTTCTTCTTTAGAAATAGCACAACAATTCGCTAATCAGGGACAATTAAAAGAAGCAGCCCAGTCTTGTCAAAACTATCTCCAACGTAATCCCATTGATGCTGCTGGTTATCTATTATGGGGAGAAATTTGTCAAGCACAGGGAGATAATGAACAGGCCCAACGATACTTTCAGAAAGCCCTTTATCTGCGGCCCAATTATCGTGAAGCGTTAGTTCATTTGGCTTTGCTGCGAGAGCATCAGGGAGATGCAAAAGGGGCTGCTGTGCTTAAAAATCGCATTCAACGATTAGATAATCTTTAGGGTAGGAATTATGAAGTTTTATAAATCAATGACCATTGAATCCAAACTGTTAGGGCTGTTGGTGTTTTCAGCAGTCATTATGGGAGTGGGTGCAGTTGTTACTTGGTTAGGGATGTCGAAATTGTATGCTGAAGTCAGACAAATGTCAGAACAGGATCTTTCTTTGATTCAAAATTTGATTCAAATGCAGGAAAATCAACTCGAACAAGTTCTTAACTTTGAGAAAGCTTATATTGCCGGGGTTAATAGTCCTAATAATCCTACTAATAAAACAAATTTTAACCAATCTCGTACCAACTTTCTCAATAACCAAAGTAGGGTTCGTACGGCGATCGAATCCTCTCAGAGTCTAATTTTAAAACAAATCGACCTTGCCAATAATCAAAAAGATGAAGAGGATTTTAGAGAAATTGCCAGAAGTTTAAATGATTATGAACAAGCTCATATTAATTATAATACTCAGGCCGAAGAAGTTTTTAGTCTAATTAATAGCGAGCAAATCGCTGCTGCAAAGAATATTGGGGCAAAAGTTCAGTCTTCTCAAGATGGACTCAAAGATAAAAATGTTGCCCTTGTTGATCAAGTTGTTAATTCATCTAAAGAGTCAGCTAAAATTGCTAGACAACATCAACAAAATACAGTTAATATTGTTTCGATTACTTTTATTATTAGTATTATTACTATCCTCAGTTTAGGGTATTGGATTACTCGTAGCATTACCCAATCTTTAGGGCAAGCAGTTGATTTGGCTGAAGCAGTTTCTGCGGGAAATTTAACCGCAGAATTAGAAGTTGTTTCTCATGATGAAGTCGGTCAATTATTAGAAGCGTTAAAAATAATGATTCACACCCTAAATTCTTTGATTTCTAAGGTACAACAATCGGGGATTTCTATTACCAGTTCTACGACACAAATGGCTGCATCTAGGAAACAATTAGAAGCAACTTTAACCGAACAAATTGCCTCAACCAATGAAGTGACAACAACGGCTCAAGAAATTGCTAATACTTCAGAAGAATTAGTAAAAACAATGGAGCAAATTACAGAACTGTCTCAAAGTACCGCCACCGCCGCTAACCAAGGTCAAGATGATTTAGGTAGAATGGAAACGACTATGCGTCAATTGGCAGAAGCTACCACTTCTATTGCTTCTAAATTAGGAGTTATGAGTGAAAAAGCCCATAATATTAATAGTGTGGTTTTAACCATTACCAAGGTAGCTGATCAAACCAATTTATTGTCTTTAAATGCTGCGATTGAAGCCGAAAAAGCAGGAGAATATGGTGCTGGTTTTGCTGTTGTTGCCAGAGAAATTCGTCGTTTAGCAGACCAAACTGCAGTGGCAACTTTGGAAATTGAACAGATGGTTAAAGAGATGCAATCTGCAGTTTCTACAGGGGTGATGGAAATGGATAAATTTAATAAAGAAGTAAGTAGTAGTGTGCAAGATGTGGGTAATATCAGTCATCAAATTGCCCAAGTCATTGAACAGGTACAACGTATTACCCCTCGCTTTGAATTAGTCAGTAAAAGTATGGACGAACAATCCCGTAGCGCACAACATATTCGAGAGGCAATGGAACAATTAAGTGAAGGCTCTGAACAAACCGCTTATTCATTACATGATACCCATTTAGTTCTCGAAAGATTGAATGATTCCGCTCAAGCTTTACAGTCAGAAATTTCTGTTTTTAAAGTTAAAGATTAGAGCTAAAAATATTGAATCTGATCAATCTTATAATTGGTGAGCTAGTAAAAGGAACTACGATGTGATGAACTTAGACTCGGAATTAAATTGGACAGAGGCCAAACAAGTGGCTGAGCAACTCGTCTTCAAAAAGATGGGGAAATACCTGAGTGATGTTGAGATGATAGTGCTTCAGGGATCTTGGGAAGGAAAAACTTATGAAGAAATGGCACAAAAGGCTGGCTATACGGTTGACTACCTCAATAAAGACGTGGGTAATAAGCTATGGAAGAAACTATCAAATATCTTAGGAGAAAAAGTTAGTAAGAAGAATCTTCGCGAACCTCTTAAGAGAGCATCAAAGAGTCAAAAGCCTCTACAAGCTGCTTCGGTGTTGGTCAAAGAAATTCCCTTTCCAGAGGGATCAGTGCCCCTAGATTCGAGCTTCTATGTCAAGCGAAACGGCATCGAATCTCTGTGTTACGATGCGATCAAGAAGCAGGGTTCTCTTATTCGTATTAAAGCCCCAAAACTGATGGGAAAAACCTCATTGATGAGCAGGATACTAAATCATTCCCAGTCTCAAAATTACAAAACAGCTTACTTGGATTTTGGTAGTGTCGAGCGCTCCATTGTCACAAATTTAGATAAGTTCTTGCGCTGGCTTTGTTTGATGGTGGGGCGACAATTAAAATTAGAAAATCAATTAAGTGAGTATTGGGATACAGAGATTTTAGGCAGTAATGATAACTGTACAGTTTACTTTGAAGAGTATATATTACCCGCCATAGATTGTCCTTTAGTCTTAGCCTTAGATGAAGTAGATTTGCTTTTTTCCCAAACTCAAGTGATTGAGGATTTTTTAGGAATGGTGCGAAGTTGGCATGAAAAGGGGAAGATTTCTCAACAATGGAAACAACTAAGACTTGTCATGGCTCACTCAACGGAATGTTATATTCCCTTGGATATGAATCAATCCCCCTTTAATGCAGGGGTTCCCATAGAGTTGCTAGAATTTGATTCACAGCAAGTTACAAAATTAGCGCATCTTCATCAATTGAAGTGGAATCAGTCCCAAATAGAGGAATTGATGGGGATGGTGGGGGGACATCCTTCTCTAGTGCGGTTGGCTCTGTATGAGGTAAGCTCCGGGAAAATTACCCTAGAACAACTACTAAATGAGGCTTCAACTGAAGCAGGAATTTATAGTAATCATCTACGGAGACAATTAGAGGTTCTGCAACAAATACCAGAATTGGCTCAGGCGTTGCAAAAGGTTGTCAGATCACCAGAACCAGTAGAATTAGATTCTATGCAGATTTATAAGTTGCATAGTATGGGGCTAGTGCAGCGCAAAAATAATCAGGTCATCCCTAGATGTAATTTGTATCGTGAGTATTTTAGTCGTGTTTTGTCTGCTGCTTGATCGAACCAAGACAAACCTAAACAGTCTGCTTTTCAATTGGCAAAAGCCAGGATTAAACACAGAATTAGGTAAATTGGTTAATATCAGGTGATTGTTGAAAAACAAGGTAAAAATCAGTTGGCAAGGTCAATAAGTGCCCTTAACAGCTAAAATAGAGTGATTAACACATCTGGTTTATCCCTCAACAAAAACAATTAACCCTAGTATTTATGACTGAAACTAAGTCAACTTATGAATATCAAGTTGGAGGAAGTCTCGATAGTCATGCACCTAGCTATGTAACACGACAAGCTGATTTAGACTTCTATCAAGCTTTAAAAGCAGGACAATTTTGTTATGTACTTAACTCCCGGCAAATGGGAAAATCTAGTTTGCGGGTGCGAACGATGCAACGACTGCAAACAGAAGGGACAGTCTGTGTTTTTATTGATTTAACAGGAATGGGAACCCAAGATGTAACCCCTGAAAAATGGTATGCAGGTATGGTTCAATCTTTGGTAAGTAGTTCTGATTTGACCTCAAAAATTCAATGGCGAAGTTGGTGGCGAGAACGACGAGATTTGTTCTCTCCTGTACAGCTTTTAAGCTTATTTATTAAAGAAATACTCTTAGTTGAAATCAAACAAAAAATTGTTATTTTCGTTGATGAAATTGATCGAGTTCTTAGTCAAAATTTTTCTCTCGATGATTTTTTTGGACTAATTCTTTATTGTTATGACCAACGGGATACCCATGTTGACTATCAAAGGTTAACTTTTACGCTGTTGGGAGTCGCTACCCCCTCAGATTTAATTGAAGACAAAACGCAAACGCCTTTTAATATTGGTCAAGGCATTCAATTACAAGGATTTCAATTTGATGAAGTTAAACCCTTAATTGAGGGGTTAAGAGCAAAGATTGATCATCCTGAAACCATCATCAAAGATATCTTAGAATGGACGGGTGGGCAACCCTTTTTGACACAAAAACTTTGTCAGTTAGTAATGCAGAGTATAGAAACTCAACAGCAGACTATAGAGACTAAAAAATGGCCAACATCTAGTAGTATAAGTTTGCAAGAAGAAAATATAAAATTTATAGAGCAAGTGGTACGTTCTCATATTCTAGAGAATTGGGAAGTAAAAGATGAACCTGAACATTTAAGAACCATTCGAGATAGAATTCTGCGCAATGAGCAAAAGGCAGTACAACTGTTAGGACTGTATAAGAAAATTTTAGAACAAGGGACAATTTGCTCTGATGGTAGTTCAGAACAAATGGAGTTACGACTGTCAGGATTAGTTGTGGAAAAACAAGGACAAATTGAGGTTTATAATATGATTTATAAAACTATTTTTGACATCACTTGGGTTGAAAAAAACTTAGAAAAGTTGCGTCCCTATTCTGCTGCGGTAAATGCTTGGATTGCCTCAAAAAAAAAGAATGAATCTTGTTTATTACAGGGACTAGAATTACAAAATGCCCTAACTTGGGCTTTAGGAAAAAGCCTCAGCGATGTAGACTATCAATTTTTAGTGGCTAGTCAAGAATTAGCTCGGCAAAAAACCAAAACGTTACTAGAAACGACGGAAAAAGCTAGTCAACTATTAGCATCAGCTAGAGCACAGGCCAAACAAAAAGTACAAAAACGACGAATTGGCAGGGCATGGATACCCCTAACAGCCTTGAGTGTCACCGGAATGATTCTGTTGTTGCGCTTCAGTGGACTATTGCAAGGATTAGAATGGAATCTACTCGATCTATTCTTCCGTTTACGCCCTTTAGAAGCACCCGATTCTCGGATTGCTATTATTACTATTGATGAGACAGACTTGAGAGAGGCCAAACAAGGCTTGATTCCAGATGGTATTTTAGCTGAGGCAATTACGAAAATTAAAGCCCAAAACCCTCAAGCTATTGGACTTGATATTTATCGAGATTTATCGGTAGAACCAGGCCATACTGATTTGGTCAAGGTATTTCAATCAACCTCCAACCTATTTGGCATTGAGAAAGTCATTGGCAATCAAGTTAAACCCTCTCCTGTATTGAGTCAACTGGGACAAGTGGGATTTGCCGATCAAGTGCTAGATACCGATGGCAAGGTAAGACGTGCTTTATTATCGGTCGTGCTCTGCGAAGATGAAGTACGCTACAGTTTAGGGGTTATGTTGGCCTTAAATTATCTTGAAAAAGAAGGAATAACCCTAGAAATTTTAGAAAATGGCCAAAGAGTGCGTTTAGGAAAAGCCGTTTTTCAGCGATTTAAAGACAATGATGGGGGTTATATCCGCACTGATTCTGGCGGTTATCAGGTTTTGTTGAATTTTCGGGGAACTCAGGCCGATTTTTTGACTTTCTCCTTAAGGGATCTCTTGAATAATCAAATACCTCCCAAGAGTTTACGCAATCGCCTTGTGTTTCTTGGTACAACCGCCGAAAGTATGAATGATTTATTTTATACTCCTTACAGCTATAAAGGATCGATGATGCCAGGGATTGTGCTTCATGCCAATATTGCTAGTAACATCCTCAGTTCTGCCCTTGATGGAAGAGCCCTGCTCCGAGTTTGGTCTGAGCCGATAGAATGGCTATGGATAAGCGTGATTGCCTTGATAGGGGCAGTCATAAGCTGGTGGTTTCAATCGATGAGAGGGATAACTTTGATTTGGCTTGTGGTGATTAGTCTTCTTTTCGGGGGATGTTATTTCGCCTTTATCTTCGGTTGGTGGTTGCCGTTCATTCCTGCTTTATTGGCATTTGTTGCGGCAGGATTCGTCCTAGTGATGATTGGGTATCAGCAACAAGAGAAACTAAAATTTGCACTAACATTGGCTTTGTTGTTAGAAACCTATCAAGATGATCCGGCCACTGGGTGTATTGCTATTGAATACCTAAAACAGTCAGAAAGTAAGGACAATAAGGCATTTATTGAAAAGAGGTTGCTTGAAGTCCTGCCGACTCAAGAAACTCAGCCCAGATGTTAATTAAGTTTTCATTATTAGGTTGCGATCGCTTGACTTGAACCAGAGAGGTGAGTGCATCATACCAAATTCCTTGTTCTCCATACCAAGCGGCTTGTTCTAAAGGTGTACTTATATTTCTGGGTTTAGATAAGGGGACACGATGAACCCAAGCAGAGATCGCTGGATCATTAGGACTTGGGCGTTCTCCACAGACCAAAACGGCTGCCCATTGATAGACTTTCCCCACTTCTAAGGGAGGGGAGTCCGGGGAAGGTTGAAGGGCTATCAAACCAGACTTTTCGGTGATGGAAATAAGGGTTTGAGAATGATGGGTTTTACCTTCTGTTTTAATACTCAAAACCACTTGTTGGGCAGAGGTTTCTGGTAAATTAATCCAGAAAATGGGGCGTTCTGCTGTGGTTAATCCAAAGTTAGATGAAGGGATGAGGGGGATAATATCAGGTTGATGGGATGAGGTGTTAGCTCGATTTTCCGAGGGGGTATCTATGGAACATTGTCCATCGTGACGCGAGCCAGCACCTCTTGTTTGGTCTGGCTTTTTATCATCTGGTGGTGGCTTAAACAATACTCTAATCAAGGTTCTATCATTTGTAGTAGATGGGTTGTTAATGGGTTCAGTGAGGATTACCGAAGGATTTAAAAGTAATAAACTTAGGGTTATGAGATTGAGCAACTTGTAGTTATTTAGCATCTTGATTATTTTCCTAAATTCCAAGGTCAAGTGAATGAGGTGAACTACCCGACAGCGACGTAAGCTTATAGTGCAGGGCTTCTTGCAGACTTGAGTTCGATCTAAGGAAATTTGTAGACAACTCACTCAAATCAGCCGCCTCAAACCCTCATTGTCTCCTCTAAAAAATCATAACTCCGAACTCCTAACACCGAACTCACGTTGCAGGGTTAGCTAACTTAATTGTACTGAATTAATTGAGTTGTTAACCTTGATTTTGAAAAACCTGATTTAATCCTATTTTTGTTTTAATTGACCGAAACTATGCCCTGACTTTGTTACCTAAAATAAACCTGATTTTTTAGTTGGGATAGTTCAGAGCCAATTTCCCACTAAAACAAATGGAGCCCAATAAAAAGGATGTTGATATTGAGGAGATCGCAAAAGGGATAGTTGTGCCTGACGTAGTGCTTCTGCTTTACTGATCCCTGACTGACTTAAAATCTTATAAAATTGGGCAATTAAATCGGCCGTAGAATCATCTTGCACCGACCAAAGAGTGGCTAAGGTACTCCGCGCACCGGAACGAACTGCTACCCCCGCTAATCCTAACACTGCTCGTTTATCTCCTGTTGCCGTCTGACAAGCACTTAAAATTAACAGTTCAATGGGACTCCTTTGTTGACCCTCTCTTTCTCGTAAGAATTGGTCTAAATTTTTAACGTTGATCCGCTCATCCCAGGTCAATAAAAATGTATCTTCTACTTGGGAAGAAAACTGTCCATGAGTGGCTAAGTGGACAATAGGAAAAGATGTTGACTCAATTGCTTGTTGTAGGCGATCGCTGGTAAACTGCTGATCTAACAAAACTTCTGCTGAGACTATCTCAGAAATCTCTTTGACTTCTTCTTTCACCCCAGGTAACGCTGAAAAACCTTGACGGGCTTCGGCTAAGCCACCGGCTAGGGTTGTTAATTGGTCGGAAGAAAGGGATTTTGGACTCAACAATTGTAATCCAGGGGTTAAAGCCAGATGATACTTTTCTATCAAATATTGCTGGCCATCGTGCAGTGCTGCCATGGGAACACCCCGCAATATACCATCATGGACAAAGACTAAGGTTTTGATCTGATTTTCCTTTAATTCTGTTTCTAAGGGACGAATTAACCAATCATATAGTTTTTGATGGGGATTTAGGGGCTCAGGACTAGAAATATAGGGGTTTAACTGGGCAAATAGGTCATCAAAAACGGCTTCAACTTCTAGGGATGCGTTTTTAAAGCTTGTTTGATAATAACTTAAGGGATTTCCAGGTATGGATAAGATGACGGCTAAGTGTTGGGGTAAAACAATAGAATAAATAACCGCAGCATTGGGATCAAGTTCGTCAATTTGTTGCGGTTGAGCATCAATACAAGCTTCCTGAAAGAAGTTATTAAGTTCGGCTAATTGTAGTGATTCTATGATTTTACGGGCTTTTGTGAGGTTTTCTTGGCTGATTTTTCCTGTATTTGAGGGTTGCAAGAGTTGCGCCACCAATTCCCGATAGACTGGTTCTACACTATCTCGGAAGTTATATTGAATGTCAGCATTGGTAACTACTAAATCCTGTCGCAATGATTCGAGGATCTCCACGGCTAAGGTATAAGAGGCGATCGCTTTTTGATTTTTGCTCTCAAGTTGATAAAATCTTCCCAGTTGCCATTGCCATAGATAGGCCAACTCAGGATTATCAAAGGCAGAAAGTCTTTGCAAAGAAGATTCTGTTAACTGTTTCGCTTTAGTTAGATTTCCTAATCCTTGATAGGTTGCCCCTAAATAACCAAAAGCGTTGGCTTCACCTTGTTTATCTCCTATGGTTTGAGCTTGGTTAAGTGCTGTTTCTATCAGTTTATTAATGGTTGTCCAAGTTGGAATGGATAAGGATTGGATTTCGTTTACATTGAGAGTTTTTTTAACAGTTGGACAAGACTGTAAAATTGGAGTTACCAGTTGAGGATTATTGGAATTAAAAATAGTTTGCAGACAGATAAAATTTTGTGCCAATTTCAGTTGAGCCGTTACAATTTCTCGACTGGGAGGTAATAAAATTATCTGATTATCAACATTATCTATAAGCTCTGTTTGTAATTTTTCGACGATTTTTAGAACTTGATTCCATTTTTCTCTTTGTATGAAAAGACTTAATGAATTGAGTTGTGCTTGTATTTTAGTAATGGATAATGTTCCTGATGCGGCTTTATGATAGCAAGCGATCGCCTGTTGATAAAATTCCTCACTCTTTTGATAATTTTGACTTGGAATACAAGTTATTGAATCCCTTGAATTGATTGGCTGTCGTTGTTTTTCTCTTGCTATTATTTGATATCCTAACACTCTGGCTGTATTTCCTAAACTAAGATAAATTGCCGCTAAAGCTTCAAGATTATCTTCAGTTTGTGCTAATTGAAAACTTTTTAATAAAACCAGTTGCGATTGTTTAGTTTTTCCAGTTACCCTCAAGACATTAGCCAAGCTTCGTAATCCTAAAACTTTTTGAGAAATTGATATTTTCTCTGGTAAATTTTCGAGATTATTTTCTGATATTTCACAGTTGTTTGTCTTAATATCTAAAGTCTCTATTAATGTTTGACAAGCTCTCGGATAAAATCCTAACTGTTGCATAGCTTGAGCTTGATTAATTTTACTTTGAAAAACTTTTTTATGATTACCAATATTTTTATAAATTTTAGTCGCTTCTTGCCAATTATTTAGGGCATTAACTGCTTCGCCTAATGATAATTGTAATTGTCCTTTAATATCTAAACTAGCAGCTAAAATACGAGCTTGTACCGGACTATTTTCAATAGATTCTAAGAGAGAAATACTTTGATTGATTGTTGTTTTTGCTTCATTCCATTGACCTAATTGTTGATAAGTCAAAGAAAGATTACTCAATGCCATAGCTTGATTGAGTGTATCTCCTTTTGTCCCAAAAGTATCAGCCATTTGTTGCCAAATTATTGCTGCTTCAGAGAACTTTTTTTCTTGATATTGTTGTTTAGCTTGCTCTATTAACTCTAAAACATTGTGTTGAGTTTGAATAATAGGAGTTGATAAAGAAACTTGGGAAACCCATAGAGGTACTGCGATGGAAATGAGAAATAGTAAGAAGAAGTTAATAAGCGATGGCCATCTCAATAGTTTTTTTAATGGATTCGAGAATATCTTAGGTACTCCGGGCTTTTGATTAACCATAAATAGAAAACAAAACACTGGTAAATGCTGTCGTTCCCAAGTTATAGCAAGTATTCTAGGAAAATACAAGGGGGATAAGAAAGAGTTACGGAAAAAGATTTAATGTCTTCTTTATCTTCTTTATACCCTGTCAAATCTAGCTAGATTTGAGCAAGCTTTTCACTTACTTATTGACTTTTTCTAAGCGAAAGAGTTAAGTTCATTGAGGATTTGTTGTACAAACCTTTGACGCTTTCCAGCTATCCCAAACCGTTCATATTGTTTCATATCTCTTGACACTCCACTGCCCTTATGGCGAGTGGATTCTTAAGCGATAAAAATCCTTAAAGGGTTAGCCAAAAACCCTCTAGACACTCGCTCGAAATTGAGTCTGTGTTTACTT
>JAAUYJ010054497.1_pt1 | contig 12112 bp, 19 predicted proteins | sample 7278031 | NCBI WGS metagenome assembly JAAUYJ01 (sample SAMN14350222, study PRJNA611818) | marine sediment metagenome | isolation source: surface marine sediment (1.8m) | place: French Polynesia: Moorea | collected 2018-08 | reverse complement strand
CCCTAGCTTACGCCGCCGCCAAAGTCCATTGGAGATGGAAGGGCATGCTCCAGTTGGGGGTTGCCTTTTTAATTCTTTCGACAATTAATTTCGCCCGGGGTAGTTACACGCGCGTGTCAGGGTAGGAAAAAAAAGCTTTCATTATTTCGTCAGTGAAATGCAAAGAGTTCCTTGTTACCCTCAGGGGGGAGAGACCGCGTAAAAAGGAAAGGGAAAAATCACAAAAAAATTCTGCCCGGCCGAGTTCGCTTCATTCCATGGGAAAAACCGATTGGCTCGTGGAAGAAAATACCTACCGAACGAATGGAAGGAAATGGGATTGTTTCCTCTTTTCGATTAACTAGGAACCATAACTCTTGATTTCTAATTTATTGAAGGATCACTGTAGAATACCTCACTCTCGTTGAATTTTCTCGGGAGCAAAGTCGAAATCAATCGTGCACAGAGTCAAAGGTTTCCTCCTCATGAGGCAGTGGGAAAAAACGGAGAAGCCGAAGAAGAAAAGCCCGTGCGCCATTTTCCCAGAAGTTTCTCTTCATCGGCGGCTGCGAAAGAGAAAGAAAGAGTTTTATTGTTCCCCTCACGTGTGGAAAGTGTAAGTACAGGCCTCCCTCCTCCTCCTCCTCCTCGCATTTCAAAAACAACAAAAAGCCCCGGCGCCCCGCAGGAGGCGAGGGGCGGGCGGCCGTGCTGCAGGGGGGGAGGGCAAAAACCGTGAAAGAAAAGAGGAAAACAGAAATTGCACTTTTCTGTCACACAAATCGCGCAAAAAGAGCGACGCAAACTGCAACGGCGCTCATGTGCTGACAATTAGGGGCGTAGGAAAGGGGGAGATAATTTCGCGTATTAAAGTGGCACAGGCTGTGAGTGCGTGCGTTCGCATATCAACATGCGGGCAGGCATACGGCACCTCCGACGCATTTATTCACCGTTTTTCCGCGGCGGCCAGCAGCGCTGAACGCTTCCTCTTCCGCCGCAGCGCCGTCAGGCTAAAAGACTGTCCGGAGCGGGCAAGGGTACCGGGCAGACATTTTTTTCCCACACCGCCACGGAGCGGGGGGTTTGGAATTTGCCAAAGGTTCGAGGAGGCAAATAAATGGATTTCCTCTCCGCGCCTAATCGGCCGCCCAAATTTGAGTGGCAGAAACTAAACGTTGGCGAATTCCTCACCGCTCTCCGGTTGAGGGACATTTGTCGCTTGTCGGACCGGGGAAGAAGAAGAGGGGAAATATTCCTGTTCAACCAACCAGGCCACCAGAAGGAAGGGGGGGGGGAGTTTTTACTCAATCGCGCGTATCTATCATGCCACACGCATTCACGGGAGGGAAGAGAAAACTTTCGGGAATCCGTTGGAACGTTACGTGCGGCAAGGGGGAAGATAAAAAAGTTTCCTACTTTCACCTGCTTGCTCCTCCTGGCTGGCTGCTGGAAAATGGGGTCAAGTGGATCGAGGAATTTCGATCGTCGTTCCCCCTTTTTATATGGCACGAAAAAGGATCCTTTTTTGACGGACGAACAAGGGTCCTCCTCCCTCTTTATACCACCTTGAAGCCTTTGTGTTGCTGCTACCGGCTTCTGCAAGGGAGCGGGAGAAAAATAGTGGTTTGAGGGGACTGATCGGAGGCCTTAACAACGGTCGGCAGATACCTGAGAGAGGAGGGGATCGAAGAATGAGGAATCGAAGGAGGGAGAGAAGAGAGATGCCATAAAAGATTCTCCCCTCGACCTTAAAAGGGGACAAAAGGTGTGAACGGCTACTTGCACCGAAAAGCCTCCTCCTTCCTTGGGGAGGGAGGAAAACTGCCTGCGTGGCCCCGGCGCCCGATTCCCTTTGGGGCAAGTGGAGGGAGGGAGGGAGGCGCGGCGCTAATGGAGGGTGGAAAATCGCTTTAGAGGGGCAGCATCCAAATACGGGAAAGCGGTGGAATTGCCGGGGCGGAGAGGGCCAAGAGAGAAATGGTTCCTTTCCGATCTTATGCACCTGGCACTCTGGCGTTAATGGGTAAAAAAAGCTTTTCCACCCCCGCCCCCTTCCTCTTTGCAAACTTTTTTTAAGAGGCACAACCCCACACACCTCCGTTTCCGTTAAAATCTCCGTCTGCTCATGCTGTAGGCGTGCTCTCTCTGTTTGCTCTTTCTACGATAAGGGGAATCGCCGCTCGGGGCGAGGCAAGATGGGGTGTCGGGTTTTTTGGGCGGAGTTTGGTCGTGTTGGTTGGCAGATTTCTTTCTTCTTTTTGCGCTGACGTGTCGAAGAAAGGCAAAAGGGGGGGAGGGAAATGGAGTGAGGAAGGGGTTGAATGCCATTCTTGTTAGACGAGGCTTTTAAAAGCCCTCCCCTCCCCCTTTTCCCCCCTTCCCCCTAGTGCCAAAGGGCGTGGCGGCGGAGGCGGCGGCGTCCGACCAACCGACAAGGCTTCAGGAAGAGGTATTGGGAGCTAACTGCCTTCTCGCTTGCAAAAAAGACGTCGAAGGAAGAGGCGGAGGAGGAAATGTGTGGTTCTCTGTCCCTCCTCCCTCCCCCGAAAGCGGTCTTTCTCATTCCCATCCGACAAGGGAGGCAAGAGACAGTTCCATTTCGCCCTCGCCCTCTTCTGACGCCCGGAGACAGTTGGCGTGGGTGTTCTCGACGAGAGAAAAGAGATGCACCATTGTAGGCTTTTCTCCCTCTTGCAGCTCGAGCTGCAGTTTTTCGACTGCTGACGCCGTTTCAATGTCGGACACAAATGTTTTCCCTTTGACTTTTCTCGGCAGTTTCTTTTTACAGATACTTCAATTTGATTAGGAACGGAGAGGGGAGAGACATATGTGTGGCTTTTTTCTCCTCTTCGCTGTCAAAAAGTGATTCGTTCTTCCCTGGCCGACAAGAAAGGCAATGGACAGATCCAGATGACAAACTACCTTCCTCTTCCTTTTACGTACACCAAACTGCATGAGGTACCGGCTGTACTTAGTGGACCGACCCTCCTTTAAAGTAGTCCAACTTTTGCAGATCAAGAGTACACCCTTCAGTTTCATATTTTTAAATCATGCCATTTTGTATCAAATTCAGGGAATGCATGGCTGGCATCTTCTCTCTCTTTACTTAATTTGTTGAATCTCGTACCCGGTCGATGTCAAAAGCAAAGTTTTCTCGGAGGCGGCTCCTTTGAAAGGCGGGAAGAAGAGAGAAGAGGGAGGACCATTAGTTTGGCCAGTCATCGTAATCGACTCGGGGGCCAATTGCTCAATTGCCACCGACTCCATGTACGTACACGGCGAAAGGGAAGAGGGGGAGCAATTGGAGGAGGAGGAAAAGGAAAGGGGAGAGGGGGGCGACTACTCAATCGAACCTTGATTCCGCTGAGGCAGGAGGAGGAATTGAGGAAGAGTGGGAGGCCCCCCTAACCCCCATCGATTCAAAACGCTATTTCCTCCCCCTCACCGAAAAAGAAGTGCGTGAAGACCTGTAATTAGTCGCGCTGGTTTACGTGAGGGAAGGGGAAGCAAAAAAAACTGAAAAAGGAGTTTTTCGCTTCCGGATTTATGATCCAGCTTGATTCCACACACAGGAAATTGAGCAGTACGACTTTTTCCTTTCCTTTTCCTATCGAGGCAGAGAAACCTTTTGCTCCCTAATTCCCGGAGAGAGAAGCGGGGGGGAGGGGGAGAGAGGGTGGAATCGTGATAGGCATCCGAGAGGAGATCAGAACGACGAAACTGAGCGCGTGACTCTCCCCCAAGACCGCAGCTACTTATGAAGGGGAGGGGAATGCTTGTCACACATCCTCTTCTCCCCTACCCACACACTCTCCTAGCTCGTACGATATGATGTTCACCCACGTACATCTGGAGGAGCCATACAAAAGATTTATCCCCCCTTTTCGAGGATGGGGGGGGGGGAGAGCCCCGTTAGCGGAACAAAGTCGCGGCGAGAGGAGATCGCCATCCCCTCTTTCTCCTCCTCCTCCCACACCCACTGGATTTCCCCAGATGTCAGCGGTCAAGAAAAGTGAGGTAGAACGGGGAGGACATATAAGGGAAACGACCTGTGAGATGAGATGTGTGCTCATTCTTCGCCGCCGGAGGCAGAAATTGAACTTGGTAGCTACTTTGACATAAAAATAGGATGAACGCTTGAATGAGGCATGAAGATTGAAGAATCTTGGCATGTTTGGCCATCTCGAACAGAAGCATACAAAGAGCATAGTAGAAAAAAGCATTCCGTATTTACTTATCCTCTCTTCATTTTCTTCCCCTCGTGCGCACTCAATAGCGCGACCCCCCGCGTGACCCCTCTCCCTCCCCTCTCATGCAGTCTCGTGAGTGAGTGTGTACACACATACGTACGCGCGTAGTAAAAAGGCAGTCGGTGGTAGTAGCTGCTCCGTCCTCATGAATGGAGACCGAGAAGAAGGAGGGAAAATTCTTCGAGGGCAAGGGAAAAACATGAAAAAAGGGTGGAGCTCTTTTCTTCCCCCTCGTCTTCCGAAAAGAGCTTTTTTCGCCAAGAAATTAAAAATTTGTCAGGCGGGCGACGGAGGGAAGGGATGGTCGGGTTGGATGATAGGGGGACGACGGCTAATTATAACTCCGCCGCCACCTTCCTCCCAGCTCTTCCATTCCCTCCCCTTCCACGCCCATCCCTTCTACGCTGTACTACACGCTCTGGTCGACTTGCACGGCGGCGGCGAAGACACCCTGACGTACGGTGAAAATGAAAGTTCGTCTTCCGCGCGCCGCCCCATTCTCCTCCTCCTCCTCCTCTGTTCTGTCTGACTCAGCTCCCCGTACGAAACGGGGGGAGGCCTGCCCAGCTTGCTGCCGTCGGCTGCAAGTCTGGAAGCCCTCTTAGACCTGTCGGCGGGGGGACTGGGGAGAAGAGCTCATCATGGCAGCAACCTTTGCTGACGACTTCGGGCCACACCGAAGATACGCAAGAGGAGGTTTTTTTGCAGCTAGTCATGGCGGCAGCAGCAGCAACTTCCTTCCTTCCTTCCCTTTCCTCCTAGGCCTTCTTTTGTGCCTTGCCCAAAACGCCCCTTTTCTCTCTCTACCTGGCGAAAAAATAGGCCAAGCCGAGCGTGCTGGGTATAAGCGGCCCATGTCATGACTCCTCATCTCTTCGCGAAGACGTCGTCTTATCCCCCCTCCCCCGGTCAATTACGGACCGCCCATGCGGAAAATTATCGCTTGCTTCGTCTCCCCTCTCTTTCCCGCGCAATTTAATATCTGCACAGGCGAAAGGAAAGTCAATATTTTCCCGTTTTCCATCAGCTTCGGTTATTTGGGAAATTTGGCTGCGCGAGCGTCCCCTCCTCCGTTGCATCACCGCAAGGAGGGAGGGAGCAAAGCAGGAGATGAATGATCGATTCTTGGGAGGATGGAAGGGGATTGTCTTTTAGACGGAGGAGGAGGGGGAAGGGATCTCTTTCTCTCTTTTTAGAGGGTTTTCCTCATGAGGTCGTGACACCTTTTGGGGGATCTTCCTCCCCCCCTCCTTCGCCCCTTTGGCGTCCGGGGTCATTATCACTTTCAGCATTGTGGAAAAGAAAGGGATAAGAGATAAAAAGAGGGGCTTTTGACGTCGTAGCCGTCGTCTCTCTCACCCTTCTTATTCCATTCTTCCGTCTCCCGCGTGTCAAAAGCTTTTATGACGAGCAAGAAGGAGAAAAAGCCCAAAGAGCTTGGTCTTCTGCAGTCATCTTTTGAAGAAGAGAAGTTGGAATCGCGCGGTTCATTGGAAAAAAAATCCCGAGGTTGGCTCTCCTTAAAGCCGCCCCTCTCCCTCTCGCCCTATGCTCCCAGGAAAAAAACGTGCCGAAAGCGCAATAAAAATGTTACCTTTTATGGGAATGGGAAGTGAGTGACTGTAGTACCTCTTGCGCGAGAGGACAGAGGCCATTTATAGGTATGGGGCGGGAGAAGAAAGGAAATGGGCATTATTTTCTCGGAGGCGACGCAGCATACCGATATGGGGGTCCCTTTTCCTCCACCCTACGAGAGTGACCCCCCCAAATGGACACGGGCGGAGCAGGGACAGACTGCGGTGGGTCCAAAGAGGAAGAAGAAGAAGAGGATGGAGGGTACTTTGTACCTCCGAGCAAAGTTGGCAACCGAGGGGACGAGTGAGCGATATCGCCAATCCATCATTCCCACGGCGGCGGAGTGAGACCGACCTCGGTGCGGATCCGTGTCCGCCAGTCCGTTTGCCAGTGCCTTCCTTCCTACCCAAGACGGTCATTTTCTCCTTTTCCCGCTCGGTATCAAAAGCGGGTATTTCCACCTCCTCCACCTCCCATTCATTTCGGAGTGGGAAGGGGAGAGAAATAAGAGCTCTTTCATTCAGGGAAATTCTCTTCCTCTACTTTTCTTTCACGTACCTAGGGTTTTTTTTGCACGAACCGTCGACGCGAAGCGAAGCGGAGGAAATTGGGTTTTTCTAGACCGGCCCAAATTGCAGGGCCACAAAGGGGGCATTGGACTAGGGAGGAGACTAGACGACGGGGAAAACGGGGATTCGTCTAGACGTCTCTCCGACCTCCCTCCGAAAGCGGGCGGGGGATTTTTTTAAAGCCACGGTAAAAAGGGGCGAGAGGGCAGGCAGGGCCTTTTCAGTCCCGCAACGACCGTGCATTTACCGCTTTAGAGCCCTTTCCTAGACTTTCCTTGAGGAGGGCCTTTTAATGCCTCCTCGGTCTTTGAAGAGGCGTCTTCCCCCGCCGCCACGCCCACGCCAGAGAAATCTGACGGAGAAGAGCTCAATTGCGCGTATAACTCAGGGTGGAGGGAAGAAGGGGCAGGAACATGGTTGTAGAACACGCATGCACAATATCTCACTCGCTGGTTTTACGACGGGGAAGAAGGCGGGGAAGAAGAGAAAATCGACGACAACCGGAAGAGCGCGAGAAAAAAAGAATACTAAAGTCGGTCGTGGATATGAACAACGGGGAAAAACTGCGTGTAGGAACAAAGCAGTAAAGTGGCGTGTTCTATGGGGCGCGCAAAAGTCGCGCTTCTTTTCCACCCAAACGCCCACGCCGCTTGAAGAGTCTGCCGCGAAGGCACAGAGGAGGAGGAGGAGGAGGTGCCCTCTTCCCTCCTCTTCTTCTCTTTCCTTTTGCACAGGAAGAGAAATCTTCAATTAATCTGGCACGAAGATGGAGGGAGGGAGGAGGAAAGAGGAAAGGAAACCCCAAAGGCGGTTTCGCAAGACATTGGTCGGATGGGGGAGGAGGGTTTTCCGCTTGCTTGTGGGTCTCGCCGACCAAAAAAAGCCATCCAGCCGTGGTACTGTACATGCACCTGGGCGAAAAAAAGAGGGGCGAAGATGGGTTTCGCGCTCGAACGGAGGAGGAGGAGGAGATTTTAACGCGTCACTCCGCGCCGTCGTCTTTTTCAAAGTCGGAGGAGGAGGAGGAGGCACGTGACAGACACACGCACCATGCGTATAGGCCTGGCGTGAAGGAAAAGTGGGAAAAGACAAACATTCTGCGAGATACTGCTCCCCCGCAGTCGCGTATACGTACGTACATATGTGAGTGCACGGTCTGACGTCTCCTCGAGCCTGGAGTTGGAGGAAAAATTGCAGTGTCAGATCTCCCACCGGGAGGGATATTGGCGGGCGGCGGCTTCGATGGGGCATGGCGGTGGGGATTGGGGAGGAGAGGAGGGACCGAATGAGTAATTCGCGTTTTCGCAATGGTGGGGGGGGAAGCCTCAGAGAGGGCGGGAGAGATGGAATAAATGAAAGGTAATGTTCGAGGAACGGAACATGGAGAAGAAAAGCCTTTCTGAAGTCGTGGATACTTTATTTAGGTTACCTACCTAGAATTCCCTTTCCTCCTGTAGGGCCTGTTACCAACCGGGTCCCCGGCAAACCGCGCCGCCTATTTCGGCAAAGGAATTCGCAATCCTCGGGCAAAAAAAGTCGCGCAGGTTCCGAAAATAGGATCTGGACGGAAAAAAAGAACGTAATCCCCCATCCCACCTGCTTGCCCTGCCGCCCTTGACCACATTCTACCTTTTCCCGAACTATTGTGCAAATTTAGGGCCACAGAAGCCGCCGCCGAGCGGAATCAGGAAAGTTTTTTTCTCGAGCGGGAGAGGGAGAGGGAGAGGAATTTCGCGAAGGGGAAGAAAAAAGAACCGGTCGTTTCGTTTCCAACTCGGTCGAGGCCTCCCCCCCCATTTTTGCGAGCGTCGCACCGGTTCTTCTCTTCGCCAGAGAAGGGAGGGAAGGAGGGGGGGATGCCCATTTATTCCGCCTGACAACTTTATGACGCACACACGCAAGGAGGGGGGAAAACAAGTGGAGGAATGGGCATCCGCCACCAACGTTTCATAACTGAAAGAGTCTCTTTGGGATTCCGATTTGGGAAAAGGGGGAGGGGGAGATTTACGTCGTCCCTCCCCCATTCTCCTTCCTTCTCGATCCATCGGGGCGGCGGCAAAAGAATCTACAGACACACAAGGAAGGTACTCTCTCCTCCTCCTCCCCATTTAAGTCGCGGTTCGATTGGGGGCTCAAGTGCACTTTTTTGCATGCACTTTGGGCATCGAGCGAAGACGCCGCCGCCGTCCGTGACCGGCCTTCGCACGCAGACGACGACGACGGACCCGTCGTACGTGCAGAGCGTGACTCTCCTCTGGTGCATGGAGCAAAAGATCTTTTTAGCAAGATCGCGCGAAGGATCTGCGCTGTCTTTTTATGCGCTCGACGCACTGAGCCGCATCATGCAGACACGACCTCTCCGGCTCCTTCTCCCGACCCATTTCCTTCCCCTCGACACTCTTCTTTTAATATCAACACGCCCCCGGAAATTGACTCCGTCTCACGCATGTACTGCACACGCCGTACACGCCTTTACCGCTGCACCAGGCGGTAATAACTCGCGGCGTAACCCTATAAAAAGAGGAGGTTTATTTAACGGGGCCCAACTTTGTAGGCGTCGGATGGCATGAGGAAGAAAGGAGGTTCCTCCTCCCCCCTCGATCCCCCATTGTTCCATCCCTCTCTTCCTTTGAGTCTCCCTCTACGGTCGCGGTTGGAGAAAATCCGCCGTTAAATGCGGCCTGATCGATGCGATGGAGAGGAGAGAGGTGCCTTTTATAGAACACGCGCCCTCCCTTTGTGCCTCGTCGGTGGCGGAGGATGGATCCCTACTTTCCTCGCGTATAAAAGAAAAGAAAGGGATCAATGTGGAAACAAACCGCCCCACAATAAACTGGTTAATTACTATACGTGCCTGTGTTTTGCTACACCCGCATAGTTTTGGCACCTGTGTTATTTCGTGCAAGCAATTTCTCGATGTCTGTTCTTACAGACATTCTTTGAATGAAGCTGAGACGAGACGCCATGAACAATCCCTTTGTAGAGTTTGCCGACGAGGTCGCAGACACAAAAAATAGGCTTCCCCCGGCGACCCGACTCGACTTCCCCCCCATCTCTCAGCCGCAATTTAATTCAGGAATAATGTTTTTCTCAACCTTTTCCCTCTTGTCTTTTCCGCAGGCAAGCCATCAACGTCCCCCATCGTGACAGCGTCGAGGGAGAAGAGGAGAAAGGGCGAAAGAGCATTGTCGCCCGGAGGGATTTCTCCATCTCATCAGGTTTCGGGTTGAGGAGAGAGAACATCACGAGAACTGGAGGGGGAGGAGGAGGAGCACACCCACATGTGATTTCCCGGAGGAAAAAGGGGAAATCCGAATCGAGTGGAAATACAAAACCGTTTGAATATGGGTCACCAAGGGGCGGCGGCCCCTGAAAGCGGCGGCGGCGGGGACCAACAGCAGCACCCTGCTAGCAGGTGGCACGGGGCCACGACTATGAGCGGAGGTAGCAGTGGCAGCAGGGGACACCAGGACCAGGACCACAGGATGAGCAGGATGACAGGCAGAAGGGCCTACGGGCAGCAGCAGGAGAGGCAGCAGGATACAATGTTTGACATGAACAACAACAACAACAATAACAATAACATGGACAGCAGCCTCCGGCTGAGAGGAGGCGCCGTCGGCTGCTGCTGCGGCGCTGTCTCGTCTCAGTCGCCGTCCTCCATCGGTGGACCGTCCTCTTCCTCCTCGTCCGACGCCGCAACGTCGAGACCGTCCCGGGTTGGAGGCGGAGTGGCGGAAGCGGAGGCCGTCGGCGGGGTGCGGAGCGGAGTAGGAGAGGGAGGCGGTGGCGGTGGAGGAGGACAGCGGATGAGGATGCCTTTCGGAGGGGCAGCGGGACCAACCACTCTGGCCTTGGTTCTGATGCTGCTGGCGACGTCGGCCACGGGGACGATGGCGGAGGAGGAGAGGCTGATCAGCAGGCGAAGTCCCGACGGAGGTGAGTGGGCCGTATCTAAACATTGTCGCGCAAGGTTTCTTTTCCAATTTCACCGGGCGAGACGGCGGCACAATTCTAAGAAATTGCGGGTTTCCTTCCTGCGTTTTGAGGCGAGGCGGGGCAGGGAGGAGAGGGGAAGCCCCGCTCCTTAAAATCCGACTCAGGAACTCCACCCTTACCAATTTCTTTTTCGCTGCCGGTGGAATTGACTTCCTGTGCCGAAAAGAAATCGCAAGCTGGTCGAATTAGAGGGCGGAGGCGGCGACAGATTTGAGCCGCCTTTTCTCTCACAGTTGGAAATTCGCCAACAGTTTAAAATCATTTTCAATTGGAACTTCGGCCCAATTTAAACAACTTTTTAAACAGACAAATCATACCGTACGGTACATACTGCATTTGATTTGTCAAATCCCGCTCCAGCCGCCCCGACCTGATTGCGTGTTCACTTCGCGCTAGAGAGACGGGAGGAGGAGAGAAGGAGCGACACTTTTTCCTGTTTCTCCTCCCCCATCTACTTCTTACTCGGAAGGGGAACATTATTGCGCCAGGGAAAAGGGGGGACGGGGTCACCCGGGGTCGGGGAAAAATCTCGTGGATTGCGCCAAAGACTCTTCCGCACAACGAGAGAGAAAAAGGAATTGTGGAAAATCCCCCTCCGTTCCTGATACCCTTATTTCTCTTTCCGCTAAGATTCCCCCCCCCTCCTCCTCCTCTACCGTTGTGAATCCCAGGACCTTTAAAAGTCGTACAAAAAGGCTTGCTTCCTAATTTGCCAGGTCGGTTAATTCCTTAAAGGACCTCCTTTTCGTTAGCGCACGAATTCCCTCTTGTAAAATTTTTCTCCAAGACATTTTTTCCCCTCGACCCAAACGACCACCGACCATGGCTATGGCATGGCCCCACCCCTTTTTTGCTTGCTTGCGCGTGGAGACAATGAGGGGGTGATTAGAAGGAATCCCCCTCCCTGTTCTTCCAAGAAGGCAGGGAGGGCCTCTCGCTCGCTCGCTTGCTTTTGCTGCAATTACCTCGTTTACAATGGCCCTAATTGCATTCCTCCAATTGTCTTTCATTGCGGCCTCCCACGCTGCCAACCGATACCGCGGCGTGCGCACGCTTGGATCACATGGAAGGGATACGCGGAAAAGCATTTGCGACTTTTGACAAGGTCCCACATTCGCTTTGATGCTGAATAGAATGAGTAACGCCTGGATGTACCACGTGTTTGGATGACCAAAGTCGTCCGCAAAAACACACTTAAACTCCATCCCTCATCAGTGGGTCGCTGTCAATTCCCCGAAATGGAATAAAAAAGAGAAACAGCAAAAACCGATCTCCCGGCAGGAAACAATGCGTGTAAGTTGCAAGAAGGGGAAAGAAAAATCGAACCGGAACTCCCCCGCGCGGAACGGCCGTGCAAGAAATAAAACCCGGACCTCGGAAAATTTCGGGGAAGAAGGAGGAGGAAAAAAAGTGGGTTTATGGCTTCATGGTTAAGAGAAGGGCGATCGGAGGGGAGAGAGCGATGCAATGGGAGAATAAGGGGCGGTCTGCACGTAAAACAGTCTGCCGCTAGTACTACCGTTCGCGGTATGCACATGCACTTATTGCGTCAGAGCCTCAGAGGTCTCCCCCCCACCCTCCTCTTATGCAGAAATAGAGGTATATTTGGCCGTATATGTGCGGCACTCCTGGACATTCGCCATTTTTGGTATGTAACCCATCACTGTTCTGTGCAAGCGGAAAACATTGCTTTCTTGGTGAATGCTTGCCTCAGTTTCTTTTTTGTGCCCCGGGCCTCTG
>JAAUYJ010008773.1_pt1 | contig 12117 bp, 8 predicted proteins | sample 7278031 | NCBI WGS metagenome assembly JAAUYJ01 (sample SAMN14350222, study PRJNA611818) | marine sediment metagenome | isolation source: surface marine sediment (1.8m) | place: French Polynesia: Moorea | collected 2018-08 | reverse complement strand
GAGCGAGGCATCCTGGAAGCGCGTGGCGGGGGAGACGCCCGTCAAGGCCGAGGTGATCGAGAGGAACAAGATCGGGGTGGTCAAGTTCCTGGGCAAGGGCCTGCTGGACGGGCGAGACCTGGCCCTGCAGTTGGCGGTGGCGCTCTCAGACACGAGGCACAGCGTGTCTAGCGAGGCAGAGTCCCAGATGCGAAGACTGTCCTCCTCCCTCGACTGGGAGGACCCTGCCGTGGTGGCCAAGCTCTACTCGCTCTTCCTCGGCACTATTGCGGTCAAGGACAAGACCCCGGTGAAGCCCGAGCTGCGCCGCGCCCCCGCCGGCACCAGGATCAGGCTCAAGCTGATGCCGCTGATGCTGCGGTCCCGCGAGGCCGCCTCCCACTTCCCCGCCTGCGTACAGGTGATCTTCGACCTCTTGTTCGGCAAGGGCGGCAACTCCAACGCCAAGCTGCGCACGCACGCCGTGGCCTTTGTCCACCACGTCATCGAGTGCTGCCCGGGCGAGCGGCTGAGCGCCATCGGCGGCGTCCTCCTCTCGGCCATGGTCAAGCTCTCCAAGGAGGAGGAGCGCGACGCCAAGCTGAGGGCCTCCTGCTACGTGGCCATCGGCAAGCTGGGCCAGCGGGTGCCCGCGCTGGTCAACAAGGACGCCACCATGCTGCAGACCTTCTTCGACGCCATCTCTCGCGAGGACGAGGAGACCCAGCTGTCGGTGCAGGAGGCCATGGCGCTCATGGCGCCCTCCTTCAGAACCATGGACAGGGCCAAGCTGAGCTTCCTGGAGGCCATGCTGGCGTCGTACATCGAGAAGGAGGAGCCCAAGGTGAGGCTGGTGACGGTGCAGTACGCCGGGGAGGTCTTCCCGCCAGACCACGTCCCCACCAGGTTCATACTCATGCTGGGTGCGGGGGACCAAAAGGACGAGGTGGCGTCGGCCGCCAGGAGCCACCTGCTGGGGCCGCTGAAAAAGTACAGGCAGCAGCAGGACACCGTCATGAGGAAGTACCACCAAACCAAGGAGGAGCTAAAGAGGGAGGAGCTCCTGCCCGACTTTGAGGCGATGCTCAGGCACACCATGGGAAAGGTCGCCATCAGGCTTAAGTCCAAGGAGAAAGTCATGGTGGGCGAGAAAGTACTGCCTTACTACCCGTCGGTTTGCCTGGAGATTGTCGGCTTCCTAAGGATGTGCCTTCTGAACAGCTCCGGCATTCTTCCCTCAGCGGACTGTCTGGAGGATGCTGAGGCAGGAGCCCCTCAGGTGTCAAAGTATCTGGCGGGGCTGTGCGAGGAGAAGAGGGGTCTCGTCGGAGACTACATCGAGTTCGCTGAACGCCTGCTGGACGCCTCCCACGGCAGGTTGGAGGCCAAGGCCATGCTGCAGGTCATTGGCTGCTGCCACAAGATGTTTGCCAGGCAGTACTCCAAGAAGCTGACCTGGATCAAGAACCTGCTGACGGACTCCAAGGAGGACGTGAGGGACTCTGCCGCGCACGTCTTCGGTCTGGTGTGCGCAGAGCTCGGCGAAGAGGAGTTTGACAGGGCGGTGTCGGCAGTCTCAAAGGGGTTCAAGGAGAGGGCGCTGGAGCTGCAGCACGGAATAATCATGTCTTTGGCGTACAGCTTTGGCCGCAGGATACTGCTGACCAAGGAAGGAGGCAAAGACGCCGTTCAGTCTGGATCCTACGCAGCTGCGGTTGACCTCGTCTACAGCCAGCTGGGCAGCCAACACCCTATGGGCGTGGGATCGGCTTGCGCCGGCATCGCAGAGCTGGGCAGATGCGGACCGCTGCCACTCCAAGACGGGGAAGAGAGCGAGGAGATGGAGGACGTGGGCAAATCCAAGCTGGCCGTGGTAAAGGAGCTGCTGAAGCTGCTCAAGGCAGGAAAGACTCCCATGAAGACGAGGGAGAGGGCGGCGCTGGCCCTGGGAAACCTGTGCGTTGGAGATCCCTCCTTCCCCCACCGTCAGTTGGTCTTGAAGGAGCTCCTCGGTTGCGCCCAGGAGGTGAAGGACATCGAGCTGCACTTCACCATGGGCGAGGCCGTCTACTGCGCCATGGCTGGCCCCCTCGCACCTAGGGGCAGAGACCAGTGGCGTCAGGCGGAGGAGGACTTCTGCCCCTCGGTGGAGGAGACCGCCTCCGACCAGTACATCAAGTGGACGCTCGACGAGTTCTGCAACAAGCTGGCCGTCAGCACCCACCCGAACGTGAAGCAGGCGTCCTGCCTGTGGCTCCTGGCGGTCGTCAAGTACGGCAGCGGGCTGAAGGCGGTCGAGCGGAGGCTAATGGAGGTCCAGGCGGCCTTCATGGCGCTGCTAGGCGACGGCAACGACATCGTTCAGGACGCGGCATCGAAGGGACTCGGGCTGGTCTACGAGAACTCCTCGGAGGAGGACAGGGAGAGGCTGGTGGGGAGCCTCCTCGGCACGCTGACGGCAGACAGGTCCAAGGAGGTGCAGAAGGTCAGCGGGGAGACCAAGATCTTCGACGAGGGACAGATGGGGAAGACCCCGACGGGGGGGAACCTCACCACCTACAAGGAGCTGTGTTCTCTCGCCACCGACCTCAACCAGCCGGACCTCGTCTACAAGTTCATGAACCTGGCCAATAACAACGCCATGTGGAACTCGAGGAGGGGCGCGGCGTTCGGCTTCTCCTCCATCGCCGCCAAGGCGGGAGAGCAGATGGAGAAACACCTACCCAAGATAGTGCCAAAGCTGTATCGGTATCAGTTTGATCCGACGCCGAAAATTCAGGTGAGTTTCTTGTCTGTCAAATCAGGGAATCTTTTTGACAATTTTATTTTTTTACAGGAATCAATGGCCAGCATCTGGTCAGCCCTGGTGCCGGAGACGTCCAAGACCCTGGACAAGTACCTGCCGGAGATCCTGGAGGAGCTGTGCACCAACCTGACCAACAACCAGTGGCGGGTGCGCGAGTCCTGCTGCCTGGCCGTGGTGGACTTGCTGCGCGGGAGGAGCCTGGACGGCGACGCCCTGGCGCGGGTGCCCGACCTCTGGCACAGCCTCTTCCGGGTCATGGACGACATCAAGGAGTCTGTGAGGACGGCGGCTGGAAAGGCGGCGGACTCTCTGTCGAGGACGTGCATCCGAATGTGCGACGCCGCCCAGTCGGGAAAGAAGAGCAGCGAGGCTGCGACGGAGGTGGTGCTGCCGTCTCTTCTGGAGGACGGGTTGCAGGTAGAAATTGTTTCCATTTTTTTACTTTTCCAAACCTTAGACTTAGGGAAGGGAATGAATGATCGAAAAAAATGTTTAAACGTTTATTTCTTTAACCAGACGGCTAGTTTCAGTTGAATATTGAATATTGAATGTTAGAGCAGTTTCCCATATATTCCAGAACATTTTATGCCTTTATATTAGATCAAGTGAAAGCTTTGTCTCACATTTTTTCTACAAAATTTTAAAGTGTAAAAGTATGGGCACTGTTTGATGCTCACCATTTTTTGGAGTTAAGGGTTTAGAGAAACGCAAAATTTCCTAAAAATACCTTGCCTCCATGCTATTCACTTTTAAATTCGAAATCAAATGTTAATTCACAGAACACACCCTCAAATTAGCGAGTGAACCGAAAGTCCCATTAGTAATTCCCAGCTCTATTGCTACTATATTTCTTTTCATTTCAGAGCACCGTGGCAGAGGTGAGGTCTATTGTAGTCCACACCGTGGTCAAGCTTGCCCGCAGCGCCGGCTCGGCCCTCAAGCCGCATCTTCCCCGCCTGATCCCTGCCCTCCTCCTGGCGACCGGCGAGGCCGAGGGGAAGGAGCTCAACTACCTGAGCGTCCGAATGTCCAACGATCCTGCGGTGCAGGAGAGGCTGGACCTGGCCCGCATCGCCGCCGCCAGGGCCTCAACCACCACAGAGTGCGTCAACTACGCCCTGCAGTTCGTGGACGGGTCGGTGCTGGAGAAGCTGGTGCCGGCGCTGGTGGACCTCATCAAGGGACACGTCGGCATCGGCACCAAGGGCACCGCCGCCCACGTCGTCACCGCCCTCACGCACCAGTGTCCGCTCGACCTTCAGCCCCACGCGGGCAAGATCCTGGCCGCCTTCGTCTCAGGGCTTTCTGACACCAACGCCGCCGTCCGTAAGACGTACGCCGCCGCCATTGGGCAGCTCATGCGTTCGGCCAAGGACAGCTCGCTGGAGAAGCTCTTCGCCCGCCTGAGGACGTGGTACATGGAGTCGGGAGAGGCGTCGTCGTCTGAACAGAAGAAGATGGCCGTCGTGTACACCTACGAGGCCATCAACCAGCACAACCCTGACAGGATCAAGTCACACGCGGCGCAGAGCCTACCGCTAGTCTTTCTCGCAATGCACGAGGAGAAAGAGCCCGGGATGAACGACGCCGTGCTGGAGATATGGGAGGAGGTCTGGTCCGACAACACCCCCGGCACGGAGGGAGGCATCAGGCTATATCTAAAGGAGATCGTGGCATTGCTCTCCGCCGCCGCCGAGTCACAAAGCTGGAAGCTGAAGGCGCAGGCGTGCAGGGCAATGGGGGCCGCGGCCTCCAAGTTAGGTTCCTCTATCGCGGCGGTGGAGCAGGGCAAGATGCTGGCGGTGCTGGGCAATTCCCTCTCAGGGCGGACCTGGGACGGGAAGGAGGAGGTGGTGGCCGCGCTGGCAGACGTCTGCGTGCACGGGAAGGAGAGCGAGGGGATCCAGTCCCTGGTGAAGGGGAACAACGAGGCCGGGCTGACGGCGGGCGTCGTCGTGGAGGCCCTTCTCAAGGAGTGCAGGAAGGAGAAGAAGAGTTACCGCGCGGTTGCGCTGAGGTCGACAGGGAGGCTGCTGAAGGAGCTGGAGCTGGACCACTTCTCGCCGCTGTGTGAGGTGGCCCTCCCGCTAATCAAGGTGGCGGAGAAGAAGGACAACGCGGAAGATGAGGATGACAGCGAGGAGGAAAAGGCTGAGAAGGAGGAGGGTGAGCAAACGCTGGAGCTGCGTCGCGCGGCCTTCGAGTGCCTGGCGGACTCTTGGTGCTCCGCCGGCAAGGAGGCGCAGGGGGCGAGGGCGACTGAGCTGGCGGAGGCCCTGGCGGCGAGGGCAGAGGCTACCACCAAGAAGAACATGCTGGCCATCGCGGCCGCGGCCGGTAAGGTGCTGTCCGCCTGGAGGGAGCCGCACTCTGACCCGGAGCGCCGGTCGACCGTCTTAGTCTCCGTCGGCAGGCTCCTCTCTGCCTGCCTGGCGCAGCCCAAGGCCACCCAGCTCAGGAAGGAGTCTCTCTCGACCTTGGAGGCGGCAGTCGGCATCCTGAAGGAGGCAGATTCGCCGGCGGAGGTGACGGCGTTCCGGGAGGCTCTTGGGCGAGGGCTGGACGACGCGGTGAGGGACGTGTCGGCCGAGGCGGCGGTGAAGGCGGCGGCCAGGGAGGCCAGGGCCAGGCTGATGGAGCTGCCGGCGCTGGAGGAGGAGAAGGAGGGCGAGGACGGGGACCAGAAGATGGAGGCCGTCTGAGGATGGTGGCGGCTGGCGAGCATATGAGATTGTTTCCCCTAACCCGTATAGTACGTTGATGGTGCTGTTTATCCTAATTTATTGATTCGATTACACGCCTGAGAGCAATTGACTCTACTGATGTCACATGCGTTGCACTTTGAAAGCTCTATTTCTAGCTTGGGTCGAGAAGTTTTGAGAAAACTTGGTGGAACCGAACCAAAGAGCAGCCAAGAATATGAGGAAGTATATTAAGGCAAGAATAACTAGTTCAGTCAGAATAGATGACGATGACCTCTTTCTTGGTGGAAGTCGGATCGGTCGCTTCCTTCTTCACTTTCGGAGTCATCCTTTCCCTCGAGGCCTTCCTCTCTTTCCTCTTGTCCCTCGACCGGCGGCGTCTCCTATTAGGCAGTGAAGAGTATTTCTGTGAATTCTACTGCCACCAAGTCAACATTTGCATTTAAACAGGACCTGGGTTCCGAGCTGGAGGAGGAAGAGGACCTGGATCTGCGGGAGGAACTCCTGCTGCCAACCCTCGAGCCTCTGCCCCGGTGGCGACGGCGACTGCGGCGACGCCTCCTTGAGCGACCGCTGCTCTCGCTGCGAACGAAAGATTGAATTGCGACTCGAGCCACCTAAGAATTTTGTTGCTAACCTCCTGGACCTCCCTGAGGAGCTCCTTCTTCTGGATCTGCTGCTGCTCCTGGACCTGCTGCTGCTCCTTCTCCTGGAGCTCCTGCTGGAGCTTCTCCTTCTCCTCTTCTCCCTGCTCCTTATCTTCTCCCTCCGTCTCCTCTCTCTGCTTCGTGATCTGGATCTGCTTCTTGACCTGAAATTGCAATATTTGAATTATGCTTCAGTTTCTACTATTGAAGGCGAAAAACTTTTCGCTTGCCAGCTTCTTCCCCTGCCCCTTGCATTGTTCCTTTTCCTGCTGCTCCCTCCGCCGCCGCCCTCCCTCCTTCTCGACTTCTCCTCCATCTTGCGGCGGCGGTACATGTCCATCTGCTGCTCCCTCCATAGGGCCCAGTTCGGGATCTGCGCAGTGGCCGAACTTAACGCCTGTTTTTGCCAATTCGATTTTCATCGCCATCACTTACCCTTGCCATCACTCCGTTCCTCAGGACGGTGGTCGACGGCTCTTTCTGGAAAAGGACAGTACAGCAGACAGTACGGTAGTGTCAACGGGTATTTTTTGTCCGGCCCACCTGCTTGTCCATGCGCTTCCCCCTCTCGATGTCGTTAATGGTCTTGACCAACTCGGACCTTCCGTTCTCGCCTCCGTTTGGGTTGATTTTGCCGCTCTTGATCAGCCTGATCCACTTGCTGGTGGAGTTGTCTACCTTGGCCAAAGGCGGCGGGGGAAGGGAGCCGCGGTGGTTGCCTCCGCCGCAGTCGGATCCCCGCCTCTCGGGGATCAATGAGCGGTCCCATCCTGTTGGAGAAAGAACGGGAGTAGGGACGAAATACCGCAAACTGTAGTGGGAATGAATTACCGCGAAAGGGGGTAGGAACGAAAAGTGCAAACTGAATTCATTTTTTGACAACGGTATGTTAAACGACCTCCGTTGAGAACACTAATACCCTTGCAATCACCGTTATGACCCCCGGATGAAATGCTGCAAGGGTAGTCCAACGGAGGTCGTGCCAGCCTTCGTTATGACCACCCCACACTGCCCGGCTGGGTACGATTTACGTCAAGACGGGTCTTCCGCACACCAGCACGAAATGACCTTTTCACCTTGCAGGTAAACAATATGCATCCGATGACAAAAAAAGGCCTGATGTGTTGTTTGCTTTCTGGGTTTTTTGCCATTTCTGGGAAAGATGCAAAAATACCACGTCAAAGGATTTGAAAGGTCTGCAAAGTTTGAGCATCTTTGAAGAATAGCTGTCACTGAGTCTCAAGCAAAGGGCAAGAAAACAGGACCTCATCTTCCGCGTCAAAATCGCGTTTAATGTCGTGCCAACTCTGGTGACAGTTGCAGTTGCAGGTGTGTAATTAGACCCAGCTTTGGTATATATAGTGGGTCACTACCGACTCAAAATCATTGCATTCCCTGCAACATTCAGCAAACTACTATCATACTTCATATCTCATCATGAAGTTCCTCGTTGCTCTCATCTTCCTGTCTGCCGCGGTTTGTAAATTGCAGAACTGCTGCCCGCTTGTCTCTATTCCAAAAAGCTCCCTATGAACAGGAAAAAAACCTTTATGGCACCTTTTTGCGATTCCTCTCATGAAGGCTATTCGTTTAAAAATTAACCAAATTTTATGCATTGTCTAATTTCAATGTTCAGGCCAGCGCCAACGTGGCTCAGGATCGCAATGCTGAAGGGCAAGTTAAAGCTCAACAAAGCGCACATTCAATATTGAAATGCATTTAATGGTGGTGACATTATCATTACAGGGCCGCAGACCGCTACTATAGTTACCCCAGCTTCTCCAGCTACAGCTACTCTAGCTACAGTTATAGCTACTTGGCTGATGACCGCAATGCTGAAAAGTTAGTTGAAACTTTGCACTATTTGCTGAACTTGTAGCAAAGCATGTTTCTATTGCAGGGCAGCAGATCGCTACTATGACCTAAGCAGCTATAGCTGGTCCAGCTACAACTGGTCCAGTTACAGCTGGTCCAGCTACAGTTGGTCTAGCTACAATTGGTCCAGCTACAGCTGGTCCAGCTACAGCTACCCTAGCTTCAGCAGCTACAGCTACAGTTTTTTGGCTGAAGACCGCGAGAATGCTTAAACAGGTGAAAGAATTTGAAGAATTTCTTTTCTTTAAATCCGTTGCTTGAATGTGGAAAGTAGCACACTTTAATTTCGTAAACTCTATGCAACTTTTCTGTTTTGGCCCTTTAACTACATTCTGTTTCAAAACTATCGTTGATGGGTTATTGTAGCTGCCCTGAAATCACCGCATACAACATCTCTTGACAGCTTCGTCCGCCCAGGGGACTTTGGAGCTGCCCCCAGCCAGAGACAAAGAGCCCCTATATACCAATTCGGCCTTTCCTTCTCGTTTCTTTTGATTTTTTGACATTTCGAGGTACCTCATTCTCTCTCTATCCATTTTTGGCCGAGGAAGATGACATGAAATTCATTCTCTGTACTGTCACAATCCTTGTGCTGTACCGTGTATTGAGTACATGTCTCTCTTTCTGGCCACCAAATAAAATTTCAACAGCAGCATAAAACACATGTTGGTCTCATTCTTATTCTTTAGCGCGTTTTTTCCACGATCTACTTCCATAACGTTCGCAACAGGGGAACGCATCAAAAATTCGCAGTCAGAAGATAGACCTCAACTTTATCTCTCAATGTCAAAGTTGCCCACCTCATAGTTCAATGTAAAAACAAGAACTGTGGGAGGCACTGCACAACTTTAGTGCTGGTAAATTTCTTGGAACTGAATTAGATGCTGATGCAATTTCCTACCGGGAAGTATGGGCTTCTCCACTGGCGTCCAGAAAGTTATGGCGTCCCTCCTCAAGGGCAGCGGCTGCGAGGGAACCTCCGGCCTCCTGTCCTCATCCTCCTCATCCTAAAGAGTAAATACCTATTTCTCCATACGAGAGGGACTAAAATAGCGAAAATTCTCATAGTAAATATTACGGCGCCAACTAGAAAGTTTATTTTCCTTTTTTCTCACGCTGCTGTGGATCCTTCGGACGGTCCTCTTTTCTTCTTCCCTCCCTCTTCCTCCTCCTCCTCCGCCGCCGCCGTTCCTCAGCCGCGGTATTCGGTAAAGACTTATCTTCCTAAATGACAGTAAATACCATTTGAGTTTCTTGCCCTGTAGCATCTGGAGAAGTATACCTCTTGGCCTTCCTCTTGGCCTTCTTCTCCTCTTCGCCCTCAAACTCCGAGTCCACCGAGAAGTCCTCCCCCTCCCTCTCTTCGATGCAGACCACCGGCGAAGGGCGCCGCGGCTCCTCCTCGAACTTCCTTTTCTTTCTAGTCGACTTCAGTTGTTCGATCTTTTTCTCGCACTGCTGTTTCTGAAAAAAAGACAGACGACACGTCCAAAAGTTATTTAACTTAGACTTATGTTGTCATTTCTGTACAGTACAACCTGGCTGATGAGCTGGCCCATTTTGTCTTTGGAAGACGACGACGACGCTCCGTTTTCACCCGCGTCGTTTTTGTCGCCCATGATGGAGCAGCGCGGTTTTGTACTTGGTGAATCGAATTCGCAGTCAGCGGATCTAAGTCAGGACTGCTTTATTGTATGCCGCACTCTCTTGAGATTAACTGCACATTTTTTTCCCCAGACACCACGACGGGTCGAGACGGGGCACAGAGCGAAATTCGTTCGGGGGTGGAACCGTGGAAGGCTGAGGGGGGATGCAGCAGAGTTTGCAAAAAAAATCGCGAAAGAAGGGGAAGGAGAAGGAGGAGAGGGCAACGGATCGACGCTCAACTTGCTGTGTGCACTGCTGCGCAAGCGCTTTTTGGAAAACGAATCGCTCAAAACACGAACGGTTCGCCAGTCTCTTTCCTTCCTTTGGCTAATGCTTTTTGCGAAAATCATAGCAATGGAGGAAAGAAGCGGTCGAAAGTGCATTCATGGCCGGTGGAGGCGGTGGGGTCAAGTTACATGGACGATACCGTTTCGGTGTTGTTTCAAAGTGAGAACCGGGTAGAGAAGTACAAACTTTGATAGCTTTTGTTCATTGGAGACAATAAAACTTTGGATCGAAACGCGCAGAGTAAAAACATGTTTTCTTTTACCGTGCAAATGTGCACCTCGTTTTCTTTCTTTCTTCTTTTTCGCGCTTCCCTAAAGTAATAGTCCGAAAGGCGAAACTTTCAAAACGATTTTAAAACTTAATCGTTAGTGCCTTTTTTAGAAATAAAGTGTGCACTACAATAATATGTCTATCGAAGTAATTGCACCGTGCTGACTTTAACGATATAAACTCGTAGTTTTCGTAGACCACGTCTCTTGCCAGGAAAGAAAGAACCAGCAATATGACAATGACAAAGAAGCATTTTCCTGCCTTCTACTGTCGTAGGCTTTACATTACTATGGAACCAAATGGCGCCATCCATCCATCTGTAGTCGACACCTTCCGACCTCCCTCCCAACGGAGAGTGATACCAAGAGAGGCTTTCTCATTTCCCAGAATAGAAATAGCCCCTCTTTCTTGTGAGAGGCAAAGCTGCTGCCCTCCTCCGCCTCTGCCGCCTCCAAGGGCGCCCTGCTGCTGCGCGGCGTCGGGGAAAAGTGCCTTTGCCTTGCGAGAGGCGGCGCACTCTCGTCTGCTGCAAGCATTTGTTGTTCCCTTGTGTCGGCGCAAGCATGTGTGGTGTGGTGTGGGGGCCTGAAGTTGACGTGGTTGTCGGGCTCAAAGTTTCAATTGTTAGGAATCACACTGAGAAAGAAAAAGAACAAAGGGCGCGGGGGAAGATATCAGTTGGCGTCTAAACCCAGGGGCACTTTGGACTTTGTTCCAGATAAGGAAGCTTCGACGGAGGAGGAAATCTCCGTCGCATATCGCACCTCCGATGTATACACAGGCAAAGTGGAAGTGTACACGTTGACTCTGCGGTTAAAAATTGCCTGCTGCTAAGGAGGAGAGGAAGAAGAGGAAGCGCGAGTTAAGTGAAAAAAGGTTCAAGCTGCACACATCATCACACCTACTAAGTGTAGCCCTGGTACACAAGTGCTCTTCCCCTTCCTCGAGATATCCACACCAATTTACGCCCGAGGAACACCGTCCGATTGACCTCCGATCGAGGCAGAAACACAAGAAAAACACCTGTTTCGCTACCTCAGCAACTGCGGCGGCGGAAGAGGCTTTTTGACATTGGTCGAGCGATCAGCGAGTGATCTGACATTTGCACCTGAGATTTGAGAGACGACACAAAGATGCCGGACGGAGAGGGGAGCAGCGGCTCCTGCTCCGGCGGAGGAGAGCCAGCCAAGGTCCACAAGAAGCCCGAAGAGCAGCAGCAGCAGCAGCAACAGCAGCAACAGCAACAAACACAGCCACTCCGACAACAGAGCATACCTCACACAAACTTCCAGGTATTCCTCCCCGCATGGCTCCCCCTTTTAAAACATTTTTTTATTCTTGAACTATTCCACCTTAGCGCTCTCGCTCCCCCGCCTCGGTGGCCCCCGCCGACGACTACGGCATCGCCCCCTACGAGCTGGACCCGTGGGACAAGCCAAGCGACGAAGACTCAGATGCCTTCCTCAGCCACGCTGGCTGGATGCGGAAGGCGGAGGACGAGGTGTGCGAGAAGGGACAGTGGAGGCAGAGGGACGTGCAAGCGCTCAGAGAGATGGTGCAGGGTGAGAATATGTCAAGCACTGTTTACATCTGGAGAAGGCTTTTTTAAGCTCTTCGGTTTTTTTTAGCCGCGGCCCCTAAGCTAGTCTCCCCGCTGGACGATGGATTCCTACTAAGGTTCCTCCGGGCACAGAAATTCGACTACGAGAAGGCATTCGCCATGGTATGTTTCCCCACCAAGTATAGGCTGGAAATCGTTCCCTAACGATTGAGGTTTTTTTTCCACAGCTGCAGCGATACTTCCTGATGCGCAAGTCCCACCCGCAGAACTTCGCCCGTGCGATTCCAACGGCTGCGAAGGAGGTCTTCGCCCGCGGCCAGCAGACGGTGCTGGAGCACAGGG
>JAAUYJ010025089.1_pt1 | contig 12120 bp, 4 predicted proteins | sample 7278031 | NCBI WGS metagenome assembly JAAUYJ01 (sample SAMN14350222, study PRJNA611818) | marine sediment metagenome | isolation source: surface marine sediment (1.8m) | place: French Polynesia: Moorea | collected 2018-08 | reverse complement strand
CCCCACACTTCCCACACTCCCGACCCTCCCCACACTCCCGACCCTCCCCACACTCCCCACACTCCCCACACTTCCCACACTTCCTTGACGCACTACCAACGTCCCTACATTGCGGTTAATTAATGTTACTTGATATTATTCCCACGGAATGCTCCGCTGTATTAAGTCCAGTTAAATCCCTAAATCCAATAACTGGCCCAATATTTTCATATGTTTCCATAGTTTTACTGATATTTTATTCACACCAGACCAAATTTCAGTTAAAACACTGAGAAGTTTCTTAACTTTAGCTACTTTGATAATTCGGCAAGTTATCTTCTTCTATACCCCCTTTATTAGCACAACTATAGCCTCAATCAATCTCTTTCTGCCTAAGTATTTTTATTGTGATTCTCCTATTTAGCAAAAGAAGGTTTTTGACTATCATTGAGTATAAATACATATTTTTTAACTCAGTATTTTTTCTTAATTACCGAAGTTTTATCCTGAACTACTACCCCCCTTTTTTTGTGGTATGATATTTATTAATAGTTTCCTAGTATTTCTAGAAATATCTCAGATTAATTGCCTATCTTAAATAAGAGGGTTTTGATTAAGCAAAATCGTATAAATACGGAGAAATATCCTGCTTATCTATAAGTCCAAGGATTATTATTTTTGGATTAAAAATCTATTTTAGATGACTTTATATCAAATTTAATGTGTTTTATGGCTTTTTTATTCCTGCTGCTTACCATAAATTAATTATCAAGCACCCATTCAGAGTTACTAAACATCCGTATAAATACATAAACCACTCAAGTTTTACCTGATGAATTCTCTCAAATCCTATTTATATATAAGATTTACAGTCTTCATATTAGCTTCACACAAAAAATCAGTTTCTTCATCGTATCTTCACCCAAAGTAACTATCAACTTAGCTAGTATATAAATGTGAGCAAAAGGAAATCAATCAGAGAAGCAAATCTGACAGCAATAAATCCAAATATATTTCTAGCGGATATTTGCAACTCTCAATTCTGAGCTAAAACACATACAACTTATTCAAACTGATAATTAATACAAAGGATTGAAACACATGAAAAACTTAACTGCAAAAATCATCGGCGCTTCTGTATTAACTGCTGCTCTAGTATTAAGTTCAAGTAATGCTGCATTTGCGAAAAATGGTCAAGGTAATGGTCAAGGTAATGGTCAAGGTAATGGTCAAGGTAATGGTCAAGGCAATGCTGGCAATGGTGGCCAAAATAGTGGTGGAGGACTACAAGCAGGTAACGGAAGTTGTTCTACAGGAGATGTATTCGGTGCTGCTGCTTGTGAAGGTGCTTACGACGGTAACGACTCCAACAGCGATTTAAGTGGTTTATTTGGTCTTTCTAGTTGGTCAGAGGTAGCTAAAGTAGATGGTAGTGGAACTAACGGAGGCTTAAGTATCACAGGTACTGGACAAAATGGTAATTGGAGTTTCAACAATTTTGAAAGTGGCTACTCATACATGGCAGTCACAAAGGGAAGCAAAAATTTTAGTACCTATCTTTTAAGTGCCAACTCTATCCAGAATGGTGTTAATAATCAATTCTGGACTACTGCTGGTCTAACAAATAATGGTGGCAACCAGCCTGCTCTATCTCACTTCACACTATATAAGTCTTTAGGTGGCGATCAAGCCTTTGTTCCTGGTAATAATGAAGAAGTTCCTGAACCTCTAACAATTCTCGGTTCTGGTCTAGCTCTCGGTTTTGGAGCCATGTTCAAAAAGAAGTACACCAACAAAGCGTAATCTCTCTAAACTTACTCAGATGAAAGAGTCCTCTAGAGTCTATCTTAGAGGACTCTTTCCTTTGTGATAACGACCATTTTTAAACCTTGTTCAATCTCACTATTTATAGTAGTGCAGACTTTGACTCCGGGTTAAAACCCGCGCGTCCTTATTCAACCAGCGGTTAAAACGGGCGCTGCGTACTTCCTCCCGTTATTTTTGAGATTTAACCCCGATTTGGTATAGCAATCTAGTGAACCGACACAGCTAAAATGGTACGTTACAAGGAAGTGTCGGAGGAGACGGAGGAGAGAGAGGAGTCAGAAGAGAGAGAAGATAACTATACCTAGAAACAAAAATCTATTGCACAGTTTTAGGCGTGTCAGTCGGTAGAGTAGAACAAAATGTTAGCGGAGCCGCTCCGTAGGATAACCCAACAACAATAAAGTTTTGTTGGGTTATCCTACGTCAACCCAACCTACACTGATTACTCGTTAATTTCATCTCGAACCCACCCCTACAACTCGGCAAATAAATTGGCAAACTCTAACTCAAAACCCAATTCACCAGAGTCCGAACACCATAACCAGTTGCACCAGCATTATTGTAACCATTCTCTGCATCTATCCAAACCGGACCAGCAACATCTAAATGCGCCCAAGCAGTATCCTTAACAAACTGCTTCAAAAATAAAGCCGCAGTAATAGCACCACCAGGACGAGGACCCGTATTCTTCATATCAGCGTGCATAGCTTTCAAACCCTCAAAATACTTCTCTTCTAATGGCATCCGCCACATTTTCTCCCCTGCACTTTCTGCTGCTGTCATTAGTTCACCTGCTAAGTCATCATTAGGACTCCATAAACCAGAAATATCATTACCAAGTGCGACAACACAAGCACCAGTCAAAGTCGCTAAATCTACGATCGCATCTACCCCTAACTTATCCGCAAAAACTAAAGCATCCGCCAAAGTCAAACGCCCCTCTGCATCTGTATTATTCACCTCAATAGTCTTGCCATTAGAAGCAGTCAGAAAGTCACCAGGGTGCATAGCGTGACCACTTACCATATTTTCCGTAACCGCACTAATAAAATGAACCTCCACATCTGGTTTCAACTGAGCGATCGCCTTAACAGCACCAAAAGTTGTACCCGCTCCACCCATATCAGTCTTCATCATTTCAATACCACTACCAGACGGTTTCAAATTTAAACCACCAGAGTCAAAAGTTAAACCTTTGCCAACTATTGCTAACTTGCGACGAGAAGTACCTTCTGGTTTATAAGTAATATGAATAAATTTTGGTGGAATGTCGGAAGCTTGAGCAACTCCCAGAAAAGCACCCATACCTAATTTTTCACAGTCTTCTTTTTCTAAAATTTCTAGGTCTAGACCAAACTCTTGAGCTAAAGCTTCAGCAGTTTCAGCCATAGTTATTGGAGTGCAAGAGTTAGCCGGAGCTGCAACCAATTCCCTTGCTAAAATTACCCCAGAGCAAATTTGTCTAGCTGTTGCTATAGCTTCATCAGAACCAGCTAAACCAATTAACTCTACTTGTTCTACATCTGGCCCTTGGTCTTCAACTTTAGATTTAAAGCGATTATCTTGATGGAGAGCTAATTCCACCCCTTCAGCAATAGCTGCAGCCGTAGCATTAGCATCTTGACATATTGGCAAACTAATGCCTAGAGTTTTACATCTCTGCTTTTTCGCCAAACGTCCACAATTAGCTGCTGCTTGACGAATGGTTTCTAACTTTAACTCCTCTGATTTACCGAGGCCCACAATAATAATTTTCCGAATGGCCTTTTTACTGCCTACACGAGTTGAGGCGCTGCTGTTAGCTTTACCCTTAAATTCTGTTTCTTCGATGAGTTCAGATAAAGTCCCACTCAGCTTTTCGTTCAAATACGCCATATCCCCAGTTAATATTTTGTCGGCATCTTCAAATAAACCAATGGCTAGGGCGTCTCCGGTCCATTCTAACTGAGGTGTATTGCTTGCTTTAATCTCCATGTCGATTTTCCGTTTCAGTCGTTATTGTTTAATTATCTTAATATTTTTTGTCGATCCAAACTCAGATAATTACTATTTTGATAATTTTTTGATTAGCTAATATGCTTGATGTTCTATTCTCAAAATTCAGGCTCAAAGGATTTTAATAATGGATAATGGATAATTGATAATGGATAATTACCTCTTCCTTTTTATCTCTTACAGCGCTTTTTAGGTCAATGAACCACACTAAAAAAATGATAACCCAGACGTTGCATGCAACGTCCCTACTGTGGTCTATTCAAATGAAAACCGCTGTCAGAGTAATTTTTCTGCCAAAGGTATTTAGTTAATTGCTGAAACATGAATTATTACCAAAATATTAATCAGTTAATTCATGGATAATTGATAATTACCTCTGGTTAAAACTGCCAATCAATTGAATATGAGGAAATATCCTAGCACTTTTTTTTATTGAAATATAAGGCTTTATACCTTAATTTTTCCCTAAACATGAGCTAACAAAAAAGCAGAAGTAACGCATTTTCAGCTATTAGTTTATTCTTGGTTAATTCTGAAAAATTCTAGCAGCTTACAGTGCTTTTCGCTCTTGATGAACCACATCGCCATAAACAAAACTCAGTAGGGACGTTGCTCAGTAGGGACGTTGCATGCAACGTCCCTACTACTAACATGAAAAGCGCTGTCATCCTAAATTGCCAGCATTCAGCCGTCAGCAAGCCTCTTTTCCTGCGGAATGCTGACAATTTTTTATCAAATATTTTCCGGCTTTGCTTTATTTTTAATCAGATTTTGATGGTATAGCATAATTTAAAAAAAATGTCTTTTTTGCAATTAAAAATAATTATGTTTTTCTTTGGGTAAACTATAAAGATTTAATTCTTAGCAACAAGATTACAATTATATTTAGATATAATGTTTGAATTAGGTCAACTATAATTATAACTAATTATTAGTCTACATATTTTATCATAAAAAATATCTTGATAAACAATAGCTACCAAGTTTGCAATTACACCAAAATTTAAACAATCCAAGCTATACAACTATTTATGATGTGGCAACTTCTACAAAATATATTGTCCCCAGAACAATTTATACCTCATGGTCAATGCTATTTATGGGAATCAGGGTTAGTCTGGCTACACGCTAGCTCAGACATATTAACAGGAATAGCCTACTACTCTATTCCAATTATGTTAGTTTGCTTTGTTTGGCCCCGACAGGATATACCCTTTAGATCAATATTCTGGATGTTTGGAGCTTTCATTGCCTCCTGTGGTACAGTTCACTTGCTTGAAGTTTGGACTTTATGGCATCCCGCTTATTGGGTATCTGGTAGTATCAAAGCAATTACAGCAATCATTTCTATATTCACCGCCTGGGAAATGTACCATCTGATTTCCCAGGGATTAGAATTACTAACTCCAGCAAAATTAAGAGCAATTAATGAAACTTTAGAATTAGAAATTAAAGAGCGTCAAGAGATAGAATTTGCACTGAGAAGCACTGAAAATCGCTATCGTGCCATAGTTGAAGACCAAACAGAATTAATTTGTCGTTTTCATCCAGGCGGAATATTAACTTTTGTGAATGATGCTTATTGTCGTTACTTTAACACAACACCAGAAGAATTGATTGGTGTCAGTTTTTACCAGTTTCTCTCATCTTTCGAGGTGGTCAAGTTACAACAACTATTAGAGAATCTGACCCCAGAAAACCCTGTAGTTGTTAATGAACAAATAGTAGAAATGAGCAGTGGAGAAATGATCAAGCAGGAGTGGACAAATCGAGCCATATTTGATCAAGATCATAATTTAATAGAGTATCAAGCAGTGGGGCGAGATATCACAGCTATCAGGAAAACCGAAAAACGCTTCCAAGCTATTTTTAACAAAACATTTCAATTTATTGGACTGCTCAAACCTAATGGTATTGTCTTAGAAACGAATCAAACATTCTTAGACTTTACTGGTCTTCAAGCTGAAGATATTGTCGGACAAATGTTTTGGGATAGTGAATGGTTTTTAGCAATAGATAATGATGAAAATCCGATTCAAGATATAGCTACTCAAAATAGAATTGCCCAAGAACAAATTAGGCAAGCGATCGCTCAAGCAGCCAAAGGTGAATTTGTCCGTTATGAAATTATGGTAGTTGGTAAAGTTAAACAAGTAATTACCATCGACTTTTCTCTCAAACCAGTTTTTGACGAATTTGGGCAAGCAATCTTTTTAATTACTGAAGGTCACGATATTACTGACCGCAAATATGCAGAAAAACAACTTACTCTACTCAACACTAAACTAGAAGAACGTGTTTCCGAGCAAACAGCCCAATTACAGTTGATTAACCAAGGCTTAAAAAATCGGATTCGCCAACAAAGAGTTCTAGCAGAAATTACTCAGAAAGCTCTGTCAGGGACAGATGTTTCTGTGTTAATCCAGGAAATAGTAGAGGTAATAGCTCAAATATTAGATGTTGAATACACTAAGATTTTGGAACTGCTGCCTGATGGCAAAACCTTATTATTGAAGGCAGGTGTTGGTTGGGAAGAGGGGTTGGTTGGTAATGCGACTGTAGACGGTAGTATTGATTCTCTAGCAGGTTATACTTTAATCTCATCCGAGCCTGTAGTTATTGATAACCTGCGTCGAGAAACAAGATTTACCGGACCGCAATTATTATACGACCACGAAATTTTTTCAGGAATAAGTGTAGTTATTCCTGCTCGTCAAAGACCTTATGGGGTAATAGGAGCATATACTAATATGAGGTGGTGGTTTACAGAGGATGATGTTTATTTCCTGCAAACAATTGCTAATATTTTAGGTACAGCAATAGAACGACAAAAAACTGGAAATGCTCTCAAAGCTAGTGAAGAAAACTTCCGACAAATTGCGGAAAATATTCGAGAAGTATTTTGGATCAATGATCGTGAAAAAAATGAATTAATCTATGTTAGTCCTGCTTTTAAGGATATTTGGGGTTTCTCTGCAACAAATTCGCCGGGTTGGCTGGCAAGACTTATAGATAGTATTCATCCATTAGATCGCGATCGTTTCTTGGCGATGTTGGAGCAACAACGTCGTGGTGAGTTTACCGACGATGAATATCGTATTTTCCGACCTGATGGTGAAGTTCGTTGGATTTGGGAACGTGCTTTTCCCGTCCACAAAGAAACTGGTGAAATATATCGCACCGCTGGCATTTCTGAAGATATTACAGAACGCAAACAGATGGAGTTAGATTTGTTTCAAGAAAAAGAACTAGCTCAAATTACATTAAAATCTATTGGGGATGCGGTAATTACTACTGATGAAAATGGTAATGTCAATTATCTCAATCCCATTGCCGAACAATTGACTGGTTGGGAATTAGCAGCAGCTCAGGGTTTACCCCTCAATCAAATTTTTCAAATTATTGATGAAGTAGAACGGAAACCAATACAAAACCCTGTAGATCGAGTTTTTCGAGAAGGGGAAATAGCTGAACTGAGAAATAAGACTCTATTACTAGCTCGTGATGGTCAAGAATATGCTATAGAAGATTCAGCAGCCCCAATTAAAACAGAAGATAATCAAATATTGGGAGCAGTATTAGTATTTCGGGATGTAACAGACGAACGCCAGTTAGTCAGTCAGATATCTTGGCAGGCTCAACATGACCCATTAACAGGGTTGTTCAACCGTCGAGAATTTGAGAAATACTTAGATGATTCCTTTGTAGCTGTGAAAAAGTACGCTCAAGAACATACTCTTGCTTATATAGATTTGGATCGATTCAAAATAGTCAATGATACTTGTGGTCACAAAGCTGGCGATGAATTGTTGCGCCAAGTTAGCAATTTATTAATTTCTGGCTGTCGCAAAGCAGATATTCTTGCCCGCATTGGTGGGGATGAATTTGCCTTATTATTAGTACAGTGTACAATAAATAATGCTCAACAAGTAGTAGAACAATTAATTGAAAGTATTAATCAATTTAGGTTTTTTTGGGACGGAAAAAGTTTTACTATAGGTATGAGTGTTGGTTTGGTCAGTATTAATCGAGAAACTATTAATAATCCTGGTGGAAATGATAGTAATCTAGCTCTTAGTGCTGCTGATGCTGCTTGTTATATGGCTAAAAATCGAGGTCGAAATCGTTTTCATATTTATCAAATTAACGATCCAGATGTACAGCAGCAACAAAATACTCTACATTGGGCAACAAAAATTCATCAAGCTTGTGCAGAAAACCTTTTCTGTTTGTATTACCAACCTGTTTTAGCTTTGGCAGATTCTCAGATGACTAAGTTTTATTATGAAATACTATTACGTTTGCCAGATGATACAGGTGAGTTAATTCCACCTATGGCATTTCTGCCAGCAGCAGAAAGATATAATTTGATGCCAATGATTGACCGTTGGGTGATTACAAACTTTTTTAGCTATTTATCACAGGTAAAAGGTCAATGGCAACCAGATTTTCAAGATACCAATAGTCAGGAACTTTTCAAGTATTTAATTAGTCAAAAGAAAGATTCTATTTATGCAATTAACCTCTCTGAAGCAACAGTTAATGATGACCAGTTTATTAATTTTTTACAAGCACAATTTGCACAATTTAATGTTTCTCCAGAGAATATTTGTTTTGAGATTACTGAGACAGTGGCGATCGCTAATTTATCTCAAGTTGCTAAGTTAATTAAACAACTGAAAGATTTAGGTTGTCGGTTTGCTCTACAAGATTTTGGCAGTAGAGTATCTCCGTTTACTTATCTCAAAAATTTACCTGTAGATTACTTAAAGATTGATGGTAGTTTTGTTCAGGATATTGCTGCTGATCCTATAGATCATGCTATACTCGAAGGAATGAAAAATATTGGCCATGTGATGGGTTTGGAGACGATCGCTGGGTTTGTCAGCGATCGTGCTATTTTAGAGCAAGTTAAGGCTATAGGGATCAACTATGCTCAGGGTTATGGAGTTGCTGTTCCACAACCTTTAGATTAGCCAGAATGATTTTGATTCGAGAGTGAGTAGATTTTTGTTTGATGTTTAGATACTTATATCATGTCCGGTTGAACAGTGATAAAGAATTAGGGAGGAGACAGGAGACAGGAGACAGGAGACGCGGAGTCAACCCACCCCTAACCCCTCCGGTGGAGGGGAACCGGAACTCAGGAGTCAGACGTTTTTTATCATTATAACCAAAACCCTGTAGGGACGTTTTCCGCTAAGAGCGGACATTAAATGCTGCGTAACATTACAGTGCTTTTCATTTCAGTAGACCACAGTAGGGGAGTAGGGGAGTAGGGGAGTAGGGGCGAATCGCGATATAGCCTTACGGCATGGGCTTCGCCGAACGCCCCTACTGGGTTTTGGTTATGACGGTGTGGTTTATCCATCTGAAAAGCGGTGTAAACGCATTTTTGTTATGCACCTACTATGGTCTACTGAAATTAAAACTGCTCAGGAGAGGTTTACAGCACTTTTGAGGTACATTTGTAACACAGCCTTCTAGGCTGTAATATAGAATCTCGATAATGACTAAGCTCGCGTCATTGCGACTGGAACGGAGTGGAAGGAAGCAATCTCAGAGGTGCGCGGAGATTGCTTCCTATCGTCGCAATGACCACTGTTCAACCGGACATCATATTACCAAATTTTGACCTCACTAACTCCGAAATTGCTGTAATATATTATTAGTGGTAAAAACTAGCTCCCATTATATTTTGACAAAAGCTATAATAGAATAACTGCTAGATGGAAAAAATTACAGATTTTTCTAACACTGTAATCTGGAATACAAACTAGGAATATTGAATTATCCCTAGTAGAAACAAATAACACACAAAAAAAATTTAAAATTTATTGATAGTAAGTAGATGCTAAACCAAAGAATAACAAAAATTTCTATACTGATATGCTTGTCTGTTGGCGCTATGTTACTCGGCGTTTTTCTACCACAACTGACAAGCAATAACAAAATTTCCCAAAACGCTATCCAAAAACTCAACCCAGACTTAGATGTAACAAATTTTGTCTCGCTCCCACCAGCGCAACGCCGAAGTAAATTGGAGAGGGCGATAAAAACAGGAAAGTCTCTTAATACAAGTCGCGCTCGTTATATTCTGGCTAATGATTTAATTCAACAGGGAGAAGCAGAGTTAGCGATCGCTCAACTTAAAAATTTAGAAAAAGAATATAGCGTTTTAGCACCATATATTCTGGTTAAACGGGCGCAAGTTTACGAACAAATAGGGGAAACAGATAAAGCACAAAAAGCTTGGTCAGAAGTATTAACAACTTATCCTGAAGAACCAGTAGTCGCAGAAGCTTTATATGTGTTGGGAAAAGAAAATCCCGAATATTGGGATGAGGCGATCGCTAAATTTCCCGATCACCCCGCTACAGTGAAAATTGCTCAGGAAAGATTAAAGCAAAATCCTAATCAACCTCAGTTATTATTGCTGATTGCTAAGTATGGTTTTCATGTGCCGGAATATGGCACAGTATTAGAACAACTGAGAACAAAATATGCTTCTCAGTTAACTCCAGAAGATTGGGAAATGGTTGCTTTTGGATATTGGGAAAAACAGGATTATCCTAAAGGTGCCCTTGCATATCAGAAAGCACCTAAGACACCACAAAATTTATATCGTTATGCCAGAGGGTTGTGGTTGGGGAGAAAAACTAAAGAATCTCGCGAAGCTTATAAAACCTTGATTAATACATTTCCCAATGGAGGAGAAGATACAGCTTTGGGTTTAATGCGTCTGTCAAGGTTGGTGGATCGCAAAGACGCAATACCTTATTTGGATAGAGTCATTGCTAATTTTCCTAGCCATGCAGCCGAAGCTATGTATGATAAGTCTAAGTTACTAGATCAACTTGGCTCCGCTCAGTCAGCTTCACAGCTACGTCAACAGTTGTTGAGTAAGTATAATAATTCTGATTCTGCCGCCAAACTGCGGTGGGAGCTAGCCGAACAAGCTGCTGCAGGCGGTAATTTACAAGCAGCTTGGAAGTGGGCGCAAGAGTTAACAGTTAATAATCCTGATAGTGAGTTAGCACCGCAAGCAGGTTTCTGGGTTGGTAAATGGGCGCAGCAACTTGGGCGACAAAAAGATGCTCAAAAAGCTTTTGAGTATATGATTTTACGCTATCCTCATTCTTATTATAGTTGGCGATCGGCTGTGAGCTTGGGGTGGCCTGTGGGTGATTTTACTACGGTGCGAGATTTATCTCCAGAGGTTGTACATACTAAACAGCGAGACCCACTACCTTTTGGTTCTGAAACATTAAGGGAACTATATCAGATAGGTCAAGACCGGGATGCTTGGAAACAATGGCAAGTAGAATTTGACGATCGCATGAATCCTTCTGTAGCACAACAGTATACTGATGGTGTACTTAGGATTGGTATAGGAGATAATTTGGATGGTATTTGGATGTTGACTAGCTTGAGTCAACGGAAAAACCCAGAGGAGATAGCTGAGTATAAAGCTTTGAAAGAAAAGCGTACTTATTGGCAAACTTTGTATCCTTTTCCTTATTTAGAAACTGTTGTTAAATGGTCTAATAAAAGAGAGTTAAATACTGTTTTGGTAACTGCTTTAATTCGTCAGGAATCTCGTTTTATGCCGACGATTAAATCAGTTGTCGGGGCAACAGGATTAATGCAAGTAATGCCAGAAACTGGAGCAGAAGTTGCTAATAAGATTAATCTGGTTAGTTATGATTTAGAGAATGTGAATGATAATGTGAATTTAGGTACTTTTTATTTGGATTTTACTCATAAAGAGTATCAGAATAATTCCATGTTAGCTGTGGCAAGTTATAATGCTGGTCCGAATGCTGTGAGTAGTTGGTTAACAAGATTTGGCTTTAATGATGCGGATGCTTTTGTGGAGAAAATTCCCTATCCAGAAACGAGGGGTTATGTTGAGTCTGTATTTGAAAATTATTGGAATTATTTACAGATTTATAATCCTGAAGTTTCTCAGTTAATGGAGAGACATTACGCTAAATATAATTAATAGACATCTCCATAAAAGAGGGAACAGGGAACAGGGAACAGGTAGAAAAAATTGATAATTTATGGATAATAATTGATTTGATTTTTAATTTTTGGAGATGTCTAATATAGCATTTCTCAAGTTAGTGAGGTACAGTTTAGATCCCCCCTCACCCCCCATCTAACAAAAAGCGCAGCATCCTCTGGCTTCCCCTCCTACAAACGCGAAGCAACCTTTGGCCTCCCCCTTTGTCTGGGGGACTGTTGGGGTATTCCCCAGGGGGACGGGAGGGGTTTGTGCGGGGGGAACTGGAAGTCCCCCTTTGTCAGGGGGAT
>JAAUYJ010133490.1_pt1 | contig 12122 bp, 4 predicted proteins | sample 7278031 | NCBI WGS metagenome assembly JAAUYJ01 (sample SAMN14350222, study PRJNA611818) | marine sediment metagenome | isolation source: surface marine sediment (1.8m) | place: French Polynesia: Moorea | collected 2018-08 | reverse complement strand
TTGACTAAACCTAAAGAATAAAATCTAGCATAGTGCGGTTTTCATAATTAGTAGACTAGAGTAGGGACGTTTCATGGAACGTCCCTACAAGGTTTTAGTTGTGAATGTTATCTATTTAGCACTTGGGAAATGGATTAGGCTATAAAGAAGTACACCATTTTGGCGATCGCTTAGTAAAAGCAGGTCAAGCAGCTTGGGATGTGTTGACTAAACCTAAAGAATAAAATCTAGCATAGTGCGATTTTCATAATTAGTAGACTAGAGTAGGGACGTTCCATGGAAGGTCCCTACAAGGTTTTGGTTGTGATTGTTATCTATCACGCCAGCATTTACAGCGGTTTTCCTGCACAGTAGACCACAGTAGGGGCAATGGCATTCGCCCTTATAGAGAGGTTTCATGCAATCCATCAATGACATTTGATTTTTGAATTTTGACTTTTGTGAAACAGTATTATCAAAAAAATTGGGATTCCGCAACCCCACCTTTTAAGGCGAAATGTTTTTGGAAAATTGCTCAAACCCCCGTGAAACAAAAACTTTTGTCCAGTTACTTATAGCACCTTAAAAATGGATTGTGTTAAAATATTAAGCATTTAAACTGGGTGTTGATAAGGAAAAAATATGAGATTGAGGCGCTATTTAGATAAATTAAATCGAAAAACTCTTTGGTACTCCAAGTCTATTGAATACTTTAAGATTTCAATTCCCTTACCAAAAAAAGAGGGTATGCGCCTCCCATTTTAAGGGGATGAAAAGAAGAAATTTTATTATTTCAAGCCTCAAGCTTTAGCTTGAGGTACTCATAACTGATAACTGATAACTGAAATGACTCATTCATTATCAGGACTTACGCAGAGCCACCATATCTAGTAGGGGTTGACGGCGGTCAACCCCTACAGGTGGCGTATATTTTCTTATGTTGCGTAAGTCGTGATTATCTAAAATTTTGGTATTTCTAGTTCCTTGTCCATGTTCACAGCGATCGCCTTACCCTCAACTTATACCTGAATTCACCAACACCCAGGAACACTAAAATACCACAAATATCAACTATTAGTATTATGTTATCTCCTATTTATGATAATTCTTTAGACATAATGATTAAGTCAGCGATCATCAAGAATCCATTAGTGATGTCTCCGAATCAAAAAGTCAGTGAGGCGATCGCTCAGATGGGCAATGTGGATTCATTATGCAGCACTACTCAGACTAATAATGATCACATGGATAGTCTGCACAGACAAGTACGAGCTAGCTGTGTAGTAGTAATAGAAGAGGCGAAAGTAGTCGGTATTCTAACCGAGCGGGATATAGTGCGCCTGAGTATCCAGCAACCTAACTTCAATGACTTACTTATGAGAGAGGCAATGACTTCTCCTGTTTTGACTGTCAGAGAATCTGAGCTTGCTAACTTATTTTCAATAATCAACTTAATCCAGAAACACCGTATTCGCCACCTACCTATCCTTGATAACCAAGACCAGTTGGTGGGAATATTAACCCATAGAAGTTGGCACCACTTCTCACAACCATTTGAATTGATGAAACTACGGCTTGTTGCAGAATTAATGACCCCTCAAGTAATCTCAGCCACACCAGACTGCTCCCTGTTAGAGATTGCCCAGAAGATGTTTAACCACAAGGTTAGTTCTGTGATCATTGTAGAATCTAATAATCAGAAAACTTCTGCACTCTCTGCTGATACCGATTTTCTAACCCCTCTGGGGATAATAACGGAGGGAGATATCGTCCAATTTCAAGCATTGGGTTTGCGCTTGGCAGATTACAGAGCTGAAACAGTGATGAGTACCCCTCTATTTGCAGTTCAGCCAGAGGACTCACTGTGGTCAGTACAGCAGTTGATGGAACAAAAACACATCAGTCTGGTGATCGTGACAGGGAAGCAGAGTCAGCTACTGGGTGTTGTGACTCAAAGCAGCTTGCTCAGATCTATCAACCCTGTAGAAATTTATAAGTTAGCAGAAATTTTACGATCTAAGGTAGTGAGGTTGGAAGCAGAAAAAGTAGCTTTACTAGAAAGTCTATCTAGTAAGCTAGAGACAGAAGTAAAAACCTTAAATAGTGAACTCCAACAAGAATTTGTTCACCCCCAGAAAGTTGAAGAGCAACTACAGACAAGCGATAATCTTTTATTAAATATAAACCAGAATATACTCTCACCTAATAAGAGTATCTTAGCACAAATCCAGAAAAAACTTCAAAGTGCCAAAGCAAAAAATAAGATCAAGAACAACCAGATCGAAGTTGTGGTAGTTGAAGATAATCCTGATGATGTTAATATGATCGAGCAGTTTTTAAGGAAGGATGGGTCCTTTAATATTGTATTTTTTGATCTGTTAGAGACTGCTGTGGTCTATCTCCAAAACCATAAGTCAGATGTTGTTATCCTTGATCTAAACCTACCAGATAGTCAAGGTTTAGCTACTCTGCAAGCTGTTGAACTTGCTGTACCTAGAGTGGCAATTATTGTCTTAACTAGCCTAAATAGTAATAATCTTGCTGTAGCTGCTATGGCTCAAGGCGCCCAAGATTATTTAGTCAAAGGTCAAATTTCTCAGGATAATTTAGTACGCTCAATTAACTATGCTATTTACCAGAGAAAATTGCTGCAACAATTGCAGGGGTTATTTGATAATGCTAAAAACTTAATTCATAAGGTTCGGATAGAAGATGGTAAGTTTGAATATGTTAACAAATCTTGGCAAGAAACTTTAGGTTATTCATCAACAGAAGTTACAACCCTAACAATCTTCGATATTCTGCATCCAAGTTGCTACAAACCTTGGCTAAATTTGATTAATAAAATGCAAAAAGGAACTGCTCAAACTGAAGCTGAAACTGATAGTATTGAGTTGAGATTTATTAGCAAAGACCAAAAGGAAATTATTGTTGAAGGCAATATCACTTTTGAACCAAGTAATTATCCTAAAATAAGTCGCGGTATCTTCCGAGACATTACAGAACACAAAGTAATAGAGTCTGAGCGTCGCCAACTAATTCAAGAACTCTCAAACTTTAAAGAAGCCCTTGATCAATCAGCGATCTGTGCGATTACAGATGCCAAAGGTCTTATTACTTATACTAATGACAAATTTTGTGAAATCTCTGGTTATTCCCGATCAGAATTACTTGGCAAAACTCATAAGGTTGTTAATTCAGGTTTCCATTCTGTTAGCTTTTTCCAGAATTTATGGCAAACTATTACAAAGGGTAAAGTCTGGCAAGGTGAAATTTGTAACCGAGCTAAAAATGGGAATTTATATTGGGTTGATAGTACGATCACCCCCTTTTTAAATGACCAGGGAAAACCCTATCAATACTTAGCCATCCGCTTTGATATTACCGAAAAAAAACAAGCAGAAGCCGAAATAGCTCAACAGCTCGCAAGTATTGAAGCTGCAGTGGATGGAATCGCGATTATCAAGAATGGTTTTTACCAATATGTGAACCCTTCCTATGTTAAGATGTTTGGCTATGATTCTCAAGAAGAACTGGTGGGGAAAAGCTGGAAAATAATTCATTATGCTGAGGAGTTAGAAAAATTTGATCAAGAATTTTTTCAACGATTAAAACAAAATCATTCTTGGCAAGGAGAAATAACCGCATTTCGCAAAGATGGTAGTATCTTGACCGAACAAATTTCCTTGACCCTCTTAGAAAACGATCTGATAATTTGTGTTTGCCAAGATGTCACAGAGCGCAAACAAGCGGAATTAGCTTTGCAGCGATATAGCCGCGAAGTTGAAGACCTCTACAATAATGCTCCCTGTGGCTATCACTCCTTGAATGCAGCAGGAACTTATGTACGGATAAATGACACGGAACTAAAATGGTTAGGTTATACTCGCGCAGAAGTTTTAGGTAAAAAGAAATTTCCCGATTTCCTCTCTCCAGAGAGTCAAAAACTTTTTTGGGAAAACTTTAAGCATTTTCAGACACAAAGCGCCCTCGACAATCTAGAATATCAGATAATGACAGCAGATGGATCGACTCGCTGGTTTAGTGTAAATGCAATCGCGATTAAAGATGATTCCGGGAACTTGATCATGACCCGCTCTACTATGTTTGATATTACCCTTAACAAAGCTGCTGAAGCAAAACTACAACGCACCAATGCGAAACTAGCCAATGCAACCAAGCTCAAAGATGAATTTTTAGCGAACATGAGCCATGAACTCCGTACCCCTCTCAATGCTATCTTGGGCATGACCGAAACCCTTGATGAACAAGTCTATGGAGAGGTAAATGAGCGCCAACAAGATGCCCTCAAGACTATTGCCAAAAGTGGAAAGCACCTGTTGCAACTAATTAGTGACATTCTTGACCTGTCTAAGATTGAGTCGAACCAAGTAACACTGAATTGTCAGCCGACCAAGATCGATAAAGTTTGCCAGGATAGTCTGATTTTCATCAAACAGCAAGCTTTCAAAAAACAAATTCAAACCCATCTGCAAATTCAACCCTCTTTGCCTGAGCTGTTCCTTGACGAACGCCGTATCTGTCAGGTATTGATCAATTTACTCAATAATGCTGTTAAATTTACGCCAGAGGAAGGCTCTATTACGCTGCAAGTTACTACTGTAGAAGCAGAAACTAATCCAGAAAATTTGTCTAGCACTGAAGCATCTGCCAACAGCAGTCAGACATGGATCAGATTTTCTGTGATTGATACCGGAATAGGCATTAGTCAGGAAAATATAGAGAAGTTGTTTCAACCCTTTGTTCAGGTCGATAGTGCTTTAAACCGCCAATATTCAGGGACTGGTTTAGGTCTGTCTGTGGTGAAAAAGATTATAGAGTTACATGGGGGCAAGTCAGGAGTGACAAGTAAAGAAGGAGAGGGCAGTCACTTTTGGTTTGATCTACCTTGTGATAATTTACTGTTTAAGTCTACTCCTAACTTATCTAGAGATTCTCTTGCTTCTACTCAAGAAACTTCTAATTCACCTTTGAGCGCTTGTCGCATCTTGCTAGCAGAAGACAACTTGTCCAATATCAAAACAATTTCTGGCTATTTGGTAGCCAAGGGATATCAGGTGATAACTGCCTATAATGGAGAAGAAGCGATTCATAAGGCAAAGTCAGAACATCCAGACTTAATCTTGATGGATATTCAGATGCCAAAATTAGATGGTCTAGAAGCTATCAAGCAAATTCGTCAGGATTCGGAGATCAAAGATATCCCCATTATTGCGCTCACGGCTTTAGCTATGCAAGGCGATCGCCAAAAGTGTCTAGATGCAGGGGCTACAGATTATCTGAGTAAGCCTATTACGCTGAGGGAACTGACAACGATGATTGAAAAAATAGTCTCTAATTCAATCAAGGATGGGTGAGCAGACAACAGCAGAAAAATTAAGAGACTTTCATATCCGACTATATCCTCTGTCATATTATGTCCGGATAATCAGCGATAAAAAAACCTTTTCGCTTCTAACCTTTTCTTTCCTTCTGCCTCCTGCCTCCTACCTTACCTTTTCCAAATAGTAAGTATTCAACCGAACATGATATAATTTCCATTTCTCCTGTCTCCTGTCTCCTGTCTCCTGACTCCTACCCTTGCCAATAAGACTTTTTCAGCAAACCCTACTTAATAAATCTTTCAATGATCGTCAACATTAACAAACAGTACTATCCTATGATTAAAAAAAACTTTAAACTTGTCCGCAACTTTTCGCTAGCTAGCCTTAGCGCATTTATTCTAGCCATTACTCTACTTGCAGTTTTGTATCGTCAGCAAGTAGTAAATAATCTGCTGATGTTAACGGAAAAGAATAATGTGATCCTGACACAGTTTTTGGCCAAGACAATATGGCAAGAATACGAGACTTTTTTGTCCTCTACCCAGGATTTTAGTGATGAAGCACTGGCAGCACATTCTCAAACTCGTCAGATCAATGAAATTGTCACCCAAAAAGTAGAAAGCTTATCGGTTCTGAAAGTTAAAATTTATGACTTACAGGGACGTACTGTCTTTTCTACTAACTTTTCAGAAATAGGACAAGATAAAAGCAAATCATCTGGCTTTTTATTGGCTAAGTCTGGTAAAGTCGTCAGTCAATTGGGACATAGAGATACCTTTAAAGCATTAAACAGTAACCTAGAACATCGTGACCTCTTGTCCAGCTACATTCCAATGTATGTGAATGGTAACAACAAAGATATTATTGGGGTATTTGAGCTTGACAATGACGTTACTCCCTTGTTGCAACAAATTAACCAAACCCAGAAAAATCTTTTACTGGGTAGTCTGGCGATCCTGACAATAGTTTATTTTATCCTCTTCCTCTTTGTTAAAAAAGCTGATCGTTTGCTAAAAATACAGTATCAACAGTTAGAAGCATCTGAAGTTAGCTACCGAGATCAAGCCAACAAGTTAAAGGAAGTGTTAGATAAACTTGAACAAGCTAAATTAAAATTGCTAACCACAACAGAACGCTTGCAATTAGCTACCAATGCTGGTAAAATAGGGGTTTGGGACTGGGATATTCCTGACGATCGGCTAAATTGGGATGATTATATGTGCGAACTGTACGGCCTCGAACCATCCAGCCTCACAAATACATTTAAACAGTGGGAACAAACCTTACACCCAGAGGATGCTCCCCAGGCCAAGGAATTACTCTCCCAGGTACTCCAAGGAAAAAAGAGTTTTCACACTGTTTTCCGAATAATTGTTCCAGATGGATCGATTCGCTGGATCGAAGCTCATGGTATTGTGCAAAGAAACGATCGCGATGAAGCTCAACGCATGGTTGGTGTGAATATTGATGTGAGTTCTCAAAAACTAGCTGAAGCCGAATTACAACGAACTAATGCCGAGTTAGCCCGTGCCACCAGGCTGAAAAATGAATTTCTAGCAACAATTAGTCACGAACTCCGAACTCCTCTAAATGCCATCTTGGGCACGAGTGAAATACTTTTAGACAAATTATATGGAGAAATCAGTGAGGTGCAAAAAGATGCTATAAAGGTTATTGACCAAAACGGAAATCACCTGTTGCAACTAATTAATGACATTATTGACCTGACCAGGATTGAGTCTGGTCAAGTGAAACTACAGTGCCAACCAACCAAAATCAACTATCTTTGTGAAAATAGCATGGTTTTAGTTAGACAGCAGGCTTTCAACAAACAAATTCAAACCCATCTGCAAATCACCCCCACCTTGCCAGACCTGATTATTGATATTGATAAGCAACGAATTACTAAAGCTTTAATTAACTTACTCAACAATGCTATTAAATTTACCCCAGTTGAAGGCTCTGTCACCTTAAAAGTTACCTCACAAGCAAAGGCTTTTCAATTAAATTATGGTAATATAGAATCACCCCCCAACAGCAATCAGACATGGATCAGATTTTCTGTTATTGATACCGGAATTGGCATTACTCAGGAAAATATCCAGAAGTTGTTTCAACCCTTTGTTCAGCTCGATAGTGCTTTAAACCGCAAATATTCAGGGACGGGTTTGGGTCTGTCTTTGGTCAAACAAATTGTGGAATTGCATGGGGGAAAGGTGGGAGTGATCAGTGAAGCTGGGGTTGGCAGTCACTTTTGGTTCGATCTTCCCTGTGATGATTTACTGCTCCAATCATCTACTCCCACATTACCAATAGATTCTGTTGCTCCTCCTAGCCAAGTAACTTCCGATCCACCTATTGTCCCTTTCTGTATCTTACTAGCAGAGGATAGTTTGTCCAATATTAAAACAATTTCTAGCTATCTGAAAATCAAGGGATACAAGGTTATAGTTGCTAAGGATGGAGAAGAAGCGATTCATAAGGCAAAGTCTGAACATCCAGACTTAATCTTGATGGATATTGAGATGCCAAAAGTAGATGGTCTAGAAGCTATGAAGCAAATTCGTCAGGATTCAGCGTTGAAAGATACTCCCATTATTGCCCTCACAGGTTTGGCCATGGATGGCGATCGAGAAAAATGTTTAGCTGCAGGGGCTACAGATTATTTCACTAAGCCTGTGAGGTTGAAGCAACTAGCAATTATAATTGAAAAGAATTTGAGCGTTGGTGAACAAAGCTATGAAATCTAAATTTGGCCAAATTTAACGAAGTCAAAAGAATATCGAAAGTTACTCAACCTATTTTAACGGCTGGTTAAATCACGACATGGGGGTTTCAAGCCTGATTTTTAACAAGGAAAATAATTTAATGAAAAATAGTATTTCAATTCTTGTAGTAGATGATGAACCTGAAAATTTTGATGTGATCGAAGGCTTATTCCTAAATCAAGACTACGAGTTAAGTTATGCACCGAATGGTCAAGATGCTCTTGAGTCTCTGGGCAATTATTTTCACCCTGATATAATTTTGCTAGATGTGATGATGCCAGGGATAGATGGAATAGAAGTCTGCCGCCAGATTAAAGCAATGCCAGAATGGGAGGCTGTACCGATTATTATGATTACTGCTTTAACTGCTAAAGAAGATTTGGCTCGCTGTCTAGCTGCTGGTGCTGATGACTTTATTAGTAAACCTGTTAATAGTCTTGAATTGCGTGCTAGGGTTCATTCTATGGTACGGATCAAACAACAATACGACAAGATTCAAAACTGGTCTAAACTGCAGCAAAGCACTATCCAATTGCTAGAGAGTAGTTTGACTGAGTTGCGCGGAAATCTTGCTGGCAGTTTATCCCATGAGTTGAATACTCCTTTAAATGGTATTTTGTCTAGTTTTCTTTTGCTTGATAGTTATCTTGATGAAATGGATGCTGAAGAGATTCAAGAGATTATCAATATTGGCACAACATCGGCAAAACGCTTAGAAAAGGTGACTCAAAAATTCCTAACTTATCTTTACTTGGAGTTAAAAACTGACAAATTCCTAAATGATCGGACTCCAGATATGGATATTCAGGGGGTTGAAACCGAAACATCCTTGATTTCAGAGGTTGCAACTGCCAAAGCTCAAGCTTTCGAGCGTTTGAATGATCTGACTCTGGAAATCCAAGATGCTACGATTAGGCTTACTTATCAGCATCTTTACTGGTTAATTGATGAGTTGTTAGACAATGCTTTTAAGTTTTCTGAACCTCAAACTCCTGTAAAAATCTCTGGTCAAGTTGTAGATGAGGTATTTAAACTCAATATTAGTGATTGTGGACGGGGAATGACTCAAGAGCAAATTGATAAAATAGGGGCATTTATGCAATTTGAACGTTATGAGTATGAACAGCAGGGTGTTGGTTTGGGATTGAAGATTGCTCACAAGATCGTTGATTTGTATGAGGGGAAGGTCTCAATTTTCAGTACCTACCAACAAGAAACTACTGTTCAGATTGAGTTACCTGGCGCTCACAGGGTAATATCAGATTTGCTTACCTCGTAGTGTTATAAGAAAGCGGGTTTATGGAAGATAGATGTCATTATAGTGAGCATTTCAGATCAACCCGCTTTCTCTGCTTTTTTACACCGATACTATCGGATTTGATCAACCAGGTGTTATATCATGTGCCCCCGGAGGGGGAGCTGCGCTAACGGATAATTAGTTATAAATAAAATTTTAGCTCTGAGAGTAGGGAAAAGATATTATACTTCTACTTTTCTCCTGACTCGTTTCTCCAGAAATTCTGACTCCTGACTCCTTGATAATTATTTATAGAAGCCCTAACCGCATCTATTTAACAAGTTACCAGTTGAATACCCATCTGGGTTTTATGATTCTGGCAGTCCTAAGTTCATAATTTTTCGGTTTCTCGAACCCTTATTGTTATTACGCTCCTGAAAACAGCTTTCCTAAACCCTTTGTATTTCAAGATTAAAGATACCAAATGGGGTTCTATAGAACCCCATTTGGTATCTCCTCATCTCCCCATCTCTCAATCTTCCCATCTCCCCATCGACTTGTCCCCGTGTCCCCGCGTCTCCGCGTCTCCGCGTCTATGTAAAACATAGATCCCTTCAGGGGTTCTATAAGTATTCAACCGAACATGATATTAAGCGCCAATTATCTGTTGTCATCTTGATTTTTTTCGACAAATTTTACAACTTTTATACTCTGATTTTTTGATTACAGCAGTTTTGATTCCGGTAGACTACAGTAGGGAAGTTCCATGGAACGTCCCTACTGGGTTTTGCTTGTGACTATGTGGTTCATCAATCTGAAAAGCACTGTAATACCATTTCTCAAAAAAAATGCTACATAATATTGGGTGGGGAAGTGTGGGAGGTGTGGGAGGGGTTGGGAGAGGGAAAGTAGGAAAAGTACATACTAACCCACCTTAAATTGTCAAAAAAATCTTTTTAATCTTGGTAAATATTTGATTGTTGAAGTGTGGCTGAAGTATAGCATGACTTTTGCTAATTGGTATAAGTCAATGTCCTGATAAAAAATTACATCTTTAATTTTGTTAAATCGGAATTTAACCTAAAATTATTAATGATTTATGGGGATACTATTATTATAATGATAAAATTTATTTTTTAGTTAAATTTCTAATTAGGTAATTATGCGAACTAATTATTGTGGACAAGTAAATGGCGATCGTATTGGAGAAACTGTTAATCTCTGTGGATGGGTAGACCGTCGTCGGGATCATGGGGGGGTGATTTTTTTAGATTTGCGCGATCGCTCTGGTATTGTGCAAATTGTCAGCGACCCGGAGCGTACTCCAGACTCTTATCAAATAGCTGGGGATATTCGGAATGAATATGTTGTACAAATTACAGGTCGTGTCAGTCGTCGTCCTGAAGAGTCTCTTAATCCTAAACTTCCTACTGGGGAAATCGAAATTTACGCTGATGATATTCAACTATTGAATGGTTTGGGTAAACAATTGCCATTTCAAGTTTCTACTGCTGAAACAGAATCAGTAAAAGAAGAGTTGCGACTCAAATATCGGTATTTAGATTTGAGAAGGGAACGGATGACTCGCAACCTGCAATTACGCCATGAAGTTGTTAAAGCAATGCGCCGTTTTCTGGAAGACGAACAAAATTTCATTGAAGTTGAGACTCCTATTCTTACTCGTTCTACTCCAGAAGGGGCGAGGGATTATCTTGTTCCTAGTCGCGTTCATGCTGGCGAGTGGTTTGCTTTACCCCAGTCTCCCCAACTTTTCAAACAAATGTTGATGGTTTCTGGTTTTGACCGTTATTATCAAATTGCCCGTTGTTTCCGGGATGAAGATTTACGAGCGGATAGACAACCGGAGTTTACTCAGTTAGATATGGAAATGAGTTTCATGTCTCAGGAGGAAATTCTGCAATTAAATGAGCAGTTGGTGGCATACATTTTTCAGAAAGTCAAAGGTGTAGATTTACCTTTACCATTCCCTCGATTAACTTATGCGGAAGCGATGGAACGTTATGGCAGCGATAAACCAGATATTCGGTTTGGTTTAGAATTGGTGGATGTCTCCGACTTGGTGAAAGATTCTGGTTTCAAAGTATTTTCGGGAGCGGTTGCTGCTGGTGGAGTAGTGAAAGTGTTGCCTATTCCTGGAGGTAACGATGTTATCTCTAACGTTAGAATTAAACCAGGTGGCGACTTATTTAAAGAAGCGAGTGAAGTAGGAGCAAAAGGTTTAGCTTACATTCGCGTTAAAGAAAAAGGCAAGATAGATACTATTGGAGCGATCAAAGACAACCTCACGGACGAACAAAAACAGGAATTGCTCAAACGTACCAATGCTCAACCAGGTCATTTGTTGTTATTCGCAGCGGATGACACAAATACTGTCAACAAAACTTTAGACCGTCTGCGGTTAGTTGTGGGGGAACAGTTGGGATTAATCGATCGGGATAAAATTAATTTATTATGGGTGACGGACTTCCCCATGTTTGAATGGAATGAGGACGAAAAACGTTTGGAAGCATTGCACCACCCCTTTACTGCACCCCACCCAGATGATATTAATGATGTAAAGACTGCACGCGCTCAAGCTTACGATCTAGTGTTTAACGGTTATGAAATTGGCGGTGGTAGTCTGCGGATATATCAACGGGATGTGCAGGAAAAAGTGTTTGAAGCGATCGGTTTATCTGATGAGGAAGCTGATAATAAGTTTGGCTTTTTATTGGAAGCGTTTGAATATGGTACTCCTCCCCACGGTGGTATTGCTTATGGTTTAGATCGGTT
>JAAUYJ010111780.1_pt1 | contig 12123 bp, 10 predicted proteins | sample 7278031 | NCBI WGS metagenome assembly JAAUYJ01 (sample SAMN14350222, study PRJNA611818) | marine sediment metagenome | isolation source: surface marine sediment (1.8m) | place: French Polynesia: Moorea | collected 2018-08 | reverse complement strand
GTCAGTTAGCTTTTATTGCGGATATAGCAATAGGAGTTTTTACTTAGTTTAATCAGTTAGCTTTTATTGCGGATATAGCAATAGGAGTTTTTACTTAGTTTAGTCAAGCAATGACCTAGCAATAAAAATGTTATACCAATCAAAACCTATTATTTTCTGTGACTTTGACGGTACTATTACCGCCCAGGAAACTTTTGTGGCAATGTTGAAGCATTTTGCACCAGAAGTTTCAGCTCAAGTAATGCCAGAAATTTATCAATTGCGGATAACCCTGCGCGAAGGTGTGCGCCAAATGTTGGAAGCTATACCTTCAGAACGTTATCCTGAAATAATTGAATTTTCTAAGACAAAGCAAATACGACCGGGGTTAGTGGAATTATTAGATTTTCTTGATGCTGAAGGAGTAAAGTTTGTCGTGGTTTCTGGTGGGATTAGAATTATGGTGGAGACAGTATTAGGAAAGTTAGTCAATCGGGTAGAAGCTATTTATGCTGTGGATGTCACCACCGAGGGAGATTATTTGCAGGTACATTCTGACTTTGAAGGAGACACAGAGTTGATGGCAAAAGTGCAGGTGATGAATTTATATGATGCTAGTGAAAAAATAGCAATAGGAGATTCAGTCACAGATTTGAATATGGGTTTAGAAGCGTCTTTGGGTTTTGCTCGCGATCGCTTGGCTAAGTATTTAGATGAAAGGCAAAAGTCTTATATATTTTGGGATAGTTTTGTTGATGTGCGTAACTATCTAGGAAATCTTTGGGAATGAGTAATATAATTTTGAGAAAATATTGTTACATTGCTTGGTTGTAGGTGTTATACCAAATTGATAAATGTTTGCTACAAATATGATCAATCTTGGGTGTTGGGTGTGGGGTATGGGGTGTGGTGAAATAATCGGAACAACAAAGAAAAAGGCTGGTTATCAAAGGGATAAAGTGGAAAAATTTGATTAATTATCAATTAGTTAATAGTTGAAGTTTGATCAAGCATCACATTCTTTTTTTTATTGGTGTTAGGTGTTATACCATTTTGAAAAAAGAATGTTACGAATAGTAAGGGCAATCATGCATATTTTACAGGAGATGTCCTTTTGGCAAAAAATATGATTTACGGCCTAAAAAATGGTAGTTAAGCCATTCCCATGAGACTCCTGACTCCTGACTCCTGACTCCTAAAAAGTCCCCTAGATATCTGTATCGACAAATCCTTCTGTTTGTCGTCCTGCTAATCCAAATAAGCTACTCAGGGAGACCATTAATTCAATAGCCACATCACTATAAGTGTTTGATGCTCCCCTACGTCCAGTTTTCTGTTGGCTAACCCACTGCTCTATGACTTCTGAACTGAGCCAAAATTTCAGACTCCCTCTCTGCTTTAGGGAAGCATCATATTCAGACCAGTTACTAACCCGGTACTGGGACTTAGACTTAGACTGGGACTTGGACTTACTCATATCTACTTTGGTGTAGGTTTTTCCTGCCATGGACTATTCTTTTTACCCTATTTCCTTCCTTTGTGCAACAAAGCCGCAAAAATTTATAAAATTGGTGTTAGGTGTTAGGTGTTAGATGTGTCAGGGACGTTGCAAGTAACGTCCGTACTTTTTCACCCAATTAAATATTGTTCCTTTTTTATAGCGTTTCTCAAGTTCGTGAGGTAAAGTTATCTTTTTGTCTTTTATTCCCTGTTCCCCGTTCCCTGTTCCCTGTTCCCTGTTCCCTCAAAAAAACAAATGAGGATACATCACGCTTTTTGAGAATTCCTAATGATCAGTTAAAATTTACGTTCAATTCTCAAAGGTTGACCGGGAGAAAGTTTTTTAATCTCTGTTGTTAAATCATGCCAAGGTTGTAATTGATTAATTTGAAAAGTGCGACTCATTACAACATAAATAGAAGTTTGGTCGCTACCAATACCTGCACTCATTACACCCGACCAAGACTTAGCAGAAAGCTCATCAGTAATATACCAAATTTCATCTTCATACTTAAAGTGACGAGAGAAAAGGAAAGGTGCATCTTGCTTACCAGTAATTAACATTTTTTGCAGTATTTTCCGAATTAAGTTCGGGAAAAAACGCCCAAAAGTTAACATAACTAATCTCAGAATTATTAATTTAATCGGTGACATTTGAGTTTGTTTTGCCCAACCCATATTACCAGAAATAGTCAGCTCATCCTGAGATATTTTCACATCATAATCACCACTCAAATGACTAACTGCATTAATGATTTTTTTCCCATTTCTAACTTGTAGTGATAAATGAGTATCAGAAGCAACTAAATTTTTGTCACGAAATAACTTAAAAACACCACCTTTATTCATACTGACATATAATTCTGTTCCTGGTCGGCGTTTAATCAAAATTTGAGCTTCTTTTAACCAAATACTAGCAACATCACGACTCACAATATCAGGTCTTTCTGTAACAAAATCTCGCCATGCTAAAAAATAATTCCAGGTATGATGACCAATAATATGATCGTCAGCATAACAGGGAGTCAAACCCTTTTTTAATCCTACTAAAAATTGGTCATTAATAGATAAAGCAGAAGGCAACCACTTACCTACTAATTCAAATCCATGAGGAAAAAAGTTATAGGTATTGCGACTAGCATATTCTCCTCCGTAGGAGCCATCAGGGTGAATAAATTGGGCAGCTAATTCTACAGCTTTAGTAATAGAATTTTTTAATTTTTCTCCTGGATTTAGTTGATAAATTCTTGCTAAACAGGAAATAGTTAAAGTATGATAACCAGGGTCAAAACCAGAGTATTCTGTAAACCATCCCTCCTGACTTTGCCAACTTAATAATCTTTCCCGACGCTCTGCTTTTGCTGTATCCCATTTTGAGGTTTCTAATAATTTAGTCAGTAGTTCTAAACACAAAACAATTAATGCTTCATGGTTAGCTAATTTACCACTTTCATAATGACTAACTAACCAGTCGGCTCGCTTCTCAAAAAAGCTTAATATTTTATAGTTATTTAATCCCAATATTTGATAACTTTCGATACCAGCTAACAAAGAAAAAGCTGTTGCTCCACTAGCTCGCTCAAAAGGAAAATAATCATCACAAGAACCATCAGAATGAGCAGTGCGGGCAGCATATAAAATTCCCGCTTCTACCCATTTATATATCATTTCCTGGAGATAATAGGTATTATTAGGAATATCCAAATTGTAGGCTAAGGCTAAAGGCAAGACAAATTCTTGAGCCATGCCACTAGGAAAATCAATAATTTTATAATGCCAAAAATTACGGTCGAAACAACCGTAGCTAGGGCTATGAGGATTACGGTCTAATAAGGTCAAAATTTTGGGGATTTGAGCTAATGCTTCCTTGGCAAATAAGTCTCTCATCTGATTTTTTTCAGTGTTAGCTACGAAATTTTGACTGGCAGATGAATCTGATGAATCTGATGAATATGGGGAATTTATTATCGGTTTTTGAGTATCTTGCATTGAGATTATTCAGATGATTTATGATTATATAGTTTTTTTATTGATGTCAAATATATATATTTATTTATGATCATTATTATCACAATCTTGCCGTCGCATTCGCACTTGAATTTCTTCCATAATTCGGCGATTTGCTGCCATTAAATCGGCAATTAAACCTAATATCCATAACTGAAATCCTACCAACATTAAAATTGTTGCCAGTATGAGAGTAGGCACCCTAGTTTTTTCATAACCGCTAAAAAAGAAATATAACCAACGAATACCAGAAATAACCCCCATACTAAAAGGTACACTTCCTAACATTAGAAAAAAACGTAGGGGTTTGTAAAGCAAAAAAATTCGTAGGATAGTAAATAAAGAACGAATTACATAACGAGGCATACTTCTCACCAGTCGAGAAGGTCGTAAAACACCATTTGTTCTAATTGGAACAGATGTTATTGCCATACCTTTTTGCCCTGCTTGAATAATTGTTTCTAGGGTATAAGTATAAGAATTAAAAACATTCAATTGCATCGCAGCTTCTCGACTAAAAGCACGAAACCCACTAGGTGCATCTGGAATATTTGTATTACTGGCAATTCTTACTACCAAACTACCTAATTTTTGTAGTAATTTCTTAGTAGGAGAAAAGTGTTTAGTTTGCCAAATTGGTCTTTCCCCCACAACAATTTCAGCTTGATGCCAAAGAATGGGTTGAATTAAATAAGGAATATCATCAGCACAATATTGATTATCAGCGTCAGTATTTACAATAATATCTGCTCCTGCTTTTAAACTAGCTTCTAAACCTGCCATAAATGCTTTTGCTAAACCTTGGTTAGTTGGAAAACTAACAATATGATCTACTCCATATTCTTTGGCAACTTCCACTGTTCTATCTTGACTACCATCGTTAATTATTAGCCATTCAATAATGTCTACTCCTGGTAATTTTCTAGGTAAAGCAGCAAGCGCTACTCCTAAAGATTCTTCTTCGTTGTAACAGGGAATTTGAATAATTAATTTTGTCATAGTTTTGAGATTTATTCCATAGCTGAATTCATAATAATATTACTCAACCAGAGCGTCAGTTATTAAAATATAGTTGTCTCATCAAAGTTAGCATTGTATAGTTTAGTCTGAAAAGACAGTAGCATCTCTTTGTTCTTTAAAGTTGAAATTATCTGGGATGAATCTGGATATGATTGGCCATAATAAGCCATAATAAGCCATAATAATATGTCGTTTTGGCAAAACTTAGCTACACTATTGCAAAATAAATAATTATATGGTATAAAATCAATAAAATTCTTGTCTCTACCAGAATTTATGTTAATCAAAAATCAATAACTTTTTTCAATTTTACGGGTATGAGACTGAAGCTTCGCGGAAATACACTTAAATGATTGGAAGTATAATATATAATTCAATTAATTCAAAGATTAGTATCGAAAAATGTATGCACTTATAGCTAATAACGATTGATTAATTAGCAAATAAAATAAAAATATCTCGTTACAATATGAGTAGTTAAATAGGTTTTCCTAACGGAATGCTTAGCAAACAGCATTCAAGATTCAGCAAGAACACAGTTAATAGTTGACAATTGATAATTGATACAGCAGTTTCCGTGGGTTATGAGGTACAAATATTAACGGTAAAACCTCTGCAGTGTGGGTATTTTGCCCACAAAATAGGCATCTTGCCAACCACAAGTTTACTTCACTGAGATGAAACCTGCTGTAATTACTTAATTAAGGTTTAAAGCTTCTTCTTTTCAGAGGAAATAATAAAAAATTTCTTCTTAATAATCAATTCAATTTTTCTATCAGGGTCAGCATTACCTTTAGTCAATTAGGCAATAAATATATCTATTTATTATGCCAAATAGAGATATTTTCAAACTGTATTTGTCAGCAAATATAGTTGTATTGTTTTGAATAATTCGTGTAAGCATTCCCCAGGAAATACTTACCAATTCGTAAGCATTAAATTCAAAATCAATTCTATTGCCATTGATAATAAATCATCTGCATCTCGGTGATTTTACGATAACATCAACTCTGAGGAAAAATAACAATGCAACAAACTATTCCTAGTTACATGGGTTTGATCGAATCTCTATTAGTTTGCTCTACCGGGAATGAAAATAAAATCTTACAAGCTAATCCAAATTTAGTCGATGAGGGATTAGTTAAAACAATGAAACAAGTAGCAATGATGCAGGAAAAAATCGGCAAATTTAACGCTGAATGGTTACGAAACTTTGCCAATATGTTGGAAATTAGGTTAAAAGATGACTCAAAATTCTTCAATCAAGAAATATATGTAAATTTCCTAATGCAAATTTTGCAGGTAATTTCAAATAGTCAAAGCCAGCCAGAAACAGTTTATTCACTATTAGAATATAACCAAGATAAAGTAAATAAAAATTTAGCAGTAGTGCTGCAAAATTGGGCAAAAGAAAACTTGCCAAACATGGAACCACTATTAGCCCAAACTGTGGCAATAGATATAACTAATTTTAGTAACCTAATTCTACAATTCCCTCTAGGTAATCAAAGTGATAATGTAGAAATAGCGATCGCAGGTTATGAAAATGCCCTGCAAGTTTTATCCCACCAAAAATTTCCTAGTATCTGGGCTACTATTCACAATAATTTAGGCACTAGCTACCATCAACGTACTATTGGCAACCCAAAAGAAAATATAGAAAAGGCGATCGCTTCCTACCATCAAGCACTCCAAGTTCGTACCTTTGATGAATTTCCCGTGGTATGGGCCAGCACCCAAAATAATCTCGGTAATGCCTATCAACAAAGGATGGCCGGAGACAGAGAAGAAAACTTGGAGAATGCTATTCTTTGTTATGAAAAAGCTTTCAAAGTTAGGACTTCTGAAGAATTTCCCCAAGAATGGGCAAGTACCCAAAATAATCTAGGTGCTGCTTACCATGAGCGTATCACCGGAAGGGAAATAGATAATATAGAGCTGGCCCTATCTTGCTATAATTTTGCCCTCAAAGTACGCACCCGCGAGAGCTTTCCTTTGGACTGGGCGACTACTCAAAACAATCTTGGCAATGCTTATATTGATCGTATTGCTGGAAAAAAAGAAGATAATCTGGAAGTGGCGATCGCTTGTTTTGCCGGTGCCCTAGAGATATATACTCAAGAAGATTATCCTTTGAATTGGGCAATAACTTTAAATAATTTGGGTGCTGCATACTATAAGCGAATCAAGGGCGATCGAAAACAAAACTTGACTCAAGCTATTTCTTACTTTCAAGATACTCTTCAACAATATACTCGCGAAGAGTTTCCTATAGAGTGGGAAAATACACAAGATCATCTAACTCAAGCTAATCAACAACTTGCTTTTTGTGGTGAATCTGATGCTTAATTAGAGTTTGTTGAAAATCCTCACATTTTGAGCTTTTATAAGCTCAAAAATTTCCCTTTTCCACAGAAAAAAGTCTTTAGCCTTTATGTGTTAATCCTATTATCTTTAATCAGCAAACCCTAATAAATAGATCATGGTTGATTAACAATAGATACAGCAGTTTCCGCCCGTTGTGATGAAATTGCTGTATCTCCTCAAAAGAATGTAGGGACTTTCTATAGAAAGTCCCTACAAAAGTGTGAGAAAATTTTGAAAATTGTATGACACACTTTATCAAAATAATTGGGTTACGCCACCACGCTTTTTAAGGCGAAACATTTTTGGAGCGAGGCTTAAATCCCCTTGACAAAAATAACTTCTGACTTCTGACTTCTGACTTCTAAACTTCATTAACGTGCCCATTTTGTGGAGCGCCAAATAATAATAAATAATACTGCAGATATTAATGCTCCTAAATTCCATTTAATAGAATTTCTAAACAAATTTAAACTGCGAGTAGATTTTGTTGTCTGTGCCTGAGTTGTGATATTTGTCTCAGCATCAGTAACAAAAGAAGAAAGCTCTTGTTTAACTTCATTAAGCTGTTCGTTAGAATTAATCTCTGGAGTTCCTCCTCTAGCATTTAAACGACTCAAAAGATTTTCCATCTGTTCAGGAGTATTAGCTTGCTGTAACTCCTGTTTCACCTGTTCAATTTGTGTTTTTCCTTGTTCTAACTGAGTATTAATTTGAGTAGCTAATCTTCGTTCTAATCTAATAGTATTTATGAGACCCAATGGTATCATTAAAATAAATAGAATTGCTAAAAGCAAACTTAACCAAGATAATAACTTAAGTAGAGGTGGTTCCCAACCCAATCTCCGAGTACCTTCACCATAAAATACTAGTGCCAATCCAATCAGAGGAACAGCTACTCGTTCTACTAATGAGCCAATAGTTTGAAGTTCCCATTGAGGATTCAGTAATTGAGGCGGAATAAACAAGGTAATTGTATCTAACAAAGAAAAGAATAATAAACCATAACCGATATAATGCCATAAACTATTAGATTTCAGCAAAATTTTACTGAATTTACTGAGTTCCTCTACCGACTTATTGAGGTTTACCTCTACGGACTTATTAAGGTTTACCTGACTTGGTTCATTCATAAGCTTAATAATAGTTAATAAAATAATCTCTCAGAGTCTATTTTTGAACTAGAGATAACACCACTAATAGCATAAAATTACTAATTTTCCTGATTTTCTAAATTAGGTTCAGCAGGGCGATCATTGACTTTTGGTTTTTCTGGGGCTGGTGTTAATAAAGCCATAACTAAGACAGCCATAATACCAACTAACGTGGCTGCTAATAAAACTATCCGGACTTGCTTCCAACTCATTATGTTTACCAAAAACATCAGGTTTAGAGCAACTAGATTCCCTGATTTAAAAGTAAAAAAAAGAATCTTAATCTAGTTTATAACAACTTGATTGACATCAACAGTTTTCTTTGTTTGAGGATTTGACCCCCGCCTCTACAGGGACAAGCTTTTGACATAGCTACAAATTCTCAGGTTCCTGATGTTGATTTTCGTCTTGCTTCATCAAAAACATATAAAATAGCCCAAAAACCATTACAGCAATCATACCAAATATCAAAGAACCATCTCCTTCATGCCAATAGTCAAAAGCTTCTGGCTGAGAATATGCTACCAGAATTGCCATCAAAGCCACCCGAAATCCATTAACTACAAACCCAATAATCAATCCCACTATTGGCACTATATATTTATGAACCTTCTTTGTAGTAGGAAACATTAACATACACATTACCGCTAATCCCAATACATAAGTTATAGATTCCAAGCCCGAACATCCACCAAAAACTCTTACACTACCTGTGGGTAAAAGAACATAAACACCTTCATTTACCACATCAAAGCCCATGTACCAAAGGAGAAAAGTGGAAAATTTTGCCGTAATTTCAGATATATCCATTAATGATGAGATAATAACGCTTGGCCCTCCGATAAAAAAGAGGATTGTTAGTTCTCGCCAGAATTGTTTGAATCCTTGAAAACCGGAGGCAATTAAACTTAAGGATACCCCAGCAATAAATGGATAGAGTCGCCAAAATGGACTGACTGTATCTGGTTTAGCGAAATTTGTACTGTTGAAGAGTAACCCACCTATGATTAATAAGCCGAGAATGGTGGGGATAGTTTCACTTTCTAGATTTAATTTATATCGTCGTTCCCAAATCATTGAGCCAATTGCGAGGAAAAATAGGGCACTCATTCCCAGGTGGGCCGAGTCGTCACTTTTCCAGAGAGCAGTAATATAAATGGTTACTAAACCGGAAGTAATAGCTAGTAGCCAAAAGAGTAAATTTTTAATTAGTTTATCTGGTGCTATTTGGGTAGCTTTCATTTCCTTAATCGTTAAGATGTTAGAATTCAAATAAATTATAGCAGTTTGATAAATATTTACTACCAGTAGTGAGGTTGTTTGTTGGCAAGGGATATTACGGTTTTACGACGTACATAATTTAGGAAAAAGAGAATTAAGAAAGGAAAAAATCACTTTAAAAAAAAGGAGGAATAACCAGAAATAAGTAAGGTTGCTTTGAATTTGATATTATACCTTCAGCAATACTTCAACACTTAAGTAATCAGCCAAATTTAAAGGTTGGAAAAAAAATGCTCAAAGCAGCAAAAGAGGTGACAATGAGCAATTAATACCAATAAAAAAAAGGTAAGCATTTCCTGTGGACTGCTGCGCAAACAGCTATTAGCTGTCAGCTCTTCCTACGGAATGCTGCGCAAACAGCTTTTTAATGAATGAAGCTAGCATTCGTTTAACCTCTACTAAATTTTCAACCAGAGATTCATCCAAGCTGAAAGCTGAAGCTTGGATGAAATTCAGGTCGCGAGCAAGTAAAAGATGATACTCAAGCTTCAGTTGCTGAACCCATAGCAATTGTCGCGAAAACGACATAGTTCTGCATCTCCATTTCTACCACATCCTTCTGCAATATTTGCAGGAATTGAAGCACAAGAACGACGAGCTTGACTTGTCAACCCATACAATGGGCGTGCCGGGAAATGTAGATGTGGCTTGATAGACTGGTAAGGTTAACTGATGAGCTTTTACCCATACTTTTAATTCTTTGAAGTTTTTCAATATTTCTTCCTCCTTGTAATAGCTAATAGCTGACTGCTGACTGCTGACTGCTGAATGCTTACAAAAAAAGAATGTGATCCTGGCTCAAACTGCAACTATTAACTAATTAATAAAGTTTTTCCACTTTATCCCTTTTATCGCCAGCCTTTTTCTTTGTTTTTCCTCTGATTTCACCACACCCAATACCCCAAACCCTACACCCAAGATTGATAATATTTGTAGCAAAAATTTATCAATTTGGTAGAATATAATGGGATAATTTGTTTTGAAATCAAACTAACTGCTTTGCCCGAAACTGTTCTAATTCTCTTGGCAGAACTGTGCCATATTCTGTGATAATTCCTGCAATTAATTCTGCAGGTGTGACATCAAATGCAGGATTATAAAATTCTACTCCTTCTGTACAAATGCGCGTTTCTCCTACCTGATATATTTCCTTCGTATCTCTTTCTTCAATAGGTATTTGACTGCCATCAGATATTTTGAAGTCTATTGTTGAGAGGGGTGCTGCCACAAAAAAGGGAACGTTATGTGCTTTAGCAACAATTGCTAAACTATAAGTACCAATTTTATTAGCAGCATCCCCATTAGCTGCTATTCTGTCAGCTCCTACTACTACAGCATGAATTAAACCTTGTTTCATACAGTGGGCGGCCATATTATCACTAATTAGGGTGACGGGTATATTTTCTTGGACACATTCCCAAGTAGTAAGTTTTGCCCCTTGAAGACGAGGACGAGTTTCATCAGCGTAGACTCTTGCTAACCTTCCCTCTCGCCACGCAGAACGAATGACACCTAAAGCTGTGCCATAACCTGCACAAGCTAAAGCACCAGCATTACAGTGGGTTAATATGTTTAATTTTTCTGGAATAGTTGGTAAAACTTCTAGTCCGCGATCGCCTATATTTTTACAAGTTTGTAAATCTTCTGCATGAATATTTTTAGCAGTTTCTAATAAAGTTGTTTGAATTTCTTCTACAGACGCATTAGTTTGATTTGCTACTTTCAACATTCGTTCAATTGCCCAAAATAAATTAACAGCAGTTGGGCGAGTTTGTCGTAATCTTACAGCAATTTCTTCTAGCTGTTTTAAGAATTCATTTCTATCAGTTATGGAAATTTCTTTTGCTCCTAAGTACATTCCATAAGCTGCTGATATGCCGATGGCTGGTGCTCCACGAACTATCATGGTTTTAATAGCTTTTGCCATCTCTTCAGAACTGTTAATTTCTACAATTTTATATTCTCCCGGTAAGCGAGTCTGGTCAATTAATAAAACACGGTTATTTTCCCAGATAATTGGATTAACTTCTGTAATTTTAGACATGATATTTTTCCCTAATTATAATTTTATTGGCAATAATCTAATGGTCAGCATTTCGGTTTTAGCTAGTAGCTCCTAGTAATTCATTTATTTTACTTGAAGTCTAAATCAGAATTGAAATATTTAGTGAGAATTAAAAGTTACTGTAAAAGCACATTATCTAACCTTATACCAATTACCATAAACTTTGCTATACTTGGATTTTCTATTTCTCAATCTTATTTATTGGAGTAAATACTCGATATTTGGTAACTTCGGTTATGAAGGAAAGTTATTTTTGCCAGTTTCCAAGCATAGCAAGAATGCGTGATAATTGGTATTATACTAAGCATTAATTAGAATGTTATACTAAATCCGCCTTATTGAGAGGGTATTTTTTAAAGTTACAGCTTTTGCTAAATAAGGAATTGGTCGATGGGATAAGCCTGCTTTTATACCCGGATTTGGTATTACAAATAATCTTGAGTGAAAAGAATGTTATTTTAATGTCTCTTGAGATTAACAATAGAGGCTGACTAGAAAAAATTGTTAGATTCTATTTATGCTGACTCCTAAGCAGTCGCCTAACTATTTAGGGTTTGCTGAAAAAGTATGAGTGGTAGGGGTAGGAGTCAGGAGTCCGGAGGTAGAAATTACGGGGGGGTTAGAGGAGGCAGTCGGAGGAAGAGTCGGTTAATTTTTTTGTCCTAGTGATATCAAATCCTGGTTAAATACACCCGTTTTCAGCAAACCCCGAAAACCCTGTAGAGACTTTGTATGCAAGGTATCTAGAGTTTG
>JAAUYJ010196234.1_pt1 | contig 12128 bp, 18 predicted proteins | sample 7278031 | NCBI WGS metagenome assembly JAAUYJ01 (sample SAMN14350222, study PRJNA611818) | marine sediment metagenome | isolation source: surface marine sediment (1.8m) | place: French Polynesia: Moorea | collected 2018-08 | reverse complement strand
TGTACTGTACTGTGCACAAAGATTTAATTATGAAAGGTCACGTTACGAAAGCCTTTGCACACCTGCAAGACATTGCAAAAAGCAAAACCTTTATATTTATTGCAACTTCCAGCGCAAGACAGAAAGTGGAAAAACCTTCCTTTCTGTTCAAGGATTCTTTCTACAGCCACGTGTTCAACTGACCGTGCACCTTTCGCTTTCAAAATAGGAACGTCCGTTCCTGTTTCCCCGCCCGGAATGGAAATCGGCGCAGACTCTTTTCCTTTTCTACCACAAGAGACCATTTCCCTCCCTCCCTCTCTCCATTCACGCCGCTTCCCTTCTTTCCCATCCTCCGCCTCCATTTTCGCGCGCTATTAGAAAAGACAAATAGCCTAGGCTAGCCCAAAAAGTAGGGAAGGCCTTTCGGCTTTCTTTCGGGTTAGGAAAAAGAATCTCCAGAAAGTTTCGCGTTTGACTTTCTAATTGGGAAACGATCGATTCTTTAACAAGTCTACAACTTTGGAAAATCGTATTTCAGTTGAATTCCGACGAGGTCCTCCACGTTGACTCAATCCTTGAGGCCTCCATGCAGCACCTGGTGACCAGGCCTCTGCAGGGGCACCTGTCAAGGCTATTCGCGCAGGTATTCGCGAAACATTAAAATATGAAGCATTTGAAAGCTACATTTAAATGTTTCCAGGACTTTCGCCGCTCTGGCTGCCTCCAGGTCCTGACTGAGAACATCCGCCTGGCGAGGGAGAGGGAGGAGGACGAAGACAAGGCCTCCTTCTTCTCGTTCCCGTCCTGCTACCGCACCCGCTTGGAGGAGACCTGCGAGACGTGCGCGCCGCTCCTACTGCGCATGCGCGAGAGCTACTCCCCCGTGGACAAGCTGGACGCGCTACTGGCGGCCGTCAGGGTCATCCTGGCCAGCGTGAGTACATAATAATGACATAACTTTCAGGAATTTTATTGTTTTGGACGATCCAATTTGTCAATTACTGGGAATTCTACTGAACTGCTGTCCAAATCTTTTACCGATTCAACCCAGCTGGCATCGTCGTCGTCTTTCTTCCGGTGGTAGATCCTAGACAAGCAGTCTCCCCTGATCCCAAAGACCTGATCCAAGATCCTCCCCATCCCCTCCTGGCCCTGAGCATGACGATCGGGTTGTGCAGCATGAAGTTGGACTCGGAGTGGCGGTTTTGGAAGTACAATTCTGGAAACATAAAATTATAATTTGTGTATCATATCTTCGTGGTTTTTTTTCTCGTCTCACCAGGAGTCCAAAAGTCCTCGACCTTCACCGGCGGACCCTTTTCCTCTTTCTCCAGTTTATAATTAATTAATTTTATAATTTTGGCACTTTCGTACCAAGGCTTCCTTGTTTCCAAGGGCGACCGCTCCGAAATCCGAATCCTTTGCCATCACCTTTTTCCAGTTTAAACCCGTACTTCCTCTTCCCCTCTCCTTCCTCGTCATCCAGGGCCTTGTGCCAAAAGACCCAAAAGTTATCCGTGGTCTTGGTGGTCTTGAACAATCCGGTTGGGTGAACAGACACTGATCCATCCGTCTTCAAGTTTTATGGGGTCGTAGGATACCTAGAAAGTACAGAAAGTATAAAAACTAGTTTTATTTTCGTATAAAAAAGATGGGATAATCACTTTGGTGCTTGCGAAGCCCACGTCCACCAAGTACTCTCCCTCCGGAAATGTGGCCAAAGTCAGCGCCGAAACCATCTGCGTCCCCCAGCCAAGGCCTGTAGTACAAGCGAGACGAAAATAAACAAACCCTCTTGGTACACCACATATGTTACGTTAAACATGAAGGAACACCCCAATTATCCAGGGTCCAGACATGGGGAAAACTCACGTAATGGCCTCACCTGCAGTTGAGTAACCTGAAATGTACGGGTTCTACCAGATATATTGTAGTTCAAATCATGAGGGAAATTCGTATGTTTTTTTACCTGGCGTTAAATCCTATTTCACACAGTGCCCAGTGCAACAGACCGTTCAGTTCGTGGCACCAGCCTCCTCGGCCTCCCAGCACCACTTTCTCGTAGGCGGAATCGCTTTTTTTTTGGAAAAACGTGTACCAATTAGTTCAAAAATGGGAAAGCCTCGTACGGATGTGCGCACGACAAGTTACCGAGAAAGGTTGATAGTTCCCACCAGCGGGCCACAGACAGCGTCGAGGTTCTCCCAGGGAACCGACTCCTGGTATTTTGACCAAAAAAATACCGAAAAATCTTCGGTTTTTACAGTCGTCAGTTTGTAAAAAAAATAATACTACGTCTTTGTTGACTTTCGTACCAAGAAGAGATGCTTGATCCTCGCTAGCGTCTCCAAGTCGGGAGCAATTAGACCGAGAGTGTTTTCATCAGGGTAATTAAGAGAGGCAGGAAACGAATGCTGAGGTACAACAAGTTACTTTTCCCTTACTTTCTTCCGTTGCTGTGTTTCCGCCCGGGAAAAAGTTTATGCGCTTTAGGAACTTCCACAGGTCCATTACGAATCTTACAAAAGTTGAAAAACTTCTTAATTTGGCGGAGAGATGAAAGCAGTATACTTTCCCGCAGACTTAGGAAAAAAGTTTTGCCAGACAGTCAGCTGCGAGATTTCATGCCCATTACGTTTCCCTCGCTCAGCGCCTCAAAAAGTTAGATAACCAAAAAAGAAACCACATTTATTATCTATAGTGCCGAAGCACACAACCTTCACTTTCCCTTCCTGGTGTTTAGCGTCTGCACAATCTTTGCGAATCTGTAGTCTGTGTACAGCTTCTCCATCATCTTCCCGCAGGGTCTTGCGAGTAGGGCCTCCCTCTCGGCCTTGACATCTTTGTCCATCTCCTTGTAGGAAACCTTGGAGGCCTCCTGGAAAAAAAATCCGGAATTTCGCCATCATTTTTGATGTGGAAAAATGCACACGTACCTCCAGTCCCTTTCCACCCCTGTCGGGATGCATGGTCAGCAGCCCTAGCATCGTCGCAGCCACAAAGTCAACGTAGGTGGGCTCGGGGATCCCCTGCAGGTACTGGCGGCCGTCGGACAGCATTTCGTCCAACTATCCACAATTTGGCAAATATTAAATTAAAACATTTAGATTCGAAATTAAAAAAACCTCGTCAAAGTGCTTCTTCATGTTCTTCCTGGCTGTGTCGACGGTGGCGTCGCTGGTGTCCACCTTCTTGGACACGTAGGAGATCATCATGGGCAGAAGGGTCTTCATGATCAGCTTCTGCCACTGGGGCACTCCTGGCTAAAAATACAATTTCCCGTAATTCTAGTTTACATCTCCAACAAAAATTAATTCAAACCTGGTTGCCTCCCCACAGCCTCATTAGGAGCTCCTCCTTGTTTGGGTGGGCGAATACCGACCTGTAGCCGAAGCGGCGAATCTCTTCGCCCAACAGGTCCAGTCTTTTCTCAAGGGCTATCGTCTCTGTAGTGGGCTCCTGTTTGACTAGTTAAAGTATTTATGGGAAATAATTGAGTCGTTTGAAAAAAGTCACCAGGAACGCCCGCATCTCCTTGCTCTGGTGCCCGTAGGCGCCGTAGAGATAGCGGAGGATGTCTGAGGAGTTGCTGAGGCTGATCTCCCTGGTGGGGATCTTCAAGACGGGCACGGAGCGCCCGAGGATGAAGCGGCCTGTCGGGAAAAAAGTTGAAATTTGGCTAATTGAGAACAATCTTTGATTACCCAGGACGCCCATGTCCTGCTCCTCCTCGTAGGGCAGGCCCATGTAGTCGAGGCACCAGCGGACCTGCAATGATTTTCGCATACAAATTATTGTTTGTGTCGAATTATTTTATTTGTGGGAGCTTGCAAGCCCACCTTTTCGACGTAGTGCGACGGCGGCTGCGTCTCCAACACCACCCTGACCCTCCCCGTCTCCTCCTCCCTCTTTTGCTCCTGGGCCCTGGCGAAGACGGTCCTCAGCAGGAGCACCTCCCTCAGCGCGCCCAATGCCGCCAGAGACAGCAGGACCTTGAGCAGGCCCCACCTCTGGCAGCAGGCGTGCAAGGGCAGCAGGACCAGCAGCAGCAGGGGCAGCAGGTGCTTGGACAGGCGCATCTTGTTGCTTTGAGGGACTGTTGTGAACTGCGAATGCCCTGTTATGCAATGACAGAAGCTACTACCGATTCGATAGCGAACGTACCGGTGTACGTAGACAGGGGACTGTAGTTCAACAAGAGAGAAGGGTTTAGAGAGTACACAATCAATGTGGCACTTGGCCAATGACCACATGTACATAGGGTGTCGGCCGGCCATTGTGATACGAAAATGGGCAAATAGGCGGAGGCATCCGCGACATTCATTGCGCTATATTTACCATAGTGCGTACAGTACACAGTACGTCGGATATTTCATACCGAACCGTTCTCCGCGAAATAATATTTCGCTATATAAGAGGCGCTACAAAAAATAACATTTAGAGGAAAGAGGGCCAAAAAACGCGTACCACAAAGCACCGAGAGAGAAAACACTTCATTTTTCCTCAAATTTAGCGTTCCTGACATATTTTTGACGTGCAGAGCCGGATCTAGTGAACGAGGAAACATCTTTTTGCAACCGCCTCTTACCTCTTTCTTTTTTTATTTTGCAGTCTACTGACCCCACCTCCTCGCTGACCGTGGATGAGTTCTCCTCTCTCTTGGCCTCCGTTCTCTGCCGCCTCGACTGCGCCTGGGTCGAGATGGAGTCCGAGGCGGTCTGGGGCCTGCTGCACCCTTCGCTGCTGGCGGGGGAGGGCGGGTACTACCTCACCATGCTCTCCTCCACCATCCACTTCATAAAGAGCCTGGGGGAGGCAGAAGAGGAGGAGGAGGAGGGAGACCCAGCAGGGGAGGGGGAGAAAATCAAGGTAATTTAATTTCTTTCAAAGTTGGGAAATAACTTTTTTTTTAAAAAAAACTTTTGCTCTAAATTGTCTAATACAGGAGCCGGTGTCTTCTCTGCGCACCGCTCAGGAGCGGTTCGGAGGCGGGGACGACGACGACGATGACGAAGAGGACAAATCCGTCGGTACCGGTCAGAGGAGCCTCCCCCACGTGGCCTCCAAGGACATCGGCAGCCTGGCCTCCTCCTCCTCCCTCCACTCTGGCTCCAACGCCTACGGCAGCGTCGGGAGGGGCAGCGGCAACAATAGCAACGTCAGCAGCAGCAACAGCCTCGGCAACAGCTGCAGCATCCGCGTCCTCATCCCGCCCTCGATGCACGGCGGCGGGGAGGAGGAGGAGAGGAGGAGGGGCGAGGGGATCGCCTGCCGCTCCTTCCCCCTGAAGCCAACCGCCACCGCCAGGGAGGTCACCAGGATGGTGGCGAGGTACTGTATACCATTTGTATTTGGCACATGCTTTGATTTGACGGAAATTGAAACTTTACATTTCAAATTTCGTTTTCAAAATGACAGGCGGATGAAGGTGGCGAACGCGGAGGACTTCGCTCTCTTCCTTCTGGACGATGGGAAAGGTACGTACCTACGTGCTGTGCTTTCTTCACCTCTTTTTGGAAAGATTTGAAGATTTAATCCGATTTAGCAAAAAGGTCTCTCTTCTCTCCTTTCTGTCAAAAGGCCTTTTGACTGAGTCACTCGACTTTTTGGGATCTTTTTCTTCTTTTGTGTGTCAGTCTAGTTCTCATACTTTTTTGAAAAGGTCTCTGTGAGCTCACCCTTTAAATACGCGGAATTAAAAGGCCATATTCTCGGTCGCCAAATTGAATTAAATTTCCCCTCCTTTTTTGCAACAGAGGTCCTCCTGACTGAGACTCAGCGGCCTCACGAGGCCAGGAAAGAGGCCCTGGCGAGGAAAAGAAAGAGGCTTAGGCAGCAGCAGCAGCAGCAGCAGCAACAACAACAACAACAACAAGATGAGGTAAGAATAAATTTTTTTAAAGTCTATTTTTTTGTTAATGCGCATTTTACTCTATTGTTTTCAGGACTCAGAGTCGGCGCCTCAGCAGCAGCAGCAACAACAACAACAACAACGACAGCAACAACTTCTAGTGTACTTCGTGTTCAAGCGTCAGGACGCCCTCATCGCCTGGCCAAAGGAGTTCCTCCCTTAGAAAAAGGAGACATCGAAAAAGAAAAAGAACTCTCAAAAGTCCAGCTCTTTTTATATTTCCCGGATACGGAAAAAATATATACACTTTACGCGGAAGAGGAAGCGGGTGTACTTAATGGTTCTGTATATTCCGGCGTGGTGTATGCATTCGACCGCGCAGTGACCTTTTTTCCATCTGCCTCCCGCAGCGAGGTGTGGAGGGGAGGCCTACATATAGAAACACACCTCTTTCCTCTTCTTTTTTTTGCGGGAAACCGCATAGTGTGAGAGGGTCGTGGCGCGGCTTGGTAGGGGAAACCTCCAATCCTCCAGCAAAGACCGAGAGGACTTTCATATAAAGTCACTTTACCTTTTAAGCGAAAATATTTATCGACTTTGTAAGAAATTTCATCGCAATCTCTAAAGACCCAGGCTATGCGTATATCTTTAAAGTAAAAATGTGTGACTGTGTAAACTGGCTTCTATGAAATCCACCGTGCTGCGGCGCCTTCCATGGAACCGGGGAGGGACTTGGGAGGAGAGAGGCTTAGGTTGGTCGGTGGGGATTGGCGGAGGAGAGGCGCACCTCCTCCGACCTCCACCTCCACCTTCAATTCGCGGTCTCTCTCTCTCTCTCTCTCTCTCTCTCTCTCTCTCTCTTCTCGATCCTTCCGCGCCACTGCAGTTCCAACCCTTGGAAGATGGTACATAGGTACAAACATGGAAGAAGGTTTTTATACGGAAAAGAAGCAAGGGGCGGGGGGAGGAACACGTGGGCGGGATTGAGTCAAAGGGGACACCTGAAAGAGGTCTGGCCTGATCTAAACTTTCAAGGAGAGATTCGGAATCTCTATTTCTGCCTCGCGTATATTTTTTTATATTTCTTTTTCTTCCTTCTGCGAAGGACAGTTCTTTCAAGGGCGAAAAGAGAAAAGGAAAAAGAGGAGGAAGAGGGATCACTATCCCAGAAAGCTGTCGCATTTATTTTTTTGCCAGATTCATTCTTCTTTCGCTTTCTTCCTCCTTCCGTCGTCCCTCCCTTTTAAAACATTTGTTTTTTTTTTTTTTTCATTTTTTGCAGCTCTTTTCCAGGACCTTCTTCTTCCTTTTTCCCGCCCCCCCCTTTGTTCGCAGAAAAAGAAGGTCCCTTGCATCGAATCCCCCTGGGAATTACAAGGGAAAAGAGAAGGAGCTTCCTCCAATGTTTCTAAATGGAGAACAAGGCGAGAGAGAAGCGCATCCTGAAGGCTCCATTTATATTCAATCCCAATGTGCGCACGCTGCACGGGCTTCAGACTTTCCCAAAATGACGGGGGAAGAAAACAATTTTCGTTTTTGCATGTAATATGAGTTGTGAGGGAAATGGCGGCGGAAAACTTATCCTACGGCTTCGCAAGGGAAATTTATGCTTGTCATGGCGTCCTAACGTCTCATCCACCTGGGAGACATTGCGTCCTGTCTGTACGGCACCTACGGTAGGAACTTGTGTTCATATTTCATCCAGGCTTTCCTGGTCCTCTTCTTCGTGCCCAGCACTCTCATGAAGAGACCAGAAGCCCCCGTCTCCCTTTTTTTCTCTCAGACGAAAATTGGGGGAAATGGGTGGAAGGAGGAAGGAAAGAAACCCAATAGCGTGGGGGAATGCTCTCTCTCCCCACTCTGGAAAAGGTGGGGATGTTCCAATAGAGGGAAAAGGAAACGAAAGGAGGAGGAGGAAGAGGAGGAAACTACGGATGGGATCGGGGGAGGGGGGAGATAATGTCGTCGCCGTCTTCTTCTTCTTCTTCTTCTTTCGCCCCAAAGTTGTCTGCAACACAAAAGTACGGGAATCGCCAGTCAGGAAAATATATTTTCGTGTACAGTATTCACGAGGCGCAAGTTACTTTTCTCTTTCCTGCAAAAAAAGCCAAAATGCATTTTGTTGAATTACGAATTCAAAAAGGCCCCCTTTCCTCTCCCATGGCCATGGGGGCTTTTTTTCTACTCTCCTCTCTGCGGAGTGAGACAGGTGGAAAAAGCCAAAAGAGATAGACGAGAAAGAGGAGAGGGGAAACTGTAGGAGGGGCATTTTTGGCGGTGGGAGGCCCACCACTCTCTTCTCTGGGTACACACATTGAAGGAACGAGGGGAAAAGAGAGAGGGTCACTCTTGGAAAAGGCCCCTCCCCGATTCATGAGAGGGGGGTTGGAAGGCCAAGGGCCAAGTTTGGCCGTTCCAGAAATGGTTTCTGGAGGTGGGGTGAGCCAAGATTTCTTCTTCTCCTCCTCCTCCGGCCCTTAAGGTACATCAGACAGCTTTTTTTGGGGGGATGCTTCGCAACAGGATAGAGAGCAGAGAGAGGGTTTGGGAGCCAAGATAGGTCTGCTTGTGATGGGACAAAAAAAGTCTTCAAATGAAGGCCGCGGAGACGACGAAAAGAAAAACATTGGACCTTGGAAAAACTTTTTTTCTTCGCGCGTGCCCCCGCACTAAAGGGCTACAAAGAAAAAACACCCTCTTTTTTTTTCGGAAACGGAGCCTGACACTCTCTTTGAGGCGGCGCGATAGGGAGAGCAGAAAAAAAGTTTCGTTCTAACGATAAAGTTTCCAGCATCTCCTTCATGACAAAAGTGTTTTTGGTAAACATAGTTTTGTTTGGTTCCAACGTTTCATTTATATATTTTCTCTCTCTTGCTGACAATTACAGACACCGAGTGTATACGGGGAAGGACAAGGGATACAGACACATAAATGCGAACCTTGTTGGCATAATACTGACTTATTTTCCACGATTATTTTTCTTCTGAGTAGGTATTTGGGCAAGGTATAGCAGCATTTTTCAAGGTACAGACGTGGCAAGAAGACATCACAGGGGTTTGTACAGTAATAGAAAACGCAAAACTATGGTGCACTGAATTCGGGTTATTTTTTTTCTTTCCCCCCATCTCAACGCTATTTCCGGCTCCGCAGCGTTCACTCCAGGATGTATGGGACACGGCTTTGTGATAAGAGATGGGGGATCGGAAGATTATTTTTCCCCAGGAACTGTCTGGCTGTTGCAGCGGCACTGTACGTTGCATTCAAGAGCACAATGCACCATTGTGATTGTACATAGCCTGACAGTCCGTTCCCCGGAGGCAGGCTCAGATATAAGCCTCCAATCTCAGCTTCTCTGAAAGCGACTCAATCTTGGGCCTTCCCGCCACCACCTTCCTCCCCTGATCCCCCCTGCAGGAAGGCCTCCTCCTCTTCTTCCTTTCCTTGACTTTTCTGTCCTCTGGCCTTTGACTGCTGCTGCTGCTGCTGCACAGAATACTTTGGGATGTGCCCGAAGCGGACCCTGACCAGAGACGCGTTGGAGGAGCCCCTGTTCGCCGCTCCTCCCCCGACTGAGTTCGAACAGGACGATCTTGCCGAATGGAACAGGGAGGAGGAGCCTGAGCCGTTCTTCCCGTCTCCGCCCGCTTCCACTGTTGCCTTGTTCAGTGGCCTGGAGTGGCGGCGGTAGTGGTGGCACAGGCTGAGGACGCGCTTGCGCTTGCGGTCACCTTTTTCAGAAAAAAAAACAAAACTTTTAATGATAATATCAAATGAGGGAGTTCCAATCATGATCCCTCACCTGCTTCGACCTCCTCCTCGTCCTCCTCGCTGAACCTGACCTGGACGTACCTGCTGCTGTTGATGGCCCTGCAGTGGCCCCTGCTGTGGTAGTAGTAGTGGCTGTTGGCGTGCTTCCTGTACTGCTGCTGGTGCGCCAGCGAGGAGAGCGAGGCCGCCTTCCTCTCCATCCTCCGCTGCCTCTTCCTCCTCTCCCACTCCTTCTCCCTGCGGTGGCCGCCCGGGGGGATCCTGCTGGAGGAGTTGGCCAGCTTGGAAGAGCTCTTTCGCCTCCGGACAAGGTCCTCGGTGGCCTCCTCCTCCTCCGTGATCTTGTTGTCTGCTTTCTCGTCGACCACATTGCAGATGGTCCTTGAAAAAAGGCAATGTTTGCAAAAAAAAATCCCGTTTTCCCGTAAAATAATTTTTCTTTACCTGATAATTGCGACCCTTTTGCACTTTGAAAAATAGAAGCTTAGCCTTCCAGCCCCTCCCCTCTTGCGGATCTTATCTTCCTCTCCGCTGCCCTTGGCATCACCGTTGCAGTAGCGAACCTTTTTGACCACCTGAAGTTTGAAAATGTAATCAGGTTTTTTTTAAAAAAAAATATGGTAAAGCGCGTGCCTTCTGCTGCTTCCTCTGGTGCGGCGGCGAGGAGAATGAGGCCGAGGCGACGCTGTTCAACAGCGCGGCAGGGGCGCTCATGGTGGAGTTCTCGACGTGTCCTCCGACCCCCGAGGACATCCCCGAGGCCGTGGGGAGGCCGCCGTTCGACTGGAGGCCGCCTCCGGCGCCCCCGCTGTCGCCGCTGGAGCTGTGGTTGTAGCTGTACAGGTTCACAAGCTGGTTGGCGGCGCCGTCGCCGTTCTGGAAACGGGGAAATGCCATAAATTAGTCATGATTTTTAAAGAAAATCTGCTTTCTAAAAGAATTTTGCTCGTGACAAACGTGGGAAAGTGAAATATGACTCATTCCCTTTGTAGAGTTTTGTCATACCTCTCCTCCTCCCCCATTTCCTCCTCCTCTTCTCCTCAGCTGGTTGAGCTCCATCCTGCATACGGAGGACAGCCTCCTGACCCCACCCGGCCCCGCCGCCCCCGCCGCCCAGGCGGGGATGGCCCGGTAGATGGACTTGTACTCCTTGCGGAAGTTCTCGTTGAAGTAGCCGTACAGCACGGGGTTGGTGCAGGCGTTGCTCAGGCCCAGGATGTTGCAGATGCCGTAAACCAAGGCGTCCTGGAAAAATGAAGAAATAATCTCTCTAGCGTTTTCTGCGTGGTCGAGCGTGACCTAAAAAGTTATGACATTTTTTTATATTGTATAAGTACATTTTTTATCTCTCTGAGAAACTTAGAAAGTATTTCGTACTGCCTCCGTCGAAAATGAAAAGCTTTACAATGTTACCAACATTGTTGACAACCGCAGACAAGAATGCGTACTGCCACACGAATGGAAGAGAGCCTCTCTTTGGACCCTCGACGCAATTGCTTTTCCCTCCCACGTCCTCGTCCTTCTCCGCTTAACCCTTTTCTCCCTGGTACGAGACGAGAATGGCAATGCATAGGGGGGGAGAAGAGGGGACATGTCATGGCTGGGTGATGAATAAGAGGGGAGATAGGACGGGCCGGCCGTGGCTGATATGGCTGAATTTCGAGTCAGGCGGAGGAAAAAGATCCAAAAATGGACAAACCCCACAAGAAAGGACTGGATCAATTGCTAGGGGAACTTTTTCTTATGGTCCCAAATCGCAATGGTTAAGTTTTCTAGGATTTTTTCGTGTGATTTTATTAAACTGAGACCGCCGACACCTGCAGAGTGAGGCGGCGGTTTCATCTCCCATGGGGGTGATTTCGGGCAGGGTGCGCCCGCTTTTCGGCGGTTAATCCTCGCCATTGGCGACAGCGCGAGATAATTTGGAAGGCGGGTTTTCCACGTCCTTTTCCCCATACAAAAAGAGGTGGTGGTGACGCAACAAGGCAACAAGGAATTAGGGACAAGCCGTCAGCTAAAAAAACATAGAAAAAACTGCTGACTATATCTGACCCTTTTTCCGGCGTGTCAGTAAGACCAATCCATGAATGCCAGTGAGCGTAGGGCACTGTGCACTGCACGAATGTACTGTGCTGTACATGTACACATTTCTCCACCCTTTCGGAGGCAGAGAAAAATATTTTGGCTTTACATGGTGACATGTGTACTGTCTGGCCAGATGATTAATGCTCCGTACTTGCCTGAAAAAACAAGGGCTTGGCACAGTTCTGGGAATTGTTTTTCGCTCAGTACTACAAAGCAAAGTAGACGAATAAAACATCTTTACCTAACGCCCCCTATATATTATGTTGTGCAAGAAAAATATACCTAGGCAGACCTGACTTTTTCCCAAGAATTTCCTGGTACGCTATTAAACATCATAGGTTTTAGTTTTGTAACAATTCGTTTTTAAAAGGCAATTTAACCTTTGTAGAAAGAAGGATCGAGGTAAAAGCTATCTTGATTCAAGTCTTGATTCAAGGAGGCC
>JAAUYJ010042795.1_pt1 | contig 12128 bp, 11 predicted proteins | sample 7278031 | NCBI WGS metagenome assembly JAAUYJ01 (sample SAMN14350222, study PRJNA611818) | marine sediment metagenome | isolation source: surface marine sediment (1.8m) | place: French Polynesia: Moorea | collected 2018-08 | reverse complement strand
TTCATCGACCTGCAGCAGGACATCACGGCCAACCAGCAGGCCCAAGCGCTCAACGCCCAGGACGCCAACGAGCTGCAGGTCGACGCCGCGGCGCTCGATCGCGACCAGGCGCTGATCGACCGGCGCGGCCTCAACGCGACGACCATGGATATCGGCACGGTGACCCTGGACCTCGACGGCCGGGTCTACTTCAACGGCCAGCCGCTGACCGGCGAAGAGCAGGCCGAGCTCGCCGCCAAGTGCCAGCGAATCCTGCGCGGCCCATAGCGCGAACGGGCGGTACGGCAGCGATCGCCTTACGCGGCGAAGAAGCCATCCAATTTGTTGGCGCGCTTGTCGAAGCTGGCCGTCCCCTCGCAGCCCTGCCTTAGGTTGATCTCCGCAACGAGCGCATCGCCAAAGCCGACGGCTTGTGCGCGATAGGACTTGAGGGCACGCCATGCGAGTTGCGCATTTTCGACCTCGAGCTCCGCAGTCTGCAGCAACCGCTCGATCACGTCGGAGATCACTTGGCGTTCGTAGCCGTAGGCCCTTTTGAGAACCCAAACGGTCTCACAGAGTACGATCCGATTGACGAAGCCCGGCTCACTTGCGGTGCATCTGGACTCGAGCAAGCGTGCCGCGCGGGCCGATTGCCTGGGATCGTCTTGGACCAAGTAGCGGACTAGGACATTGGTATCCAGACCGATCACAGTTGGCCCGCCTCTTCGGCTATCGCCGCTTCCATATCTTCGATTGTGACCCTCTTGGGTGCCGGTTTCAGCATGCCCTTCAGGTCCTTCAGGTGATAGGTCGCCGGCAAGACGGCGACGCGGCCCTGATCCTCGATGACGAAGCGGACCTTGTCTCCTGGCTTGAGCCCGAGATGGTCGCGGATCTCCTTCGGGATCGTTGTTTGGCCCTTGCTCGTCAGGGTGCCTACGGACATGCCAATTCCTTACCTGTTCTGAAGTTCCTTACTTGAAGGTAGGAATAGCACAAAGCCCTCGCGCTTTGAACCGAATTCACGCGGCCGCCGGGCGCGGGCGGCCGGCCTCACGGCGCCGCCGCCACGACCTCCATCTCGATTAGCCACTCCGGATTCACCAAAGCCGAGACGATGAGCGTGGTCACAGCCGGCTGGACGTCGGGCAGGCGCTGCTGGCGGATATCGTTCAGGGCGGGCAAATCCTCCGGCCGGATCAGATAGTAGTTCGTCTTGACGATATCCCGGGGCGTCATCCCGGCGGCCGCGAGCAAGCCTTCGACGTTGGCGATCGCGCGCTCGCACTGGGCCCGAAATCCGCTCTCCGTGGTGCCGTCGGGTGCGACGCCCACCTGACCGGACACGTGGACCATCCGCAGACCCGGGCGCGATTCGACTGCATGGGAGTAGATCGACTGGAATGCCGCCGGAACCGGCCAGACTTTGTTCGAGCTCAGCGGTCGCGACGACGCTTCCTCGTTCTTCGAGTTCATGCCTTTGATCCCTTTGAGTTCCGGACAGCAGGAGGCCGGCCGTTTCGATCGCCATGCGGCGTGGGTCCCAGCATGGACAGGGCCGGGCCCTTTGCCTAGTCTCTGCCGCACCCGCGGCCGGGCCCGGCGGCGGGTTTCGCCCGATCGACGAGGGAGCCCGATGCGCCTTTCCGCCTATTTCATGCCGACCTTGAAGGAGACGCCGAGCGACGCGGAAATCGTCTCGCACCGGCTCATGCTGCGCGCCGGCATGGTCCGCCAGGCCAGCGCCGGCATCTACTCGTGGCTGCCGCTCGGCTTCCGCGTGCTGAAGAACATCGAGCAGATCGTGCGCGAGGAGCAGGACCAGGCCGGCTGCCAAGAGCTGCTGATGCCGACCATCCAGTCGGCCGATCTCTGGCGCCAGTCCGGGCGCTACGACGACTACGGCAAGGAGATGCTGCGCATCGAGGACCGGCATGGCCGCGACATGCTCTACGGGCCGACCAACGAGGAGCTGATCACCGACATCTTCCGCCACGCCATCAGAAGCTACCGCGAGCTGCCGCGGCTGCTCTATCACATCCAGTGGAAGTTCCGCGACGAAGTGCGGCCGCGCTTCGGGGTTATGCGCGGACGCGAGTTCCTGATGAAGGACGGCTATTCCTTCGATCTGGACTTCGAGGGTGCGAAGCGCGCCTACAACAAGATGTTCGTCGCCTACCTCCGCACGTTCGCGCGCATGGGCCTGAAGGCGATCCCGATGGAGGCCGAGACCGGGCCGATCGGCGGCGATCTGTCGCACGAGTTCATCATCCTTGCCGACACCGGCGAGACCACCGTCTTCTGCCACGCCGACCTCCTCGATCACGACGTGCTGGCCGACGACCCGGACTACGAGGGCGATCTCTCTCGGTTGGTCGACGATTGGACCCGGGCCTACGCCCGCACCGACGACAAGCACGATCCCGCCGCCTTCGAGGCCGAGGTCCCCGAGGGCCGGCGCATCGAACGGCGCGGCATCGAGGTCGGCCACATCTTCTATTTCGGCACCAAGTATTCCGAGCCGATCGGCGCCCTGGTGACCGATGCCGACGGCCAGTCTCACGCCGTGCACATGGGCTCCTACGGCATCGGCGTCTCGCGCCTGGCCGGGGCGATCATCGAGGCGAGCCACGACGACAAGGGCATCGTCTGGCCCGAGCCGGTGGCGCCCTTCAAGGTCGGCCTGATCAACCTGCGCGCCTCGGACGCCGCCTGCAGCGCCGCTTGCGAGGATCTCTACGCCAAGCTGCGCGCCGCCGGCGTCGAAGTGCTTTACGACGACCGCGACGAGAGCGCCGGCGCCAAGTTCGCCGACATGGATCTTATCGGTCTGCCCTGGCAGCTCATCGTCGGGCCGCGCGGCGTCAAGGCCGGCGTCGTCGAGCTGAAGTCCCGGGCGACCGACGACCGCGAGGAGCTCAGCTCGGACTCGGCCCTGGCGCGGATGATCGGGTCCTGAGGACGCCAAAGCATGATCTTCAACGCCTTCGAACGCATGGTGGCGATGCGCTATCTCCGTGCGCGCCGCCAAGAGGGCTTCATTTCGGTGATCGCGGCCTTCTCGCTGCTCGGAATCGCGCTCGGCGTGGCCACCCTGATCATCGTCATGGCCGTGATGAACGGCTTCCGCCAGGAGCTCATGGGACGCATCCTCGGCGTCAACGGCCACCTGACCCTCTACCCGCGCGCCGCACAGATCCCCGATTTCGACAATCTGGCCGACCGTCTGCGCGAGGTTGCCGGGGTCGTCATGGTGACGCCGCAGATCCAGGGCCAGGTCATGGTGACGGCGGAAGGCAACGCGACCGGCGCCTTGGTCCGGGGCATGCGCGCTGAGGATTTCGAGGCAAGATCCTTGTTGGCCGAGAACATCATCGACGGCTCGCTCGAGGACTTCACCGGCGACGACGTGGTGCTGGTCGGCTACCGGCTCGCCCAGCAACTCGGCCGCACCGTCGGCGACCGCCTGACCCTGGTGGCGCCGCGCGGCACCGCCACGGTCATCGGCACGGTGCCGCGCATGAAGGCCTACCGCATCGTCGGCCTGTTCGACGTCGGCATGCACGAGTACGACAGCGGCTTCATCTACATGCCTCTGGCCGCCGCCCAGCTGTTCTTTCGGCTACCCGACGCGGTCAATGCGGTCGAGGTCTTCGCCGACGACCCGGACCGGGTGCGCGCGCTGCGCCCGACCATCGACCGCACCGCGGGACCGGAGCTGCGCAGCGTCGATTGGCAGCGCGCCAACGCCAGCTTCTTCAACGCAATCCAGGTCGAGCGCAACGTCATGTTCCTGATCTTGTCGCTGATCATCCTGGTGGCCGCCTTCAACATCCTCTCCGGCCAGTACATGCTGGTGAAGAGCAAGGGCCGCGATATCGCGATCCTGCGCACCATGGGGGCGACGCGCGGCATGGTGCTGCGCATCTTTTTCCTGACCGGGGCCAGCATCGGCATCGTCGGAACGGTGGCCGGATTCATCCTCGGCTTGGCCTTCGCCGACAACATCGAGGTCATCCGCCAGGGCCTCCAGGCCCTGACCGGCACCGATCTCTTCTCGGCCGAGATCTATTTCCTGTCCCAGCTGCCCGCCGAGATCGATCCGGTCGAGGTCATCCAGGTGGTCCTGATGGCGCTCTTCTGGTCGTTTCTGGCGCCGCTCTTCCCGGGCTGGCGAGCGGCCCGGCTCGATCCGGTGGAAGCGCTGCGCTATGAATGACCGCCCCAGAGACGGGCAGGGAAACGGGCAGGGCCTTCGCCTCGAGGCGGTCGACAAGTCTTTCGCACAGGCCGGCGCGCCGCTCGAGGTGCTGCGCAACGTCGACCTGGCGATCGACGCCGGCGAGCTGGTCGCCCTGGTCGGCCCCTCGGGCGCCGGAAAATCGACCCTGCTGCACATCGCCGGTCTGCTCGAGCGCCCCGACGGCGGCGAGATCTACATCCAGGAGACCGCGGCCACGAAGCTGAACGACGCCCAGCGCACGGCGCTCAGGCGCGAGACCATCGGCTTCGTCTACCAGTACCACCATCTGCTGCCGGAGTTCTCGGCGCTGGAGAACCTGGTCGTGCCGCAGATGATCGACGGCCGCTCCCGGACGGCGGCGCGCAGCCGGGGCGAGGAGCTGCTCGGCATGGTCGGCCTGGGCGAGCGCGCAAGCCACCGTCCCGGCCAGCTCTCGGGCGGCGAGCAGCAGCGCGTCGCCATCGCGCGGGCGCTGGCCAACCAGCCGCAGATCCTGCTGGCCGACGAGCCGACGGGGAACCTCGACCCGCACACCGCCGATGACGTGTTCGAGCTCTTGCTCGAGCTGGTCCGCGGCGCCGGGCTCGCGGCGCTGATCGCGACCCACAACATGGAGCTGGCCGGGCGCATGGACCGCAGCCTCAGGCTGGAGGACGGCCACGTCGTCGCCGGCACATAGGCGCGGCGCGGGCGCCTGGCTGGTCTGCCTGCTGGTCCTTCTGACGGCTTGCGGCGAGCAGCCGCAGCCGCGTACCGCTAAGTTCTTGCGCGCCGAAGCGGCCTTGCCGGGCCCGGACTTCGACACGCTTCAGGTCTACATCACGGAGATCCCGCCGGGCACGACGATCCGCGAGGTGGTGGTCGCCGGCCCGGAGGGCGAGCGCCTCAGTACGCGCGACTTCGTGACCTGGACCAGCGAGAGCGGCAAAGGGGTGAGCGGCGGCCCGATTAGCCTCAGGCTCGGCTACAACGCGCCGGTCCCGCGCAGCGGCATCCAGGGCGGGCGCCCGGGTCTGCTGAGCAAACGCAAGCGAGCCTGGATCCTGCTGCCGGCGGAATCGACCTACCTGGATGCGCCGCAACGCTGGCGGGTCGAGGTGCACTACGTCGACGTGGTCGGCGACGCGCGCGTCCTGCGCCTTGACGCGCCGTTTCCGGACCTGAGCGACGGCGAAGAGGAAGCCGAGTAGGCGCCTGTCCACAGCCTGTGGACGGCTTCGCGCTGGCCGACTCGGGGCCGTCGTGGAATCCTGCGCCGGTCATGCCGCACGCCAGTTTCGTTCACCTCAGGGTCCATTCCGCCTACTCGCTCTCGGAAGGGGCGATCAAGGTCAAGGAGCTGGTGCAGCTCTGCCGCCAGCACGCCATGCCGGCGGTGGCCGTGACCGACAGCGGCAACCTCTTCGGGGCCCTCGAATTCGCCATGGCCGCCAGCGAGGCGGGGGTGCAGCCGATCATCGGCTGCCGGCTCGCGGTGGCGCGCGAGGACACCGAGGGCCGCAACGGCACCGCACCGGACGGCGACGAGTTGGTGCTGCTGGTCAAGGACGAGCAGGGCTACCGCAACCTGCTCAAGCTGGTCAGCAGATCCTTCCTGCAGAGCGAGGCGGGCGAGGCCGCCAGCATCCGCCTGGCCGATCTGGAGGGTCACGCCGAGGGCCTGATCGCGCTCACCGGCGGACCCGCGGGACAGGTCGGGCGGCTGCTGCACGAGGGCCACGACGATCAAGCCGAGGCCGCACTCCTGGCGCTCGCGGCGCACTTTCCTGGCCGCCTCTACGTCGAGCTGATGCGCCACGGCCTGGAGATCGAAAACGAGATCGAGGCCCGCCTGATCGAGCTCGCCTACCGGCACGACCTGCCGCTGGTGGCGACCAACGACGCCTACTTCGCCTGGTCCGACCGCTACGAGGCCCACGACGCGCTGATCTGCATCGCCGACGGCAGCTTCGTCGGGCAGAGCGAGCGCCGCAAGCTGACCCCGGAGCATCGCTTCAAGTCGGCCGAGGAGATGGCCGCGCTTTTCGCCGATCTGCCCGAGGCGATCGACAACACCCTGGTGGTGGCCCGGCGCTGCGCCTTCTTTCCGGAGAAGCGCGCGCCGATCCTGCCGGCCTTTCCGACCGAGGCGGGGCGGAGCGAGACCGAGGAGCTGGCGGCTCAGGCCGCCGCCGGGCTCGACGCGCGGCTCGAGCGTCAGGTCTACCGGCCGGACATGGACGAGGCGGCCCGCGCGGCCGCCGCGCGGCCCTACCGCGAGCGCCTGGACTACGAGCTCGGCGTGATCGGCGAGATGGGCTTCCCGGGCTACTTCCTGATCGTCGCCGACTTCATCAAGTGGGCCAAGCAGCAGGGCATTCCGGTCGGCCCGGGCCGCGGCTCGGGCGCGGGCTCGGTGGTCGCCTGGGCGCTCACCATCACCGATCTCGATCCGTTGCGCTGGGGCCTCTTGTTCGAGCGCTTCCTCAATCCCGCGCGCGTCTCGATGCCAGACTTCGACATCGACTTCTGCCAGGAGGAGCGCGACCGCGTCATCCACTACGTTCAGGAGAAGTACGGTCAGGACCGGGTGGCGCAGATCATCACCTTCGGCAAGCTGCAGGCGCGGGCCGTGATCCGCGACGTCGGCCGGGTCTTGCAGATGCCCTATCCCCAGGTCGACCGGATCTGCAAGCTGATCCCCAACAACCCGGCCAACCCGGTTAGCCTGCAGCAGGCGATCGACGGCGAGCCGATCCTGCAGGAGATGCAGCGCAGCGACGAGGCCGTGGCCCGGCTGACCGACATCTCGCTCAAGCTGGAGGGGCTCTACCGCCACGCCTCGACCCATGCCGCCGGGGTGGTGATCGGCGACCGGCCGCTCGACGAGCTGATCCCGCTCTACCGCGACCCGCGCTCGGAGACGCCGGTCACCCAGTTCAGCATGAAGTACGTCGAGCTGGCCGGCCTGGTGAAGTTCGACTTCCTGGGCCTCAAAACCTTGAGCGTCCTCGCGCTGGCCCGCGACCTGATCCGCCGCCAAGAGCCCGACTTCGACCTCGACGATCTGCCGCTCGACGATCCCAAGACCTACGAGATGATCGGCCGCGCCGAGTCCGCGGGGGTGTTCCAGCTGGAAGGCTCGGGCATGCGCGACGTCCTGCGCCGCCTCAAGCCGGACCGCTTCGAGGACATCATCGCCGTCGTGGCGCTCTACAGGCCGGGGCCGATGGACAACATCCCCAGCTACATCGCCCGCAAGCACGGCGAGGAGGAGCCGGACTACCTCTATCCCTCGCTCGAAGGAATCCTGAAGGAGACCTTCGGGATCATGATCTACCAGGAACAGGTCATGCAGATCGCCCAGGAGCTGGCCGGCTTCACGCTGGCCCAGGCCGATCTGCTGCGCCGCGCCATGGGCAAGAAGATCCAGGCCGAGATGGACGCCCAGCGCAAATCCTTCGTCGACGGCGCGATGGCCCGCGGCGTGCCGGAATCCAAGGCGGTGCAGATCTTCGAGCAGGTCAACAAGTTCGCCGGCTACGGCTTCAACAAGAGCCACGCCGCGGCCTACGCCCTGGTCGCCTATCAGACCGCCTATCTGAAGGCCAACTATCCGGTTGAGTTCCTGGCCGCCTCGATGACCTTCGACATGGGCAACACGGACAAGCTGAATCTGTTCCGCCAGGAGCTCGACCGCCTGGGCATCCCGCTGCTGCCGCCCGACATCAACCGCTCGCTCGCCGACTTCGGCGTCGAGCGCGCCGAGGACGGCCGCCGGGCGATCCGCTATGCCCTGGCGGCGGTCAAGAACGTCGGCGAGGCGGCCATGACAGCACTGGTGGCCGAACGCGAGGCGCAGGGGCCCTTCGGCAGCTTGAACGCTCTCACCGAGCGTTTGGACAGCGGCATGGTCAACAAGCGACAGATCGAGGCCTTGGCCTGCGCCGGCGCCTTCGACGCCCTCGAGCCGAACCGCCGACGCCTTTTCGAGGGCGCCGATACGCTGATCCGCCACGCCACGGCCGCGGCCAACGAACGCCAGTCCGATCAGGCCAGCTTGTTCGGCGGCGCGGCGAGCCCCGCCCCGGCGCCGTTGCCGCTGCCCGCCGTCGAGGACTGGCCCTCCATGGAGCGCCTGCGCCACGAGTTCGAGGCGATCGGCTTCTATCTCTCGGCCCATCCCCTGGATGCCTACGGCGCGCTGCTCGGCAAGCTGGGCGTCGTCTCGCACCGGGAGCTGATGGGGCCGCGCGGCGCGGACAGCCGCGGGAAGAAGCTGGCCGGGATCGTGGTCGGCCGCCAGGAGCGCACCTCGCGCCAGGGCAACCGCTTCGCCTTCGTCCAGTTCTCCGACCAGAGCGGGGTGTTCGAGGTGGTGCTCTTCACCGAGTTGCTGAACCGGTCGCGCGAGCTGCTCGACGGCGGCGAGCCGTTGCTGATCACGGTCGAGGCGCGCAGCGACAATGGCGATCTGCGGCTCTCGGCGCAGGACCTGGCCCCCCTGGAGGCGGCGGTTGAGCAGGCGGCGGCCGAGCTCAAGGTCTATCTGCGCGATCCGGCCCCGGTCGGCAACATCAAGGCGGTGCTGGAGCGCGAGGGCGGGCGCCGGGACGGCAAAGGCCGGGTCGCCTTCGTCCTCGGGCTGGCCGACGGCCAGGAGGTCGAGATGGAGCTGCCGGGGGGCTATCGACTCTCGTCGCAGTTGAGGCGGGCGATCAAGTCCATCCCGGGGGTTGTTATGCAAGACGCCTGACGCCGGGCCCGGGGTACGCTTTGCCCTTGCCTTTTGGCGGCCTCCCGGCTATCACCCCGCCCGCAAGCAATTCACACGCAGGCGGTGCGGCTGCCCGATGGGCCGCCCTTCCGGTGTCCGGACTTCCGGATCATGAGCCTGCGGCGGACCAACCGGAGAATAGGTGCAAATGTCGACGATCTTCAGCATGCGCCAGCTGCTCGAGGCTGGCGTTCATTTCGGTCACACCACCCGTCGTTGGAATCCGAAGATGTCACCCTTCATCTTCGGCGCGCGCAACGGCATCCACATCATCGACCTGGAGCAGACGGTGCCGATGCTGCACCAGGCGCTGGGCTTCGTGCGCGACACGGTGGCCAGCGGCGGCCGCGTGCTCTTCGTGGGCACCAAGCGGCAGGCCAGCGAGACCGTCGCCGAGAGCGCCAAGAAGTGCGGCCAGTACTACGTCAACCACCGTTGGCTCGGCGGCATGCTGACCAACTGGAAGACGATCTCCAACTCGATCAAGCGCTTACGCGAGCTGGAGGAGCTCCTGGCCGAGGAACAGGTCGGCCTGACCAAGAAGGAGCTGCTCAACATCACGCGCGAGCGCGACAAGCTCGACCGCGCGCTGGGCGGGATCAAGGAGATGGGCGGCCTGCCGGACGTGATCTTCGTGATCGACACGAACAAAGAGCACATCGCGGTCGCCGAGGCGACCAAGCTCAACATCCCTGTTGTGGCCGTGGTCGATTCCAATTCCGACCCCGCGGGGATCACCTTTCCGATCCCGGGCAACGACGACGCGATAAGGGCGATCTCGCTCTACTGCAACCTGATGGTCGATACCGTGCTGAGCGGCATCCAGCAGGAGGTCCTGGCCTCCGGCGGCGACGTCGGCGCGGCGGAAGAGGCGCCCGCCGAGTCCTTGCCCGCCGAATCCCAGCCTGGCGAATCCCAGCCCGGCGAAGCGCCGGCGGGCGACGGCGCGGCAGAGCCCATGCAGCCCGCGCCGAACGGCTCGGGCGAGGCGGCCGCGGCCGAGGCGGCACCGGAAGCGCCCGCCACCGAAGGCAAGCCCGAGGACGCGGCCCCCGAGGCCAGCGCCGAAGCGGAGGGATCGGCCGAGCCCGTCGCAGAGAAGAAGAGCGCCTGAGGTCCCGTGTGCCGGACCTCTTGGGCCGGCCGCGCCACGCCGTAAACTCACAAACTCGAGGGTAACTGAGAGCCATGGCCGAAATCACCGCTGCGCTGGTCAAGGAGCTGCGCGAGAAGACCGGCGCGGGCATGATGGACTGCAAGAAGGCCCTGTCGGAGAACGCCGGCGACCTGGAGTCCGCCGTCGACTGGCTGCGTAAGAAGGGTCTGGCCGCCGCCGCCAAGAAGGCCGGCCGCGTGGCGGCCGAAGGCCTCATCGGCGTCGCCGCCGAGGCGACCTCCGGCGCCGTCGTCGAGGTCAACGCGGAAACCGACTTCGTCGCGCGCAACGACAAGTTCCAGGCCTTCGTCCGGCAGGTCGCGGCGCTGGCGCTGGATGCCAAGGGCGATCTGGCGGCCCTGCAGGCGGCGGATTACCCGGGCAGCGGCCACACGGTGGCCGACGAGCTGACCCAGCTGATCGCGACGGTCGGCGAGAACATGACCCTGCGGCGCAGCGCCTGCCTCGAGGTGGGCCAGGGCGTGGTCGCCACCTACGTGCACAATCAGGCCGCCCCCGGGCTTGGCAAGATCGGCGTGCTGGTGGCGCTCGAATCGGGCGCCGACGCGGCGGCGCTGGCGGCGCTGGGCAAGCAACTCGCCATGCACATCGCGGCGGCGGCGCCGCAGTCAGTCGACTCGGCCGACCTGGATCCCGCGGCGATCGAGCGTGAGCGCAACGTTCTGGCGGAACAGGCGCGCGCCTCCGGTAAGCCGGAAGAGATCGTCGAGAAGATGGTCGAAGGGCGGCTGCGCAAGTTCTACGAAGAGGTCTGCCTGCTCGACCAGGTCTTCGTCATCGACGGCGAGACCAAGGTGCGCAAGGTGCTCGAAGCGGCGGGCAAAGAGCACGGCGCCGACATCAAGGTCGGCGGCTTCGTGCGCTACCTGCTGGGCGAGGGCGTGGAACGCCAGGAAACGGATTTCGCCGCCGAGGTCGCCGCCCAGCTCGGCTCCTAGGGCTGATCCAGGGCGCGCCTTTGGCCGGACGGGCAGAGACCGACAGCATCGAAGGCCGGGAGGTCCGCGGATGACAGGGACCGTCGAAGGGGCGAAGAAGAAGCCGGCGCAAATCGGTGCACCGAGGTACCGCCGGGTCTTGCTCAAGCTTTCCGGCGAAGCCCTGATGGGCGATCAGGACTACGGCCTCGACCCGGGCATGGTCGAAGGCATCGCCCGCGACATCCGCGACGTGGTGGAGCTGGGCGTCGAGGTCTGCGTCGTGGTCGGCGGCGGCAATATCTTCCGGGGCCTGACCGGGGCGGCCGACGGCATGGAACGCGCGACGGCCGACTACATGGGTATGCTGGCGACGGTGATAAACTCGCTGGCCATGCAGAATGCCCTGGAAAAGCTCGAGGTCCACACTCGCGTCCAGTCGGCAATCCCCATGGCGACGGTGGCCGAGCCTTATATCCGTCGGCGCGCCATCCGGCATATGGAAAAGGGCCGGGTGGTGATCTTCGGCGCCGGCACCGGCAACCCCTTTTTCACGACCGACACGGCCGCCGCCCTGCGCGCCTCGGAGATGGGCTGCCAGGTGCTGATGAAGGGCACCAAGGTGGACGGCGTCTACGATGCCGATCCGGTCAAGGTGAAGGACGCTCATCGTTTCGAGCGGCTCTCCTACAAGCAGGTGCTGTCCCGCGACCTGAGCGTGATGGACCATTCCGCCATATCGCTGGCCCGAGAAAACCACATTCCGATTATGGTATTCTCGATCTACAACGCGGGAGCCATCGCCGAGGTGCTGAGCGGCGAGGGCAAGTACACGATCATCGAAGGCGAGGACTAGCGTGTCTGCGGATCCCAAGGATTTGAAACGACGGATGGACGGCGCCCTGGAGGTCCTGCGCCGGGAGTTCGCCGGGCTGCGGACCGGCCGCGCCTCGGCCAGCCTCCTTGAGCCGATCACGGTCGAGGCCTACGGCTCGCCGATGCCGTTGAACCAGGTTGCCACCATATCGGTGCCCGAGGCGCGCCTGATCACGG
>JAAUYJ010054930.1_pt1 | contig 12143 bp, 9 predicted proteins | sample 7278031 | NCBI WGS metagenome assembly JAAUYJ01 (sample SAMN14350222, study PRJNA611818) | marine sediment metagenome | isolation source: surface marine sediment (1.8m) | place: French Polynesia: Moorea | collected 2018-08 | reverse complement strand
GAATGGCCGGATCGTCTTCCACAACCAGAATCTGCGCCTTGGGCGATGGCATCAGGATAACCTTTCGCAAAAAGTTTCAGGATGGCCCTGAACTGATCCGTATCGAATCTGACCTTCGGGCGCAAGCCTGATAACGCAAAAGAAATGTAAAAAATGGTGCGCCGGATTTTGCCGTTCTTTGAATTGTCTTCCCTTCATCGATCGCTATGATTGAACCATCGATCCATGCTTTCTTAAAATCAACGACAGCAAGGAGGTTTACTATGGAAACCCAAAAACGCAAGACATTGCTGACGATCGGTGGTCTCATCCTGGCAACCTCAGTGATCATGGGGTTGAGCGGCCATGCCCATACCTGGATCGCTCGTCATCCAGGCGGGGGGCCGTCCGATGCGGTCCATGATGATGGCCGGCTCCGCATCACGGGACATCTTGTGCAGGATAAAATCCTTCAGGGTTCGGGCGGCCACGTCAGCCTGGCCCTGACCTTGGCGGCACCCGACCAAGCGCCCGTGGAGCAGAGCAAGCGAACGAATGTCGATCTGGTCGTGGTCCTGGACCGCAGCGGGTCAATGAACGGACCGAAGATCGATGATGCCCGCCGGGCCATTCTGCACCTGGTGGAGCAGCTAGATCCTGAGGATCGCCTGGCCCTGGTGAGCTATGCCAACCACGTGGTACAGCATACCGCTTTGGCCCCGATGACGGAGGTCAACCGCAACGTGCTCCGAGCGGCCGTGGACGGTATCATGGCCAACGGCGGCACCAACCTGGGCGCTGGGTTGAAACGTGGGATTACACTGGCCACGCAGATGCCCGAATCGAACAGCACCCGAAGGATCATTCTCATCTCGGACGGGCTGGCCAACCAGGGCATCACCGATCCTCATTCCCTGGGATCCATGGCGGCCGCGGGGTTTGAAAAGACCCTGATGGTCAGCACGGTTGGGGTCGGACAAGAATTCAACGAACACCTCATGACGCTTCTGGCCGACCACGGCGGCGGGAGCTATTACTACCTCGAAAACCCGGCGGCCTTTGCGGCGGTTTTCCAGAAGGCGTATCAACACGCCCGCGCCGCTGCGGCCGAGGCCGTCCGCGTCGATCTTACCCTGCCGGAGGGGGTTCGTCTGATCGATGCCGGCGGCTACCCGATCCGGCAGACCGGATCCCAGGCGGTTTTCCATCCCGGCGGCTTGCGCTACGGACAGTCCCGCAAGCTCTATCTGACCCTGCAGCTACCCACACACACCCCCCGCGAATTCCGCCTGGACGAGATTCGCGTGCATTATCGTCAGGGCGAGCAGGAACACACCGCCATCCTGGCCGAACGCTTCGGCGTCGCCTGCGTCAGCAACGCCCGGGAGGTGATGGCCTCGATCCGCAAGGACGCCTGGAGCGACCAGGTGGTGCGCGAAGACTTTGGTCGGCTCAAGGAAGAGGTGGCCGCAGACATCAAGGCGGGGCGGGCGAAAAAAGCGATGCGGCGGATTGACATTTACCGCCAGGAAAAAGCGGCCGTCAATGAAGTCGTGCAATCAGCCCGCGTAACCCAGAATCTGGAAGACGAGGTGGGCGCCCTGAGCACTTTTGTTCAGGAAACCTTTGCGGGATCGGCACCAGAGGTTGCCGCCAAGCAGAAGAAAAACGCCAAGACCCTCCAGTATGACGGCTACCGCGGACGACGAGACAAAAAATAACGCCCTAGAGGCCGGCCATGACTACCGGCCCGGCGACTGCCAAGATGAGAGGAGAAGTGATGGGAATTGCATCGCGCATATTAAGACTGTGCAAGGCCGATCTGCACGGCGTCATGGATCAGCTCGAAGACCGCGAGCTGCTCCTGAAGCAGTATTTACGCGAAATGGAAGAGGCCCTGGCCACCACGATGGCCCAGCGCGATCACCTCAAGGCCCGGTGGGAACGGGTCACGCACGACCTGTCCCTGCAGCGTGACGCGGTGCAGACCATGGAGAAAGATATTGCGCTGGCGGTGGCCAGAGAGAAAGACGATATCGCCCGCATGCTGATTCGCCGCAAATATCCTCTGGCCCAGGGGGTCGTGCGTCTCGTGGCGCACCGTAAGCGGCTGGCGGCCGAAATCGAAGCCATCGACGCAACCTGTACCCGGCAGGCAGGGGCTCTCGAGCAGCTGCGTCAACGGGCGGACGTTGTGTCCCGCGATCGGCGGGCCGGCCATGAAGGGCCCCTCGTTGATCTGGGGGCGAACAGGCGGCCGACCGAGCCCTGCGATGAGGAAATCGAGCTGGAACTGCTCCAGTTCAAGGAGGCCCTGCAGGCCGGGAGGTCGTCATGAGAAGCGGTTCACGTCCCATACGGACGACAATTCTGGTGGGCGGACTGGGCGCTCTGCTGTGGCTGGTGGTCGACCAGTTCCCGGGGTGGCATTGGATTCGGCCGTGGGTGCGTTTCGGGCTGATCTGGCTGGGGACGGCCTGTTACGCGCTGCTTCTGGTGCGTTGGAGCCGTCGCGGTCTGGCGGCCGTGATTTTCCCACTGGCCGTGCTGGGGCTGTGGGGCGGCGCCCTGCCCCCCGCCCGGAGTGGCGTCGTGCTGGCCCTGGCCATATTGAGCTGGGTGCGAAGCGGGTTGTGCTTTCCCGGTCCTCCCGGTCGGGTCGTGGTGCGCGAGGCCCTGATCTGCGGCGGGGGCGGCATTTTAGTGCAGGTCCTGACGACCCACGGCGCAGTTTCCGGGGCGTTGGGGATCTGGCTGTTCTTCCTCGTTCAGGCCCTGTTCTTCGTGTTCTTGGATACCGGCCGGGTCGCTTTCGCCGCCGCCGAAGATCCCTTCGAGCGGGCGCGCCAGCGGGCCGAAAGCCTTCTGCAGCGCTATTGACGTCCGGTAGGCGCGCTTCAGATCCGCTGGTATTGCTGCCGAACCTGGGCCTCGCCGTAGCGCCTCTCGAGTCGGCGTATGATGAAATGCCCCCGGGCGGTTCGCTGGAACTGGCGGATGAAGAGAAGATTGATCAGGCCTCCGCCGACCGCTCCGACCAGGGGGATGGCCTGAGCGACCGCTTTGTCGGAAACCACCAGACCGAAGCGGGCCGCAATTTGAGTGATAAAGCGGATCAGGGCCGGCGCGCCTTTCGCGCTGACGCCTTTCTGAGCCACGTGCCGTGCGGCCTCGGCCACCGACCGGGCCAGGGCGGTCCGGACAGCGAAGTAGCCGCTCTCGGCGGGCGCAGCGCCGACCGTCGGCCCGCTCAGGGCGAAAACCTGCACACACTCGATCCGGACCCGGGGATCTTTGAGGTCCTGGCCTTCGCTGCGCGCGATCGCCGCGATCGCGCGCAGCATGACGGCGGTGGTCACCGGCAGTTCAATCGCCAGCGCCGGCAGGCCAAACGCCCCGGCTCCGGTTCCGCAGAGCGTGGCAAGGAAAGCGTGCAGCCCGCCCGCGGCGGGTTGCGGCCGGTCGGACCGGAGGGTGTAGATGGCCGCCGTGAGGGCCTTGCGGATGGCCGCGTGGGTGAGCTGGCCAATCAGGCGTGACCAGCGGGCCGGCAGGAGGGCCAATCCCTTGGCGATGGGGATGCTCAGCAGACGTGTCATCCGGGCCGGCAGCCCCGGCTTTTCGAGTAGATCCTTCGCCCGCCGGAGATCGATCTGATCCCCGGCCGTCATCCTTGCTGTCACTGATCGCTCCTTCGGCCGCAATTTGAGGGGGCTTAGCCGGCACCGTATTCAGCGGCTGTCGGAACGGTCGACAGTTGCTTCGACGTTGCGCCCCGATGGCCATCCGTTGGTACCATCCAGATATCAGGCCCCTGGCAATGTCACAAGAATGGATTGCAAATATCCAATTAAATCACTATACTGCCTACATAATAGGCCCCGTGCCGTGGCCGGTTCGGATTTCCATCAATATCAAAACCCATGTCCCCCTCAATCGAAAAGCAGGCTAGATGGCCAATCCAACCAAATCAATCGGTGAAGTAAAGGATAAATTTAGCGGGCTGGTGCAGTTCGTGGCCGGTGACATCTGGCGCGCGCGCATGCAGGAAATGCCCTTTCTCAAACGGGTTTGGATTCGCAGCCTGCGCATCCTGCTGCTGGCCCTGCGGGGGTTTCGTGAAGATGCCTGTATGCTCAGGGCCTCTTCGCTTACTTTTTTCACCCTGCTGTCCATCGTCCCTGTGGTGGCCATGGCCTTTGGCATCGCCAAAGGGTTTGGTTTCCACGACATGCTCGAAAGACAGCTCTACCAGAATTTTCCGGGACAGGAGGATGTGGTCAGCAAGGTGGTGATTTTTGCCGACAGTCTGCTGGAAACCACCAGGGGGGGCGTCATCGCCGGGTTCGGCCTGGTGATTCTCTTCTGGGCCGTTTTCAAAGTACTGGGCAACATCGAGCATTCGTTCAATCAGATCTGGCAGGTCAAGCGTGAACGGACCCTGGCCCGCAAGCTAAGCGATTATTTGGCGATCATGCTGCTAAGCCCGATCCTGGTCATCCTGCAAAGCAGTGCCACGGTTTTCGTCACGACCAAGATCACCCATGTGACCCAGGAGATCGCCCTGCTCGGGCATTTCAGCCCCCTGATCCATTTTTCTTACAATCTGATCCCCTATTTTCTGGTCTGGATCTTGTTCACCCTGATCTATCTCGTCATGCCCAATACCCGCGTACGATTCCGATCAGCCCTGGTGGCCGGCTTCATTGCCGGCACGGGCTACCAGATCCTGCAGGGCCTGTATTTCAGCTTTCAGATCGGCTTCGCCCGCTACAATGCCATTTACGGCAGTTTCGCCGCCCTCCCGCTGCTTCTGGTCTGGCTGCAGTTGAGCTGGCTGATCGTATTGCTGGGCGCGGAAATCTCCTTTGCCATTCAGAATGTGGGCCAGTACGAATTCGAACAGGACACGACCCACGCCAGTCCGGGCCTGCGCAAGCTGGTGGCCCTGCGCATCAGTCTCTACATCGTCCGCCAGTTCGACCGGGGGGCCGCCCCGGTCGAGGGCGAGCGCATTGCCGACGATCTGGAACTGCCGCTGCCGCTGACCTATCGCGTCCTGCGTGAACTGGCCGAAAGCGGTATCCTCAAGGAAGTACAGCTGGCCGACGACGATCGCCAGGGGTTTATGCCGGCCCGGGACGCCGATCATTTGAGCATCAGCTACATCCTGGAAGCCCTCGAAACCAGAGGGGTCAACGGCATCCCCCTGCCCGAATCGCCCGAGTTTGTCGCGTTGTCCGAGTCCCTGGACGAGCTGCGCGCGACGATCCAGCAATCGCCCGCCAATAAAATCCTGAAAGAGATCAAAGTGCCAGGCCCCTGACGGGTCGGGGCGGTCTGATCCGAGGTTGCCGGGGCCGGTTTCAATCTGGTAATGACGGCAGCGGGGCATGCGGCCCTGATCGGTGTCAATGTCACGCCATGCGATGGGATGGAGCTAAGATATGGATCACATGCTGTCGACCAAGGAGGTGGCCCGCTTTATCGGCGTCAACGAGAAGATGGTTTACACCCTGGTGGCCGAAAAGGGTCTGCCGGCCACCAAAATTACCGGTAAATGGCTGTTTCCGCGGCACCTGGTCGAACAATGGATCGAAGCCAACACGATCAACTATCCTGAACCCTGCCAGGATCTGCCGCCCTACGACGGCATTCTGATTGTGGCCGGCAGCAACGACCCTCTGCTGGAGAAGGCCATTCATCTGTTCAATCGGATGCATCCCGAGCACATCGCCGTTTTTGGCAATCTCGGCAGTCTGGGCGGCCTGCGGGCCCTGCGGCGGCGCAAGTGTCACGTGGCCACCAGTCACCTGTTGCAGGAAGGAGAGGAGGAATACAATTTCGATTTTGCCACCCGTGAGCTCAAGCATGCCCCGGCGGTGGTCAATTTCTGCCGACGGGAGCAGGGGATCCTGGTGGCGAAGGGAAACCCCCGGGGTTTGCGATCGGTGGCCGATTTGGGCGCCCAAGGCCTGACCATCGTCAACCGACCCAACACCACGGGCACGCGTCTGCTCCTCGATCGTGAACTGGAAAAAGCCGGAATCGAAGGCCAGACCCTCCAGGGCTACCACAACGAAGTCGCCCGTCATCTGGATGTGGGGCTCGAAATTGCGGCCGGCCGGGCCGACGCCGGCCCCGGCATCCGGGCTGTGGCCGGCATGCTGGAGCTCGATTTCATTCCACTGCGCTGGGAGCGCTACGATTTGCTGGTCACCAAGGAACGCTTCTTCGACCCGGGGGTGCAGCTGCTTTTGGGCCTGCTGCCGGAAGACGCCTTTCGACGTCTGGCGGGCACGCTGCAAGGCTATGATGTCAGCATGAGTGGTAAGATGATCTTCCCGGCCGCGAGCGACTGAGGATCATCGCCTGGTTTCAACACCCGTTCAATCCGGTCGGCGCATGTCGAAACGCGATTCGCTTCAACGGGCGGACATGTTTATATCCGTCCGCGTTGGCAATGCCGGCTTTAAAAGGTCCACCGGCCTCAAAGCCGTTTCCAAGCTCCCGCGGGGGTGAAGTGCTCCCTCCTGCGCTGCGGGAGAGGGGCTCACGGGCCGTTAGTGATATAGCGGCGCGGCACGCGCGCCAGGTTGGTGAAGACCACCTCGTAATTGATCGTATCCAACAGATCGGCCACGGTATCGGCGCTGATTTCGGCGTCGCCCTGGCGGCCAATGAGCACCACCTCGTCACCGGGCACCACCCCTTCGATCGCTCCCACGTCCAGCATGATCAGGTCCATGCACACCCGGCCCGCGATGGGCGCCTCGACCCCGTGCACCAGCATGTGGCCCCGGTTGGAAAGCCGGCGCGGAATCCCGTCGCCATAGCCGGCCGCCACCGTGGCAATACGGGTGGCCCGCGGGGCCTTCCAGGTCATGCCGTAGCTAACCGAAAAGCCGGCCGGGACCTCTTTGACCTGCAGGATTCGGGATTTGACGGTCAGGGCCGGTTGCAATTCGATCTTGTGTAGATCCACGGCACGCGACGGATAGAGGCCGTAGAGGGAAATGCCGGGGCGCACGGCATCGAGGTGGGCCTGGGGCAGATCGATGATGCCGGCACTGTTGGCGGCATGACGCATGCCGCCGTCGACGCCGGCCCGTGCGAGCCGTTCAAGGAAAGTGTTGAAGATATCAAGCTGAAGGGTCGTGAAGGATTTGTCGGTTTCGTCGGCGGCCGCAAAATGGGTGAAAATGCCCTCGAGCCGCAGGCCCGCCAATCGGTTCAGGGCGCGGACCTCTTCCACCGCCGGCAGGGCCGGATCGTGTTCGGGTCGGCCGCAGTCCGGAACCAGCCCCAGGCGACCCATGCCCGAATCGACCTTGAGGTGGATGGGGATGACGGCCTTGCGCTCGACCGCACGGGCGGCCAGTCCGCGGGCCTCCTCCAGGGAGGTGACGCCCTGAATGAGGTCGTTGTCGATGATGTGATCAGCAAAGGGGGGAAAGGTCGGTCCCATCACCAGGATGGGGGCATCGAAACCGGCCCGTCGCAGTTGGACCCCCTCGTCGACCCGGGCCACGGCCAACATATCGGCGCCGTGGGCCAGGGCGGTCCGGGCGACGGCTTCCGCCCCGTGTCCGTATCCGTCGGCTTTGACCACCGCCATCAGGCGCGCCGCCGGGCGGGTGATCCGCCGCAGTTCCCTTACGTTGTGGGCGATGGCGTCGAGATCGATTTCAGCCCAGATATTCTGAAAATCCATGGATTCGCTCTCCGCAGCAGGCGCAACGATCGGCGGGCCGGTACCGGGGTGCATGGAACGGATCGCCCGACACGCCTTGTCTCATAACCGAGTCACGTGAATTTGGCAATGGGTGGTCCTGCCCTGGACAAAGCGCGGGGATTCAGGCGCCGAAGGTCTTTTCGGCCGTATCCAGCACGGCCATGGCATCCCCTTGCATGATGCTTTTGATTTTACCAATCGTAATGGGCAGCGTTGTGGAGACGAAATAGGCGGCGGTTTTAAGTTGACCGTCCAGGAAGGCGGCTTCCCGATTGGCCGCGATGACGCCGGCCGGATCGGCCGCATCGGCCAGCAGCGCCTGTAAACGGGGATAGGCACGGGCGGCCCGCCCGAGCAGCATCCAGGCGATAATGATATCGCCGGTCACCTCCAGAAAGGGGTGGGCCTGGGTAAAGGCCAGCTTGATATCCGGCCCCATGGCTTTCTTGCTCAGGAAGACGGCAACTTCGCCGTAGCGGTTCAGGGCGGCTTCCAACTTTTCACACAGGGCGCGCAGATCTTCGATCTGCTCGAACTCCTGGATGCTGGCACGCACGTTCTGGAGGAAATGCATGAAAATTTCACCCCGGCGCAGCCCCAGTTTCCGCCCCAGCAGATCCATGGCCTGGATCCCGTTGGTGCCTTCATAGATGGTGGTGATTTTGCAATCGCGCATGAGCTGTTCGATGGGATATTCTCGGGTGTAGCCGTAACCCCCGTAGACATTCATGGCCAGTTCACAGACCTCCATGCCCCGCTCGGAACAGTAGGCTTTGACGACCGGCGTTAGGAATTCAATCAGGCCGCTGTAGCGGGCACGACTTTCAGCATCCTCGGTGGTCGCTTCCAGATCGAAGAGATAAGCCACATAGAAGGTCAAGCTGCGCATGCCGTCGACGAGGGCCTTCATGCGCATGAGCATTCGCCGGACATCCGGATGGCGGATGATGGGCACCGGACTGTTGCCGTCCGCGTCAGGCGTGAGATCTTTTCCCTGGCGGCGGGTCTTGGCGTATGCGGCCGCATAGAGATAGGCGGCCGAGCCCTGCAGAAAACCCTGCTGGCCCACGCCCAGCCGGGCTTCGTTCATCATGTGGAACATGATGGGCATGCCCTGGTTTTCTTCTCCCAACAGCAGGCCGCGGCAGGCGCCGGCGGCCCCCAGCGTCATGCTGCAGGTCGGGCTGGCGTGCAATCCCATTTTTTCTTCGATGGCGGTACACACGATATCGTTGGGTTCTCCGAGAGTGCCGTCGGCGTTGACCCAGATCTTCGGCACCAGAAAGACCGAGATGCCCTTGGCGCCCTCTGGCGCTCCTTCGATCCGCGCCAGGACCGGATGAATGAGGTTGGGGGTCAGGTCATGGTCGCCGCAGGTAATGAAAATTTTATTGCCGCTCAAATGATAGGTGCCGTCGGGATTCCTGACGGCCATGGTGGAAAGGGCCCCCACGTCCGAGCCGGCGTGGGGTTCGGTCAGCAGCATGGTGCCGGCCCACTCGCCCGAGTAGAGTTTGGCCAGAAAGAGCGATTTTTGATGGTCATCGCAGAACAGTTCGATCATTTTGCCGGTGCCGTGGCCCAGAATCCCAAAGGCGGCGAAACTGAAATTGGCGCCGGTGAGGTAGTCGCGTGCCGCCTGGGCCACCACCTGAGGCAATCCCTGGCCACCGACTTCGGTGGCCTCCGTCATGGCCAGCCACTCTCCCTTCCGGTAGTGACGGTAAGCCTCATGGAAGCAGGTCGGAACCCGTACCTGCCCATTTTCGAACTGAACGCCCTCGCGGTCACCGGCGGTGTAGGTGGGTAGAATTTCGTTCAGGCTGAGCTGGCGTGCTTCGCTAATGATCATGTCGACCAATTGGCGGTTGATGTCGCGATAGCGTTTCGTCTGAAAGAGGCTTTCGATCTGCAATTGATCGTAGAGGACGAAGTCGATGTCGCGGCGATCGGCAATCAATTGTGCCATGACCAGATTCCTTTGCGGCTGACTGGCTGCCCGTGCGGCGCCGGCGCCCTTGGCACGGGCGACGTTCCGCGGCGTATCTTGACGGGGGATGCCGGTGGTGTTGTGGGCCGGCCGTCCGCAGGCATAAAGGGTAGGGTATCGAATTCAGCTCACGATGAAGGTTTAGAAAAACGATGGCGCCTTGTCAAGGTTTGCCCCCCCTCGCCGTTCGGTCGGAAGGCGCCGTCTTCAAGGCCGGCTCCGGGAAGCGGAAACGGGATTCGGCAGGCGCCCTCCAGGAGCCGTTGTTTTCGCCATGGTGAAAACCTTTGGGGGTAGGATTCCCATCGGAAAAGATGCACGTGCTCCCGAGATGCGCCTGCCGAAACTCTTAGGCACAGCCGGCGGTTACCGAGCCCGCGCTAACGTTTCGAGGCGACAGTCGCAAGAGCGGCGCTTGGTGGTCGGCAATTTAATCTGCGGGTGCGTGCGGGAGCAGAAACGGGTCGGTAGGGTTTTCACCTTAGGAGAAGATGCTCGGCTTGTCAAAAGAAAAAGATGAAGGAGGGCCATTACGGTAGGCGGTCTTGCGGGAATGAAATATTGAACCTAATTCAAAAAAAGAAACAAATTATAATAGTGATTGACTTGGCGTTGTGTAGAAGATATGAGAATCATATTCTAAATTTGAATTAAATTCAAAAGTTCGATTTTCAAAGGTTTTTCATCGGGCTGGGGAAACCGCATGGATTTTAGCTTTACCCGCGAACAGCTGATGTTCAAGCAGGAGGTAATCCGTTTTGCGCGTAAAGAAATCGTTCCTCGGGTTCAGGCGCACGACCTGAAGAGCGCATTCGATTTCGAGTCCTTTCGTAAACTGGGGGAATTTGGGATTCTGGGGATGCATTTCCCCGAAGAATTGGGCGGCGGCGGGGCCGACGTGGTCACGACGGTGCTGGCGGGCGAGGCTTTGGGCGAGGCCGGCGTCGATGGTGGTCTGACGCTGGCCTACGGTGCCCACTCATTCCTCTGTGCAGACACGATTTTACGCCATGGCAGCAAGGACCAGCAGCGGCGGTTCATCCCCCACCTGGCCAGCGGTGAATGGATCGGCTGTATGGGGCTTTCGGAACCCGAGGCCGGGTCCGACGTGGCCTCCATGACGACCAGCGCCGAGCGCCGCGGTGATCAATATATCCTCAACGGTACCAAAATGTGGATCACCAACGGCCCGATTGCCGACGTCGCCGTGGTCTACGCCAAGACTGACCCTGACGCCCAGCACGCCGGCATATCGGCCTTTATCGTTGAAAAAGACACACCGGGGTTCACGGCCGGCCGCCCCCTGATCAAGATGGGGGTGCGCACCTCCAAGACCTCGGAGCTGGTTTTCAGGGACTGCGTCATCCCGGTCACCAATCGGCTGGGCAACGAAGGCGAAGGTTTCCTGATGGCCATGCAGACCGTGGAATGGGACCGCAGTGCCCTGCTGGCTCCGTTTGTGGGTTCGACCACCTATCTGCTCAAGAAATGTGCGGCCTACGCCCGGGGGCGGCACCAGTTCGGCGAACCGATCGGGCATTTCCAGGCCATCAAGCACAAACTGGCCAACATCCGCATTTTCGGCGAAGCCGCGCGTGCGTTGGTCTACCGGATTGCCTGGTGCAAGGACCAGGGGCGGCCGCTGAATCATCTGGAAGCCGCGGTGGCCAAACTTTTCATCGGCGACTGGAGTCTGCCGGTCACCAACGATGCCGTGACCCTGCACGGCGGCTATGGGTACACGCACGAGTTCGATGTGGAGCGCATCTTCCGGGACACTCGTCTGGCCCCCATCGGCGGCGGGACCTCCGAGATCCAGAAGATGATCATTGCGCGTCTCATCTGAGAGGACCCGCCCCCTGAGGCGGTTTCCGAGGGAATTCCGAAGCGGAAAAGGGCGATGGATTTCGATTTTGTAACAGAAGATCAGTTGTTTCTCGAAAAGCTGGCCGCCGTTGCCGCCGACCTCGCCGCCATCGACGAGCCGTTGGCAAACGACATCCCCGCCGCCCGGGCGCAGGCCGCCGCCACGCTGACGCGTCTGGCGGCGGCCGGATACCTGCAGTTGGGGTTCGGCGAGCCCACGGCGGAACGGGCCGTGGTTCAACTGGCAGGAATGGAAACCCTGGCCACGGGCGCCCACAGCGCCATGCTGATGGCCGCTATGAGCACCCGGGTACTGGGACGGGCCATCGCGGCCTGGGCGAATAAAGCGCAGCGGGGTCAATGGCTCACCCCCCTGATCGAAGGCCGTGCGCTGGGAGCCCTGGCACTCTCCGAGACTTGCCTGAACGTGGACAACGATCCGCTGGAAACCACGGCCCGCCGCCGTGGCGAAACTTTCCGGTTGAGCGGGAAAAAGTCGTTTGTGCTCAATGCCCCCCTGGCCGATGTGTTCGGCGTGGTCGGTTTGATCGAGGATCGTCCGGCCCTTTTTCT
>JAAUYJ010037787.1_pt1 | contig 12144 bp, 10 predicted proteins | sample 7278031 | NCBI WGS metagenome assembly JAAUYJ01 (sample SAMN14350222, study PRJNA611818) | marine sediment metagenome | isolation source: surface marine sediment (1.8m) | place: French Polynesia: Moorea | collected 2018-08 | reverse complement strand
ATCTGCGCAGCAGCCTTGCTGATATTCTGATAGGCTTTTTCCGGCCCCACCAGCCCCAGTGCATACTGGCGCATAACGCCGATGGCATCCGGCGAGGCGGCATAGCGACCGGCCTCACGGGCAATATCAAGATCCGTGTATTCGGCCAGACGGGCGTGAAAGCGGTTGATCTGGCGCTGCGTGAACCAGTGGCCCTGGTCAGCGACTTCATAGGAGGTCATGCCGGCGTATTTCAACAGCTCGCCGATGTCGATATGGCGATAGCGCTTGTTGATCAGCTTGACATAATTGTCGATGATCCGGCTGTTGTACAGGGGCACATCGATCATGGCTTCCGATGCGAGCGGACGCCGGCGGGGGCTGGAGGACGGGGCACGGGTCTCGGGACGATCATCGGCGATCGTTTCGCTTCTGCGGGACGGCCGGGGGCCAACCCCCTGTGGAAAGGGATTCAGCATCAGTCGCGCACCAGTTTGAACATCCGGTCCAGAAAACCGAAATACTTATCCGAATAACGCGTATTCAGGATCCAAAGGCAATAGTTCTTTTCAACGGGCAGGGCTTTCTGTTCGGCAAACTTGGCCGGGTGCAGCAGGATCGGCATGTCGGGACCCAATGCATGGCTTTGAAAGACCAGATGCAGGGCGGTTTCAAGAATGCGCCGGCTCAGTTGGCGTTGGTCGATCAGCAGCACTTTGACACAGTTGGTCAAATCGGAAAGGTTCAGCCCGATATCGGTGCGGTGAATCGCAATGCAGGCCTGAACGCGGTTATTGCGGCGCAAGCTGATAAGTTGACGATCCTTGACAAAGCCATGCTGGCGATATTCTTCGTTCAGCTCCTGCGAGGCAAACAACTGGGGGTCCAGATCCAGGCAATCCAGCATCAATCCGCCATTCTGGGATTGAAACCAATGCGCCAGTTCCTGCATGTCGTTCTCGTTGCTGGGGGCGAGCGACCAGTCGGCCGGCAGCCGGCGATCCGATTCATCCGAGGGTTCCAAGTGGAAGTAGGCAAAATCGTCCTGCGAACAGCACGCGTGATCGTTGACGTAACGCACAAATCCACCAAAGACGCTGTTGGGAAAATTATTTTCAGGCCGGAAATAGCACATCAGATATTTCATGTGCATGGAATATAACCGGTGGGAGTCATAGGTGAAACAGCCGATCTGATTGAGGACCGTGAGCCCGGCGCGCACCATCGAGCGTTTACGCGCCGCGTGATGGTGGATCAGCCAGGCGTTCTCGTACAAGCGCACCATGCCCATATGGGCCATGATGCGCCCCTGGTTCTGATAAATGAAATGGCGTGCGATCGTGGGGTTCTGGGTGTAAAGTTTCCAGTAGGTCTCTTTGATTTGCTCCTTGTTGGCCTGGATGTAGGCATACTTCTTGGGGTAGATGAAGCCGCTTTCGAAAAAGAAATCCCAGAGGGCATCGAGCTCGACACGGGTGTTGATATAGGTATCCTGGTTTTCGGCCTGATGCAGCAGGGACAGCAGTTTGAGGTGGTCACTGCTGGCCATGTCGATGATGGCCAGGCCGTTGACCACCTCGCCCGCTTCGTCGTCCCTCGGGTTGCGGTATAAAACCTGGGCCTTGAAACGCAAGGCCAGGCTGTCGGCAAAGAGGAGTTCAACCTCGTTCAACATCATACCCGGCAGCAGCAGTGAATGTCCGACGCCTTCCAGCACCGACAGCCCGGAACCGGAGAGATCGAGAACTTTGAGATTGACGATCTGGCGCGTCAAGGGGTGCCGGAAAACGATATTGGGGGCCGGCTTCAATTCAATTCTGCGGCTGCGATAGACGCGGGCATTGTACCGCTGGATGGATTTTATCAGCGGTTTGAGGACAAACTCCCGCGTATACCGGCCACGATCGCTTTTAAGGATGGAGAAGTCACCCGTAAACACAAGCTCGTTGGCATCGTAGACAATCAGGTTCAGCGGTTTGTCATGGTCCAGGCATTGAAAGGTCTGCGGCGGGGAGATCTTCAAGGCGATCCGCAGCGCACCGGTGCTGAATTCGAGCAGTTCACCCCTGAAGAGCATGCTGTTCTGGATGGCCTGGATCGGGATATGCGCGCAGGCGTAGCGCACTTCACGCCGATTGGCGATTTCCCAGCATTCATCCGGCAGTTCGAATTCAAGGCCCTGGCCATCCATGCGCAGGACTTGCGGCACGACTTCCAGGGCATGGCGGCCGTCGCTGACGTAAAGAGACGCAAAGCCATGGTTTTCAAGCAGGGGTATGGCGTGTCCGGGATCCGACCAGTGGCACACCAGGCGTTTGCCGTCACAGGGCAACGGGCTGGCGGCGCAGATTGTGGTCTGGTCGAAACGGTGGTGCCGGAGCACCACCTGAATGGTACCGTTCTGGAAGTTAATGTAGTTGAGCTTGTTGATCAGGTACGAGCGGCTGTAGCGCGGCCGCTCTTTCGGGGTGTTTGCTGGGGTTAATTCCGAGGGGCCCCTTGTACTATGATTTTTATCATCAACCGTGTCAGCCGGTGGCACCATTTCGGGGGTGTCGCGATAAGCCCGCTCCATCATCCAAACCTTTCATTCAACCGGTAGATCAGCGCGATGTCGAGATCATTTAATGGCGGCCCCGTAACGATCAGACGATGCAATCAATACTTTTCCCGTAAGTCGGAAAGATAACATAGAAATCTACTGAGTTCAACTGGGCGGCTTTCGTGACCCCCTGATTTTCCTTACAAAATAGTCAACTGGGAAGGGTTGCATCCCTTCTGTAGTGGCCCTGTCGAATCGCGAACACTATATGTGGTGAAAACACTTATACAAAAATCTAAAGAAAAATAATTGGCCAGGGATCAATCCTGTTGGGAAGAGAGATGCAGGACCGGGCTGCAGTGGTCCTGGTGGGCGACATGAATCGGAATGGAAAAGGCCCGCAGTGCGTTCAGGGCGGTCTGGCGGGCAATCCGGGGAGAATTGTTGGTTTCGCTCAGGTGCCCCAGAACGACCTGGCGCAGATCCGGATGTACGATTCGGGTCAGCAGTTCGCCGGCGGCATCATTGGACAGGTGGCCTTTGCGGCTGCGGATGCGCTGTTTCAAATGCCAGGGATAAGGTCCGTCCATAAGCATCGCCATATCATGATTGGCTTCTACCAGCAGCAGGTGGCAGCCCTTGAGACGTTCCGCCACCAACCCCGTGGCAACACCCAGATCGGTGGCCATGCCGACGCGCAGGCCGTTGCAGGCAAAGGTGAATCCAACGGGGTCGGCGGCATCGTGGGAGAGGGCAAACGGGTGGATGTGGAAACCGGCAAGCTTGAAACCCACGCCGGGCTGAAAGTAATGCCAGGCGGGCAAATGGCCCAGTCTGTCCTGGACGGCGCGATGCGTGGGCGCCGTCAAATGGACCGGCAGATTGAACCGCCGGGCCAGAACGCCGACCCCGCGAATATGATCCGAATGCTCGTGGGTGACGAGGATCGCATCTAAATTGTGGGGGTCGAGGTTTTGCTGGCGGAGTCGTTTTTCGATTTCGCGGCCTGAAAGTCCGGCATCAATCAGCAGTGCATTGCCGTTGCCGGCCAGGTAGATCGCATTACCGCGGCTGCCGCTGGCCAAGGCACAAAGGACTATGTCGTGATCGTTGGCGGTCATGGTCAGCGTGCTGTGCCGGTGAACGTCAAGTTAGCGGATCCCCGTGTGTCCGAAGCCGCCGGTGTCGCGGGTTGTCGCCTCCAGGGATTCCACGATCTGCAGTTGGACACGGTATACTTTCTGGATCACCATCTGGGCGATGCGATCGCCGCGCCTGACGGTGTAAGCTTCAGTTCCCAGGTTGATCAGGGCGATCTTGATTTCTCCGCGGTAATCGGCATCGATCGTGCCGGGGGAATTGATCAGGCCGATGCCATGTTTTACGGCCAGTCCGCTGCGGGGTCGGATCTGGGCCTCGAATCCCGAGGGCAGGGCCATGGCGAAACCGGTCGGAATCAGGGCGATGGCGCCGTTGGCGATGGTCACCGCGCTGTCCACGGCGGCGTGCAGATCCATGCCGGCGGCCTGGGGGGTCATGTAACGCGGCAGGGGAATATCCTGATCTTCATCGGAGCGGATCCGTTGAAAGGAAAGGGTCGGCAGGCTGGGCGAAGTCGGCATGTAGCGTTAACCCCTGGGGCGGTTAGCAGATGAGGGACGCGAAGCCCTTTTTATCAGAGAGCGGTCCCAGAACCGTCAATACGAACGGGTCATTGCGGAAGAGGTCGGCGGCCAGTGCCTGGATGTCTTCCGCCTGCACGGTTTCGATCCGTTCGACCACGTCGGCCAGCGGTATGTGGCGCCCGAAATTAATTTCCCCCTGGGCCAGGCGCACCATCTGGTTGTCGGTATTTTCAGCGGCCAGGAGCATGCTGCCCTTGGTATACTCCTTGGCGTCCCGCAGTTCGGACGGACGGACGGTTTCGTTTTCAAAGCGGCGCAGCCCCGCAATCATCAGGGCGGCGACTTCCTGGGCCTTGGCGGGTTCGACCCCGGCATAGGCGCCGAACATGCCCGTGTCTTCAAACGAGCTGATGTAGGAGTAAACCGAGTAGGCCAGGCCGCGTTTTTCACGGATTTCCTGAAAGAGCCGCGAGCTCATATTGCCCCCGAAAATGGTATTCATGAGGGAAAAGGCATAGCGGCGGGGATCCGTGGTGGCGATACCAGGCGAAGACAGGCAGATATGGGCCTGCTCCAGCTGCCGATGACAGACATCCACCAGCGGCTGGGTTTCCGGCGTGACCCGCTCCGGAAAACCGTTGCCCGGTTCTATGCTTTCAAAGGCCGGGCTGATCAGATCCACCAGCGACTGGTGATCGACGCTGCCGGCCGCGGCCACCACAATGCGTTCGGGCTGGTAGCAGCGCTGAAAAAACCCGCGCACGGCCTTGGCATCGAAGCGGACGATGTTTTCCGGCAAGCCCAGAATCGAGCGGCCCAGAGGGTTGTCGCCCCAGAAGTTGCGCCCGCTCAGGAGGTGGATGAACTCTTCGGGGCTGTCTTCCACCATCCCGATTTCCTGGAGGATCACCGGGCGCTCGCGCTCCACCTCACGGGCATCGAAAACCGAGTTGAGGAAGATGTCCGTGAGGATGTCGACCATGGTATCCAGGTGTGTCTCCAGAACCCGGGCATGGTAGCAGGTATTTTCCATGGCGGTGAAGGCATTGGTCTGGCCACCGATGGCATCGAACTCCTTGGCGATCTGATAGGCACTGCGTTTGCGCGTGCCTTTGAAGATCATATGCTCGATCAGATGGGAAAGACCGTTTTCGTCCAGGGCCTCGTCGCGGGCACCGACATTGACCCACACCCCCATGGAAACGGAATGCACGTGGGGCATCTGCTTGGTCAGGATTATTATCCCGTTGGACAGAACCGTTTTACTTACGGCGTGATCCATGGGAGCGCTTGCCTTCCTCTTCGAGAATTGCCTTATGGCTCAATCGAATTTTGCCGTCCCGATTGATTTCAAGCACTTTGACCCGCAGTTTGTCCCCTTCTTTGACGATGTCGGATACATTGTTGACCCGGTGGGTGGCCAGCTGGGATATGTGGCAGAGGCCATCGGTACCGGGTAGGATCTGGACGAAAGCGCCAAAATCCATCACCTTTACAACGGTGCCTTCGTAGATTTTACCGACCTCGGGTTCCTGGGTGATCTCTTCGATCATCTTGAGGGCCGCATCGCCGTCTTCCTTGGATACGGCCGCGATTTTGACCACCCCTGAATCGTCGATTTCAACCCGGGTGTTGGTTTCCGTCTGGATGCCGCGAATCGTCTTGCCGCCGGGGCCGATGATTTCACGGATCTTGTCGGGATGCACCTCCATGGTCAGGATGGCCGGGGCGTAGGGCGAGATCTTCTCGCGCGGTGCCGCGATGGCCGCCTTCATTTCCTCGAGGATATGCAGCCGCCCGCGGCGGGCCTGCTCCAGCGCCCTTTCCATGATTTCCCGGGAAAGCTCGAGAATCTTGATGTCCATTTGAAGCGCGGTAACGCCCTCGGCCGTGCCGGCCACCTTGAAATCCATATCGCCCGTGTGGTCTTCGTCCCCCAGGATGTCGGTCAGGATGACGACATTGTCGTCTTCCTTGACGAGCCCCATGGCAATGCCGGCCACCGGTGCCTTGATGGGCACACCGCCGTCCATCAGGGCCATGGTGCCCGAGCAGACGGTGCCCATGGAAGATGAGCCGTTAGATTCCAGCACTTCCGAAACCAGGCGAATGGTATAGTCGAAATCCTCTTTATCGGGCAGGATTCTTTCCAGCGCCCGGGTGGAAAGGCCGCCATGGCCGATATCACGCCGGCTGGGGCCTCCGATGCGCCGCACTTCTCCGACCGAAAACGGTGGGAAATTATAGTGCAGCATGAACGGGCGGAATTCCTCCCCGCTGAGGGTTTCGACGCGCTGTTCATCCTGGCCCGAGCCCAGGGTCAGAACCCCCAGGACCTGGGTTTCGCCGCGGGTGAAAAGGGCGCTGCCGTGGGGACGGGGCAGCACGCCAACCTCGCAGTTGATCGGGCGGACTTCATCGAACCGTCGCCCGTCCAGCCGGCGCCCCTCTTCCAGGATGAGCTGGCGGCAGATTTTTTTCTGAAGGTCGCTCAGAATCCCGTATACTTCGCCTTTGCGTTCGAGCATCTCTTCGCCCAGCTCGTCCAAGACGGCCTGTTTGACGGCGCGCAGGGCGCTGTTACGCTCGACCTTGGTGGGAACGACCGCTGCTTCGCGCAGGCGATCGGAGGCTTTGGCATGGAGCAGCGCGGCCAGCTCGGCATCCTGTTCAGGTGCGGCGAAGTCGCGTTTGGTCTGCCCGCACTCGGCCTGCAAGGCGGTCTGCATATCGATGATCGGCTGCATGGCCTGATGTCCGAAAAAGATGGCCTCGAGCATATCGGCCTCACTGACCATATTGCCCCCGCCTTCCACCATGACGATGCCGGTACGCGAGCCGGCGACGATGATATTGATATCGCAGTTGTCGCAGTCGCACAGTGGGGGGTTGATCCGCAGCTCGCCGTCGACGCGACCCACGCGAACCGAGGCAATGGGGCCGGCAAAAGGAATGTCGGAAATCCCCAGGGCCGCCGAGGCGCCGATCATGGCCAGCACATCCGGGTCGTTCTCCTGGTCCATCGACAGGACGGTGGCAATCACCTGGGTTTCATAACGGTAGCCTTTGGGAAAAAGCGGCCGGATGGGGCGGTCGATCAAGCGGGCCGTGAGGGTTTCCTTCTCACTCGGGCGCCCGATCTCGCGGCGGAAATAGTTGCCGGGAATGCGCCCGGCCGCATAAATTTTTTCCTGATATTCAACGGTCAGCGGAAGAAAATCCACCGGCCGTTCTTCCCGGGCCGAAACCGCGGAGACGAGAACGATGGTCTCGCCGTATTGAACCAGAGCCGAACCTGAAGCCTGCTTGGCCAGTTTTCCGCTCTGAATGCTCAGGGTCTTACCCCCGATCTCTGCTTTAAATATTTTTTCCATTGTGTTTCCTTCCGATTGAGTGCCGGCGTCTGGCGTTTCAATCGTGATGGCCGCAGCCATTTCGGGGGAACCCCGAAGTTATCGGATTCGACCTGTGATTTTGGGCTGATGTCAAGCCGCCGCCGCGCGCGGGTCATTCAACCCGATCGTCGTCGGCCGCTGGAGCAGATCAGCGGCGCAGGCCCAGCGTTTCAATAATCGTGCGGTAGCGATTGACATCCTTGTTTTTTACATAGTTCAGCAGCCGCCGCCGCCGTCCGACCAGCATCAGCAAGCCGCGGCGCGAATGATGATCCTTTTTGTGGATCTTCAGGTGCTCGGTCAGGTAGGAAATCCGGTGTGTCAACAGCGCCGCCTGGACTTCAGGCGAGCCGGTGTCCGCATCGTGCAGCTTGTGCTGATCGATGAGCCTCTTTTTATCCTCGGTTGTAAATACCACGGTCTTTGATCCTCCTCTTAAAAAGTGTGCTCTAAAGCTTTGAATTCAAATCGTTGGTGACCCTTGATGGGGTAATCTCCAAACAAAATTTTGTTTTCCCCGGATGCGATCGCCTGCAATTATCGGCCGCTCCGGCCGTTCAGCAGCTGTCGACGCGGGGGAAAACACAGCAATAGTCGTAACTCTGCTCCAGGGGCGGCCGCACAACGACAGCCCACAGGCGTTCTCGTGAATCGATGATCTTGTAGTGCTGCGCTTCATCGTTAGCGCCCCTGGCGGTGGTCCGGCCAACGGGTGCCGGTAAATCCTCGCACGTCAGACGGACGCCGTTGACGATCTTGGAAAGGGCGGCCTCATCGGCAACCAGGGGCGTCATGTCCGGCAGGGCCGCTGCCGGGGATATCAGCGCCACCCGATCCTGTTGCGGGTGCAACCCGTCTTCCAGTTCGCTCAAACGTACGGCCTTATCAAGTCCGAAGCCGCTGCTTGCGGTGCGACGCAGCATGCTCAGATGGCCCCCGCAACCCAGTTCCTGTCCAATATCGGCACACAGGCTGCGGATGTAGGTGCCCGCCGAGCAGGTAACCTGGAAACGAATTTCCGGTAAATCCACCGACTCGATTGTCAAGGCGGCGATGCGCACCTGCCGGGGCGGTTTCTGAACCGGCCGGCCCCGCCGCGCGAGCTTATACAAGGGTACGCCCTTGTGCTTGAGGGCCGAATAGACGGGCGGACACTGCTCGATCTCGCCCTCAAAGCGCCGGAACGTATCTGCCAAGCGGCCCTCGATACCGGCATCGACGCGGTGCCGGGCGATGATCTGACCGGTACGGTCCTGGGTATTGGTCGCAATCCCCAGATGCAGAACCGCCCTGTACGTCTTGTTGCCCGCCAACAGAAAGCGGCCAAGCCGTGTGGCCTGGTTGAGCATGCAGACCAGAACCCCGGTGGCAAATGGGTCCAGAGTGCCGGCATGCCCGGCCTTGCGGGCGCCGAGAAGTTTTTTGACCCGACCGACAGCCTGGGCGGACGAGAGCCCCTCGGGTTTGTCCAATACAAGGATACCGCTTCTTTTCAGGCCCCTTGTCTCCGTTTCAAAGCGTGCTCGCAATCGTATAGATCAGGCCTTTCAATTCACTCAGCGATCCGTCCAAGCCGAAGCCGGCCGCATTGAAGTGCCCGCCGCCGCCAAATGAAGCCGCGATGCGGGCCACGTCGACGGAGCCGTCCGATCGCAGGCTCACATGATAGCGCTTGTGGCCATTGGCGGCCGTTGCATGGCCGTTGGCATTTTCCATGATCAAGGCCGCGACCCGAACGTCCTCGATTCTTTTGGCATAGTTGATCATACCGTCGACATCTTCGGGCTGGGTGTCGGTTTCAGCAAACATGGCATGGGTCAGGGTCATGAGCGAAAGCTTGCCGTTGGGCGAAATCTCGATGGAATCCAAGGCCATGTTGAGCAGCTTGATGCGCCCGAGCGAATAGGTGCCGTAGACATGCTGCGCCACCATATAAGGATTCACACCACAGCCGACCATTTCCGCACAGATTTCGAAGGCCCGGCTGTTGGTGTTGGCAAAACGGAACGAGCCCGTGTCCGTCAAAATGCCGGTATAGATCGAAGTTGCCATGGCACGGTCGATTGTGATGTCCATGGCTTTCAATATCCGGTAGACGATTTCAGTCGACGAGCTGGCCGTCGGATCGACGAGTCGGTAATGGCCGAATCCGCTATTGGTCACATGGTGATCGATGTTGATGACTTTCGCACGGCCCGGGATCAGGTCGGCAACCGCTCCCACCCGCTCCAGGTCGCCGCAGTCCAGCACGACTACGGCTTCGAAATCAAACGGCGAGGGCACCTCACGCGCGATCTGATCGATACCCGGCAGGAAGCGGTAAACCGCCGGGATCGGACTTTCGTTGTACATGACGATGTCCCGGCCACTGGTTTGCAAGGCCCGCGCCATGGCCAGCAGCGCTCCCAGGGCGTCGCCATCGGGATTGACGTGCGTCGCCAGAAAAACCGTGGCGCTATTCTCCAGATGGGCTATGAGGTTCTTCATTCTCCCCACCGAGGGTTTTCAAAAGGTTTTCAATGCGTGCGCCATACGCCAGCGAGGCATCGTGGAAAAACCGCAGCTCCGGCATATAGCGCAAGCCCAGATTGGCGGCCATCTGCCGCTTGATATAGGCGTGCGCCTTCCGGAAACCGGCTTCCGCGTCGGCCACGGCCTGTTTGTCACCGGCCGTACTGAAATAAATTCGGGCCATCCGCAGGTCCGGCGATAAATCCACATCGGTGATGGTGACCGTCCTCAGCCGGGGATCGCGTATCTTTTTGCTTAGAAGCTCGGCCAGGGTATTGCGGATATGACGACTGACCCGCGCCGAGCGTGCATACGTCTTCATGCGTTGAAGATTTCCATTTCCGAATCGATGACTTCGGCCAGGCCCAGATCCTCTGCCATGTTGAAAAATTTATCGACCTTGGAATTGATTACGTTGCGGTCGTTGCCAACCATGGCGAACCCAATTTCCGCGCGCTGGTAGATGTCATTGGCACCGACTTCGGCCACGGTCGCATTGAACTTGTTGCGCAGCCGGGCGATGATCGCTTTGACCACCTTGCGCTTGCCCTTCAAAGAGCGGCAGTCGTGAATCCGGTATATGATGCGCCCCATGCCCACTACCATAACATGCTCTCCGCTCAGTCGATCTCCGGGCGAATCTCTTCGAGGTAATAGCATTCAATGACATCACCCACTTTGATGTCATTGAAATTTTCGATGCCGATACCGCATTCGTAGCCGGCCTGAACTTCTTTGGCATCGTCCTTATAGCGGCGCAGGGACGAATTGCGGCCCTCGTAGTGCACGACGCCGTCGCGCAGGAGGCGCAGCAGCTGGCCGCGTTCGATCCGGCCGTCGGTTACGTAGCAGCCGGCAATCGCGCCGACCTTGGGAATCTGAAAAACCTGGCGTACATCGGCGCGTCCCAGCACCCGCTCCTCAAAAGTGGACTCCATCATACCGGCGATGGCGTTCTTGATTTCCTTGATAACGTCATAGATGACATTGTAGTAGCGCATGTCCACGTTTTCATCACTGGCCATGCCTTGCACCTTGGGTGTCGGCCGAACGTTGAATCCGATGATGATGGCATTGGAGACGGCGGCCAGGGAAACATCTGATTCCGTAATGGTGCCGGTCGCCGAATGGACGATGTTGATCTTGACCTCTTCATTGGAAAGCTTGGTGAGCGAATCGCGCAGGGCTTCCATGGAGCCATCGACATCGGCCTTGATAATCAGGTTGAGGTCTTTGACCTCGCCCTCCTTCATCTGTTCGAACAGGTTCTCCAGACTCATGCGGTTGGATCGGGCCAGTTCCTTGACCCGCTGTTTTTGCCCGCGGTGGGTACTGACCTGTTTGGCATCCTTCTCGTCCTTGAGCGCCAGCAGTTCGTCACCGGCGACAGGCACCCCGGACAGTCCGAGCACTTCCACCGGGACGGAAGGTCCGGCCTCTATTACCGGTTGCCCCATATCGTTCAGCATGGCGCGGACTTTGCCATGATGAATCCCGCAGACCACCGGATCACCGTTTTTAAGGGTGCCTTCCTTCACCAAAACGGTGGCCACCGCGCCGCGTCCCGAATCGAGTTTGGCCTCGACGACGTGTCCATAGGCAAGTTTTTCCGCATTGGCCTTGAGCTCCATCATCTCGGACTGCAGCAGGATCATTTCCAGAAGATCGTCGATGCCGGTTTTCTCTTTGGCGGAAACCTGGACAAATATCGTATCGCCACCCCAGTCTTCAGGCGCCAGACCGTTTTCCGCGAGCTCACGCATCACGCGGTCAGGCTCGGCACCGGCCTTGTCGATCTTGTTGACGGCCACGATGATTGGCACCTCCGAGGCGCGGGAATGGTTGATGGCCTCAAGCGTCTGCGGCATGACCCCATCGTCGGCGGCAACAACGAGTACGACCAGATCGGTCACCTGCGCACCGCGTGAGCGCATGGCCGTAAAGGCTTCGTGGCCGGGGGTGTCGAGAAAGGTGATGGGTCCCTTGGATGTCGATACGCTGTAGGCGCCGATGTGCTGGGTAATGCCGCCGGCCTCGGTATCGGTAACATGGCTTTGGCGAATCACATCCAGCAGGGAGGTCTTGCCGTGGT
>JAAUYJ010132407.1_pt1 | contig 12146 bp, 14 predicted proteins | sample 7278031 | NCBI WGS metagenome assembly JAAUYJ01 (sample SAMN14350222, study PRJNA611818) | marine sediment metagenome | isolation source: surface marine sediment (1.8m) | place: French Polynesia: Moorea | collected 2018-08 | reverse complement strand
GTCCATCGAACCGAAAACAAGACAAAAAGAGTCCGGGCGTTTAGGCCCCTTTGGGGTCCGGGTTTTTGGGATGTGAGAGGAATTTCATCGCCCGGTCTTTGCAACAACACGCAGGTAAGTCTAGTTTCACTTTTTTTCCAATTTGGTGCAAAAAACCGTCCATGGTTATTGGAAAAAAGACAAAACAATGGTGTTAAATATTTTTTGTATCATCATTGGTCCATTTTCAGCAATAATTTTTCACTTTTTTTGTTGTAAATTCACTGTTTATTTCTTTAAATGTGTTTTGTTGCGTTTTCTTTTCATTTCCATTGTTCAAAAAATATTTTTCTCTGCAGGTCCTGCGCCTGTCGACCCGACTGTGCCCGTGTGGCGTCAAGGAACAAAGATCTCTTGGCCAAAGCAAGATTCGTAGGTCCCGTGTTCTCCTGAGGTGAACCAGAGTGACGATTCTTGAGGGAGGCTAAGGAAAAGGCATCCTCATCGCAGGTAACAAAATATATTTGTATGCCATGATAGATAGAAACAAGTAAAAACAATTTTGTTTGTATTTGGCAGGGTTTCCACGTTGGACATCATCAAGTATCCCATTCAAGATGAGGTCCTTCACGTTGTCCAGCTTTCAGTCTTCACCATGCCAAAAGCAAAGACCAAGCCAGCTGGTCGCAAGTACCAGGCCTTATGGGAGGATGAGTACCCCTGGGTCAGGAAGGATCCACAAGGCACCGAACAAGCTTACTGCCATCTGTGCCGGGCGACTCTGGTGCCAAAGAAGGCGACCCTGAGCACCCACCAGGAGACAGAAAAGCACAAGAAGAGAGCACACGCAGCCCAGATGTCAAAGCCACTGCAAGTGGACAGAGTCCCCAAGGTAGATGACAAGGTCAAAGTCGCCGAGATCGAGCTCTCCGTGTGCACAGCATGCCATTGCGCCATCAGAACCATCGATCATCTTGGAGAGATTGTTGCAAAGAATGGCAAGGGGAGCATCCTGGGGAAAGTCAAGCTCCACAGGACCAAGTGCAGCAAGATTTTGTCTGAAGTGGTCTCCCCATCCCTGAAGGAAGAGCTTGCAGAAGACATCAAGGGGAAAAAGTACAGCATGTTCATCGATGAATCAACAGATGTCTCGGTCACCAAGGTGCTGGTCATTGCAGTCAAGTACTTCAGCCTGAAGAGGGGGGCCATCACCACTGCTCTTCTGTCAGCATCAGCTCTGGTGCATGCAACAGGTGAAGACCTTTTTGAGGCAGTGAAGAAGGAGCTCGGGGAAGTTGGTCTGAGCCTGCATGATTGCATTGGACTGAGCTGTGATGGTGCTGCAGCCAATGTTGGCGTCCACAACAGCCTCTGGTCAAGAGTGAAGGAGGTCTCTCCCAACTGCATCCTTATGAAGTGCCTCTGCCACTCCCTCGCCCTGTCCATTCAGCATGCCTTTAACAGGATGCCGTCAAACCTGGGATTCTTACTCTCGGAGGTTCCCAAGTTCTTCAGCCAAAGTACCTTGCGGCGGGAAAGCTACAAGTCCCTCTTCCAAGCAATGAATCCTGACGGAGACAAGAAGATGGCAGCACCGTTCGAGAGTCCTTCAACAACCAGGTGGCTTGTCAGGGGCAGAGTCATGAAGAGTCTACTTCACAACTGGGAGGAACTGGTCAAGTACTTCTCAGACGTGGAAAAAGAAGGGGGCCAGGAAGTGAGATGCAAAGCCAGAATCATCCGGGCGGAACTGAACAACCCGTACACCCACATGTACTTCACGTTTGCCGAGCCAATCGTGTCCGAGTTCGAGAGGGTGAATGTCATCTTCCAAGCTGACCATGTGGATCCGGAGAAGGCAGTGGAAGAGTTGGAGAGGCACTTCCAAGGGCTGTGTGCACGAGTCTGCGACAAGAACAATCATCCTCTGGGGCTGTCTTTGGTGGACTTTGGCAGCAAATTCCAAGCGGAAGCAACATCCTACCTCCTGAAGCATCCTGGACCTGAAGCAGAGCGAGAAGTCACGGAATTGAAGGAGAGGTGCCTGGCCATGTTAAAGGAATGTGTGGAACAGGTCAAGGCCAGGCTTCCTGAGAACAAGAGAGTCTTCAAAGGCTTGAGCTTCCTTCACCCATCCAAAGTCTTGAACCAGTTCTCCCGTGCCACTTTTTCTCAGCTGCCAATGAGCCACCTGCAAGGAGACAAGGTTGGAGAAGTTGAGGAACAGTACCGCAAGATTTGCTTCGTCAACTGGTCAGAGGAAGCATTTGGAGGAAAGATCCCTGAGGACACAGTTGACTTCTGGCTTGGTGTGAAAAAGTTCAAGAATGCGGCGGGAAAAGGAGCCTTTGAAAGCCTGGCTGACTATGCCCTGGCTTGTCTGTCTATGCCCCTATCAAATGCAGTCGTCGAGAGGATCTTCTCTACAGTAACATCAACCAAGACTAAGCTGAGGAACAAGCTCCAGATGCCAATGCTAGATGCCTTGCTCAGAATCAAGACCGACCTCTACTTTCAGAAGCAGTGCTGCACAAGTTTCCATGTGACTCCAAGGATGATAAGGCACTTCACCAGCAAGGACATGTACTCATGGAGGCAGAAGGAGAACGAGTCTGGAGAGTCCTCTGCTGCAGAAGAGGAGCACAGCGAGAACATTTATGAGTTGCTTTAACAAGAAGTTACAATAAAAACCCGTTTTGTGTAAGAAAAGTATGTGTTTCAAGTGTTTCTGTTGTTTTTTGCAGAGTTCCGATGCAGTTTTTGGGGCATTTTTTGGGGCATTTTTGGGGCATTTTTTATTTTAGAGAGGCATTTTTTGGCATTTTTTGAGACAAGATGGGGCATTTTTTCATTCGACCCTGTTGGCAACCCTGTGACAGGGTGGACAAGGTCTCGTGGCACTCGTGGGGGAGGGGAACCTGAGAAGCCATGTCCCACGCCGCCGACGCCGACGCCGCCAGCGCGGCCGCGAAGTCTGTTGGCAGCGATGAGTGTGTCCCCTCAGTCCAGACCACGTCCACCTCGTGCGCGTCCTCCGCCGCCGCCGCCGTCCAGATCGAGATGACCGAGGTGACGGACGAGATCGACGCGGGGCAACAGGAGCAGGGACAGGGACAGGACAGGGAGGCACTCTTCGACAGGATAGCGGAGGAGAGGCTCAGTGGAAAGAGGCGCCCCATCAAGACCACCAGCATCGGAGACGCCTCCCTGTCCAAGGTGCCCCTCCGTAGGCCCTCGGTGGAGGAGAAGGCTGTTAGGCCTTCCCCGTTGGACGCGGCCTCCTTCAGCGAGAGCAGCGACGCGGAGGAGGGCGGGGAGGCCGCCTCCATACACATCGCCTGGGACAGCATAGCGCGGGAAGAGGGCGGAGGGAAGGAGTCTGGGCCTGTCCAGGACAAGGAGGACCAGGATGCAACCTCGATGACTTCCCTTGAAGAGGCCGAGGCGTTGGCCCGGGAGGTGGTGCTCAGCTTGGCCGTACTGGCGGCGGAGCGGGCGGAAGCCAGGCTGGAAGCGGTTCGAAAGGCCAAGGACACCAACGGAGCCAGCAACGATGAGATTATAGATGGCAAGGAGGCTGTGATAGCGGAATCTGGAGGCCGCAGGTCGTCCAGGGTCAAGAAAATGTCTTCCAGAATACAGGAGGCGAGTCAGGGAGAATCTTCCAATGGGACTTCTAAAGATGCTCAGGTGGGCGGCGGCATGGACGCAAATAAAATGTCTTCATCGAATGGTGAAGAGTTATCCCACGTAAAGAGCAACAAAGAGGAATCATCGTCTCAAGAGAACGCCCAGGATAACAGCCCAAAGAAGTCTACCTCCAAAATTAAACCGAGGCACCGGCAATCAGGCGGCTCTAAAAGCAAAACTTCTAAAGGCTCGGAAAGGTCATCGCTTGTCACAAAGAAGGCTGTTCATAAGGAAGCCGCCACTGCAAAGCAGGTCACCCCTGGTGTGTCCCAAAAGCCTCCTAAGGATGCTGCACCTTCACAGTCCAGACGCCGTTCTGCGCGGGCTGCCGCCTCGAAGAAAGAATCGGTCTCGGAGGACGTGGACACTACTCTGGACGAGGAGGACCTGGTGGACGACATCAACGACATTGCCGACTTTATCAGGCAGAACGCCCACGAAGAGGTGGAGAAAGCAGAAGTCACGGAATCTGGGGAATCCGAAAGGGTGGCTGAGGCTACCAAGGAAACGGAGGATAAAGTTACTGGGAAGGGCGAAGAAAAAGAAGGGACTTCGTCGGATGGAAAGGAGATGAGGAATATTTCTAAGAAAAGTTCCTCCAGAGAAAATCCGCGAGATGCCTTGCCTCGGAGAGAAGTGAAAGAAGCTGTTCAGACAGAGGAGTTGGAGGAAGGCGACAAAGGTGCCGCCACTAAGAGAGACAATGCCAAGAGGAGGAGGAAGAGCTCGACCGAGAAGAAGTCTGCCGGAAAGAAGGCCAAGAGGACTGCGTCCATCGCCGACTCCGCCCAGGCTGGAGGGGAGTCAAACGAAGCCACAGCGGGAGCCAGGGCCAGCTCCGGCAGCGGCGGAGGAAGGTCCTTCAAGCCTGTGCAGAACTGGCGCAAGGCCGTCCGCCTACCGTCCTCCTCCTCCTCCTTCGTGTCCTTTGGAGACAAGCTGGATTCCGAGCAGGTGATAAAGTATTGCCCGCACCTAGATATGTCGCATTTTCATTCGTTTCTTCATCCAGATCTTCCCCTCGAGCGTTCTTTCCACCTACATCCCGTGCGTCCCGCCCGGCACCTCCCAGCGGCTGATCGAGCACCTGACGGAGACTGACGTGGACCTGCTGGTCTGTCCGGGGTGCCGGGACAGGTTCGTCCTTCCCACCACCTTCTTCCAGCACATCTACAGGAAGAGCGTCGACATATCCTTCTCCTGCCAGGCTTGCGAAGAGGTGTTGACGTTCAACAACAGGTTGGGATGATTTTTTTACTCAATTAGTTTACTCCCGTCGTCTAGCTTAGTTTCCCCTTTTGAAGGTGCCACCTGAAAATCCACATTCTGAGCCACATGGAGCGCGACGGGGTCAACTCCGTGGCCGCCAACTTCCTCCAGGTTTCCCCAGTCCAAGCTGAAGCGTTGGACACAGGATACCGGGACCCTGAGCAGACTGCCATCCTGGACTCCCTGCACGAGGACCTCAATCGCCATGACCCGGACCTTAAGCAGTGCAGCGAGTGTCATCTGAGCATGAGCGCCGAACGGCTGAGGGCGCACTTTCAGGTAAGACGTTCTCCCTCCTTTAAATTTCTAAAAACTTATTTCTTTCCCGATTGTCCATCCCAGAATGGCAAGAAGGACGAGAGCCTGCAGTGCGAGCGTGCGGACTGCGGCATGGCCCTTGCGACCAAGTGCTCCGCCGCGGCTCACAAGCGGGCGCACGACAAGGCATCGCCGCACACCTGCCCGGAGTGCGGCGGCGTCTGGGAGACCTGGCGCGCCTTCTCGGCCCACGCCCAGGACGGGTGCCACCACGACGCCAGGGTCCTGGCCCTGGCCTGCAGGGTGTGCCAGGCGGCAGGGTGCGTCGGGGCCAGCGCAGTCATAGACGAAGCGGACATACTCAGCCACATGTACGCCTCACACGTCAAGCTGTACTACAAGTGCTCCAGCTGCCCCAAGGCCTTCGACAACAAAGCTGCGATATACGCCCACAGGTAAAGCCGTAATGAATTTACAGTTGAAATGTTTTTTGTTCAGTTGTAAAAAAAGATAGAAATGAGAAAAAAGTTGTAGCATTTTCGATGGGTGGCGTGTTTCGAACTGCGAGTTTGTCTTGGAACTGTTTTCTACTGTTTCGCCGTAGGGACGGAGCCCACGAAGCAGAGTCTCAGTCAGACGAGACCTCGCTGCGAAAGTCCATCTTCCACCTGCTGTACAAGGCCCCCTTCCTCCGAGGCCCGGACAACCTGTTCAGCTCCCGGGAGGCCTTCGAGGCCAAGGTCCACCGCCTGGCGCGGGGCTGGGAGCGCTTCTTCGCCTTCAAGTGCTCCTCGTGCGAGTCCCACTTCGCCGACACCGCCCAGCTGGCCAGGCACAACCGCCGGTGGTGCCGAATGCAGAACTGGTGCTGCGGGTCCCCCTCCCAGGCGGCCAGCAGCGTCATGGGACCGGACGGGAAGACCTTCAGCCCGCTCTTCGCCGCCCCAGAGTCGGAGGAGACCCTCAGGGAGAAGAAGAAGGCGGTGGCGGAGGCGATGGAGTCGCTGCGCTCGGCGCTGGGGTCGGACTGCCGGTCCAGCCTGCTGAAGGACTTCCACAAGAGGATAGTCAGGGAGCTGGAGGAGAACCTGACTCCGTCCAAGGTGGCTCCGGACAGGTCTCCCTCCAAAGGCGGGAGAGGGATGAGCGGGGACGAGAGCTTCAGCGAGGGAGGAGGGGGAGAGTCGGAGCTGGACGCGCCAGTCAACAACAGGCGTGCTACCCTCAGGGCCGTCAGGACCAACTCGAAAGACACTGCCGCCGAGCCTCCCAAGCCTCCTCCCTCGATCCAGAATCCCCCGAGAACCTCCGAACAGTCTGCCCGCTCCGACAGTCCGCTGGCGACTCCGATTCCGACGGACGACGGGAAAGCGGTCAAGGCGGAGGCCCTACCTGTCGAGACCCCTCCTCCTCCTCCTCCTCCTCCTCCTCCGTCCAGCTTGTCGAGGAGCGCCTCCAAGTCCGACTTGAAGAAAAAGGCCGGGCGAGGACCAAAGGGGAAAGCGGCCGCTGCCAGAGAGGTGAGAACTTCACTTTAGTAATTTCTCATCCAACTGACGATAGCTTTATTTGTAGGCCCAGCCCTTCGTGGAGAGCCTTGGCGTGGGCGTCCCCTCCATCCGGCAGCTGCTGTCCTTCAACAACCTGGGGCGCCGGGCCCATCTGCTGGGCTCCTCCGTGGTGAGGGACGACGAGGGGAAAGCGGGAGGGGTGGTGGCGGCCAGGAAGGCCAGGAAGAGGAGAAACGGAGCCAGGGAGGCTGGCCAGGAGGGGAGCGGAGGCGCCGACTCGCCGCTGGGGGTGGCAGAGGAGGACAACTTACGGATGGACAGGTATGTGTGCAAGGCAGGCTCGTCACCGAGTGAACCTTTTTCTTGAGACAACTTTTTTTCCGCTCAGCTTCCACTGCGGTTTGTGCGACTTTTCCACCGACCTCCGGGACAGCTTCCTCTGCCACATCCTGGTTCACCGCCCTCGCGAGCCCGCCCGCCCGGGGGTGGACTTCTTCCAGTGCCGCCAGTGCGCCATGTGCTTCGCCTCCGAGCCGGCATGGAAGAAGCACCTCTTCCTGCTGCACGGGGTTAGGAGGCCCGAGGCAGAGGACTACTGCGAGGACGTGCTGGCGGCGGCCAGGGCCAGCAAAGGTAGGCAATCCCGAGATGAGCATAAGAGGAGACTTTCAAAAGCTGTTTTCTATAAAGACTTGGAAGTAGAGGAAGAGGGAGAATGCGGGTCTGGCTTTCTGGCGGTAGAGGATGAGATGCTGGCGGAGTATGAAGAGGAAGCTGAGCAAGAAAGAGGTATCCGTGGCATGGGTCTATTGTTGTCCTTCGTTGTCACGAAAAGGTCTTGCACGGTTATGGTATTGTTCCTGGAAAAACCGTCGCTTTGTCACTTGTCCAGTTTGTCCACGGCAGGCTTTTCTTTTTCGTACATCAGCTTTCCCGGCAGCACACATATAATTACAGTATTTTATTCTCCATGGCACCGGACGTTAGTTAACTTCTTGCTTCTGTTTTCTCAGCGAGGAGATCCCGGGAGGCAGAGTACGACTTTGACGACGAGGACGAGGTGGACCCTCCTCTTACCATCGACGAGGACGGGGAGGATTCGGAAGAGGACGAGGAATCGGAGGAGGAGGAGGAATCCGAAGAGGAGGAAGAGCGGAAGAGGACCAAGAAGAGGAAAAAGTCGGGCCAGCTTCAGGGCCGGAGCGCTCCGCCGCCGCCGCCGGCCGCCGGGCGAGGTGGCGGCGGCGGGCGAGGAAGGGGATCCGCCAGGACAAGGAGAGGAGGAGGAGCGGCCGCGGCGGCTGCCAGGAGACCGCTGGCGGCGGCCTCCGCCACTGGGGGCCACCGAGAGAGTGGGGCGGCGGCACAGAACGCCAACAAGGTGAGAGAGCCCCTAATCCGGAATGGCATTCCTAGCTAATTCATTTCAACCCTATAGCACGTGTGCGCGGTCTGCAACCGCTCCTTCTCCACTCCCCCCGAGCTCCGGCGCCACTTCCGCGGACACGGGATGGCCTACCTCAGCTACATGCACTCCTCGCCCTCGAGCCTCAACAGCAGGGGGCAACAGTAGGGGTAGGAGGGGGTAGTGGGGGTTTGAATTGCTGCGGTGAAACCGGTAGGAAATTCCAATATCCTCATTCCTCTTTGCCGGCCAAGGGAGGGTTTCGCTCGGGTCGAAATAACTTTAGCGCACCCAATCAAAAAATCGTGTCGATTTTGATGTCTCGAATCCAGGACTTTAAAGACGGTGTGGTGTCCTTTTTATGAAGAAGTTTACTTTCAGCGTTGGATGCTGTCTCTTGTCAATTTGTGTCAATGAGGTGAACCCATGTGTGATCGTGCAATTTTGTTTTTTCTCGTTATTATTTCGGCCAAACAAATTATAGATTTATACTTCTGCAAACCGAAGACGGAATCCGTCAGAGTTTATTATGGTCCCAAAGTGCTCTATCGCACAATTAATATTGCGTTCCGAGTGACCTTTTTCAGTAGCCTTTATTCCTTTCGCCAAGAAACGGCTAAACTGCTCGTATCTCTCCCAAACTCCCAGAAATGCAATCGAGGAAGTAGTCCTTCAGTTCAGTACACTATACTGAATTACAATAGTAACCGCACGACACGTCATGTAGAAATCAAACGTAGAACTCACACGAGAAAGAAACAAGAAAATAACTACACAAAGTAGTCGACTAGCTCAGGGTGCTTCATGTTGTCCAGGTCCTTCTGGGGGATGTCCTCCTGCCTGCCGCCGTGGCGGTCGAGGAGGGCGTTGTGGTGCGAACGGGCGCGGAAGGCTGCCTGGATTTTTTTTCGTGATGGTCTATCGATTTTTTTATAAAAAGAAGTTTTTTTCAACCTACCAGGTGGGCGTAGTAGGTGGGCGCCGGGTAGGAGACGGACCTCTCGCACCGTGCGTAGAGGTGGCACAGGTAGAAGGTGAGGCGCTGGGTGTTGTCGGGGCTCAGGTTGTTGTCGTCCCAAAGCTTGTGGTAGCCGGTGGGCTTGGTCGTGCCCTGATAATTGTAAATTGAGTCGGGAAAATAATTCAGTTGGGAAACAAACGGACGAAAAGAATTTGGCAAAATACGAAAGCGAACCTGGATGCCCTCGTGCGAGGCCAGGAAGAAGCTCTCCTCGGTCGGGTTGGTGATCTCGGTGTCGACGACGGTGCCTGGAGGGACGTTGCCCATGCGACCCACGCCCTGTCTAGGGTCGTCGGGGAAGAGGCGGGTCTTGTGCCTCTTCTGGGCCACCATGAACGTGACGCCGGGCTCGTAGTCTATCTCAAGAATTATAATCATCAGGGGTGCTTATTTGATCAAGGGGACGGCTAGCTCCATGTGCAATTGTGCATACCCTCTTGCAGCGAGGTGCAGGCCCTCCTGATCGCCGACAGCTCCCTGTTCAGCACGTCCTCGAACTGCCCCTCTGAGACGCCGTCGCGGTAGTAGATCAGCTTCTCGGGCTTCCTCCCCTTGGTACGGGAGTGGAACTTTCTCAGGAGCGTCCGGATCATCTCCTCAGTGTCCTCAATCACCTCGACGACCTACGTACATGTGGCAGTGAGATTATTTGAAATCGGACAAAAAATAATCAATAGGAAATGACCTTACCTGCCCTCCCGTCTGCAGCCTGATCTCGCAGTTGTATACGGCCGCCTTTGGGTCGCACGAGCCGACGACGGCCGCGATGGAGGGCTTCGCCCCGATGGCGTCCGGAGGAGGGTGGGTGACGTCGGCGCCGAGGAACATGATGGGCTTGGACATGAAGGGAGGGGCGACCGACGGGTGGAGGGCCTGGTTGGTGCCCTGCAGCTTGGAGTTGAGCTTCAGGCAGATGTTGTGCAGGGTCTGAGGGTCCTTCTTCTGGACGTTCTTCTGGACGATGCACTGGGTAGGGATCCTTGAACGACACAACGAAAGGGAGATGACGGCAGAGATCGAAAGAAAAGCAATGTACCATAAGCAACTGCAGCAGCAACAAGTAACAACAGCAGGTGGGTAAGGCATGAGAAGAAGTATAGCATCAATCTAAAACGCCAATTCTTTGATAGTTCACCCAATTTCGTTGTCTCCGATGAGCTTGACCAGCCCGTACGCGTCGTCGCCCTTCCTGGCGAGGAAGACCATGACGAGCTGCGCCCTCCTCCCCTTCTCCTTCTCCACTCGGGCGGCCAACCCGCGGAAGGCCGCCTCCACCTCCCGCGGCCTCCTCCCGTCGCACGAGGCGTAGGCAGCGGGGTAGTCGATCTTGAGTCCCCTGCGGTCGCCCTCCTCGTACAGGCTGTCGACGAACTCGGTCTGCGCGTTCTTGTTCGTGTTGGCCACGTCAAGGACGGCCCAAATCTGGAAAATCCAGCCAAGAATGAAGGAAGAGTGAAAAAATGCAGCATAAAGCATAATTGTACAGTACATTCAACAATACCTCTAGATGTTTTGCATCCATGAACTTGAGTGGCTTGCTCCCTCCCCTGAATCCTCCCATGTCCCACTTCCCGTCCCTGGGTTGCGTCTTGGAGTCGCTCGGCTGGCCCCCGCTTCCAGCTTCCCCCTTGTACTGGAGGGACGGCACATTCAGCACTCTGAGGGGGAACATGCAGGCTCATGATGTGCTTCTTTGCATATTGCTCGATTTTTCCTCACCTGGCCTCAATCTTGACCATCTGGGAGGCTACGGAGAACTGGAACGCCTGGGCGTACGGGTCCTTGCTGTAGCCGCATCCGTTGCTCCTCAGGCCCTCCAGGATCTTCTGCTGCCTGTCCTTGGGAGGGACGGCAGTCTTGCGGATCATGTTGGAGGTCTCCTCCTCGCTCAGTTTCTTGCTGTTCGGGCACACCTTGAAGATGACAAGACGAAGTGAAAATACTTTTCAGACAGTCGCTTGCAAAAAGATCACCACACCTGCTTCTTGATGGAGCACAGCTCCAATGGGTAGTAGATTGTTTTGCTCAGGTTGCCGACGTGGAGGGTCGGCAGTCCCGGATATCTCAGGCGCACGTTGTAGGCCTCCGCTAGGTATTGCTCCACAGACATCCTCCTGTTCTTGTCCTCCAGATGCACCACTCCGTCGCGGCTGCTGAGGGGGCCCAGGCCGTTGGCGCGAAAGTCCCTCTTGTGCGCCTCGTTGATTGTCATCCTGAGGGATGGGGAAACCATTTTCCTCCGTTCAAGCCATCAAATCTTTAGCAATTCACCGTATCTTGAGCCCCTTGAGCTCCTTGGAGAGCAGGCTCTCCTCCTGCCTGCTCAGCCCCCTCAGGTCCTGCCTGGGGCGCTCCCCTCGCCTGAGCTTCCCCTCCAGCACCTTGAGGCAGAATCCCATGACCGAGTTCTCCTCGTAGGCTGGCTTGTTGGCCATGTCCACGTTGAGGAAGAGCTTCCAGGCCGGGCGGAAGGAGGAGAAGGTGCCCACCCAGAGGGACTTTCCCCCGCCGATCTCCTCCACTCGGCCGACGTTGGAGAAGACAGAGGAGCGCCCAACCTGGACCTTGTGCGGGTCCGCCCTCGCCATGTGGCCAAGAAGAGTGTTGATGATCCTAGGGCAAGGCGACAGATATTGTAGCAAACAAAAAATTGCAGTGCCCATCTAAATACGGTAAATGTTTCATTTCCCCCTGCAATTAACTTTACAAAAACAGTTTACCTCTTATCAATATGTACGTACCTGGTGGCCTCGAGCGGCCTCCTCGCGGTCGAACCGGACCTGCAGTACTCCTCCAGCGCCGCCTGCACGTCCACCTCCCCCACCAGCTGCATCTTGACGCCGATCCTCACCGTCCTGGGCAGGTCCTCCGCCTCCCTCACCTCCACCGCGCCCTCGAAGGCGTCCCCGGCGCCGAAGGGGAGCCGGGAGGTGCTGAAGGCGTTGCTCAGGCCGTCGAATATCACCCCGCAGGGGAGCGGGAACCTCTGCGCGCCGGCCGAGCGCTTCAGCTC
>JAAUYJ010064886.1_pt1 | contig 12147 bp, 5 predicted proteins | sample 7278031 | NCBI WGS metagenome assembly JAAUYJ01 (sample SAMN14350222, study PRJNA611818) | marine sediment metagenome | isolation source: surface marine sediment (1.8m) | place: French Polynesia: Moorea | collected 2018-08 | reverse complement strand
CCTCTATTCATTCGCCCTGTTTGTTCTGGTGAAATATAAGCTAGGGTTCCTTCTAAGGTATTTGGGTTGCGTATTTCTGCTGTTTCTTTGGGTAGTTTGGTTGTGGTACTAAAATCTATTAGTTGGATTTTTTGGCTTTGGGGATTAATTATAATATTGTGGGGTTTTATATCTTTATGAATAATCTGATTTTCATGCAATTTTTCTAGGGGGTTAATTATTTGTAGAGCTATTTGAAAAAATTGATTGATGTTGTCTAAATTAGGGTGCCCAGAAAGATTTTCCTGACTGAGATATTCTGGCAAAGATATGCCTCCAAAATCTTCCATTACTAATATTAAACGTTGCTCAAATTTTTCTAGTGCTAGGATTTTTACTATTCCGGGAAAGTTCAAGTTTTTCAGTATGTTATAAGCGTTGCGATATTGAGTTAAGGAATGGAAATTAGGATAGGGATGGTTGGGTAGTTTAAGGATGACTAATTTTTGGTCAGATTCGGAATACGCGCGATAGACTATTGTGCGATCGCTCCTATATATTTCTTCTGAGAGTTCATAGTTCAAAATTTTCTTCATAAAGTCAAGTGTCAGAAGATAGAGATTTAATTACAATTATACTGATATTTTAGCTAGATACTATAGCAATTTCCATAACGATCATATCTGCTCATTTGCTGATTTTAGATGCTAGGTGATAGGTGGTAGGTTTTATACAAATTTGATAAATGTTTGTTACAAATATTATCAATCTTGGGTGTAGGGTGTGGGGTTTTGTGTCTGGTTAAATAATAGGAAAAACAAATAAAAAGGCTGGTTATAAAAGGGATAAAGTGGAAAAACTTTATTAATTAGTTAAGAGTTGAAGTTTGCTCAAGCATCACATTCCCCCGCATTCGCGAGGGCAAGCTTTTTTTATTGGTATTAGGTGAAGTGGTGAAGTGGTGAAAATTATTTATTTGTTTCTAGAGTTGTCCTAGAGGAATTTTAATCACAAATTCTGTACCTTCTCCAAGATTAGAAATACATTCCAATTCTCCCTGATGACGTTCTACTACTACCTGATAACTAATTGCTAAACCTAAACCAGTTCCTTTACCTACAGGTTTAGTGGTATAAAAAGGGTCAAATATGCGTTTTTGCACAGCCTCATTCATACCCATACCATTATCAGCAATCCTAATTATGACTTGATTTTCTGCTTCTATTTCTGTAGTAATAGTAATTTGAGGTTGCCTCTCGCTCCTTTCTTTTCTCAGTGGTTGTAGTGCATCAATAGCATTACTAATAATATTCATAAATACCTGATTTAATTCGCCGGGATAACAATCAATTTTTGGTAACTTAGCGTATTTTGTAACTACGGAAATTTCTAATTCCTGGGGTTTAGCTTTGAGGCTATTTTGGAGAATCATCAGAGTAGAATCTATGCCTTCATGTATATCTACATTCTTAACTTCTGATTGATCTAAACGAGAAAAATTGCGTAGAGATTCGACAATTTCTTTAATTCGGTCAGCTCCTACTTTCATTGAAGTTAAAATATTTGGTAAATCTTCGACTAAAAAATCTAACTCTACTTCTGCCATAATATCTGCCACAGCAGCTACAGGTTCGGGATAATTTTCCTGATATATAGAAATCACATCTAATAAGTCTTTAGCATATTCTTGAGCGTAGTTTAAATTCCCATAAATAAAGTTAACTGGGTTATTAATTTCATGGGCAACTCCTGCCACTAATTGCCCTAAAGATGACATTTTTTCGGTTTGAATAAGTTGAGTTTGAGTCTGTTGTAATTCTGCTAAAGTGTGAGTCAAATGTTGATTTTTTTCGTTTAATTCTTGGGTACGTTCTTGGACTTTTTCTTCTAAGGTATGATTAGTAATTTCTAGTTGCGCTTTGGCAACAGTAAGATTTTCATAAAGTAAGGCATTTTCTAGGGAAATTGCTGCTTGAGTGGTGATCATTTCTAATAGTTGTAATCTTTCTGGAGTGAATGCAGCGTTGGTTAAATTGTTTTCTAGGTAGAGAATGCCAATAAGTTGGCCTTGCTTGGCAATGGGGGTACATAATATAGATTTAGGTTGCTCTCGCCTAATGTAGGCGTCATTTGCCCAAGTTGCTTGTATGGTAGCATCATCAAATACCAGGTATTTTTGGGTGCGCCAGACATAGTTAATTAAGGTTTTGGGAATTTCTCGGTTCTGGGAAACGGGAGTTACCGGACGCTGGAAGTTTTGCAGATATTGTTGATTATTGGGGGTGGTATTTTGCACATTTGCAATAGCTTCTAGTACCAACTGCTGTTCTTTGAGCAAGATGAGAGCGCATTTTTGCGCACCTGCATTTTCCATTATTAGTTGAATTAATGTTGAGAGCAAATTTTCTAGTTGAATTTCTCCAGATAGAGCTTGGGAAGCTTTGAGGACAGTGGCTATGTCTAGGAAATTTTGTGTGTTGCTAGAGTTCGTGGAATGGTGGGTTGTATTGTCGATGGAGTCAATTTTTGCCCCAGGACGAACGATAATGGAAGCTAATAGTTGGGGATAGGTTTTTTCTAGGTGTTTGATTTTAGCGATCGCGCCCCAGTTAAGATATCCATAGTATGCTTCAAGTATGTAGGTTTGAGCGATTTTGGTTTTACCCCATTCTAGATAAGAACTAGCACACAGTTCGTTTGCTAAAGCTGCTTCTTGAATATATTCGTTTTCTGTAGCAAGGGCGATCGCTTGTTCGTAAGCGTCCATTGCTGCGAGTTTGTCTCCGATTATTTTTTGTTTTTCTGCTTCTATTAAATAGTATTTGTGGGAGTGGTTTGTGGGTGCGTGTTCTGCCCAAAATTTGATTTTTTGTTGTTTGACAGTGACTTCTGTAAGTATTTTTTCTCGTTCGTCAATTTCTGCTTCTGGGTAAAAAGCTAGTTGAGCTAGGGAGCTGTAAAAATAGCAAACTGGAAAATAAAATAATCCAGTCACGCCATTAATATATTCTTCTGCTAAAGTTGCATAATGTTTTGAGACCTGAAAATTTGCTGATAAATAAGACAGTATTAATTTATGAAAATAGATTTGAAATAAACCATAACGGTCATTAATTTCTTCATAGAAAGGAATAAATTTTTCCTCATCATAAGCAGTCCCTGATAATAATTCGGGATTTTCTGAATTTCCAAGTAAGTTGAGTATAGCTTGATGACAAATTTCGTTGTAGTAATAATTGTTGTGTTGCTTAAGTTGCTTTAAGGAATTGCTATTATTCGTTATTTCTGATTCTAATTTATCTAAAGATATGCCTGCTAAGTAAGAGTATCCACCATAGTGAAGAATAGCATAACCAGCATACTCTAATTCTCCTGTTTCTAAACCAATTTTATAAGCTTCTAGGACATGAGGAAAAATTGCTTGAATATGGTTTTTCCAATGTTCTATACCATGGTAAACTACTTGAAACACTTTAGTTTTCTGGTCTTTACTGTTAAAATTTTCTAGGAGTTCACAGGCAAGTCTGCCAAACTGATAGCCTGTATCAATATCTTGTTCTACACCGCATAAAAGCAAACCATAATTAGCACAAGAAAAAGCAAATAATGGAGAATTTCCTGATTTTAAAGAGAGATTAATTGGTTCAGATGCTATCAATGGTAATAACTCTGGCTTACCAACAAATACAAGAGAAAAAATTGACGATAAAATCCGCATTGCTGCTAATTTTTGTGGGTCTTGCATCAATGGTAAATTAATCAGTTCTGAGATATTTTTTCCCTGAAGATTAGTTTTCGTTGTTTGTAAATATTCTTGAATATCTGACTGACTAGGATTGTGAGGAATATTAATGCCAAGTAATGATAAAACAGATAAGGCAATATCTAGGGCTTCAGGAAGTTGACTGAGAGTAATACAGGCTTGGATTTTTATTTCATAGACTTTGACTTTATCCAATATTTGTTCAGCCTTTTCTAAGACAATATTGACTAATTTATCCATTTGCTCAAACTCACCATTCAAATAAGTGACTTCTGCTGCTTCTTGATGAAATGTAAGGGTTATTTCATACTGGTTTTTCCAACTATTTTCTGGCAGCAGATTCATCCCTAAATTAAAATAGGCGATCGCTGTATTATAAGCAGTAGATATTTTAGCTTTTCTCCCTGCTTTTAAATTTAATCTGGCTAATTCTATTCGTTGGTCTAAACTACTAATTAATTCAATTCCATAATTGAGTTGATTGACAATTTCAAATATTTTTTCTTCTTGTTGTTCGGTAGGGGTATTTTCTAATAGTAGTCTGCCGATTTTGAGATGAGTTTCTTGCTTTTTTTGTTGTGAAATTAGACTATATACTGCTTGTTGAATTCTGTCATGGAGAAAATAATAAGTGGGAATTGATAGCTCAGTAGTTTGGTCTAAATAATTTTCTGATAAATTATCCCCAACATTTTGATAAAATTTGTAGGTTTCATCCTCTGGTAAAATCAATCCTTCTGATAAAGCATTCCACAAAATTGTGGCAGTTTCGGACATAGATTTTTCAAACACCACAGATAATGTAGCTAAATCAAATTGATTACCAATACAAGCTGCTAACTGCAATGCTTCCTGAGTTGATAAAGGTAATTTTTCTAGCTGCTTTACCATCAAATCCACTACATCCCCACTAGCTGCTAATACTTTTATTTCTGCTAAATTATATTGCCACTTAGCTGATTTAAAATCGTAGAAAATTAATCCTTCTTTATGTAGTGATTTCATAAACTGTACGGTAAAAAAAGGATTTCCTTGAGTTTTTTGATAAATTTTATTGGTTAGTTGTTGCGATTTTTGGGGAGACAAATTAAAAGTATCCAAAATCAAACTATTAATCGCAGCATAACTTAAAGGAGCAAGATTTATTTCATTAATAATTGTCTCAAGTTTTCGGATTTCTGCAATAGTTAAAATGAAGGGGTTAGAAGCACTAACTTCATTATCTCTATAAGCACAAATCAGCAGTAGATGGTGAATATTTATTTCCTCCATCACCAATTTTATCAAGTTGAGAGATGTTAAATCTGCCCATTGTAAATCATCTAGAAATATTACTAAAGGATGTTTAGCTTCAGCAAAGACAGAAATGAATTTTGGGAATAATAAATTGAAACGATTTTGATTAGCAGATGGGGAAAGTTTTGTCACAGGAGGTTGTTTCCCAATTAACATTTCTAATTCCGGAATTACATCTACTATTACTTGCGCTTCAGCTCCTAAAATGCGCTGTAATTTAGCAACTATCGCTTTGAGTTTTGCTTCCGATTCGCTTAAAATTTGCTTGACCAAATCTCGAAAAGCATTTACCCAAGCTGCTAAGGGAATATCTTTCTGAAGTTGGTCAAATTTCCCATAAATAAAATAACCTTTCTTTTCGATAATTGGTTGATGAATTTCATTTACTAATGCTGATTTGCCAATGCCTGAAAATCCCCCTACTAACATTAACTCTATTGGTGACTGGGAACTGTGACAAATTCGCTCAAAAGCTGTTAATAATATCTCTACTTCTTCCTCTCTACCATAAAGTTTTTCTGGAATAATTAAACGGTTACTATTATCTTTTTGCCCTAAATCAAACCATGTAATTTTTCCAGTATTTTTCCATTCTGAATGACATTTTTTTAAATCATGCCGTAATCCTGCTGCTGTTTGATATCGTAATTCTGGGATTTTCGCCATCAATTTCAGCACAATATTATTCAGAGTTTCGGGTATACTTGAATTTAATTCAACTAAAGGTATGGGTTGACGAGCAATATGAAAATGAACTAATTCCATTGGGTCTGTTGATTGAAAAGGCAGTTGCCCAGTTAATAATTCATAAAATGTTATCCCCAATGAATAAAAATCACTCCGATAATCAATTCCTCTATTTATCCGCCCAGTTTGCTCTGGAGACATATAAGCTAGAGTCCCTTCTAGGGTATGAGGATTACGAATTTCTAGAGTTTCTTTTGGTAGGTGGGTGGCGTTACTAAAGTCAATTAGTTGGATTTTTTTTGTTTGGGGGTTAATAATAATATTGTGGGGTTTAATATCTTTGTGAATAACTTGATTTTGGTGGAGTTGATCTAAAATATTAGTTATTTGAATGGCAATGTGAAAAAATTCACTAATATTTGTCAGATTAGAAGTCTTAAAATTACTCACATTTTCGTAGAGAGAAATACCTCCAAAATCTTCCATAACTAGCATTAAACGTTTTTCCACCTGTTCAAGAGCTAACATTTTTACTACTCCTGGCAGATTTAACTTTTTGGTACTACTATAAGAATTGCGATATTGAGTAAGTTCTTTAAAGTTAGGATAGGGATAATTTGGTAGTTTTAAGACTACTGGTTGTTGGGATGATTCTTCTATGGCACGATGGACTACTGTACGATTACTACTGTATATTTGTTCGACGATTAAATAGGTGAGTATTTTATTCATAAGTTTACCAATATTAATTTTTTATACTAATTATTAAAGTCGATTATTTAACTATCTTAATACTCGAAACTGAAGATGATAATATTCACATGAATCAATCAAATTCAAGCTAATAAATAGTTTTTTGGAAAAATAATTAGTAATCTTGAGTTAAGTGTTATAAACTTTTTAGATGAGATGTTAATATATTTAACTATTAATAGATATATAGTGCTAAAAACTTGATTTTTTATTCTTTTTTTTGTCTTACCACTGTCCCTGAGCTTCAAACTGTGTACAGAAAAATATTTACAAAAAATTGATGCTCCCAATTTATCTCTTCTCGTGACTATGCAACAAATTATCAACGAACTTAATGTTTATTATATAGCACTATAGCATTTCCCAAGTTAGTGAGGTACACTCATTAGTTGTTTTAGGTGGTAGGTGGTAGGTGGTAGGTTGTAGGTTGTAGGTAAACATTATTTGTTTCACGTAGCAATTCCTATGCTGGGTTTGGTATGCTCATTCCTTGGTTTTAAGGAACACCGCATCTGGGGATACAATAGAAATCAAGATAGCTGTACCTCATTAGTCTGGGAAACGCTATATAACTAACAAAGGTGTTTCAGTCCACTAGTGCAGGATGGCGGAAATATGTTACCAGTGACAAAATGCTCACAGCCTTACCAATGAAAACTTCTAACTTCTAACTTCCGCGTAGCGGTACTAGTGGCACGTCCAAAATAGAAAACTTTTGCCAACCTACTGCATCAAAGTGCCACCATTCTGTAATTAACGGTTCAAAACCATATTTTCTCATCTTACTTTCTAGTAATTCACTATTTCTCTGAACTTCCAGTTTATTACCTGAATAACTGCGCCAAGCTTGCTCGGAAAAATCATCATATTCTGTAGGCATTTCTAACTCTTTGCCTGTACTTATATCAATCAAACTCACATCAACTGCCGCCCCACGATTATGTCTTGAACCTGTAGCGGGATTAGCAACATAACGAGAATCTGGTAATATTTCCCACATCTTTTTTGTTACTGATAATGGTCGATAACAATCGTAAACTTTTAAACCTAATCCCATTGTTTCTAAATCAGCCTGAACTTGTGATAATTTCTCGGCTACTTCTTTTCTTAAAACACATTTGGCAACAGGGTATAATTTTTGATTTAAGAAATTATTTAAGGTGGCGTAGCGAATATCTAAGACAATATTCGGATTAATACTATGAATATCAACTAATCTTGCCCATTCTGGTGTTTGAGATTGTGCCATATTCTCAATGACTCTAATATTGATTAAATTATTGTTGTTACCAAAACTAATAGATAATGATAATATGGCAGAGATTAATAAACAAGCAAAAATTTTTATATTTATTTTCATAAATTTGAAATATTTTTAGGTATTAGGCTTGAGTTTTCAATAGAAAAATAACGCCTCTTCAGCAATTCATAAATCATGCTTTTATAACTTCAGGAATACTTTTTTATTTTGCAAAACTAGCACCTAATACCTAACACCTAAAGTATGATTTTTGGCAATTATTAAATATCTAATCTTTGATAAACATCATCTAAATGTCTCAAGTGATATTTGGGGTCAAAACAAGCAGCAATTTCTGCCTCAGACAGCATACTTTTAACATCTTGATCTTGACTAATTAAATTCTGGAAATTTCCATTAGGTTGATTCCATGCTTGATGAGCAGAAGACTGGACAATTCTATAAGCTTCCTCTCGATTCATGCCTTTTTCTACTAATGCTAAAAGCACTCGTTGACTAAAAATTACCCCTCCATAAACATTCATATTTCGCTTCATGTTTTCTGGGTAAACTAACAAGTTCTTCACTAAATTAATAGTGTCTTCTAGCATAAAATGAGTCAAAATGCACGCATCCGGCAAAATAACTCGCTCCACTGAACTGTGGGAAATATCCCGCTCGTGCCAAAGGGCAACATTTTCCAAAGCTGCCACAGCATGACCCCGCACTATTCTCGCCATTCCCGTTAACCGTTCCGAACGGATAGGGTTGCGCTTATGTGGCATCGCACTAGAGCCTTTTTGACCCTTAGAAAAATATTCCTCAACCTCCAAAACGTCAGTGCGCTGGAGGTTACGAATTTCGACAGCAAAACGTTCAATAGAAGCTGTCAGCAAGGCAAGAGTTTGTACATATTCAGCATGGCGATCGCGCGAAATCACCTGAGTTGATGCCGTATCCGGTTCCAGTCCCAGTTTGTGACAAGCGATCGCCTCCACTCGTGGATCAATATTCGCATAAGTTCCCACTGCTCCCGAAATCTTACCCACAGCAATATTCTGGCGTAGTTGCACCATCCTCTGGCGATGACGACAAACCTCAGCCAACCAACCCGCCAACTTAAAACCAAAAGTCATCGGTTCAGCATGAATACCGTGGGAACGTCCCACCATAATAGTTTCACGATGTTGTTGTGCCTGATAGCGAATGGCTTGCCCCAACTTTTCCACACATTCCAACAACAAATTCAAACTAGCCACCATTTGCAGTGCTAAAGCAGTATCTAATACATCAGAACTTGTTAAGCCTAAGTGAATATACCGACCCACATCTCCCACATATTCATTGACATTTGTCAAGAATGCAATTACATCATGGCGCACTTCTGCTTCAATTTCCAGAACCCGCTTTGGGTCAAAATTAGCCTTGGCCTTAATTTCCTCTACTGCCTCAGCCGGAATATAGCCAAGTTCCGCCTGAGCTTCACAGACAGCTATCTCCACTTGTAGCCAAGTCTTCAACTTAGCATTATCAGTCCAAAGTTCGCCCATTTCGGGCAAGGTGTAACGCTCTATCACACTTACTACTTATCTAACAAAAAAACAACCGTTACATTGTACTACTGTACTGTTTCACGAGTGAATTTGTATCGCCATATTCAATCTTGACATGGGGAGAAATTAACGGTTAATTATAAAAATGCTCATCTTTACTTTCCCATTCATGGGACTGATACCGTTTCAAAGTTGGATTTGCTTGGCTAAAAACTTTGATAATACAAAAGTTTCAGGCAATTATTTGACATTTAGGCTTGGAAACTATTTGTGACATCCTTAAAGTGAATTGGTATTACAACTAAATACTTAAACAGGGCGAACTAGAGCTAACAATTAACAGCCCACTAGTAGCATATTTAATTATGAAAAAATATCCTGTCAAATTATATATAGGTATAATATTAGGGGTTTTAGCAGCCATAAGTGTATTGGCGGTTATCCGCAGTTTATCGCGGGCAGAAACAAAACGTTATCAAACCGAGTACCGAGAAAAAGTACGCAGTCAAATGTTAGCAACTAAAACTCGTTTGGAAGATGCTACTAACTCCCGTTTATCACTTATTCAGGGTTTAGGTGCTTATATTTCTAATGTAAATCCTTATATTTATCGCGAAGAATTTAATACTTTAGCTAAATTAATGGTTATTCAACAATCAGGAGTTAGGGGTATTTTATATCAAGATTCAGATGTGGATCTTTTTTATCCCCAAACAGAAGGTATTGCCACTAAACCGGCTAATCTAAAGTCAGCTATTGGTAGGCAGGGAGTAGCAACTGAGGCAATTAAAAATAAAAGTATTGTACTTGGTGGCTGGATGAAGTGGGATGAAGAAAATGAAGTTTTAATTGCTTTAAGCCCGGTTTTTTTAAAGTCTAATAATAAAAAAGATAGATATTGGGGTTTAGCTGGCATTTTAATTGATAAAAACAGTTTATTTCAAGCAGCAGAAATTACGAATAATTCTGAAAATTTACAATATGTAGTTCAGGGCGAAAATGGCGAAATATTATTTGGAGACAAAGAAGTTTTGCAGGAAAAACCTGTTATTTTAGATGTAAAATTACCCAACAATCTGTGGAAATTAGCGGCTGTTCCTGAGAGTAGTTGGCCGAAAAATTCACCAATTTATAGTAAATTGTGGATGGCTGGTACTGTATTGGCATTGGTAATAGGTGGGTTAGTTTTTGGTTTTTTTTATCTATTTACCAAGGATAAAAATTTTGGGGAAAGTAATATTCAGACTGGGGAAAATATTGATACAGATATTCAGACAGAAGAAAATATTAATACTATTAATACAGATGAAAAATCAAAAGTTAAGTAATATTTATCAGACTTACTCAATCAGAAGTAATTGCTACTTTTAGATGAGCAAGCACAAGCTGATAATTAGGTTCCTCCGTAATTTCTGAAATTATTTCCCGGTAAATAATTGTGTCATTTCTATCAAGGACAAAAACTGCAGGTGTTAATAAAGAAAATTCTGGAATTAAAAGTCCCCAGTTGCGAGCAAAGTCCATATCCAGGTAATCAGATAACATTGTCATATTATTTACCTGTTGTAAATTACACCAACGAGTTTGAGCAAATGGTAAATCAGTAGAAATAATATAAGTTACTATCTGCTCCCCAAATTCTGCGATCGCATCACTGAACTTTTTAGCCACCGTCGAACCAATTTGAGTATCAACAGAAACAACTGTTATCAATAACCGCACTTTACCTCTAGACTCAGCGATCGGTAACACAGTTTTTAAATTCCTGTCAACTAACCTAACATTACGCCCAGTTTCACCTAATTTTAATTTCCATCCGATTAAAGTTATTGGTGTACCATAAAAGGTCACAACATTACTGTTAGTTTCTCGAATAATCATATTATTTGGCTTCAATAGGGAACAGATGAAAAATTAGGGAGGTGGGGGAGTAGGGCTGTTTCATTCTCTTCAAAATGGATAGATACGGGGATACGGAGATACGGGGACCCGGAGACGCGGAGATTGAGGCTTTGAGAGAAGCGCAAAAATTTAGAATGAAACAGCCCTGGGGGGAGTGTGGGAGGTGTGGGAGGTGTGGGAGGTGTGGGAGATAAAAGATCGGTATTCGGCGAAAGTATGTTATTGATAACCCAAAACCTAAAGTCCAAAACCTACCACCTACCCCTCACCAATAATTCTACTGTTGTGCCACAGAATAAGGAAGACTCAAATCTCCCGAACTTACACTATAAACCTTGTAAACCCCAAGCATTGGTCTGTTTTGATCAGAAGTATTAACCTCCATATAAGCGGTAACAGCATCAAACTGAAAATCCTTTTTACCATTGACTCTCCCCAGTGGAATCAAAACTTTGAGAGAATTGTTATTAGCAACAACCTGAAAACCAGGGGAGTCCATATACATCGGCATTCCCGGATTAGTCGGAGGCAAAACTACACTAGCATCTTCTTTCTGAAATTCCTTGACCGCAAGTCCACCTGCTACTTGGCTATTGGGAGCTAAAACCACCCAATGAGTATGAAAAATGCGACCATCATTTTCAAAATTACCATCATTATTTTCATCCCAAAGCGGGGTGTCATCAAAGTCGGGATGAGTAGTGACAGCTAAAGCAACAACTCCCTCTGTTTTACTAAAACCTACATCTTCAGGTGAAAGTGTGGTCGGAAAAACATAACCTAAAACAGGCGCACCGTCTAATTTACCCACAGATGTTGGCATCGTTTCACCAATAGTACCTTTAACTTCTTGTTCAAAAACTAAAAGGTCTAAATCTTTAATGTATTTAACATTGGTGGAACTAATTTCGACATCAGCAGAACTAGCAATAGGTGTAACCTGATGTTGAGGTTGTGCTTTAGCGCTTGTAGAT
>JAAUYJ010114377.1_pt1 | contig 12149 bp, 10 predicted proteins | sample 7278031 | NCBI WGS metagenome assembly JAAUYJ01 (sample SAMN14350222, study PRJNA611818) | marine sediment metagenome | isolation source: surface marine sediment (1.8m) | place: French Polynesia: Moorea | collected 2018-08 | reverse complement strand
GGTGGGATGATTTTCTACTAGGGGTGATACTCACCAGTTACTCTGGTTAAATATTTAGAGGTATTAAAAACAGATTACTTTTAAAGTTTCATCTCTTGATTTACCAACGCCGATTTATTCCTCCTGAGTCTTAGTAAGAGTCCAACTATTTGTACCCAAAATTTATCACACCTAAGTATTAGATATATGAGTAAATTATTAATTACAGGAGTTAGTGGTTTCTTGGGATGGAATATTTGTCAAATTGCTCAAAATAAATGGCAAGTTTATGGTACATACTTCACACATCCAGTTCAAATTCCAGGAGTTATTAGTCTCAAAGTTAACTTGGGAAATTTTGGGGAAATAAAAAGTTTATTTGAAAATATCCGACCGGAAGCTGTTATTCATGCTGCTGCTATATCTAGCCCTAATTTATGTCAGACTTATCCCACAGAATCATATCAGATTAATGTCATAGCTGCTAATTATATTGCTGAACTTTGTGCAGATTATCAAATACCTTGTGTTTTTACTTCTACAGGTTTAGTTTTTGATGGTTTAAACCCTCCTTATCGAGAGACTGACTTGGTGTCTCCTGTTAGTATTTATGCGGAACAAAAAGTTTTGGCGGAGCAGGGAATGTTGGCACGTTACCCCAAGACGGCTATCTGTAGAATGCCTTTAATGTTTGGTTTAGCTTCTCCTACTTCTAATAGTTTTATTCAAGGTTTTATCCAAACTTTAAGAGCAGGAAAAGAGCTTAATTTATTTACTGATGAAATTAGAACTCCTGTTAGTGCTAATACTGCTGCTAAAGGATTATTATTAGCTTTGGAAAAAGTCGAGGGATATTTACATTTAGGAGGAAAAAAACGTATTTCTCGTTATGAATTTGGTTGTTTAATGACGGAGGTTTTAGAACTGCCAAAAGATAAGTTAAAACCTTGTTTGCAAAAAGATGTAACAATGGCTGCACCTCGACCTGCTGATGTTTCTTTGGATAGTTCTCTAGCTTTTGGGTTGGGATATGAGCCTTTGTCTTTGCGGGAAGAATTAGAGATGTTACGGGAGAAAGTCTAATATTATCGGATTAATTAATTATCATTAATATAGGTTGAACAGAAAGGAATAAAGTGTCAAATTTTGAAGCTTTAAGATTTGGTTAACTATCCATAAATTCGACCTACTTGAGGCTGCACAGCTAAAATAATCTGTTAAGAAAGTGTGGGAAAAAGGTGAGGTATGGAAGGTATGGGAAGATAAAGATAGATTAGTGACTTTCCCTGCACTTTACACTTCAAAATAAGAGATAGATGAAGACACCTAGAAATTAAAATCTATTCCACAATTTTAAGTGTGTCAGTCTACTACAAATATAATGAAATTATTAGTCTTCCCAATATTCCGCTTCTCTTTCTAAATATTCCTGAGATTCTGCTTCTCGTTTTCTATCTAAGTATTCATGAAATTCCGCCAAATATTCCTGAGATTCCGCTTCTGCTTTTCTCTCTAACTCTGCCCAATATTCCGCTTCTCTATATTTCGCTTCTCTATCTAAGTTAATTACACCAGCAATAAGCTTATAACAGTAAAAATCATCTCCTTCATTCCAACGAAACGGCATTCCTAAACTCAAAGTTATTAAACAATCTGGGAATTTATAATAATCATAATAATCTAGTTCTTCTTCTTCAATAAATCTTGGATCTGTAATACTAACTCTCTCTAGTGTCACGCCATTTACTGTTTTTAAATAACCTTTCCACCTCAGTTCTCCATAATCATTTTCTTCACATTCAACATGAAACTCTTTTGTTCTAACAAGTTGTAGAGTTCGGCGTTTAGCCATAGGTAAATTTTGCATATAATCAAAAGAAACAGCTTTACCTCTATTGTGCAGAATGTATGATTAATTTTGCTCGTAATTAATTAACCAGTCTCATGGATAAAAGTATCCTACTTTTTGCCATTCTCCAGGTAATATAGATCGATTTTCAGACTGAAATCCAAAATCAGGCCCACTATCTTCTAAAGGAATTTCTAAAATATCTAATAATTGCGGTTCTTTCCCTTGAATCTGTCGTATATTGAATGGTATACGACCATCATTTAAACTTGATACAGGTCGTACCCATTTTTTAGAACTTATCTCAATTCCTGCAATACATCTTTCTCCATTTTTCCAAGAATTAGCTAGGCAAACTATCTGGGTCATAGCAAAAATTTATTTATTCAATTTATAAATGATGTATTTCTATGTTACCCAATTTTCTATTTAAGTATTCCGCCACTAAACGACGATGACAATATTCTGCCGTTGCTTCAGAACATAACAAACAACTTTTATTTAAAAGCTCTGGCGAAACTTTTTTTTCCACCTGGCGATCGCTCATTAATTTTAAGAACTGTTGCTCATATTTTTCCCAGTTTCCCCCATTCTTTTTATACTCATTCAATAGTTCTTTAGTAGGAGCTAGTTCCCGCAAGTGAAGATAATCAATATTGCCAATCTTTTTTAAAAAATATTCTAAATCTTTATGTTTAGTAAACCCTGCTAACTGAGAGGAATTATTCAGCCTACTATCTATCACTCTTTTGATACCTGAACTGGTTAAAACCTCAAAAAAATCCTGGGCAGTTTTTTTGGTAAATCCAATAGTAAACAGCCTAATTTTTTTTACTGTATAAGCAATCTCATTACTTTGTTTTTTATAAGCTGCTTCCAAATCAATTTTTACTTGAGATTCTGATGGTGTCTCTAGCAAATTTAACTGAATTGGCTGATTATTTGATTTATTAAACTTAGCTAATAATCGCTCTTCTAATTGAGAGTGAGTTTCCAAATTTCCTGAAGGCAAAATATGATTAATTTCTACATCATACTGACGTAAATTTTTACATACTAAAATTGTTCTATGACAAGTAATAGGGTCTTTTTCAGCACACATCAAAGCAATTGTATATTTTTCCAAGCTTTCAATTAAACGTTGAATTCCTGTTGCAAATAACGAGGTAGCTGCAATTTTTTCATAGAGTGCTTTTCCCTGTAAATCATAACAATTTAAATCCTCTGGTCTTCCACCTAATTCTCGACCGAGAAATACATAACTCATTCCTACTTTTGAAAGTGCTTCTGAAAGTGGGTATTTATTGAAGTGGGGTAAATAACGACTGTAGGGATGAGACCGCACATCTGCCACAGCCTTTATCTGATGTTTTTCCAGCAAAGAAATAAACGTTTCGATGCTGTGATTAGAATGACCGATAGTAAATATTTCCATACTGTTTAATTTTTTAACCATGTAAAAAATAGTCAGTTAACGACTTTATTTATCTATATGGTCAAGATATTTTGACTGAGTTAATTTTCTGTCAGAGAAACCTAAAATCTAGTATTACCGAATAAGTAATAATTAATAGTTATACTAAATCCCTTTTAACAATAAGGTTTATTCTGAAGGTAAGGTATAAGGGTTAGAGATGAATTTGAAAAATTTGAAAAAGTATCTTTGGTAGCCAGATTTAGTATTAATAATTAATTATTAATTATTAGAAAATTCAGGTTTAAATATTTCCCTTTTAAGGGTATAAAATCAAATCCTTAAGTATCAATACCCTTCTTTTAAGAAGGGGTAATTATTCAATTGTCAATTGGTGAAAGTTGTGTAATTTGTGATTTTTAAGATGGCTTCTCTTCCCTAGCAACGCTACGCACTTTTGATTTCCATAAATTGGTTAATTTTCTTCAGACATTTCTTTATTTGTAAATCGCTGAAATGTTACTTGTATAGCTAAGGCAATTAAACCGAGAGTAACCATACCACACATACAAGCTGCAAATGCAACTACTCCTACCACTAACGCTCTAACTGCCGTCGAAATATTAACCACAAATACATTATCTGAAATAATAGGTTTACTGGCAAATGTTTCGGCAATTGATTTCATTAATAGATAAGCACCTGTGCCTAATCCTCCAGAAATTACTGCACTGGCTAAACATTGTAATGGATTGACATTTTGGGTGGAATTATTGTCAGATTTTGGTGTTGAATTAGTCATAAATTTTGAATTATTGAAGCCGGAAAAAAGGAGGAGAGATTTTGAATAATTAAGAAGGTAATTTAATGAGCAATAGCAATACCATTGGGATTAAAAGTTGCTATCCAAAAATCTAATTCTGGGTCTGCCATTGTGGCTTTTACTGCTGCTTGAACTGACTCCGCTTGGGCCTGAGATTCTGTTAAGGCAAATACAGTTGGCCCCGACCCTGACATCATAGTCCCCAGGATGTTTTGGGATGCAAAAGCTTCTCTTAATTTTAAGATTTGGGGATATTCTGGTAGCACAATTTTTTCTAAGTCGTTGTGTAATAGTTTGCCAATTTCACTATTGTTGTGATGGGCGATCGCCGATACTATTGGCCCCGAATGTACCCTCTCCCTGCTACTTTCCTGACCGGAACTCTCCGAGACATAGGTGTGACCAAATTCTTGGCGATAGGTACGATACGCCCAGGGTGTAGAAACAGAGAGATTTTTGTATTTGGCTAAGACTACATAGAGACCTTCGACATTTGGCAGTGGGGAGAGTATTTCACCGCGTCCCGTAGCTAAGGCGGTCCCTCCACTAATGCAGAAAGGAACATCTGACCCCAACTGCGCCCCCAACTCTTGCAACTCCCTCTGAGTTAGACCTAGCTCCCACATTAAATCCAATCCCACTAATACTGCTGCTGCGTTGGTTGAGCCTCCTGCTAATCCTGCGGCTACGGGAATATGTTTGTGAATAGTTATTTCTATCCCACCATATCTAGCAAATATATCTGGAAATTGTTTGCTGAGGAGGGAGGCGGCCCGGTAGGCGAGGTTTCCTGCATCCGGGGGGACTTGGGGATGGTCACATTTAACGATGATGGTTTCGATACCGATGGCGCGGATGTCAATTTTATCTGCCAGGTTTATACTTTGCAGGACCATTGCTAGTTCGTGATAACCGTCTGGGCGATCGCCGATTATTTCTAGATACAGGTTAATTTTTGCAGGAGCTATTAAGGAGTAGGAACGCATTTTTAGTGGTTTAGTAATGGATGTTTTAGTTATGGTTTAATTTATATTAGTTTCCCCATATAAATCAATACCCAAGCTGTATAATTATGCCCAAGGGAAAAAAGTAGGAGTACAAAATACCCCTACTCAATTAAGAGATAATTATTTAGATGCAAACAAAACTAGCTACTTTTTTGAAGATTCGACGAGACTTGCTATTAAATTTCCGTTGATTTTAATAACTTAAATTTTTGTCTCTAAGCAGGTATCAAGACATCACTTTCGGCGCTAACAAGAATGGGGCGTAATGTTTCTACCCACTGGTTAATTCGCTCTTCGGTTTTCTCACTTTCGTTAACTTCATCTATTGGCAGTCCGACAAATTTACCATCGCGCACTGCAGTAGAATGCTCAAAATTGTAACCTTCGGTGGGAACCTCTCCGACTATAGTTGCGCCGAATTTCTCGAAGATATTACACATAATTCCCAGGGCGCCAACGAAGTGCTTCCCGTGACTGACTCCATCGCCTGCTCCAAATAAGGCTATAGTTTTGCCACTAAAATCTGGTTTGTCGATTTCTATTTCAAATAGTGGCTCGCGCCAGTCGTTTTGTACTTCCCCCGCTCCCCAGGTAGAAGAACCTAATAATAAATAATCATAATCAAGAAGTTGACTATATTCGTCGAAGTCTTCTTCCATACTATAGATATCGCAAAGTTCTTCGCCGAATTTTTCGCGCAATGCTATAGCGATTTCTTCAGTTACACCGGATGTGCTACCGTAAAAAATACCAATTTTTGCCATCATCGACACTCCTGATTAGTTTTCATTGAAATCAACTGTTTGAGCTGTGTTGCTGTTTTACCTCTTCGATAGGTAAAGCACATCTCATTAGCTCGACTCAGATGTTTCGAGTTCTCGGTTTTCTCCCTTAGTTAAGTAGATCGCCTAGCGATATGTAGTTCGATCATAAATTAAGACTAAATAGTAATTAATCTCAATAAATTATTTAACTATTCCCTACAATTGCGATTTAACAAAGGCCAGTGTACACTACTAGCTGTCTCAGAGAACCTGAATGATAATGGTTTCACTACAAACCTTATCTATAAGCTCAATATATCCGCTAAAAAAATGAAAATCTGTAAAGATATTACTTGAAATTACTTTTTAATAAGCTTATAATTAATCGAAAAAATTCTTAATTAATTCGAGTAAATAGGTAATTATATTACAGGGCCTTTCAATTAGATAAGTAGTCATTAGTCAGTAGTCAGTAGTCAGGATTAAGAATTTCGGAAATAGGGACATATTGATTAATTGTCCCTACTGCCTCCTCCCATGCTCCAGTAACACCATAAGTTATACCAACCATGAAAAGAGAATGCTACAAAAACTAAAGCTCGAAATTTATCGCTAAAAGTAGCTTCTATAGAACCCCTAAGCATATCTTCGTCCGTCATTAAATTATTTAACTTCTGAACCAGGAAGACTGGCTGAAAAGTTATAAAATATAGGGAAAAAACAGGCACTTCATGTTAGAAAATACTCCCCACACTCCCCACACTCCCCACACTCCCCACACTTCCCACACTTCCCACACCTCCGGTCACTCTCCTCCCTCTTTTTAAATAGACCTCAAATGGGTTCTATTATTATAGAAGCCACACATCCCTATAATTATTTTCCCTTCCTTCTTCCTTCTTCCTTCTTCCTTCTTCCTTCTTCCTTCTTCCTTCTTCAATAAACTAGAATTAAAGCGATCGCCGCCAACTAAAAAACTTCTCTAAGAGATTTTGCTGCCATAAATTTTCAGCATATTTCCGCTTCTTAAACAACAAACCAGCTTTACTATTCACCTCAGATAAAGTTGGATAAATATGAATCCCAGTCAAAGCCGAAACAGGTAACTTATTCGACATTGCCAAAACAACTTCATGAATTAACTCACCAGCAGAAGACCCAACTATATGTGCTCCTAAAATCTGTCCGTTAGCTTTAGTAATAATCTTTCCAAAACCATTAGTTGCTCCCTCAGCTTGAGCGCGGTCAACATCAGCAAAATCTTGCTTCAACATATATATATTATCCCCATAACGTTCCTTTGCTTGCTGCTCAGTCAAGCCAACTCTTGCCAATTCTGGGTCAGTAAAAGTTGCCCAAGGAATCACTCGATAATTTGTCTTACTAATAGGAAAAAATAAGGCATTTGTTAACACCACAACAGCTTCATAACCAGCCACATGAGTAAATTGATAACCACCAATTACATCGCCACAAGCATAAATTTTAGAATTAGTAGTTTGTAATTTATCATTAACAATAATCCCTTTTTTTCCTACTTCTACACCAGCAGCTTCTAAACCCAGAGATTCTACATTTGCACTTCTACCAGCCGAGACTAAAATCTCATCAACTGTAATATTTTTATCACCTGCTGTTACTTGTTTTTTCCCATCTAAAATTTCTACTTTTTCTGCTCTTACTTCCCTCAAAATATTAATACCTTCAGACTCAAATTGTGCTTGTACAACTTGCGCTGCTTCGGGGTCTTCCTTTGGTAAAATTTGATTTTTACTAGAGATAATTGTCACTTCACTTCCCAGACGAGAAAATGCTTGACCCAACTCACAACCAATAGGACCAGCACCAATTATTGCTAGAGAATTTGGGCGTTCTTGGAGAGAAAAAACTTGTTCATTTGTAAGAAAACCAGCAGATTTTAATCCCTCTATTGGTGGAATTGCTGGTCGGGAACCAGTGGCAATTACAAATGCTCTGGCTGTGAATTTTTTACCCTCTAATTCAAAAGTTTTATGGTCTATAAATTTACCTTCTCCAAAGAATATTTCTACCCCTAAATTTCTAAATCTTTCTGGTGAGTCATGGGGTTCAATATTAGCTATTACTTGTTGAACGTGACCTGTTGCTTTGGCAAATTCTATTTCTGGTGGTGGGGTATGAATGCCAAATTTTCCGGCATTTTTGACTTGATATGCGATGCGGGAGGCGTGAATTAATGACTTGCTAGGAACGCAACCAAACCAGAGACAGTCCCCACCGAGGCGATCGCGTTCTATTAATGCTACTTTTGCTCTGAGTATAGCTGCTGCTGCTGCTACTACTAGACCTCCGGAACCGCCACCGATGACGACTATATCATATTTAACTGGCATGATTTTACCTCGTATTTTATTTTAAAGTTTTAAATTTTAGGTATTAGCTTTTAGGGGAGTTGGTTGTCAGGAATAATGTATAAAGTTTTTAGTTCTTAAGGGCTTTTATGAGCTATTTTTTTTCAGGGAGTATATTTTTTTCGTACAAAAACTTCATTTTTTTAGATGAATTTTAGTCAGTTTTTAAGCATTCAGCATTTCAGCGGTCAGGGGTCAGGTTTTTTATGAACGAAGTAAGCATTTGTTCAACCTTTATTACATTTTTAACTAGAGATTTTTCTAGAGATTTGTCTAATGATGATTTGATTAATAATTATAGCAATTCTCTAAAATATTCAGTATTAGTCTGAAGCTAATAGCTGAACGCTGTCAGCTAAATGCTGAATGCTTACTTCAGCTTATATAGCAATCTTAAATAGGTTGTGACCAATCAAAAAGTAAATCAAAAAACTGAAAATATTGCCTGTTCCCTAAAAGCCATTAAAATTTTGTACACGACTCAAATAGGATTGCTATATCTAATAATTTATTTAACTATCACAATATTAGCTAGGTCTGAGAAACTACTGAATCTTAATTAAGAACTGATGAAGTTAAAAGGGTGTTAGATACACCCTCTTGATTTTACCGAATTATTAATAATTCATAATTAATAATTAAATAATTCTGGTTGAAAGCCGACCCTTTTCAGGGGAAAAAGCGGTCGGAAAGCGCAGCAGTCCGTAGGATGGAATGGCGATGCTTCGGAGCGGCTCTGCACTCTTTGCGCCTTCCTTTCCCTCCGGGACGCTTTCCTACGGAATACTCCGCAAACGCGCACTTCGGAGCTTTGCGGAGCGCAAACGCCATATCCAATCGACCAAGAAAAGAAATAATATTTCCGGAACTGCAATTCCGTAACGGTTTTAACCTTCTTGTAATTATCAATTATCCCTGATCAATTATCCCTGTTCAATTATCAATTAATGAAATTTCTTCCACAGTGAGGTTTGAAGTAGTATTTTCTGTAGAATTACGGAAGAATTTTTGAGTTATCCAATAGGTTAAAATGTGAGATAATAAACCAAAAGGTCCGGCAAATAAACAGAGAATTATTGAGTGGACAGTCCAAATACCTGTGCGTTGTCCTTCCCAATAAATCCAGCGACCAACAAATAAATCCATGACTAAAAAATGAATCCATCCTACTGCTGCTGCTGATTCTTCTCCAAAGAATTTAGCAATATCAGATAAAGTTGGATTCGATAAAGCTGCCGCAGATTCAGGGGTAATACTACTAATTAATAAGTAAAGATATAACGCAGCTAATAATATAAATGGAATCAAAGATTCCATGATTTTCCGGGTAACTTTCCAATTGGGTAAAAATATGATTATTGCCCAAAATGGTAAGACGAATATATTAGCGCTATTAAAAATTAGCTCTGTTGTCATTGTTAGTTTTTCACTCCTCTGAGGTAACAGAATGTTAAAAGAACTTCTAAGTAAATGTTATGCTATTTTTACCAAAATGTCTTTAGGGGCGATTGGTTTAACTTTGATTGTTGGGGTCTGTGATTTACCGGGAATTACAACTCAGTTAAAAACTACCAACTTTTATACTGATGATTATAACAATGAGATGAACAATATGTTAACACAAACCCAAAATATGGACATCAGCATGAAATTAGTTTCTGCTAATAATAGATTTGCTTTTCAACTATTTTCTGAAATTATTAAATTAGAGACAGATAAAAATATATTCATCTCCCCTAGTAGTATCGCGTTCGCTCTTTCTATGACCTACAATGGGGCTGAAGGTAAAACTAAAGATGCGATGACAAAAACGCTAAATTTTCAGGGAATGAGTTTAGCAGAAATTAATCAAGCAAATCAACAATTAAGAATGTTATTGAATAGTCTAAACCCAGAAATTAATTTAGATATTGCTAACTCAATCTGGATGAAAAAAGGAGTATCTTTTGATAAAAATTTCATTCAAAGTAATCAAAAATTTTATGATAGTAAAGTCAGCGAACTTGACTTTAACAATCCCCAAGCCCCGGCAATTATTAATAGTTGGGTAAATGAAAAGACCAATGGCAAAATTGATAAAATTATCGAAAATTTAGAACCTGATTCTGTCATGGTGTTGTTAAATGCTATTTATTTTCAAGGAAATTGGGAGCAAAAATTTTTAGAAGCAGATACAAAAGAACAGCCTTTCACTTTGCCTGATGGAACTCAAAAACAACATCCGATAATGTTCCAGTCTAGTAGATGTTTATATTATGAAAATGACTATTTTCAGGCTGTTAGTTTACCCTATGAAGAGGGTCGTGTCAGTATGTATATATTTCTGCCTAGAGAAGAAGTTGGTTTAGAGGGATTTTATCAAGTTTTAAATAATAAAAATTGGGGAAATTGGATGCTCAGTTTTGATTTTTATAAAGTACATTTAGGTTTGCCAAAATTTAAGAGTGAATATGAAATTAAACTCAATGATATGCTGAAATCTTTAGGAATGGAAGTAGCTTTTGATGATAAATTGGCAGATTTTTCTAGGATGCGACCAATTCCGCCAGAGTTATATATTGATGAGGTAAAACATAAAACATTTGTAGAAGTAAATGAAGCCGGAACAGAAGCTGGAGCTACTACGAGTGTAACTATGGGTATAAGAAGTGCAGAAATATCCGTTGATATGTTAGTTAATCGACCTTTCTTTTTTGCGATTCTGGATAATGATTCTGGGAGTATTTTGTTTATGGGAGAAATTACGAATCCAGAGAGTTAATACCATTTTCATCAAATATTGCTACATTACTTGGTAGTAGGTGCTAGGTGTTAGGTGGTAGGTCTTAATAGAAGAAGTGCAAATATTTCTATTCTTTGTCAGAATATTTTATGGTCACAATCTTTGCGTGAATTTGGTATAATATATTGATATTTTGTTGATTTTTAGTAGCAGAGTTTTTGAGGCGATCGCTCTTTCAAAGTCAAATCCAATTATGCCAGGATAATTTAGTTATAATTAACATTACTGTTTGTCATCCTAATGATTAAAAATGAGGCTGATAATTTTTACCATTTTATCAAAAGCGGAGCTAGACACTTCTATTATCAGTATAGGAATTAATTTAGGATTAGTATTTGTAGGTTGGGTTGAGGTAACGAAACTAAACTCTAATAACAATTCACTGTAAAGATGTCATAAATAGTTTCAAATTTTAGATGGGAAATAATTTCCTGAAATTACTCAGCACGTCAAAGTTTTGAACCTATAAAATCTTACTTTTAACTTTCGTGAAACCTTATGACTATCTTTTTTTAAATTTGGTATTATTTGTTGGGTTTCACTGAGTTATACCAAACCTACTGTTATTCAAATTAATTAATGTCACTTATCCCTACATTTGTCAAAGGAAATTCTAGTATTTGTAGGTTGGGTTGAGGTAACGTTAGCGCAGCTTATCCGAAGGATAAACCCAACTCTAATTACCTGTTTGAATTTAGTATTATTTGTTGGGTTTCACTGAGTTGTACCCAACCCTATTACAAATTAATTAATGTCACTTATCGCTACATTTGTCAAAGGAAAATCTAGCAGGTTGAATAGAAAAGTAGAAGTACCTCACAACAAGAGGTGGCAATGGAATTTTTTAATACTGATAAATGGTATCTGAGCGATCGCCCATAAATTGATTATCAAAAACTGATAAATGGTGTCTGAGCGATCGCCAATAAATTGATTATCAAAAACTGATAACTGAAAAGTAGAAGTACCCCCAGAACAAGATGAGGGTTTGGAAACCAAACCCCGACGGTAATGTTTTCTGATTTTTTGACGCTATGAGGGGTCTGGCCCCTAACTGCAACGTTGTAGTTTCTGTAGGTTGGGTTCCTGATTTTAGATGAGGGTTGGGAGACCAAACCCCTACGGTAATGTTTTCTGATTT
>JAAUYJ010069021.1_pt1 | contig 12152 bp, 14 predicted proteins | sample 7278031 | NCBI WGS metagenome assembly JAAUYJ01 (sample SAMN14350222, study PRJNA611818) | marine sediment metagenome | isolation source: surface marine sediment (1.8m) | place: French Polynesia: Moorea | collected 2018-08 | reverse complement strand
GTGTCTCCTTTTTCTCGCCGACATCGACTTTTAGGATCTTCTCGCCTCGTTGGACAAGTCGCATTTACGATATGTTGCATATCCTCTACTAAACAGTGAAAAAACTTCTCTTCAGCCGTTTTCACCAGTCACAAAAGCTACTACCGTACTTTGTGGCGAATTATCGAGTGTTCCTCTCTTGTTCCTTCAATGGGTATTCCTTCCTTCCGAGAGAAGCATCAATCAATTGGTCCAACTGTTGCGAAAACGTCATCGTCTAGAGATACCCACCTCTGACACTTGAACTATATATGCTCCCGTTAATCAAACCTCGTTTTTATGCTTCCTATGGTGGCCACAACAGAAGTATCAAGTCCGCTAGATAGATAAACGATCTTGTATTGTAGGCGGGTCGGGCGTAATCAATTTTCGAACAAGGAGGAGCTAGGGAGGATGCCTCTTGAAGATGGCACCCTGTTCCTACTCATTGTGTACCGTAGTATCTTTTTTGGGGAAGTTGTCCATCAGAGGAAATTGGATTAAGTAGGCATACGTAAGTACATACCTCATCTTCCTTCTCCTCTCTTCCTCTTTCTTTTCGGGGGTCTCATATCGGATGTTCTTCCCCCTTCCTCCTCCTCCTCCTCCTCTATTCACGGAGCTTTAAAAGGGAGACAAGAAGACAAAAGTAGTGATGCACAGAGAATGAGTTTTTCAGAGATCCAAACGAGCTAGAACTTTTGTACTTGAGCTTCGGTCGAGTCAAACTTCGAGCTCAGGCTTGACATATCACAAAGCTGCTGCTGCATTTTTCGGAAGAGGGCTGTTTTGTCTTCTGACGGTGATTCTCCTCATGTGCATCACTCTAACCCTGCTTGCTTTAAAAAAGTAACGGATTGCCCCCCCCACCCCCTCCTGGTTCGGGCGGTGGGGTTCTGCTCATTCGCACAAAAGCACTGTTTTTCGCTAATTCGAAGAGCGGAATTTCCCCCCCTTTTCCGGTTTTGTATAGGATGTAGGAAGTAAGCCAGTGGATATGCAGAAATTTTCAAATTGTAGGAAGAGAAGGAGGAGACGGAAATGAAACAGATCCCAACCTCCTCCTCCCCCTCCTCCCCCTCCTCTTCCATATCCCAGGCTTCCAACTTCTTATTCGTTTCCTTCGAACTTTTTTGTTTTCCCGAGATGCCAAAACTCGGACCCTGCCAATAATCGCGGAACCGACGACCATTTCCCCCATTTTTCCGCCCAAAAAAATCCTCTTCCTCCTTCTTATTTTCCCTCCAAAAGCAGGAAACAAGGCCCAACCATCGGCCATCCCAAACAAAAGAAAAATATTTTTTATGACAAAGTCCTAACAAGATAAACAAATTATAAAGGAATGAAAACTCCTAAGCTCTAAGAAAAGTCACTCGAAGTCAATCAACCGTATCTATCAAAATAGAGCAAGAACACTTGCCAGTACAAGACCGCTCGAATTCCCGCAAAAAATGTCTTTTGCGGGCTCTTGCTAATAATGCGTATAATATTGGGTGGAAGCGACCGACGGCTTCGGCGTCACAGCCCAGACCCAAAAAAGCGGGGCTAGCACATTTGCATCGAAGAGGAGGCGAGGCGGGGAGGGGGGGGGGAATATGGGAAAGAAGAAGAGTTATATCGGCGGAGTTTGGGCGATCGCTTTTGGAGTCCTTCTTCCCCCTCTTTAAGCCCCTTTACGAAAGAGTAACGTATGATACCGTATCCCTAAACGGAAGGCATGCCCACATACCGACACCATTGAATTCTGGGAAAGAGGAAGAGGAAGAAGAGGGGGAGGAAAGGGGGAGGCGCCCCCGCTTCAGTTTCGTAACCAAAACGCCAAACAATGGCAGAAGACGCTTTTTTTCTCTCATCTGCAAAAAAAGAGAATTATACCACCGCAATTTTGGGTCAGAAGAAAAGGAGGAGGTGGGATAACGGAAGAAGGCTGGGAAGAAACAATTTTTGCTGTTTATCTTTCGCTTCAGGCGGAAGGGGATATAGCGGCGAGATTTTTGTTCCAAAGTCCGGATAGAAGCATTCTCTGCTGATATATTTCACTTTGGTTCTTCTTCCTCCTTCCTCTTTATCTTCTTGCATTTTCCCTCTCCCTTTTGAAGCCATCAATTGGCTAATTGCCACCGACGCCGCCCCCTTCCTCCTCCTCCTCCTCCTCCTCGATTCCCCCTACCCAAGTGTGCAAAAAAGAAGTGCCTCCAACTCTCAATTACTCGACTAAATGGAGGAGGAGGATGCAGCGTCGGGCAATACTTTCTTTTTTGCCATTCGCGAAATATGTGGGTGCATACCCTCCCGCTTCAAAAATCCCACGCTTGAAGCGCCCGTTTTCCGAAAACAGTTCCGCAAGGGGGGGAGGGAGGGGGAAAAAGAGCTGGATTTTTCGGGGAAAAGGAAGCAAGCTGTAAAAAGAGTGCAGGTACAGACCGTACTAAAAAAAGTCCTTGCCCAGAAATGCAGCATAATTTTACCCCGCCGCCGCCTCTGGACATAAATAAAAAAAGGATACGGTCCTCGAAAAAAGTAATTAAATGCGGGCAGGTTATTCGATATTTGGTGCTCGCCGATGGGGCTTTAAAAGCCTCTAGATGTTTCTCCTCCTCGAAGATGCAAACAAGTTTTTTTTACCTGCGGCGATAGCAGACAGGTCAAGTAATACTCCAAGTGTTGTTGTTGAGGGGGGTTTGTTCGGCCCCTAGATGACCTTGTAGCTCAAAGTCATAGTAATAACTTAGGTAGATCATCAAATTCTAATAATCCTGACCAGAAAAAGCTTTTTCGTGTGATCAACCAGTTCTGAGAAAACCACCCAAAAAGATTTAATTGCAAATTTAAGGTCCAAGAAGTGCTCAGAAAGAAAAATTTATAAAATTGAAAGTCTCGGGCACTGTCAAATTATGTTAGGCGGACCAGGTCAAATCTGAATTTTGAGGTCATCTTAAAGTCAAAAAAGGTCAAAATCACTTAAAATGGCAATGGGAATTTTGGCGCTTTTTACTGGGAACACTTGAAAACACTTTGAAAGTAATTCCAATCTCCGTCAGTCCCTTGAAAATCCTCGCCGCAGGTCGTCGAACTACTTAGTCTGTTCTTGTTTTGTTTTTCGGTCGGTCGGTGCGAATCATTTCCTTGAACGGGAAAAACCTACCTAATAAATTGTGCAAGGAGAGAGACCGGCGTTTGGTTGCTTTTGCGCTGAATAAGGGGTCACCACCGATTCGGTCGGGAGATGACCCCAGACAGACGACGCACGAAATGCGTACGTACTACAATATGGAACATACGCCGCCTTTTTTGTTTATTGCAATGTGTGCGATCTCGTGTTGCGGGAGGACGGTTTTTTTGCAAGTAGACAAGCCTTTTGGCATCGAAGCCACCACCGATACAGCAAACAGACGAGGACATTTGGTTAGTTATGCGCGCCTCTTTTCTCCTCCCTCCTTTTTTCCCCCAACGGCGTTTCGCGGCGCGATTCACCGTTCGAGAGAGAAAGGAAGAAAGAATGGTTGAAGATGGCACTTGAAAGGATTTCCTCGCAAAATTTCCCCATCTTCCATGATAAAAATCTATCGCTCCACTTCCTTTGCGATACCCCAAAACACATTCCATTCATTCAATTCCCCTTCCCCTCGTCTCCCCATATCCATAAATTGGATTTGTTTCTCTGCTATGAGCGAAGGGAAGCGACCCTCCTCCTCTTCTTCCTCCTACTTATGATGCGAAATAAGGCAGGAGGGAAGGCGGACGCTCCCGGTCGATCCTCCTCGCGTGTGTTTCTCCTTCCTCCTCCACCTCTTTCCTTTCGATCCAGGGTATAAAAGCTGGGTCTCTATCCAAAGTCACGACACAGTCGATCCTACATCACCTCAGGATCAAAGGAGAAGTAGTGGCCTAGGATTTATAAAGGCCCAACAGATTCGAAAAGTCCTTTTCCAAAAAACCCATTTCCCCTCCTCCACAACCCAAAAGGAAATCCTTCCCCAATCTCCAACATGAAGACGTTCGCCCTCGTCCTAGGTAAAAACATTTTCCCCTTCCCTCATGCCCAAAAATATCCTAAGTCCCCAAACCCGACAAAATCCTATCCCTTTCCCTATTTCCTTCCCCCCTAAAAGCCTTTTTGCTTTGCGGCGAGGCCCTCTCCGACGGCCCCCACCGCCACGGCAGGCACGGAAGAAACCTGCGCGGCGGCAGCAGGCGCCTTAGGGCAGGCAGGAGCAGGGGCGGATTCCGCGGCGGGTTCAGGCGTGGCAGGCAGGATGACCTGAACGGCGGCAATGGAGTCGCCGCCCTTGGAGCTTACGGCGCCCCGGCACCCATCGACGACCCCCTCCTGGACGGAGGTGCCGTCGACGGAGGTGCCGGGGACCTTCCCCCTCCCGTTCCAGACTATGACTACGAGGGCGGCGCCCTCGATGTCTATGACGGCGGTGATGCCGCCGGCGCCAACGGAGGCTTCAACGGCAACGGCAACGGCAACGGCAACGGCAACGGCAACGGCAACGGTGGTGACGCCAACATTGCCATGCTTGAGAAGGCCGTCCCCGGTGTTCCAGGGCAGGACTATCCAATCTACGCTTCGGTTCCCGAGACCGCCTTCCTTTGTGACGGACAGGTTGAAGGAGGTGAAGAAATAAAAAGTCTTTTTCATTTTAGGGAAACTCGATCAATGTTTTTTTAGGCTACTACGCTGACCCCGAGGCTCAGTGCCAGGTGTTCCACATCTGCGCCGCTGACGGCGAGGGCGGACTGGCAAAGTACTCCTTCCTCTGCCCGAACGGGACCGTCTTCAACCAGGAGTATTTCATCTGCGACTGGTGGTTCAACTTCGACTGCTCTCAGGCGGAGGCGCTCTACGCAAGGAATGACGAGATCAGGGCGGAGCAGGAGGCAAACATCGGAGCCGTCGGAGGGAACGGAAACGGCGGTGGAAACGGCGCTTTCAACGGCAACGGGAACGGAGGATCCCTCCCCGTCTACGTGGACAACGGCGGAGATCTCGCTGGGGACCTACCTCCTCTTCCTGACTATGAGGACGCGCCGGTAAAAAAAACCCCTTTTTTGTCATCCCTGGTGCTCGGCCTTCTTCTTGCACCATCCCCACATGGACCCTTTCGGGGTCGGGGACGGGACCCTTGACGCTCTTGCGACTTTAGGCGGGGTAGGGAGGAGTATGGGCTCCAAACTTGGTCTGCCGCGAGCAAAAAGTATATAACATGATTTGGTGATTTCAACGCTTTCCTCCATCCCAGATCTACGATGACCTCCCCCCCCTTGTCGGGACCGCCCTCCCTCCCCCCGTTGACGAGACCCCGCTCTCCTCCTACGGCGTCGGCGGGCCGATCGACCCGGCGGGGGCAGACCCGGTGGATTCCGTTGACCCGGTGGCGCCTATCGGGGCGTACGGCGCTCCAGGAGGAGAGACTGAGGCAGAGAGGGCAGCAAGGAGGTTCAGGCAAAACATTTAAATACTTGTTCGCAGTTTCCCACATGATGATAATTTATTGCTATTTATCATAGGTTCCGCAACGGCCGCGGCGGCCGGTCCCGCTTCAACTCTCGCCGCGGCGGCCGCGGCGGCGGCGCCAGGAGGACCGGGCGGCGGCTTGGTCGCCGCGGAAGGAGCCGTGGGGGATTCCGCAGGCACCAAAACAACAACAGGAGGTTCAGGGGATAAAAACGTTTAATGTCAAACTGCTGAACCCACATCCCCCCACTTACGGTAAAAGCAAAAAGACCCACCCCCCATTGCTGCTTCTGCTAACCCCGCTGTTATGAATTTTCGAAAAAATGCCCTCACAAGAAATGCTGCTCAATGACCCCAGAACAAACAAACCGTTTTTATTTAATGTCCTAGCTACAAATTCTATTTTCCCTCTTGATTTCGGACAAAAAATTCTTCTTTAGCATAAATGCCATAACAAAACCAAGCTTTGCGAAACAAATTAGTTCCATCCAGACCTTCAAAATTATCTGCAATCTTTTGGTGTGATTGCTTTTACGGAATGATTAGTGTACCTGCGAAGTATGAGTGATCTCTCTCGAATTCTCCCTCGAAGCCTTTCCCACAAAAACAGTACACCGCAAAAATTCATGTTTCTTCAATTTGCTCTACTTGGTTTCTTAACACCCTTTTCTTTTGATTTCTTTCCCCCTCCAAAATTGTTTTGCCACAAATGCAACTACAAAATATCTTCCACACACCCTAAAATGTTACGATTTTTCCGGAAAAATAGCCACCCTCGAACAAATCCCCCCTCTCTACTCAGAACACCGCCATAAGTTGTGCTTATCCAAGTGTGAATGCGAGAAACCCGAACCCGAACCCGAAACAAAACCCGAACCCCGAAATCCGACGGACGACGAACGAATGTGCCATGATGATGAACTGTGAAACTGAAGAAGAGGATGTGAATGATGTGCTCTCTTTCAAAAATCTGTCGCTTAAGACGATATATTTATATACAAACGAATCCGACAATAAATGTCAAAACTGCATTGAAAAACAGCGTTCTACTATCCGTTCCTTTCGAAAGGATGCCCGTTTCACACACAGTACAACTTCTTGGAAACAGCCCATGCATCACCTCAAATTGTTTCCCAGTCTGCAGCTATGAGAACAAAAATCCCTTTTTGAGCTCAAACAGTCGCTCATAACGGTGGCTGCTCAAATTCGGTTTTGCAGCTCAAAAGCGGCCCTTCCTTCCTCCTTCCTTTCCAAGAATAAACACTTCCCCTCACAAAAATGTTTATTATTTATTTTCCGCCGGAAGAAGGAGGAGGAGAGAGAGGGGATGGAATCAATCTTCCAAGTGAAAAGAAGGAAGGACTTGGCATCATTGCTTGGTGCACCCTCCTCTTCCTCCCTTTTGGGTATGGAGGCGAGAAGAGAAGAGACCCTTGTTTACCCATATTTGCCCCCTTCCTCCCATTCCACTATGATCCGCTTTGGCATCGTGATAAAAAGGAGTCGACTCCTCCTCCTTATACTCATACTCCTATAGTTCTTCTTCCTCCTCCTTTTGGAGTGGGATTCACCCAGGAATTCTCACTGTTGAAGGTACGTTCCCTTAAAAAAGGGTACTTGCTGAATGGCAAAAAATGGGTTTTTTTTGTAAATGGCGTGTGATTGTTAAATTCCTCACCACTTTTCTTTCCCTATACTCTCTTTCGTGGTATGTAGTGCTAAGGGCGGGCGGCGGCGGCGGCGGCGGCGGCGGCGGCGGGCGGAGTGTGCCAATTCACACCCATCCAAGTAGAGGAAAAAGGGGAGGAACGGTCGTCTCGAAATTCGTGGGCGGAGGAAAGGGGAAAGAAGAAGATCCGACGCTTGGACAAAAGAGGAGAGAAGAAAAAAAGTCGGTTCATGCAAACACAATAAACAATGCACTTCTCTCTTTTTAGCGGCGGCAAACATAATGGGGGTTTGTTCAACGGAGGCTGAAGCAGCACTTTTTAAAGTTTTTGCGAAAAAAGAGCTTCTTCTCTTTCTTTCCCTTCCTCCTCTTCATTTGCCCGAAAAAGGAAGGAGGAAAAAATTAATTATGGCCCCTTCTCCTATTCTTCTTTTCCCAAATGGGAGCTTAAGTTGTTCACGGAGGAGGAGGAGGAGAAGGAGGAGAAGGAGGAGGAGACGAAATTGGAGGTTCAAGACCATTCTTCTTCTCCTTTTTTCTTATTCTGCCAAAGTTTTGCTTCTTCTTCAATGTCGAGCCAAAAGAAAGAGGGAGGGGAAGTTCCCTTTTTCTTTCCTTCTTTCGAAAATAAGAACTTTCGCGTGACTTTCGGTTTCGCGCAAAATAATAAAAAACCTCCTTCTCCTCCCGCTTCCTCCTCCTCCTCCTTCGGAGGCGCGTTCGTATTACGCGCATTCATGGACGTCGTCGCCGATGTACGCATTACGCACGCAAGGAGGATGGCGACGATAGGAAATTGCGTATTAGTCAGCATAGCTAGTAAGTAGGTAGGCCCAAAAAACTTTTTCCAAAACGCGAGAAAAAAATTCTCGCCTGTGTGTTCATTTCCTTGTATTTTCGCTCAGAAAATCGCCGGAATTCTGTTCTGGAAAAATTGACAAAAGTGTTCATTTTGTTTCATTAGGGATCGAAAAAGAAAGAATTCATTCTGCAGTGGGCACGCAACGCGATATTAATGCTGCCCCTGAACGAACGAACGAACCCCGATTCCAAATGACTACTTGTCTTTTCTTTCTTCTTTTCCGCTTTGCTGTCAGGGCCTCATTTATCGTAGTCTGAGGCCGAAGGAGAAGAAGGAATACTTCTCCTGGCTTCTTCTTGGCTTAATTTTTTATTCGTGATCCCGAGTATAAGGGAAATCCTCTTGCCTAGTTTTTCTTTTGTGTCCTTGGCTTTGCTCCAGGCGGGAGAAGAAGAGAAGAGAGGGATGGGTAGCAGGTCATTAGGCATAGACCCGAGTCAGTCAGTCGAGTCGAGACGGGATTTTCAACAATGGGGCAAAATTAGAGACAATAGGAGAAACAACAACCGCTATACTACCATAATTGAATGAAAGGAAACACGGAAGATGCATCAAGCTAATGTGCAGTTATTTTGTATAGGCCTAAGGGGAAGGGAAGCTTGGGTGAATCCGAAGAAAACTCCTTTTTGACGTTTGAAGATGGGGGTGGATAATATCGCGAATTTTTTTCTCCCTTGTCTCGTTCGAAGGCCAAACTTTTCAAAGTCAGAGAAGCAACGCCGCAGACGATCAAATTATAGGCTTGATTCTCCTCCGCTTCCTAACCAAATCAGAGACGTGACTCAAGGATGTTTGTAAAAATGTTTGTGGTTTTTTTTGCATCGCTGTGATATGTGTAAAGTGCGCCAAATCAATGTTTCAACTTTGCTAATCCAAAAAGATTCACCTTGTCAAGGGCCTTAGACGCGGATTGCTGATTGAAAATTCGTGCCCTGCTTGCTCTTCTTCCTCCTCCTTCTCCTCCAAAGTGCCCATGTGTGTGTGTAATTTGCGAACTATTTTTCTCCTATCTACGGAAGCGAGAGTTGTTGTTTTTGCCCAATGCCTTTAAAATTGGCGTCTGCGATACTTCCGCTCAAAACCCACTTCATGCAAAATTCCGTATCGGGTCTTTTCTTATCAGCGCAACCGATCTTCCGAAAACAAACTGTTTCCCCTTCGCATCAGGTCATCGCAAAATGTTCAAGTACTGAACTGGTAATTGATTGCATACCCTCCTTCCTTCATCTTTCTTTTCTTCATGAGCGAAAATCGTGTGCTTCTTCGAGTCCCAAATTGGCGCTTGCCAAAATTCATCGATGTATATCGCCCGACGTGAATCATGATTCGAATTCAATTCTTGCTCTCTCGCCGCTCTGTAAACTCAGGTTCTTCACTATTGTCGAACTGAATGTCCACCAAAACAAGAACAGACTTTGTTCAAAGACCTGCGGCTGCAACAGCATAGTTTTAGAAAGTAATTAGAAAAAAATACTCAACTGAGAGATCTCTTTAAAAAATAAGATATGTTTGCACTGGATTTGAGAGAGGCGGATCCCACCCCAAAGTGAATTTATAGTCACAAAGTTTGGTTGAAAAAGCTGGACGATCGGATCCCACCCCAAAGAGAATGCGTACTGAGGGATTGATTGGCTATAAGATACATAACTCAATTTGGTCCCCACCACCCCCACCACAACAACAACTCGGGCCTTTCTAGGACCAGCGGCTTCGCCACAGGTAAAAACAAGGGTTTCATCTACCGAATATTATGGATTCGCACATGTTTGAGATTAAGAAAGCTTCTGAAAGTAGCAACAATTTCTGCAACAATCTACATCATTAAGAAAAGGAAACCCGATCTAGAGGGACCTTCGGAGCTGACCTCGGAATGGAGAGAGAGAGAGAGAGAGAGAGAGAGAGAAGGCGTGTTCGAAAGAAATCTTTTGAGGGAGAAACTGAGCGAATTAGAGAGGAGAAGAGAAAACGATGTTTGATGGGGAAGGTCGACTTGAGCGAAGATGAAGGGATAAATCTCATCGCAAAACAAATCACAGTCGAAAAATTCGCCAAACATCAACTGAAGCCACGAAAAAACTATTGATACGGTATTTTTCGCATTTAGCAAGGAAATTGATTGTAGTTTGGCAAATCCGAATCTTTTTTGAGCGACGCTGATTTTCCTCTCACGAGCCATTGAAAAATCTGCGGAGATATCAGAACTCGCCCAAGGCTGCATTTGTATTGCCCCTCCCCATCCCTAGCATCGACAGGTTGATATTACGCGGCGGCGATGTTTCTGCGTCATTAACGCAATTTTCGGCGTACGTCATTCAACAGTCTGGAGGGGGAAGGAAAAGGAGTGAGAGGGAAAATGTGCGAAATCGACGCCCGCCTAATACACAAAAGACACACACGAGAGAGAAGAAGATTGGAGACAGGAAATTTCAAATTGCCCCTACAGTCAAATTCCCGATTCTTCTTTCTTATTCTCCTCCGCATTGTGTCTCGTTTTTACTGCGAGATTCGGTTCTTACTTCCGAAGGAGAAATTCAACAAAGATCTCTGCAAACTTCGACAAATGCGCTTCAAATCATACCGTACTATAGTAGTGTGCTACACAATGTTCTTTTTGTCTATAAAACATTGGCGAATTATCGTCTCTGTCTCTCTTTTTGTCCTCCTCTTCGTTTCCTCCTCTTCTCCTTCCGGAAATTCTTACGGCGAAAAATCCACTGGCGGAAGGAAACAGAAAGAGGAGGAAGGAAGTGAAACGAAATAAGAAGACGAATAAGAAGAAGACTTTGGTTCCCCAAATATGCCTCCTCTTCTTCCGTGAATCGTCCTCATCCTCATTTTCTTTTTATTGGCGCAAGGACGGCGAAGGTGGATATGTTCCTCTGGTGAGGGGTGACCCCCAACCATGAAAATTTCTTGGGGAAGACGAGGAAACTAAAGGTTTTTTCCCTTCGAAATATTGCTGAGTAACTGGGGAAACGAGTACTGTTCGTACGTACAACGTGCATGCCATGCTTTTTGGGGCGGGCCACGGACACTTTCCGCCCCCCCCCCCCTATTTTGCCCGTGCGGTTCGTGATGTTTTTGCGGGAAATGAAGGGGAGTTTATGGGTCACCCCCCGCCCCATAAGTGGGCGTGGGGTCGGGCGGCATGGGGGAAACAGAGACTCTCAGCCAGGGGGGGGAGCAACTTTTGAACCAGCAGGCGGATGGGGGCAGCAAAAATTTCAGTCAGGGGAGATAGAGGGGAGAACAAGGACAAAATTTTCCTCAAATATAAAAAACGGCCAAAATGTTGAGTTTTGCAGGTAAACATCGAAATTTTCGGCCGCCTTCAACAGCCAGAGCCAGAGGGGGGACAGCAGGGCTGTCTTATGAAGTGCTGTCACAGCACCATACGGTATAAGGGGATACAGTGTGTTCAAGCGAATCGTGGAAAATTTTTGAGCCCCAGTGCCTCCCCTACCAGTGGTCTGGGAGGTCGTTCTCCCCCCCATGTCCCCCCCTACGCCCACGTATGCCCCGCCCATCCTCCTCCTAGATGCCCATCTCAACTCCACCTCCCCCCATTTCCCTACTGTTTTTGCAAGGAAATCCCCCCGAAGCAAAAAGTCGCTTTTCATATCCTCGCTTGTAATTGCGCGGATTAAATCCGAGGAAATGGGCCAAGAAAGAGAGAGGAGGAGAGGGAGGAGGAAGACACGGAAGCAAGGAAACCATTCTCGGAGGAGGAGGAGGAAGAGGAGGAGGAGGAGGATGACCCCTCATACCCAAAAACACTGACCTCCTCTTCTGCACAATTGTACTGTAATTTTATTTCTCGCCCTTGTTCTTCTTCTTATTCGTGCCCAAAAAAGGGGGAAATAATTTGGAGCAATTCCGTTTGGAGTGGTGTGAATATCTCTCGTGCAGTAGAAGAGAGGGTTTCATCTTTTTTCGGCGGTTTTCTTAAAAACCCTTCATTTCTTTTGCTGTTTAGATGGGAACAAGAACAGACTTTGTTCAATGACCTGCGGCATTGACAAAAAAAGCATAAAAATATAACAAAAAGGAAAAAAATTTTAAAAATAAAAAAGTTTTTATAATCTTCTTGCGATAGTCTATTAAGTATCCACCTTTTTAAGTGAGGGATTAAACAGAAG